>Ga0310695_10000918_pt1 | contig 72111 bp, 69 predicted proteins | sample RumenRJG_04DNA_FD_203882 | JGI IMG/M metagenome (GOLD analysis project Ga0310695, IMG submission 203882) | Bovine rumen microbial communities from Lethbridge, Alberta, Canada - RJG_04 (v2) (version 2) | ecosystem: Host-associated > Mammals > Digestive system > Stomach > Rumen | place: Canada... | reverse complement strand
ATTACAAGGCGGTAGACCATAAGCATGTTGCAGGCGAGGGCAGAGGCTCGCTCTGTGCGCTGCTCTTCAACTACGGAAGATACCTGCTCATCTCATCATCGCAGACAGGCGGTCAGGCAGCCAATCTTCAGGGCGTTTGGAACGACAAGACTAATGCTCCGTGGGATTCGAAATATACCATCAACATAAATACCGAGATGAACTATTGGCCAGCCGAGGTGTGCGGACTTACCGAGAGCGTTGAACCGCTGTTCTCGCTCATTTCCGACCTCAGCGTTACCGGCGCAGAGACAGCCCGAAAGATGTACGGCTGCGGCGGATGGATGGCTCATCATAATACCGATATCTGGCGCATTGCCGGTCCGGTAGACGGCGCATTCTGGGGCATGTTCCCTAACGGCGGAGGATGGCTTTCTACCCACATCTGGAAGCATTATCTCTACACTCTCGACTCCGATTTCCTTCGCAAATATTATCCTATTCTGAAGGGCGCAGCCGATTTCTACCTCGACTTTATGGTAGAGCGCGACGGCGAACTTCTGGTTGTTCCGTCAGTTTCGCCAGAGCACGGCGGAGTGGGCAAACAGTCGCCCGTAACTGCCGGCTGCACAATGGATAACCAGATTGCTACCGATGTGCTTGAGCAAGCTCTGCGCGCGGCTAAGGTGCTGGGCGAGGATGAGGCTTACTGCAAGAATTTGAAGAAGGCTCTTAGCAAGATTCCTAAGATGAAGGTGGGACAGTATGGACAGCTTCAGGAGTGGCGCGAGGATATTGACGACCCTAAGGACGAGCACCGCCACATCTCGCATCTGTACGGCTTGTATCCGTCGTCGCAGATAAGTCCGTTCGAGACTTACAAACTGTGGAAGGCGGCTGGCGTAACGCTCGAGCAGCGCGGCGATCAGGCAACTGGCTGGAGTCTTGGCTGGAAGATTAACTTCTGGGCGCGAATGCTCGACGGAAACCATGCCTACAAGATTCTGCGCAATATGCTCCGACTTCTGCCAAACGAAGGCAAGGAGCGTGAATATCCCGACGGACGCACGTTTCCGAATATGTTCGATGCGCATCCGCCATTCCAGATTGACGGCAACTTTGGTGCTACGGCAGGCATAGCCGAGATGCTTCTGCAATGCAACGACGAGTTTGTTCACATTCTGCCTGCATTGCCAGATGCTTGGAGCGACGGCAGCGTGAAGGGCTTGAGAGCGCAGGGCGGACTGATTGTAGACATTGACTGGCACAAAGGCAAACTGTCGAAGGCTACGATAACAAATACCGTAATGCCGGGCGAGCCTCGCACCATATTCGTACGCTCGCCAAAGAAACTTTCGGGCTTCGAAATGTCGGCTTACGATGAGGAACTGAAGGTTTATACCTACAAGGTTACTTTCAGCAAATCGGTTGTATTGAAATAAGTTCCGTTGAAATCTGTGCGACTTCTGAAAAACGTGTCGCACAGATTTCAATCTTTTATATTGATACCTAATTTTGAATAGTCTAAATATCAGAAAATGAAGAAAATAATAACAGCATTGCTAATCCTTTGCGTCTCTGCCGGAGCAGGCGCACAGACCTCGCCAAACGGCAAAATAAAGGCTACAGCCAAGGGCGATTCGATAAAAATATCGTATCGCGACGGCGGAAAGTGGCAGCAAATCTGCTCTGCCGAGGTAAAGGGCATCTCTGGCTTGACGAGAAAATCAAACGTAAACGAAAAATATCAGATGCTTCTTGGCAAAAGGCAGATGTGCCAAGCCAAAGGCGTTGAATATCAGTACTCTCTCGCATCGGGCGGTAGCCTGATTCTGCGAGTATACAACGACGGCGTGGCGTTCAGACTGATGAGCCGCGCCAGCATGGACTTCAACGGAGAGCAGCCTGTTGCCGTAAGTTTTGCATCGGCTACAAACAACTGGCTTCAGAAATGGGTTGACAGTTACGAGGAGTTTTTTCCGAAGAACAGACTGACGAAGAAGGGCGACCGATGGGCTTTTCCGTCGCTGTTCGAGTACGGCAACGGAGTCTTCGCGCTTCTCACAGAGGCCGATGTTCACAAGGACAACGCGGCATCTTGCCTATACAGTACCGACAAGAAGGGCGAGTTCACCATCGTTGCCGACGAGAACGTGAACATTCCGAAGATGAGCACTTGGAAGACCGTCCTCATCGGAAAACTTGCCGATGTGGTTGAATCGACCCTCGTAACAACGCTTTCTGAGTCTTGCAAAATAGACGACACTTCGTGGATTGAACCGGGTGTGGCTGCGTGGGTATATTGGGCTTATAATCACGGTTCTAACGATTTTAACATCATCAAAAAATATACCGACATGGCAAAGGAACTAAAACTTCCTTACGTCTTGATTGATGCCGAGTGGGACGAGTTCAAGGATGGAAAATCGGTAGAAGATGCGGTTAGATATGCCACAGACAACGGAGTGAAGCCGATAATATGGTACAACTCGTCGGTAGGATGGATTAACGGCGCGCCGGGACCGAAGTTCAGACTGAACAATGCCGACGACCGCGAGAAGGAGTTTGCGTGGTGCGAGAAAATTGGCGTGAAGGGCGTGAAGATAGACTTCTTTTCGGGTGACAACAATCTGAACATGAAGTATATGATTGAACTCCTTGAAAGCGCGGCGAAGCATCATTTGCTTGTCAATTTCCACGGAGCAACGCTTCCGCGCGGCTGGCAGCGAACTTATCCGAACCTTGTGAGCACCGAGGGCGTTTACGGAGCAGAATGGTACAACAACGTGCCTACGTTTACCGACAAGGCGGCTGCCCACAACGCAACCCTGCCTTTCACCCGAAACGTCGTAGGCTCGATGGACTACACGCCTTGCGCCTTTACCGACTCGCAGCATCCGCACATCACGACCCACGCTCACGAGCTGGCTCTCACTGCACTTTACGAGTCTGGCATCCAGCATCTTGCCGACCGCCCCGAGAGTTTCCTCGCACAGCCTGCCGAGGTCAAGAACTATCTGTCTGAACTGCCAACAGCATGGGACGAGACAAGACTTCTTGCCGGCTATCCGGGCGAATATGTTGTCATGGCGCGCCGAAAGGGCAGTACCTGGTACATCGCCGGAATTAACGGCACGGACAAGGATTTCACGGCGAAGTTCAGCACCAAGAATCTCGAAAAGTTAGGACGCGACGTGACTGTTTTTGCCGACGGAAATCCGTGGAACATCACGAAAGGCCAGTCTCTTCCAAATGAAATAGAAATGAAGCCGCGTGGTGGCTTTGTTATAGTTGTGAAATAAGATAATGAAGATAAATATCGAAAAATCAATCTCTTACGCTTGTGTTGCGCTCATCGTGCTCGAGGCACTGATGCTTTGCGTATGGCAGACCGATTTGCTGTTTGCCGCACAAGACTTCACGGTGTGGCACTCAACAGCCGAGCACTTTGGAAAGTGCATAGCCCAGCCGCTTGGTCTGCTGCTGTGGCTTTCGGCGTTTCTTACGCAGTTTTTCTACTATCCGTACCTCGGCATTGCAATAATGCTCGCTATGTGGCTGATGTCGTATTTTGGCATTGCTTACGGCTTCAGAGTGCCAGTTCGTCTGCGTCCGCTGATAGTCGTGCTCGTTGTGTGCATTCAGGTTTCGATAACACAAGTAGGCTATTGGATTTACACGCTTCAGTTAAGCGGCTACTGGTTCTTCGGAACTGTTCTGCTGCTGTGGGTTGCGGCTTTCTCGGCTTCTGTCAGAAAGGTGGGCGAGATTGGTAACGCCTTCTTCCGTTGGATGATGATTGCCGTCATTTCGGTGGCGTGGATTCTGATGCTCACGCCATTCAACGGAATGCCTCACTTCAATCTGTTCGAGGGCGGTCCGTCATCTATGCTTATGCCGCTCTATATCGGCATCCTCGTCGTGGCGGTTCTTGCCTTTTCGCGCTTCGTTGCTAAGTCCGATAAAATCGCGCTTGGCGTGAGTGTTGCGGCAGTCGTTGCGGCACTAAACTGGGGCTTTCTGATGAACTATCACAACCCATGCTTCCGTGCCGAACTAAGAATGGCAACTTATGTTGAAAAGGCTGAGTGGCAGAAGATTATAGATTCCGAACTGGGGATTGATCGCACCACCACAAGACAGATGCAGTTGCTTCGCGATGCTGCCATAATATGCCAGCACGCTCCTTCGGATTCCATTCTGCTGAATCCGAACGACGGCTACCGTCCGCAGATGATAACGAATCCGCCGGTTCACATGGCGCATACTGGCGGCGACGTGGTTTACTACGCCTTCGGAATGCCAAACTATTCGTACCGATGGAGTTTCGAGAATGCCGTCGAATTCGGCTTTTCGCCACGCCGACTGCGTATGCTGTTGCGCTGTGCCATGCTCAACGGCGAGTGGGATTTGTGCCGCCGATACATTGCCCGACTGCGCACAACGATGTTCCATTCGGCTTTTGCCGATGAAATGAACGCGCTCGTTGGTCATCCCGAGGCGATTGCGGCTCATCCCGAATTTCGTGATGTAAAGAGATGGCAGGCTCAGCGCGACATACTCACATCAGATAACGGATATCCAGAGAAGTTAATAATAAGATACTTACCAGCAACAAGAAAAGTCCAATGGAATTTCTGAACTTCAGAAGCGCTGCACACTTATTAGTCTGTGTGCTCATGATAGGGGCTTGCACGTCGCTGCCCCGTGTTCCCGAAAACTGTCAGGTTACGGGCGATGAGGCTCGCATCTGGCCCGACTATACAGGCGTTACCGTTCCTTCGAACATCGCGCCTCTGAATTTTGTCGTGAAAGATGCCGACGAGTGCGTAGCGCGATTCTCGCACGGCGGAAAAACGATGGAGTGCGGCGGAAGCGGTCAGATAGAAATAGACATAGACGAATGGCGAAAGATGCTTTCCGAAGCCGCCGGCGACAGCATAAAGGTTCAGGTCTTTGCATCTTCTGGCGGCGAGTGGAAGGGCTACAAGCTGTTCTGTGTTTATGTTGCAAAAGAGCAGATAGACAGTTTTGTAGCGTACCGCCAGATTCCGCCGTCGTATGTGATGTACGACCAGATGCGAATCGTTCAGCGCGACCTCACGTCGTTTGCCGAATACGAGGTCTACAACAACAAATGGAGAGAGGTTCGGGGGCAGTCGCATTGCGTAAACTGCCATTCGTTCCAGAATTATCACACGGCAAAGATGCAGATGCACGTTCGCGAGGGCTTTGGCGGCACGCTCATTGCCGAAGATGGCGCGGTTAGAAAGGTAAACCTCAAGCGCGAGGGCAATCCTATGGGCGGCGCATATCCGGCATGGAATCCTAAGTTCGATGTCATAGCATATTCGTCTAATCTCACGATGCAGAATTTCTTCACCGCCAACATCGCCAAAATAGAGGTGCAGGACAGCAAGAGCGACCTTGTTCTGTACGACGTAAAGAAAGACAAGGTTATAAGGATTACCGATACGCCTTTCGACCTCGAAGTGTTTCCGACGTGGAGTCCCGACGGGCGATGGCTCTATTATAGCGTTGCAGCCGTCAAGGACACGGCGCGCATTGAGTTCGTAAAGCAGTACGACAAAATAAGATACAACATCTACCGCCGCCGTTTTTCGCCCGATTCTCTTTCGCTTGGCGAGCCCGAGCCTGTTCTGATGGCATCGGCTGACAGCCTCAGCGCAACGCTTCCGCGCATCAGTCCCGACGGCAAGTGGCTGCTGACAGGGCAAGCACCATACGGTGTGTTCCATATCTGGCATCCCGAGGCTGATTTGTTCCTTACGAATCTGGCAACGGGTGAGACTCATGCGCTTGCAGAAGCCAATTCGGATAGGGCAGAGAGTTTTCACAACTGGTCGTCTAACGGAAGGTGGATTGTCTTTACGAGTCGCCGCGGCGACGGCAACTTCACCCGTCTGTACATGGCTTATATTGATGCCGATGGAAATGCGCGCAAGGCTTTCGAGCTGCCGCAGAAGAATCCTCTTGCCGAACTCGAATCAATATGGAGTTACAACATTCCTGAATTTACTGTCGAGAAGGTGCGCATTTCGAGAAAGTCTTTTGCTGATGCGGTTGTGGGGACAATTGATAATTGACAATTTTTTAGTTGAAAATTGCCTCTTGGGGTGGGGACGAGACATAAAAAAAGGGCGCAAACTCATGCGAGGTTGCGCCACTTCTGTTTGTATTAAATTAAGAAATCGTTATTTTGCAAGGTTCTGCTGCTCGCTGAACTGCTTTGCATCTTCCTGATATTTCTTTACCAGTTTGTGCTGCTTAAACGCATCTGGGGCAGTTGTCAGAATATCCTCAATCTGCGGAGTCATAACAGGGTACTGCATGTTGCTCAGAAGCATCACGAACACGCCCACGCCAAGTGCATCGTTGTAGTGGCTCTTGATGAACGATGTCGTAAGCACGTCTTCTTTTGCCGAAACCTTCTGCATCTCTGCCATCAGACGCTGGTTTATAGTCTGCTCGTCAACGCCGTTTACAGTCATCTCGTATTCCATCTTCTGTATGTCTCTAAGTTGAGTCTGAAGCGAGTCGCGGCTCTTGAAGAACTTATAAAGCGTCTCGTTCAGTTCTGTTCCTCCCCAAACAAGGTCTTCAGCCTTCAGGTCAACGCTGATTTCACCCTCTTCCAGAACTATAGGTATTACTATGTCCTCGCCGATAAACAAGTTTGCCATAGTGGCGGAATCAATCTGTCCCTTCACGGTAAATTTGCCGTGCGCCATTGTACCGGTTGCCACGGTAGCAAGCGAATCATCCTTGATAACCTTAACGGAGATTTTCTTTCCGTCAAGTTCAGATATGGCAGACGAACCCTCAATCTTGTACTTTTTTGCACAAGAGGCGAGCATCAGTACTGCCGCTAAAATCATTAAAAATTTGTGCATATATAAATTATTAGTATTTGTTTCTACTGCAAAAATAATATCCATTTTGGATAAATTGTAAATAAATTCATACTTATTGCAAGAATAACAGAAAATTTAAGTTTTTTTTATATTTTTGCGCCAAATATTTATAACAAGATGTAATGAGAAAGGTTATTTTATCAATTTTTGCGTTGGCGATGACACTCTGTGCCAAGGCCGACGAAGGTATGTGGATGCTCCAGCTGATGAAGGAGCAGCATGTAATTGACCAGATGAAGAAATGCGGACTGCGCATTGAGGCTGATGACGTGTATAGCACTACCAAGCCTTCGCTGAAGGATTGTGTGGGCATCTTCGGAGGAGGATGTACGGGCGAGGTTGTTTCGGCCGACGGACTGGTACTTACTAACCATCATTGTGGATTCGATGCCATTCAGGGTGTCAGCACCGACGAGCACAACTATCTGAAGAACGGATACTGGGCTAAGTCGAGAAGCGAGGAACTGGCAACAAAGAACCTCGCCTTCACTTTCATCGTAGATATTACCGATGTAACCGAAGAGGTTGAGAACGAACTGAAGGAGATGAAGGACAAGAAGTCAGCCTCTGGCATCATGACGGCTTCGCAGCTCAGAGCCTTCGCACAGAAGAAACTGGCAGCAAGCAAGTATTCGGGCAAGGCTGGCTACAGAGCCGAGTGTCTTCCGTTCTTTGCCGGAAACAGTTACTATCTGTTCATAAAGAAGATTTATAAAGACGTGCGCCTTGTCGGAACGCCTCCACAATGCGTTGGCAAGTTCGGCGGTGAGACTGATAACTGGATGTGGCCTCGCCATACCTGCGACTTCTCTATGTTCCGCATCTATGCCGACAAGAACGGCGAGCCTGCCGACTTCAGCACAGACAACGTTCCGCTAAAGTGCCCAAAGCATCTTGCCATCTCCCTAAAGGAACTTAACGAGGGCGACTATGCCATGGTTATGGGCTTCCCGGGCAGTACCGAGCGTTATCTTACAGCAAGCGAGATTAAGGTGAGAATGGATAGCGAGAACACTCCGCGAATCATTATCCGTACCGAGCGCCAGCGTGTGCTGAAGGAGGCTATGCAGGCCGACCCAAGCATCGCCCTGAAGTATGCCAGCAAGTACGCTCACAGCGCAAACTACTGGAAGAATGCCATCGGCATGAACAAGGCTATCGTAGACAATAAGGTTATCGAGGGCAAACTTGAGCAGGAGAAGGCTTTCGCTACCTTTGCCGAGAAGGCTGGAAACAGCGAGTACGAGACTGTTGTAAGCCTCATCGATGCTCTGATGAAGGATTACGGTCCATTCTACCGCGAACTGATGCTTTTTGTCGAGTTCCGCCGTGCCATCGAGTTTAAGGTGGATGATGTTTCGCTCTTCTCTGCATACGCCGACAAGAAGGGAACAGACGAGGGTAAGGCTCTCGAGAAGAAAATACGCGGTCTGTACGATATGATTCACAACAAGGACTACGACCACAAGGTGGATGCCGACGTCCTAAAGGCTCTTCTGCCGCTCTATGCAAAGGAGGCAAAGCAACTTCCTACATTCTACAAGGAAGTTATCGAGAAGAACTTCAAGGGCAACTACAACGCCTTTGTTGATGATATGTACAGCAAGTCGATCCTTGCAAACGAGGCCAACCTTAACAAGTTCCTTGCAAAGCCAAGTGCAAAGGTTGCCAACAACGACCTTATGCTTAAGTTCAGCGCGTCAATGCGCAGTTTCTTGCAAGATAAGTATGCCGATTATTCTAGTTTTAGCGACAAGGCTAACCTTCTGCACAAAATCTACGTTCGTGGCTTGTGCAAGATGAACGAGAAGAATCCTGTTTATTCTGATGCCAACTTTACTCTTCGTATGACTTACGGAAACGTGAAGGGCTACAGTCCTAAGGATGCACTCACTTACCGCTATTACACAACTCTCGAGGGAGTTATGCAGAAGGAAGACCCTAACAACGATGAGTTTGAGGTGCCTCAGCGTCTGAAGGATTTGTTCCAGAAGAAGGATTACGGCAGATATGCAAACAAGGACGGCAAGCTTGTAACTTGCTTCCTTACAACAAACGATATTACCGGCGGTAACTCTGGTTCGCCTGTAATCAATGCCGACGGTCAGCTTATCGGTCTTGCCTTCGACGGCAACTGGGAGAGCCTTAGTGGCGACATTCACTTCGACAACGAGTTGCAGCGTTGCATATGCGTAGATATCCGCTACGTTCTGTTTATGATTGACAAGTTCGGCGGCTGTCCGCAGATTGTTCAGGAAATGACTATTGCTGAGTGATATCACTTGTTTATACAACACTTATTGAAGTCCGGGATTCGTTTCTCGGACTTTTTTTGATTTTGAAAGTTGAAAAATTGTTAATTGTTTAATTGAATTGAGAATTCTTCTGACAATTCATAAATGGGGCGGCTGTTCGTCATGCAAAAAAATTTTGGAAGATTCCTTGCTGAAAAATGTCTATGGCAAATAAATATTCCATATTTTTGCAAATGATAGTCTTAATAGATATGTTAAACACAACTAAAAAACTTGGTATGGTGTCAAAGATAAACCGAGGAGATTGTATAAGACGCTTTAGCAGCCTGTATATGGTGCTCGCTCTCATGCTGGCATTCGTCATACCGGTGCGCATGGCGGCGCGAGGCAGCTATCCTGTGCAGATGCCGTCGCCTTACAGCCTCTACCTTTCGGACTACGGCAACGGCTCTGCTGAAAGGTCTGACGCTATAGATAAAGGCAAGGGGGCTTTAAGCATCGGCAAGATTAAGCCTCTGTTTGGCAGAGCCGCAATCGAAGCCCTAAATGTAAGCAATTCCTTTATGGAAAGCCTTCCGCATTGGCTTGCCGAAGAGGGTATAAGCATGGAAAGGTTTGTAGGGCTTGTTCCAAAACGTCGTGCTGAAGACTTGACTAATTTAAAGCTTACAGAAATGAATAAAGAGGAGTTCGATTTGATTACAAGGATTAGAAATCACATTCCTGTTTCTGATATTACAGAAAGAACCGTGATGCAGAAGGTTATACCCAAAAATGCTTTCGAGAATTACACAAAAACAGGTGGTTGGGATGCCAGAGTAGGCGGTTTTATGTCGAGAGCGTGCGACTTAATGCACCTAAGAACAGTTGAGGACTATTGCTACGGATTGGCATTGAATTATAGTGGCTCTCCATATTTTAATGAAGAGCTGACAAAGGTTATTGTCGATGAGATTTATGTCATGAGATATACTTTGGATAATGGTGCTATAAGGAAATTGCGTATTCCGAATACTGCCGATGATTTGAAGAATAATCCTGAGCCTTTTAAAGGTCATGGCCATACTGGTGGAGGCATAAATCCAGAGGGCAAGTATATTCTTGGCGGTCCTGAATTTGTTCCAGAAAAAGGAGGCTTTTTTGAAATGACTGCTGCCGAGATTTATAGAATAGACAAGAACGGCAACGAAACGCTTGTGGCGGTGCTGGATATAACAGAAGAAGGTAAAAAAATATTTAAAAAAGTAATTTCAAAATAACATGGAAATAAAAATCAAAGGAGTCAATAATTTTGCATTTCTGAAGGAAAAATTATTTGTAATAATCGATTATCCTAAAATTGGGTGGGGATATGTAACAGCTAATGCAGATGAAGCAAAAGCTTATGGCTTTGGAGTAATAACTTCCGGTTGTGGCACAAAACTTAATTTCTTGCCAATAAAAGACATCGCCCATACAAGAGGCTTTCATTCTGATGTGTATTGCAAGTATAAGGGCTTTGAGTTTTTTGTACACTCATACAATGTTTGTAATGACAAACTGTTTTGTTTATCTCCAGAGTCATATGAGGCTGCAAAAGTCTTTGGATTTTCAGATGGGGCGATGCGGTATGAAATGCCGAGCGCGAAAGTTCCCCTTTCAGAAATTGACGAAATATATCGACGTCGAAAAAAACTCGGCGATTTCATCTTCGATGTAGACCCAATAAAGCCGATATACAAAGACGGCAAATGGCTAATAGAACCAGACGAGAATGGCGTGTACGTTATCTAATATCCGTCTATGCTTGAGAGTAAACAAATATGTAATTCGGCTTAGCATGGAAACGGTATTTGAACGACAAAAAAATCCTGATTCCACACTAAGCCGAATTCTTATTCTGTTTCACTTGCCAAGTTCCTTTTCTATGCTTTCTTCCGTCCCTTGCGGTTCGGTTGTTGGCTCAAAGCGGCATACAACCTTTCCCTCGCGGCTTATCAGAAACTTGGTGAAATTCCATTTTATGTCTGGCTTCGAAGCATAGTCTTTGTCAGCTTTTGTAAACATCTCGTCGAGAACCTTTGTAAGCGGATGCTCCGGGGCGAATCCGGCAAAGCCAGCCTGACTCTTCAGCCATTTGTATATCGGGTGCTCATTCTCGCCGTTTACTTCTATTTTCGACATTAGCGGAAATGTTACGCCGTGGTTTATGCGGCAGAATTCCTCAATCTGTTCGTCGTTGCCCGGCTCTTGATGTCCGAACTGGTCGCAAGGGAAGCCGATGACGATGAGCCCTTGGTTTTTGTACTTCTGGTAAAGAGCCTCCAGACCGTCGTACTGAGGTGTGAAGCCGCATTTTGAGGCTGTGTTGACTATTAGCAGAACTTTGCCCTTATAGTCGGCGAAGTTTACTTCCTTTCCCTTATTTGAGAGTGCTTTGAAATCATAAATTGTACTCATATCGCTTGTGTTACTTTTGCACGATAGCAGACAGATTGCTGCCATCATGACGGTTAAAAAACGTTTCATCTGTTTTATTTTCTTGTTTGTTATATTCATTTTTTTGTGTTGTGTGCCGACTTGTGCCGATTGCATAAAGCAAAGAGAGCCGAGACTCTCCTTGCTGTCTGTTTATGCTGGCTGCCACTTGCATCGCACGGGCGAGACAATTGCGCCTTCCTTCTTCAGTTCGGCGAAAGCCTTGTCCACTTCCTTGCGGTCGGCTCCAAGAGCCTTGGTTACATCGCCAGCCGAAACAGGCTTGCCTGCGTTGCGCATGACCTGTAATACTTGTTCTTTCATTGTGTATGCAAATTAGAATTTGATTGTCTCGTCCAACTCCATCATCTTGAAGAAGTTGGCTGTAGCATTGGCGAGGTAGTACATCACGCCGTTTTCGCCGTTCTCGCCCAATGCTGGTTTCAACACAGGCATCTTGTCGACAAGAGCCTTGCCTACTTCGGGACGGTTGTCTTCTACAAGGTTGCACTCTATGCGTAGCGTCCTGCCTTTGAATGCGCAGATTTCAGCCTTGTTGTTTGTTGCAATTTGGCGTGTGGCGTTGGTCTTTCCGAATGCCATGATGTAGATTTTTCCTTCGAAAAACAACATCGCTCCGTATGGGCGTACACGCGGCTGGTCGCCATCCATAGTGGCAAGATAGAATGTCTTGGCATCTTCCAAGAAATCGTAGACTTTTTTAACTGATTCCATATTTCTGTTTTTTTATTGAGTTAATTATAGTTGTGTTACAAGCCAATGTTTCGATTGATTTCTTCTTATCCATAATATAAATTCTTAAAAAAATTTAGTTTTATTTTGTATGGTGCTAAGATACGGTTTTTATCCGGTAGATGAGCAAACCCAGACGGAACAAAATACGACCGAAACGGAACAATTTAAGATTTTTGTTGTATATTAGCCGCCAGATTGTGCCACAAAGCACCTTAATATAATAATATGTACACTATAAATGAGTTCTGCACGCTTACGGGCGGAGAGGAGATTGGATGTAAAACCGATGGGAACGTGTTGTGTGTTGAAACCGATAAGGAACTTACATTCCGCACCAACCAGACGCAGGGGTTTCTTGCCGCCTACTCGTTTACCATCGTTACCGAAGGGTGGCTTACGCTACAGTACAACGGAAAGAGGCTTACTTTGCAAAAGGACCAACTGTACACCTATTCGCCCGGACTGCCGGTAACTATTCTTTCGGCATCCGACGATTATCGTGGCATCTGCCTTATTGCCGACGAAAACTATACATTGGAGATTCCGCAGGTAAGAAAGGCTATCCACTCATCATATTTCTCGCTGGTGCAACTAAGCGAGCCGCGAATGCAACTTTCGCCCGACGACAGCCGCCGTCTGCAAGAACTTATGCGTCTGGCTATCCAGTACTGTTCGCCGACCCATGCGGCAGTACAGAGCGACAGCCTCAGAATGCTCTATGCGCTTTTCCTTACCGACCTGACGGCAGTTCAGGAGCGCACCATCCGTCAGCATCGTTTTTCAAGGCGTGTAGAAGATGTGTTTCTCGGCTTTCAGCATCTATTGCCGAAACATTTTATGGAGCATCGCGATGTTGGCTTTTATGCCGCCGAGTTGTGTATAAGTCCGCGCTATCTGTCGCGCGTCGTGCATAGTGTGAGCGGACGCACGGTGGTAGATTATGTAAACCGTATGCTTATTGCCGAAGCCGCCTATCTGTTGAGGCAGACTTCTTTGAGCATAACCCAGATAGCCAATCGCCTTGGCTTTGCCGAGGTTACGACTTTTGCCCGTTTCTTCCGCAGAATGAAGGGGATGAATCCGAGGGAGTACAGAAAAATGGGAGATTGAACAAGTACGACTGCTTCGGGATTCGTTCGGGATCCGTTCGGGATTTGTGTGCCGGTTAGGCTGATTCCGTAGTATAAGAAGGTAGAAGTAAAAAAACAAAGAAACAGAAAATCTGACAGACGGATTTTCTGTTTCTTCGTTTCTTGGCAGAAGCCAGATTTATTTGTAGTTCGAGATATTCTTTACACCCTTCAGATTAACCTCGGCAGCCTTTTTATGGAACAAATCGTTAAACTGCTGTAACGAAAGTTGGTATTTCGGCACAAAGTCGTCGGAAGTGAGGTAATGCAGAATAGACGAGATGTAAGCCTTTCCCTCGGGATAAGAAGTAATATTCTGCAAGTTGGTGGTGCAAATCAGAATATTTCCCTTGCCGAGTTTCGCCTCCATCATTATGCCAAGTTTGTGGCATCGCTCCACGTTGTCAATCATCTCGATTACGGGGCGGAAGTTCTCGTCGGTATTGTCGAGAATCATCGGACGGCTGTTGTGTAAGATGCTCCACCATTGCCAGTTTGTGTAGTTGTCGGTAGGGAAGTGGTTGAAGATTGGGTGCTGGCGGCGCGTGTTTATAGACAGCGTGCCCGGCGAAACCTCCTTCTTCAGTCCTTCGCAGATGCCCTTGAACATAGAGTAGTTCCAGTAATCAGGCGTAAACAAGCCTTTAAGGCTGAACGGCTCAATATCCTTGTGCGACGGGATGTAGAGCACGTCCTTGCCCTTGTTGGCGGCGGCTATGGCATCCTCCTGCGTGTAGGCAATGTGAGTCTGTGCATCCCAGTCGAAGCCAGCCGTGGCTTTCTCAATCTTGTTTACAAACTCGTTGTTTATGCTCTGTTTGTTGTAGACGTAGAACATATAGTGGTTTGTGGCATTGCCGAACCGCAGTTCAAGAAAATACATGCCCGTTGGTATGTTTTCGGGAAATATGACAGATGCGCCGCTGCTTTCCTTGTCGATGTTGCAGCCCTTGTTTGTAGGAACGATGTCGATTAGTTCTGGGCTTACAGACTTTGTTACCATTCCTCGCGGAGCGGTAAGGCTGAAAGAACCCGAGCTAAGTTCGGTCATGTCTTCCTTCATGATTTTCCATCTGACCCTGTCGCTTACATCGTTTTCGGTAAAGTTGGCAATGACGATGTTGGCATACACCCTGTCGTCTGCCATGTAGCAGAACGAAGGATGCTCGCCCATGATTGTGAGCGGCGAGTTGAACTCTCTGAACATGGCTGGCGTGATGCGGTTGTTCTTGCGCTCCATGAAAGCATCGAGCAGACCGACGAGAGCCGTGCCCTGACCCGGATAGTCCTGAAGGTCGAGCATCTGGAATCCGCCGAAGTTAGGCGTTCTCATGCACATCTCGATGTCGGCCTTGTAGCAGTTGAATGCCCAGAATGATGAACTGAATGAGAATTCATCGTCCTTGTTGGTTAGTCCGTGCTCTGCCATCCTCTTTCTGAAAATCTCGAAGTTTACCGGAGCGAGCACGCCGTTGTATTTTTCTGTCTCGGAGAAATTAGGGAAACTTTGGAACTGGCCCGTCTCGTGGCTCACCACCGGAATGGTTATGTTGCGGATGGCGTTGGCATAGTTGTATAGCGTGTTTGGACGCATGGTGTTAAGCAGGCCGCCATCGTTCTCGTCGGCAAACGAGAATGACGAGCGCGTGTTGCTGCTGTAGTTTGTTCCGCCGCCGTTGCGACAGGTTATAAAGTAGTCGTCGCCAGCCGTCTGACCTTTCCATCCAAGGTTGTTGTTTGCTCCCAGAACGTAAAGGTGGCGCGAGTCGGTCTCGCGGAACGTGCGGCAGAAGTCCTGCATCGTGCGCAGGTCGCCGTGAAGTTCGTTTCCGAGCGATAGCGAGAAGAACGAAGGATGGTTGCCGTATGTCTTCAGGATAGCCAGTCCTTCCTGCATCATGAAGTTGTTGCAGAACTCGTTGTCGGCCTTGAACTCGCCCCAGTAAGGCAGTTCTACCTGAATGTAGATGCCAAGGCGGTCGGCAGCCTCGAAAGCCGCTTCGGGAACTGTCCACGAGTGGCATCGCAGGTGGTTGAATCCGTACATCTTGAGCGTAGCCAGATAGTAACCCCAGTCGTCAGTATTCATAGGCGCGTATGCCGTTATAGGCCACACGCATCCGTCGTGCTTTCCGCGCAGGAACACAGGTATCTTGTTAATCATGAATGTGTTGCCCGAAATCTCGAACTGGCGCAGTCCGAACGAGAAAGGGTGCGAAATCTCGACCTCATTCTTGTCTTTCGTAGATACCTTTATGTTCCAGCAATGTATGTAAGGGTGGAACTCCGACCACAGTTTGAGGCTGTTGCTCTTTATCGTGAAGCGGATTTTGTTCATGCCCTTTTTGAGTGCAGTCTCGAGTCTGACGGTTTTCAGCAGTTTTGTGCCGGACTTTGCGTTGTCGGTCTGTCCGTTCGGCTTTATTTTGGTGTATTCAATCTCCACCTCGCTGTCGTTGTCAGACGAGACCTTGCACGAGCCGTCGGGCGTTATCATAAGGTCGTTGATGGTATTGTCGTCGAGTTTGCTCCAGTTGTAGTTTTTCGACGATGTTGTGACGCACTTCTGTTTCAGTCCCAGTTCGGTCTGTCCGTCAAAGCCGATGGTTGCCTTTTTGTAGTCCTTGTCGGCGCAGATGGTACATTCAAAGATAACGCCGTTAAGTCCTGCGGCAGGATATACCTGCATCTGGTCTACGTATATGTCGGGCTTGGCTTCGATATACATGTCGCCAAGTATTCCGTTCCAGTTTGTCTGAGTGGATTCGCTCCACATGTGCGAGCCGTGCACCTCTTTCGGAACAGCCTCGTTGCGGTTGTCAACCTTTATCTTAATGGTGTGTATTCCGAACGAGATTTTTCCCGTAAGGTCGTATATGTGCGGTGTTTCGAGATATTGCTGGCAGCCTATGCTGTCGCCGTCGATGTAAAGTGTGGTAGGGCGTGTTCTTTCGAGGTAGAGCATAATCTTCTTGCCCTCGAACGACTGCGGAATACTTACTGTTGTAGAGTATTCCATTATGCCTACGTATGGATTTCTTCGTGTAAGGTTGCCTGTCGTGGTGTTGTCTGTGTTGCTTTGTGCCAGTCTGCTTTGGTCAACCGTTCCGGGCAGCGTAATTGTGCCCAGAGAGCACTTCCATTTACCCGAGAGGTCTATTCTGCCTTGTGCAAACAGGACTGTATTTGTAATCAACAGTAAAACTGAAGCATATATAAAGCGTCTTTTCATGATTTTTATTTTTAAAGTTATTTAACAAAGATAAACAAAAAAATTCATTTACTTGCGATTTTTTTCATATTTTTGTACGAAAGTCTAATCAATATATTAAGTGTAAATGAACAATTTTGAGTTCTATAGTCCAACAGAGTTCGTTTTTGGACGCGATACAGAGAGCAAAGTTGGCAAACTTACAGCCGAGGCAGGTGCCAAGAAAGTAATGATAGTTTACGGCGGAGGCTCGGTTGTTAAGAGCGGACTGCTTGCAAGAGTTGAAAAATCGCTTAAAGAAGCCGGCATCGAATTTGTAGAGTTGGGCGGTGTAAAGCCTAATCCTGTCGATACAAAAGTGTATGAGGGCATTGAACTTGCAAGAAAGGAGAATGTTGACTTCATGCTGCCTGTTGGAGGCGGAAGCGTTATCGATACAGCCAAGAGCATAGCCGTTGGCGTGTGCTACGACGGCGATTTCTGGGATTTCTACGAAGGTAAGGCAGAGATTAAGGCAGCTCTGAAGGTGGGCGTCGTGCTTACCATTCCGGCAGCAGGAAGCGAAGGCTCGGGCAATGCCGTAATAACAAACAAGGACTTGAAGAAGTTTGGCATCCGCGCTCCAAAGTTGCTGCGCCCAGTCTTCGCCATTATGAATCCTGAACTAACAATGACCCTTCCGGCATGGCAGACGGCAAGCGGCGTGGTTGACATGATGGTTCACATCTTTGAACGCTACTTTACAAACACGAAGAACGTTTCTATAAGCGACCGCCTTTGCGAGGGTATTCTGCTAAGCATCATCGAAGAGGCTCCGAAGGTAATGGCAAATCCTAACGACTACGATGCACGTGCCAACATAATGTGGGCAGGAACGGTTGCGCACAACGGCACATGCGGCGTGGGACGCGAGGAGGAATGGACTTCGCACCAGATGGAGCACGAAATAAGCGCGTTGTACGATGTTACTCATGGTGCAGGACTTGCCGTAGTGTTCCCAGCTTGGGCCACTTACATGGCTAAGCATCATCCGGCTTACGTGTACCAGATGGCAACGCGAATCTTCGGCGTTCCTGAGGGCGATGACAAGACGGCCGTGGCTTTGCAGGGCGTTGAGCGTCTGAAGAAGTTCTGGAAGAGCATAGGGATGCCGCTCACATTCAAGGAACTGGGTGTTGAGAACCCTGATATCGACCTTCTTGTAAAGAACCTGCACAGGAACAAGGGCGAGGAGTTCGGATTCTATGTGAAGGTTAATCCGGCAATATCTCGCGAGATATATGAATATTGTATTTAATAAATAGGAGGTAAAAAAATGTTTTCTGGAATAGTAGAAGAATTTGCCCAAGTGGTGGGCATTGAGAAGGAGCAGGAAAATGTACACTTTACGTTGAAGTGCTCGTTTGTAGATGAACTGAAGATTGACCAGAGCGTGGCTCACAACGGCGTGTGCCTTACGGTTGTGCGCATAGAGAACGGCACTTATACCGTTACCGCCATGAAGGAAACGCTTGAACGCTCAAACCTCGGACTGCTGAAGGTGGGCGACAAGGTTAACATAGAGCGAAGCATGATGATGAACGGCCGTCTTGACGGTCATATTGTTCAGGGACATGTTGACCAGACCGCAACCTGCATTGCCAAGGAGAATCAGGAGGGCAGTTATCAGTTCACGTTCAAGTACAAGTTCGACAAGGACATGGCAAAGCGCGGCTACTTTACAGTAGATAAGGGCTCGGTAACGGTAAACGGCGTGAGCCTTACGGTATGCCGTCCAACCGAGGACACTTTTCAGGTGTGCATAATTCCTTACACATACGACAACACCAACTTCCACACCATCGAGGCTGGCAGCGTTGTAAACATCGAATTCGACATCATCGGCAAGTATATTGCCCGAATGAATCAACTTTCATAACAGAAAATGAGAAAAGTTTTTGTTTCGATAATGATAATGATGACCTTCTGTGCCGCAAAAGCGCAGAAGGTTGTCTATGAAAAGAGCGACAGCATAAAGGTAGTTACTTATCTGCAAGAGGCTGCCAAACTGGGAAAGAACGAGAACCGAATGATGTTCTTTGCCAAGAAGTTCCTCGGCGTTCCGTATGTAGGCGCAACGCTCGAGAAGCCGATAGGCGAGGAACAACTCGTGGTAAACCTTCGCGAGCTTGACTGCACAACCTTTGTCGAGACCGTGGCAGCCCTGAAGATTGCCGACCAGCGCAACGAGCGCACCTTTGCCGGCTTCTGCAAGGCTCTTAAGCAACTTCGCTATCGCGGCGGAGAGATAAACGGGTATGAGTCGCGCCTTCACTACTTCTGCATGTGGACGGCAGACAACGAGAAGATGGGCTTGGTTGAGGACGTTCTTGCCAAGAATCCGAAAGAGTGCGTTACGCAGACGGTAGCCATCAACTATATGAGCACTTATCCCGAGAAGTACCGCCAGTTGAAGGACAATCCGGAACTGACAAAGAAGATTAAACGCTACGAGGACGAGTGCAACGGCAAAAAACTGAAGTACGTTCCGAAGGCTAAGTTCGGCTACGGCTACAAACGCTTGTCGCAGATTCACACAGGCGACATTCTGGGCATAGTTACCCGAAAGAAGGGACTCGACACAACACATCTGGGCATTGCCGTATGGCAGAACGGACGGCTTCACCTGTTTAACGCATCGTCGGTATACAAGAAGGTGGTGCTTGACAGCGAGACCCTTGCAAAGTACTCTTCAAAGCATTCTTTGCAGATTGGAATACGTGCAATAAGGGTGAAATAGTATAACTTGGTGTGCGTTAACGGATAATATAAATCAAAAAAACGTATTTTTTAATCACTTATTAGTAATTTTTGGTTTTTTAGTTGCTCAAATTTTATTACTTTTGCAGCAGTAAAAAAGCTTGGTAAAATAAATGGTAAAATTAAAAATTGGGTGAACATGAGAAATGCGTTTATTTTATGTCTACTGTTTTTGTTTTCCGCAATGATAGATATGCGCGCTGGCGACAATGCTCGAAAGGAAGTACAGATGGGAGTCTTTACGTTTAAGCAACACGACTCTTCGCTGGAAATCTACAAATTCAAGGATAACGACCAGTTTTCGCACATCGAGTTCAAGGGGAAAAACAAGATGATGAACTCAGCAATCTACAAGGCCGACGACTCTCAGGAAGGAGTTCTGAAACTTTGGGCAAAGGAAGAAGGTTCCGAATTTATGTGGGAGATTGTATGGGAAAAGCAAATCATCACTCTATATGAGTATGTTGATGGTGTTGAGAAAAGTAAAGAGAAGTATAAGTTTTAATAGAAATGACATCTGCTAAAAACGGATGTCATTTTTTTTGTTTTTTGGGGGGGTGTGCAATGGTATGGAGTTGCACATATCCGTTGTACATGTGCATTTTCGGAGCGTTTTGTTGCTCACTTGTTTTGCGAGTGTGCAAAGACCGAAAACTTTGCGTATTTTTATAGTTTTTTGTTTGGCAATAGTTAAAATACTTTTATAATTTTGTGTTCCGAAAGACGAGAAAACGTGTCTTTCAACATAAAATTAGAGTTTTAAAAGGGCAGCCGAAGGACTTGTTGAAGTCCGCTTTCATCTGCCTTGTATGCAAAACAGAAAATGATAGAACATTACTTAAATAAAACGGATTTTCATTCCTATAACGATTTTATGAAGCATTTCCAGTTGAATGTTCCCGAGAACTTCAATTTTGGATATGACGTTGTTGATGAGTGGGCAAGGATTCAGCCCGAAAAGAAAGCCATTCTCTGGGCCGACGACAATGGCAATGAAAAATCTGTTACCTACGGTCAGTTTAAGGATTATTCGGACAAGGCGGCAAGTTTTCTGCAAAGCCTTGGGATAGGCAAGGGCGACTGCGTGATGCTTATAATGAAGCGTCATGTTGAGTGGTGGTATTGCATGATTGCGCTACACAAGATAGGCGCGATAGCCATTCCGGCATCGTTCCTGCTGAAGAGCAAGGACATAGTGTACCGCTGCCAGACAGCCAATATAAAGGCTATAATAACCTGTCAGGACGACATTATTATGGAGAGCGTTGATTTGGCTTGCTGCGACCTTAGGGAGAAGGGCAAGGACATAGTAAGGATTTGCGCCTTTAATAATGATATTCATCGTATGGGGTGGCTCGACTTCTGGGCAGGACTTGGTGCTGCCGCTCCTTTCCGCAAGGTTGAGGGCATCAGAAATAGCGACAGCATGCTGCTTTACTTTACAAGCGGAACGACGGGACATCCGAAGGGGGTGGTTCACGACTTCAAATATCCGTTGTGCCATGTGCTGACGGGAAAATACTGGCTCAACCTGCATGAGGAATCGCTCCATCTTACTCTGTGCGATACAGGCTGGATGATGGCGGCATGGGGGCAGTTCTACAGTCTGATTTTTGCTGGCGCGTGCATCTTTGTATATGCGCAGGAAGGTAAGTTTAATGCCGCAAATCTGCTAAGCATCATTCAGAAATATAAGATTACTTCGTTCTTTGCTCCGCCTACGGTTTACCGCATGATGCTGAAGGAGGGACTTGAGAAGTACGACCTATCGTCGCTCGAATACTGCACAACGGCTGGCGAGGCTCTCTATCCAAAGATTTTTGACGACTGGAAGAGGCTTACGGGCATAAGGCTGATGGAGTGTTTCGGTCAGACGGAAACGCCGCTCGTTGTGGGCTCTTATCCGTGGGTTGTTGCCCGTCCGGGTACAATGGGACTGCCAAACCCGATGGTGGATGTTGATGTAGTTGATGATGAGGGCAATTCGTGCGCACCTAACGTAAAGGGGCATCTGGTAATATATCTTCGCAACGGCGAGAAGCCGATAGGTCTGTTTAAGGAATATTATGGCGAGCCTGAGTTGACGGCGCAGAAGTTTGCGGGCAGATATTATGATACTGGGGACATGGCTTATCGCGACGAGCAGGGCTATTACTGGTATGAGAGCCGCGCCGACGATGTGATAAAGACATCGGGCTACCGCGTTGGGCCGTTCGAGGTGGAGTCGGTATTGATGCAGCATCCTGCCGTGGCGGAATGTGCCATAACTGGTGTTCCCGACGACATTCGCGGTCAGTTGATAAAGGCGACAATAGTGCTTTCTGCCAAATATCGCGACAAGGCTGGCGACGACCTTGCGAAGGAGATTCAGACTTTTGTAAAGAGCAGGACTGCTCCGTACAAGTATCCGAGAGTGGTTGAGTTTGTTGCCGAGTTGCCAAAGACGGTAAACGGCAAGATTCGACGTGTTGCCATACGCGAGGAGAGTGCAAGATGATAATAAGAGAGATACATGTCTGCAAGGCTTCATGTTGATGAGGCTTTGCGGACTTTTTTATTGATGGCGGTTGCTTGTGGCTTTTCTGTTGTATTTATTCCAGAGTGTATGACTTATGGAATATCAAAAGAGAATTCAGATTCCATGAGTTTCATATATTTGAGAAATCTCCTAATCTGTTTACATGGGATGCCGTGTTCAATACAGAATTTCAGATAGAATTGTGGTTCGGTATAATCTATATCATGATGACCGAATCTGTCGTAGTAATAAACAGCATAAAAACTGCCGTCACCAAAAAACACATTTATTTGTTTGTTTTTTGAGATAAATGACGTAAGATCAGGCATCTTGTGATATTTCTTTTTTTGTATTTTTTTCCATGTCTTGTCCCACGACTGGGAGAATTCAATCTTCTGTTTATTTACGTTCTGTATGTGTACGGAATCGGCAATTTTGTATGAGTATCTGACTATCTCGCCGCGCCATTTCCCTTTTCTGTCAAGAATCAAGGCAAGGACACTTGTGTTGTAGTTGACAGTCTTGCTATGCTTGCGGCGGAAGATTTCGATACATATAGAATCTCTCTCACCATCGCATCGCTCCAGTCCAATCAAGTCCATGTAGAGAGGTCTTTGTTTAGAATGGCTTTCAATATTCTGGGAGAAGGCGAGTATAGCAGACGTTAAAGCCAAAAGGAATAATGTTATTCGTTTCATATTTATGATGATTGTGTTTTATTATCACTCTGTAATTCTATACCTGAGAACCGCTTGTTTTGCACGATTGCTGAACTTTGCGTTTTTTTCGACTGCAAATATAATGTTTTTGTGAATATCGTGCGTTATATTTATGATAACTTTGGATGTTTGCTGGGATGAAAAAGACGGTAAACGGCAAGATTCGACGTGTTGCCATACGCGAGGAGAGTGCAAGATGATAATAAGAGAGATACATGTCTGCAAGGCTTCATGTTGATGAGGCTTTGCGGACTTTTTGTTTTTTGGGGGGGGATTATAATGGGCTGGATGATGTTCTCTTTCGTCTTAAAATGACATTCCCTATCCTTAGTTTGTCTTTAGTCAAGATTTTTATTTGGATAGAGTCTTCGATAATGCTGCCTCCTTGCAAGGCTTTTTCAATATCGCTCTGAATGGGATTGTTGTTGCAGGTGATATTTATCATTCTGTTATTGGATAGGCTCCATTTGCCTTGACATGTGTTTTTTGATAAATCCATGGTTCTTTCGAATGTACTGGTGCTATCTTTGTGCAAATCTAACAATATGAATGCAGATAGGTTGTTCTTTGCCTTGTCTGCTCCGACATATCTGCCGCTCATAGAGTCCGTATCAAATTGTTGGGCTTTACAGGATGCAAATAGTATTGCCGGAATAATATATGCTATAATGTTTTTCATTTTTTTTAATGATATTGATGCTTGCCTTTCATATTATTGTTAGTTGTTGGCAAATTCTGCACAAAGGTAGTACAAACATTTTGGGTATGCAAGTGTTTTTGGGGTGAAAGATGCTGCATGGGGTTTGGAAAATGAAAAGCGACGGTACATGCTCCTTTTGGGGTGATGTGCCGCCGCTTGGGGGAGTTATGTGCGCCTGAAGACGAGTACCAGTATTATGACTGCCATGACTGCGGGCAGGAGGGTGGACTGGCGTGATGCCTTTGCTGGCGAGGGGGCTGTGCGGACTACCGTAACCGTATCGTGCTGCACCTTGTTGAGGCTCTCCCTTCCGGCGGCATAGACGATGGTGTGCGACTTTTCGCGCTGGCGTGTGCCGCTGTCGGTCTTTATGATAAGTACGGAGTCGGTACGGCGGACGATGACGTGCTGCTGTATGGTGTCGTGTACCATGATGGTTTGCGCCTTGGCGGTGGTGTGCCTTATGGTGCGGCACGAGGCGAGGAACGGCAGCAGGGGGACGATGAGGAGGAGCGGGCGGTTCATCTTATCTGTATGGTAACGGGTTCGTCGCGGCTTATGGCCTGTTGTATGAGGGGCATTACCCTTGCGCAGGCTGCGCGGCTGTTGAGCACCATTCCCACCGCCTTGTTCTCGCCAAGGATGATGCATCCGAGTGTGTCGGCCGCCGTGTTGCCGGCGTGCATGCGTATGCAGCTGAACATGGGCACGTTGTGTAGCTGCGGCAGGTACTTGCCGAAGCGCGGACTGAATGTCCAGATTACTTTGTATGTGCCTGTGGGTATTGCCGTCTGTCCGTACACCTTGAGGCGTCGCAGAGTGTCGAGCGGCATGTCCTGGGTGAGTCCGCGGTCGCGGTCTTCGATGGTATCGCACATGTATGTGCCGTTGATGCTGAGGCGTCCGATGGTGTAGCGTGGCTTGCGTGCCGTTCTTGTAAGGAGTATTTTCATGTTCGTTTTGTTTTAAGGGGTTAGCTGATGTTGTCGGGCTGTTGCGGAGGGGTGTCTACCTCGGCGGAGAAGTCGCCCTTGCGCAGTTTGATGTTCTTGCCTGCCTTTATTGCCTCTGGAATCTTCTCGGCTATGGCGAACATAAGCAGCAGTCCTATTGCGGTGAGGACAGAGCCGTCGATGATGCCGAGCGGTGGTACTATGAATCCGGCAACGATGAGGACGAGGCTGACGATGAAGTTGAGGTGGAAGAGTGTCATGTGTTGCGAGTGTTACGGGGTTGGGTTAAAGTACAGAGGAAGGGGCCGGGTGTCAGCCCCGTTCCTCTGTATGGCTGGAAAAAGATTCTCGGGTTCAGACTGCCGAAGGTGGCAGGGTGATGACGTTCTTGTCGTCCATGTACTTGTAGAGCACCTGCGTGATGTTTGAGAAGTTGTAGACGTGTTTCAGCTTCTGCACCTGCTGGTATGCCTCGGTACCCTTGACTCCGTTGGCGGTGCTTGGCTTGTTGGCGTTGAGCCATGCGGTTGCAACGGCCTGACGCTTGGCGAACTTTGCCTGCTGCTCAATCTGCTTCTCGGTAGCCGGTCCTGTGTAAGGGTGCGAAATCTTGGCGATGCGTATTCGGTTGCTCGACCTGTTGGTGGCGAAGTAGATGTTTGAGTCTTTTCCGTACTTGCCGCTGATGCCCTTGATGACATCGATAGGGGTTATTCTTGCCATAGTGTTTTCCTCTCCCCATCTGCCGTGGCAGATGTTTTGTATTCCGCGGAGGGGGTAGCGGGGATGGATGGTTAATAATTCGGTTTGTTTGTGTTCCTGAATCCGTTTTGGCTTTGTCTTGTTGGTTTGTCTTGTTGCGGGCTTCCTTATGCCTTCGGGATTCGTTCGAGATGCGCGCCTTTCTCTTGGTTCACGATGCAAAGATATGGGATTGTTTTTTGGCAGTCTGACTTTGTGTGGGCTTGGCTGACTTTATATGTGCTTAAATGTGCTTAAATGTGTTTGCGTGGGGGAAGAAGGGGGGGGAATAAAAGAAGCTGCGTTCCAAGCCGTGGCGCATGTTGGCGGAGGCAGGAACGCAGCTCGCTTGGGGGCTTACGGTTCGCCGAGGTGGCTGATGATGAGTGCCACCTGACTTGGGGTGAACACTTTTGCCGATGGGCGGTAGCCGCGTCTTTCCAGAGCCTTGACGAGCTTTGTGTTACGCTTTATCCAGTTCATCAGGTGGGTGGTGGCGGTATGCACGGAGCAACTGTCGGGAAAGTAGAGCATGGCAAGCTCGGACTTGCCGTAGGTCTTGATTCTGAATTGGTTCATACGTTGTTTTGCTTTTTTGATGAGACATAATAGTCGCTGAAGTCTTTGCAGCCGGGTGGGAGCTGGTGGCGCTCCAGACGGGGCAGTATGCCGTGCAGCTGCAAGAAGAGCCTCTCGCCCGGGACATCGCAGTCGGGGTACATGTGCAGGCTTACGGAGTGCCGCTCGTGCAGCTGGGATAGTATGCCGGCGTCGCCGTGGCTGAGCAGGGTGGCGCTTGGTATGGCTATTGCCTTGTGTCCTGCCGAGAGCATAGCCCAGCAGTCGGAGCAGCCTTCGGTAATGAAGAGCTCGTCGCCGGGGCGCAGCAGCCGCAGCACGGGCAGGTTGTAGATGCCGCAACGCGAGCCCCGTGGAAACATGAATCGCGGTATGCCCTCGGGGGTGCTGCCGTAGTCGAGGTTGCGGTTCTGTATGCCTGTGAGCGTTCCGTCGGCGTTGAAGTAGGGTATCTGTAGCCAGTTTATGCCCTGCCTGTCGCGCCACGAGTTGAGTCTGCACCAACGCACCACCCGAGGGTCGAGCATACGCCGCTCGAAGAGGAACTGCCGTGCCGTCTTGCCAAGGCTGGGACTGCTGAAGAGGCGGCTGTATCGGGCAGCATCGAACGGCGGGGGCTGCGTGGCGGCTGGCGGCCTGTACTCGTGGCGGATGATGTTGTGCTCGTCGGCCAGCCATCGGCATGCCTCCCTGAAGTCTTTGCCGAGATGCCGCATAACCAAGTCGATAGTTCCTCCCGACGCTCCGCAGACGAAGCACCTGAAGGTGTTGTGCGCCACGTTGAACGAGAGGCTGGGGTGGCGGTCGTCGTGGAAGGGGCATAGGCTCTTGTGCCGCTCAACGTGCAGTCCGAGCCGCCCGGCGACTCCCTCGATGGGGAGTTCGCGGAGCTGTTGGAGCTGGTTCTTATCCATTGCCTTTCAGATATTCTTTGGTTTTGGTGTAGAGGCCGGTTGCCTCGTTGAAGGTTATAAGTTGGCGATGCACCCACACACGCAGCTGACGCTTGGTTGCGCTGCCTATTGGCTTGCCAAGGCTCAGGCGAAGCGCATCCAGCTGCTGTTCGGAAAAAGACTCACCCTTGATGTTGTCTAACATGTTGGCAGGTGTTGACTGTGAGGCATCAGCCGTGCTTGTGTCGCCTTCTTTAAGCATATCTCCCAACACTTGGTACTTGCTCCACAGGTCGTGAAACATCAGCCATTCAACTACGTCGGCCATTGAGCGATGCCAAGTCATATTGTTAAGTGTCCACATGATACAGCCGGCTTTCCACGCGGCAATCAGGCTTCTCTTGCCCATATCCCACAGACAATCGTTGTCGGTGAGGTCGCCCAGCTCTGCTATGTCGTTGGCCAGCCGTTCGGTTAGTTTGTTCAGAGGCCTGATGACATAGCGTCCCTTGCAGTTGTCGAGCCGTGCCAGATAGTTGTCCAGTTTCTCGTAGAACTCGTCGCTGAATTTGCCGATGCGCGGAATCTTTCCGTCGCGTCCGGCGCGTGGCTTGTATGAGAAGACCATGCGTCCCAGCGTTCCGTCGAAGAGGTTTGACTTAAAGAACTGCCTTATGCGCACGGGAGTGGTGCTGACGGTAAGGTTGGTTCTTAAAAGTGCCGAGCCGGTGATGCCGTCGACCGTAGCCCTGAGTGCATTATACACTTCTCTGTCCCACATCAGGCGCAGTATCTGGGTTACTTGTTTATGAGAGCCGCAAAGGCTGTCGAGCTGTTCAATCTCCTTCAGGTCGATGTAGGTACTCAGTCCGCCATGTTCCTGGCAAACCATCTGTGCCTTCAGATAGCCGGGCTTTGAGCAGTCGGCAGGCAGGAATCTCAGTAGTGGGAACACCTCTTCGGGACGCTCTTTCGACTGCGAACGCTTTTTGTATGATTTCTGGTACTGAAGGTATTTCTGCAATTGCTCGGCATCTTGTTTGCGGAAGTCGCGGTTGCAGGCTTCAACCAACAGTCCAAGTTGTCCCTTGTTTCCTGCGCTATCGGCTACCAAGGCAGCTTGCTGACCGCACATTTCGAACCAATGACCGCTTGGATATTGAAATTCGGCATTCGAAATTTTTGTGCCAAGTACAGGAAAAAGCATAGGCAAGAGAGGGGCATGCATGTCAAAACTTGTCTGCGAGAGCAGTAATTTTAAACATTCTGTGCCTTTGCCAAGGTTTGGCATAGCAGGTGCTGTTGATTTTGTGATATCGTACTTCATTGATATTCTGCTTTTTAGATGAAAAATAATTAGTTGGGCGTTTCAGCGTTTCAGCGTTTCAGTGGGGGGGTAGTGGGGGTTCAAAAACTCTTTATTATTATATAACTTATTAATTATTAAATAGTTATAAGTATAAAAGAAGGAAACGCACCCCCTCTTAGTTTCTTGAAACGCTTGAAACGCTGAAACGCTTTTTGTCAATCCGAACTGTTAATTCCCGTTTTTCTCTACAAGGCCAGACAAGGCTTTGATGAGTTCCTTGTACACTCCGCTGGCATACTCCTCGGCGCTATTGAGCGAGTGGCAGTCTTTCATGGCCCTGAGGTTTGGGCGGTAGCTGCCGTCGTCTCTGCGCGTGATGGTGATGTAGTGTCCCGAGAAGACGTGCGGATTGCGCTTGCAGCTGCATATCCGTAGCGTTTCGACAAAGTCGAAATGGTCGAGTCCGTTGCGTCGCAGCACGCCTGTGTATGGGCGGTTAAGCGTTAGCAGTACGGAGCTGAACAGGTGTGTCTTGAGCGTTACGCACAGGTTTACGTTACTTTTCATGTGTTGTTCCTCCTTTCTCCGCGCTTCTCTTTTGTGCCATGTGCCTGCGGAAGCCTGTGGCGAGGGGTGAGTTACCGTGGAGCATAAGTCTGACGACAGCTCCGACAGGGCGAGGGGTGTACTGTGCTTCGACCCCTTGCGCGAGAGTATTGTATCTCTTCATGTTTTCTGTTGAAAGCCCCATGTGAGGAACTCTCGACGGCAAAGGAACGGGGGGATTGAATGGGGAGCAATATGGGATTTTTAATGCCCGAAATCCCATTGGCGAGGGGGTGGCTGAAGGCGCGCGGCTGTGGCGGTCAAGTGGCTGGCTGTGAGGCGGTAAGGCTGCGTGCTGGGCGATGTAAGTTTTTTGTAATTTTTTTTTGATGGGATTTTGAAAATCCCGGAATCACAATGTTTTTTTGAGGGGGATTGTATGGGGGGGCTTTTATTGCAAGTGTTTTTTTTCAGTTTGGATTTGCAATTTTTTTTGCAAATGTCTTGGAGTTTTGGTTGGGAGATGGTGGGGGATTGCAAATTTTACACAAGCGAAGGATGCAAATTAATAGGCATTATAGGCGAATAATTGGGCGGCAAGTGATAGGAAATGAATCTGTTTTGTTGGATTGTTCAATTTTTTTTTTTGCAAATAAATTTGGCTTTTGTGCATTTTGTGGCTATATTTGCAACATCAGGAAAGAGGGGCGCTAACCATCGACGCCTGACGTTCCACAAGGGGGTGTGCATATTCAGGTATGCACACCCTCTATATTTATTCTTCACGATATTGCGCTCGTAACCGCCGCACAAGCGAAATGCAAATAGCCCCACAAGCGAGAATGATTCACTTGTGAGGGGAGTAAATTCTTAATTACTCAAATTGGGATTTTTAATGCCCGAAATCCCATTGGCGAGGGGGTGGCTGAAGACGCGCGGCTGTGGCGGTCAAGTGGCTGGCTGTTAGGCGGTAAGGCTGCGTGCTGGGCGATGTAAGTTTTTTGTAATTTTTTTTGATGGGATTTTGAAAATCCCGGAATCACAATGTTTTTTGAGGGGGATTGTATGGGGGGCTTTTATTGCAAGTGTTTTTTTCAGTATGGATTTGCAATTTTTTTTGCAAATGTCTTGGAGTCTTGGTTGGGAGATGGTGGGGGATTGCAAATCTTGCACAAGTGGGAGAATTCAAAATCACCCTTAGGCGTTTTTTGATTTTGAATTATATCTTGTCTGACAAATGTAGACGAACTTATATGTGTCAGAACTTAACAATATCGCTGCAAAGCATTGCCTATTTCTTTTGCAACATCATCAATTCGGGGGTAATAGTATTAAGGGCTGTAACTCTTTTACCATCAATATCCGCTACAATACCAGCATGTGAGGGATGGCTTTTGCTTGGAAATGCCTTGACATCGGTAGTAACTTGTTGTTCGGAAACAATTTGTATATTTCTGATTTTGCCCACGTTCAACAAGGCATATCCATAACGGGCATCGCCTTTGGTGCGTGCCTTAAAAGAACGTGTTTCTGAGTCAAGATTGGCTGTGTCGCCGCGCAAGACCGAAATGTAATCTTCGATAGTACCGCTTGACAGTTTCTCCCAATGGAATGCGGTAGGTGATACTCGTCCATCATCAATATATGATGGCGAAAAAATTATCCTTGCCACATCTTCTTCATCACCTACTATGTCACAAAATGTTTCAGCCATTTACATTTCTTAATATGGAGATTAGATTTTTTGAGGTAATTTGCAATCCGTCATTCTTCAGCAATTTGCCGTCTTTCTCTATAAAATACACCATTTTGTCTGGCATCATAGTAATGCCGGCAATACAATTGGATTTAGTATAATCGAGATATAAGTAGCCATGCACATCAGGAAACAAAGTCCATCCGTCAAGCAGAATATCATCGGTTTTGTTTAAAATTCGTTTTAGTTTTCCTATGCATTGGCGGTTAATAGCCTTGCTGTCCTCTCCGTCCCAGCCATCTTTAAGTTTCGAAAGACTGTTGATGCGTTGCGACAAGTTGGCGTGCAATTTTCCTTTTTTGACGACCGAAGATGCAGACTCGTCTTTCAAGGTGAAGACATTTTCCACCCCGATTAACTGTTTGATTGCCGATCTTACTCGTGGCATCATATCATTATCCTTGACTGTTACAACCAACTTTGGCATAGAATTATTTTTTAGTTTGATGCAAAGGTAAACTTTTTTCTGTTTTTGTGCAAAAAAAATTGGGATTTGTTGGTGGATGGGGATTTATGTTTCTTTGGATAGCGTTGGCTAATTTTTGGGGACTAAGATACAATTTTTATGGCATTATATAATAATCACAAAATATTTTTCGCCTATAGATCAGCCTTGTCTGGAGGGGATAATAAGCGAGTTGAATATTTCAGAAACTTCTATTTCTGCAAATGTGGCATTACAAATGCTTTCGGGGGGAATGGGGAAGTGTGGGATTCGTTTTCTTGTCATCGTCCACAACAAGCGAGAAAGGGAAAAGCGTCCGTATCATTTATTTCGTGATGCGGACGCTTTTGTTGCTTTGTGGTCATTCTGCTTCGGACGAGGGACTGCCGGTACACATGTCGTAGTTGTGCGGCTTGTCGGAGAAGTGGTTGGCGAGCGACGAGGTGCTGTCGCCAAACTGGGCGAAGGTCTCGGCAAGGAACTCGAGCCAGAGGCTTCGGCCTATGTCTCTGCCCTCGTTGCGGTAGATGAGATAGCACGTGTAGCGCAGGTGGGCGTTGCTTAGGCAGGTCTTTATCTTCTGCCTCATGCGCCTTACCACGCCGTTCTCGACAAGGTAGTCTACACATTCGGTCATGATGTCGTAGTCTGCCGGGCGCATGATGCTCTGGCTGCTGTAAGGCAACACGCCCTTCATGAACTCGAGCCGCCTGCGTATGCCCTCCTTTATCCTGCTGCGGTCGGCTCGTCTTATCCTTCTTACCGGGTCGGGGGTGGGCGACTGGTTGTCTATGCGGTCGCTAATATATTCGTCGGCCTCGATGTACGCCCCGACATATTCGGACAGCTCGCCCGATATGCATGCCTGCATGGGCAGACAGATGTCGTCGGGGTTGGAGTGGCATGCCAGCATCTGCATGAGATAGCCGTTGTATCGTGCCAGCTCCCATCGGTGGCTCGCCTCGGTAAGCACCATGAGCGTGTAGAGCACGAGCGAGGCTGCCGTCTCCATCTCCTGCCGGTCGTAGCTGCGCCCGCAGTCGTCGGCATCGTTGCGAAGGTCGTTGAACACATCGTCCCAAAGAGTGTCGGTTATAGCCTCGGCTCTGTCGGGCTCGCGGAGCATGCGGTCGAAGCAGACGAAGCTGTTTACGAATATCTCCTCGGGCGAGAAGTGCAGCCTTTCCATGTCGGTCTCTCGGCTCTTGTAGGCCTGCTTTACGGCTATGTAGACGGCGTTGTCGCGCAACTGCTGGCGCAGCAGCTTCCTCTGGTCATTCGTCAATAATCTTATTGTCATAGTCGCTAATCTTGTTTCGGATGTCGTCGAGGACAGAAATGAGCTGGTATGTTGTCTGTCCGTTCTTGTCGACGAACGACTGTCCGCGGCTGAAGTCGTCGATAATCTTCTCGTCGATGGTGAAGCATGCGTTTGCCACGTTTTTCATGTAGACGGTAGGCGAGTTGTAGAAGTGGTATGACAGGCTGTAGTTGTTCTGGGCGCTAAGGGCTATAATCTGCGCCATGTCCTCGATCTTGGAGTCGTCTACGCACATGGGTTCGTCTTTTGAGCCGCTGAGAATGAGCTTGCCCTTGAGGGCGTTGGTGGCCTGCGTTATGAGCCTTAGTCCCTCGAGGTTCTGCTTCATCTGCCGGCTTGCGTCCACGCCCTTCACCCTGTCGGGGTTCGGAAACTCCCACACAATCTTTCTTACATGGTCGTTGTGGTTGGCAATCCTCTCGCGTATCAGCTCCTTGAACTTGCCGGCCTGATACTTCTGCTTTACCACAATCCTGAGACAGTAGTCGGACAGCCTTGTGTTGATGGAGTTCTTGAAGAACCTTATCACCTTGTCGGTATCGGAGTTGAACGCTCCGTTCCTCTCGACAAGAATCTGGCATACGTCCTCGCGGTTGTCTACTATGATGTAGCTTCCCGGATGCGACTCGATGACGTTCTTGTCGTGCCCCTCGTACTGGGTTATCTCCTTGGCGTTGCAGAGCGTCCACGAGTAGACGTCGTTGCGCTCGGTCATGTTGATGCTGCGCAGGGGCATGGCCTCGCGTTTCTTCTTGCCCACAACGGTAAGTCCGTCGTGAAGGATGTTTCCGACTATGGTGTTAGCCTTGTCGATGGTTCTGAGGCTTGTGTTGTTGTAGAAAAGGCTCTTTTCGCCTTCCTGAATCTCGAAGGTGTAAACGGAATATATAGACATTTGTTAGTTTTTTATGATGAGGTTAAGCTTGATATGGGTGTTTACCGTTTGTGTATGCGGGGGCTTGTGCGCCTCTCCATGATGGCATGGCTGCATCATAGCGGAATGGGATTAGGCAAGCCGTGGCATAGTATATTTTCAAGTTTTTTAGACATTTTATTTTAGTTGTTGTTTTTAATTGCACAAAAGTAGTATAATCATTTGATGTAGACAAACATCTTTTTGATAAAATATAATGTTTTTGTGAGGTCGTGGCGGAGGGGCGTCGGCATTTGGAAGGAGGGTAAAATCTGAATTGAACCCAAATCGGTCGTTAGAAGTACATAAATCCGTGGTTAAGTTTGTAAAGCCTTGAAAGTAAGCCACTTGTAAAGTCGTTTTTCTAATGGCGGTCATTAGAAAATTCAATTTGTAAAGTGTTTGTTATCAAACGGTTATGAAAACGACCACGAAAATAGCCATTCTAATAACCGATTTGGGTTGAAGGGCAAGGCGAGGAGTTGCTTTGTCAGATAAAAAAGGAACGATTTTGCAAATTCTCCATATAGATAAAATAAAGCGCGATATGCCATCCTGTGACATACCGCGCCTTGGGTTATAGATTAGTGTTATTTTTCTTTGCCGAAGGTGGCGTCTATCCATGAGGTGAGAGCCACGAGCGTTGAGTTCCAGTTGATGGCAATCTCGTTCTGGGCATATGAGCCTTCAACATCCTGATAACATTCGTCGGCTATGTCGGTTGTATATTTGACGTATTCCTTGTCGTGCTGTCCTGCATTCGGACCGCCAACCAAGAAGCCCGGGATAGGGGCGTCTATGCCGTCAGCCGAGCTTAGACGCATGTGTGGATGCATAGGACTCTTTGTTCCGAAGCCTGTAACGTAGCAATACGACAATGGGTTGATTCCGAGGATGTAGTCGGCGTTGCGAACGGCATTGGTGCTGTATTTTGCATCGCCCGTGCATTTGTAGCCGAACATCATAGCAATTCCTTCGTTGGCAAAACCTTCGGAAAGACAGCCCCAGAAGAAATCCTTGTCGCTATTTCCGAATGAGGTGTTGAAGCATGATGTAGGAACTTTCTCGAGTTGCGAATCGAGGTATTTGATGAACTGCGCCTTCTGGTTCTCGAATAGCTGAACCTCGTCCTTGCAGCCTTCGCTTGGCGTGTGGGTGAGCAGTTCGTAAACGCCGAGAGATGCCACGTTGCCCCATGTTGGCAGAGTGAACCGTTTTGGCGCAAACTTAATCATGTCTTGCTTGTATTCGTCCTTGCAGGTAAGCAGAAACATCTCGGTGGCAGCCCAGAATCTTTCGTCGTCGATGTGCTCGTCGCCGTATGTTCCGGTATTTACTTCGGGCTTGAACTTTTTGTTCAGCTCATCTTGTCTGTAAGTCTGCGATTGGTTTGCCAGAGCCCATTTGTAAGCCTTTTCGGCAGCCTTGCGAGCCTGTTCGGCAAATCCCTTGTAGTCCTTCTCCCAGATGTCGCTGTTGCGTGCAACCTGAGCCATAAGCGCGGCAAAGTCGAGCGTTGCCGTAACCGATTTTGCCACGACGTATCTCTTCTGCTTACATTCCGAAGGCATTACGAAGGCCTCGAAGTTTGGTGTTGTAAGTTTGTGGTAAACTCCGCCGTCCTCGGGGTCTTGCATAGTCATCATCCATTTCAGGTTGAAATAGAGTTCGTCGATAAGGTCGGGGGTGGCGTTCTTGCTTTCTGGAATGTTGAGATTCTGCTTCGCGAAATATTCGGGACATTGCGCGTAGACTTGCAGCATCATGGAAACGCTATATGCTGAGTTGACGATGTATTTGTTGTAGTCGCCGGCATCGTACCATCCGTAAGGTGATGAGATCTCCGTTCCGGCAGGACGCGATTTAGATGCCGCGCTCTCGTGGATGTAGACTTTTGTGTCGGGATGTCCGGCAGGGCGATGCCATACTCCGGCATACTGCTCTTCTATCGCAACTCCCGTGCGCTGGTAGTAGTAAGCCTTGGCAGATGCATCAGCAAGTTGTTTAAGTGCGTTGTCCTTAATCTCGATTTCTACTTTTCCGCTCGGACTTGAGATTGTGTATTTTCCGGGCTTTGATACTGAGGTGAAATCGACCACGGCTCTTTCCTTGCCGCTCCATGGCGATGTGGCTGTTCTCGAAGCCTTTACTCGCCAAATTTCTTCTTTTGTCTGAGTGTCTGTGATTGTGTACTCGTCGTCGGGCGATGCTCCTTCAACGACGATAACCTTCTCTTGCGAAGGGTAGTAGCCTATCTGATTATACCTAATCAGTTCGCTTTGTTGCTCCGTACCTGCGTTTTTGCAGCCGGCAAAAGCCATTGCTGTCATGCAGCAACATGAAAATAATAAGGTTTTATTCATTATTTGGTAATTAAAGGTTATAAAAAAAGCTATCTCGCCCGGAAAAGACGAGATAGCCGTTGGTATTTTTTTTATTAGAACATAGAATTTACCTGCTTGTAAACATTCTCGGCTGTGAAGCCAAGCTTCTCATCGAGCACCTTGTAAGGAGCAGAGAAACCGAAGCTCTCCAATCCCCAAATCTTACCTTCAGATTCAGGAACAAGACCGATAAGGTTTACTGGAAGACCAGCAGTAAGACCGAACTTCTTGACACCTGCAGGAAGTACGCTCTGCTGATATTCCTTGCTCTGGTTGCGGAACAAACCCTCTGATGGAACGCTTACGATTGCAACCTTCTTGCCGTCCTTGCGCAGAAGCTCAGCACCTGCAACCAATGTTGAAACCTCAGAACCTGAAGCTACGAGGATAACATCAGGATTAGCATCGCTGCCAGCTACAACATAACCGCCCTTCTTAGCCTGTGAGTAGTCGTTGCCCTCAGGAAGGTTGTTGATGTTCTGACGAGAAAGGATAAGCGCGGTAGGAGAGTCTGTATTCTCCATAGCCATTGCCCAAGCCTCTGTTGTCTCCTTTGCATCAGCAGGACGGAGAACGAGAGTTGAGTTCTTGCCGTGGTGGTTCTTCAGTTTCTCCATCAAGCGAATCTGTGCCTCCTGCTCAACTGGCTCGTGAGTAGGACCGTCTTCACCTACGCGGAATGCATCGTGAGTCCAGATGAACTTAACTGGCAACTCCATCAATGCAGCCATACGGACTGCTGGCTTCATGTAGTCTGAGAATACGAAGAAAGTACCGCATGCTGGGATAACACCTCCGTGAAGCGCCATACCTATACAGCAGCAAGCCATTGTAAGCTCGGCAACACCTGCCTGGAAGAATGCGCCTGAGAAATCGCCCTTAGTGAATGCCTTAGTCTTCTTCAGGAAGCCGTCAGTCTTGTCTGAGTTAGAAAGGTCGGCTGATGCGCAGATCATGTTAGGAACCTGCTCTGCCAAAACGCCAAGACAAGCAGCTGATGCTGAACGAGTAGCATCGTTGTCCTTCTGTACGCACTTGCTCCAGTCAATCTTTGGAGCCTTTCCGCTGAACCACTCATCCTGAGCAGCAGCCTTCTCTGGATTTGCAGCAGCCCATGCCTTCTCTTCAGCATAGCGGTCGGCTGCAATCTTCTTCAACTCCTCGGCACGCTTTGCGTAAAGCTCCTTAACCTCTGGGAAAATCTGGAATGGATTCTCAGGGTCGCCGCCAAGGTTCTTTATTGTGTTAACGTATGCATCGCCGCCAAGAGGAGCACCATGAGTCTTGCAGTTAGCCTCGTATGAAGTACCGTCGGCCTTGATAGCGCCCTTACCCATGATACACTTACCGATGATGAGTGCAGGTTTGCCCTTAACAGCCTGTGCCTTCTTGATAGCCTCGCGAATCTGCTCGGCATCGTTACCGTTGATTTCGAAAACCTCCCAGCCCAAAGCCTTGTACTTAGCGGCTGTATCCTCGTTCATGACCTCCTTAGTCTCTGTAGACAACTGAATGTCGTTAGAGTCGTAGAACATGATGAGGTTGTCAAGACCCAAAACGCCGGCAATACGTGCAGAACCCTGTGAAATCTCTTCCTGAACGCCACCATCTGAGATGTAAGCGTAGATAGTCTCCTTCTCGAATGTAGGGTTGCCTGTGTGTGCTGCAAGGAACTTGGCTGCGATGGCTGCACCTACAGCATAAGAGTGACCCTGACCAAGAGGACCAGATGTGTTCTCGATACCACGGGCAATCTCGAATTCTGGGTGACCAGTTGTTGGAGAACCCCACTGGCGCAACTGTGCCAACTCATCGAGAGTGAACTTGCCGATGAGTGCAAGCTGTGAGTAAAGCATTGGAGCCATGTGGCCCGGATCGAGGAAGAAACGGTCGCGACCTACCCATGTTGGGTTTGCAGGATCGTACTGAAGAAACTCAGAATAAAGCACATTGATAAAGTCTGCACCACCCATAGCACCGCCGGGATGACCAGACTTAGCCTTTTCAACCATTGATGCAGCAAGGATACGAATGTTATTTGCTGCTAGGTTCATAAGTTTTGAATCATTCATCTTTTTGTATTTTTTCTTTAATAGTTGTATTTCATTTTGTAAACAATTGCAACAAATATAAGAAATATTGATTTTACGGCAAAAAAAAATATTGTTTATTTACGAAAACGGGTGGACATTTCGTGTCCACCCGTGCTTTTTGTAAAGTGTGCTTAACAAATTTTTCTCGAACCGTCGCCAATAACAACGTCATAGACTTTCGGTTCCTTACCGTACTTTTCGTTATATTTTTGTTTTGCTGTTGCGATGAAGTTGTCGTACTTGTCTTCGGCAACGAGGTTGATAGTACAGCCGCCGAAACCGCCGCCCATCACTCTCGAACCGATAACGCCACATTCCTTGGCAATATCGTTCAGGAAGTCGAGTTCCTCGCAAGAAACCTTGTAGTCTTTGCTCAGACCTTCGTGTGTCTCGTACATCTTCTCGCCAACAGTCTTGTAGTCGCCCTTCTGAAGCGCGTCGCAGACAGCCAGAACGCGGTCTTTCTCGCCGATTACGTACTTAGCGCAGTTGTAGTCCTCTTCAGAAACCTCGCCCTTAACCTCTTCGAGCATAGCCCAGTCGGCATCGCGTAGAGTCTCAACGCCTGCGTGCTTCTTTGCGATGTGGGCAACCACGTTCTCGCAACTTGCGCGGCGGTCGTTGTAGGCAGATGATGCCAACTCGTGCTTTACGCAACTGTTAAGAAGAACGAGTTTGTAGCCAACCGGATTGAATGGGAAGTACTCGTACTCGAGCGAACGGCAGTCGAGACGGATAAGGCTTCCCTTCTTGCCGAATACAGAAGCGAACTGGTCCATGATGCCGCAGTTAACGCCTATATATTTGTGCTCTGTAGCCTGACCAGCCTTTGCCAACTCGAACTTGTCAACCTTGTTGTCGCCGAACATATCGTTGATGGCGAATGCAAAGCAACTCTCGAGTGCTGCTGATGATGACATACCAGCGCCAAGAGGCACATCGCCTGCAAATGCTGTATTGAATCCCTTCACCTCAACGCCGCGAGCCTGCATCTCCTTGCAAACGCCGAAGATGTAGCGTGCCCAACTTGCGTTAGGACCTTTCTCGTCGTTCAAGTCGAACTCTACCAAGTCCTTAAGGTCGATAGAGTAGGCGCGAACCTTGTTTGTTCCATTAGGCTTTATCTCAGCCATCATGCCGCAGTCAACTGCGCCGGGAAAAACGAAGCCTCCGTTATAGTCGGTGTGCTCGCCAATAAGGTTGATTCTTCCCGGTGAAGCGTATATAGAACCTGTTGTGCCGTCGAAATGCTTGATGAAACGGCTTCTTACGAAATCTATTTCCATAATCGTATTGTATTAAAAGTTTAAATTAGTTTTTGGTTATTCCACAGGAATGTCCTTGTTAACATTCTTGCAGCCGATGAGGGCATAATATAGAATGTATGCAAGCATTGCAACTACGAGCCAATAACTGAAGATTGGGTTTACGCTCTGAGCTATGAAGTCCTGAATAAGCGGCATCACGCCACCACCAACAACCATCATCATGAAGATGCCAGATGCTGCGGCTGTATATTTGCCAAGTCCCTCGGTTGCAAGGTTGAAGATACCACCCCACATTATTGATGTGCAGATACCGCAAGCAGCAATAAAGAAGCATTTTACAGGAACATCGTGATCCATGATGTTTGTTGTTATTGATGTTGGAAGGAAGATTGCAATAAGCAAAAGGACGATGGCAAGTGTAGAAACAGATACCATCTGTACCTTTGTAGAAATCTTTCCGCTAAGGAAGCTGCTCAGGAATCTTCCGCACATCATAAGGAACCAGTAAGCCGATGCAAATGAACCAGCTACGGCAGCCCAGCCTTCACCCTCGAACTTAGAAAGGTAGGCATTTAACTGACCCGGAATACCGATTTCGACACCAACATAGAAGAAGATGGCTATAACGCCGAGAACACAATGACGGAAACTCCATGGGCTGTGCTCAAACTTCTGTTCGGTTGTTGTGCTCTGTGGCTCTGGAATGCTCACGAATGAAATAATGACGAATGATGTTGCGAATACGCCCATTCCGATGAAAATCAGAGGACATACGTCAGTCATGCTGGTGTTTTTGCTCAACTCGCCTACAAGCAGACCTGTAAGAAGTGGAGTGAGCGTACCAGTAAGAGAGTTTAGCGTGCCGCCAATCTGCAGCAACTGGTTGCCTCTATTACCACCGCCACCAAGAAGGTTAAGCATTGGGTTTACAACAGTATTAAGCATACAAACGCAGAAACCGCAGATGAATGCTCCGAGAAGGTAGATGAACAGGTTTAGCATAACTGGCTGTTCCTTGATTGTTGTAACAACAGTTTCTGCACCAACTGTACTTGAAAGATACTGTACGAAAAGACCGATAACGCCGACAGCAAGTGCTATCAAGGCAGTCTTCTTGTAGCCATACTTTACAAGCATCTTACCTGCTGGAATACCCATGAACAAGTATGCCGCAAAATTCATCATGTTACCCATCATGCCAGCCCAGTTGTATGTGTAACTCCAAAGGTTACCGAATGGGGCTGCCATATTAGTGACGAATGAAATCATCGCAAAGATGAAGCACATTGTAATTATGGCAATCATGTTGCCGTTTTTATTCTGGCTCATTTTTGTAAATAGTTACTGAATAAAATTTATTAAATATTGATAATTAGACTTTTACTTTACACTAAATTTGTACACAGTCTTCTGGGTGTACTTCTCGCCCGGCTTCAGTACGGTTGAAGGGAAGTATGGGCGGTTTGGAGAGTCTGGGAAGTGCTGGCACTCGAAGCAGATACCGCTACGGCGTGGGAATGTTGCACCATGCTGGCCTGCGTAGCCAGTTGCCCAGTTGTCTGAATAAACCTGAACGCCCGGTTCGGTTGTATATGTCTCGAGGATTCTGCCCGAAACTGGCTCGTACAGTCTTGCTGCAAGCGACAGTTCGCCAACCTCTCTCTTGTTAAGCACGAAGCAATGGTCGTAGCCTGCGCCGTTCTTAATCTGCTCGTCCTCGGCATCGATGTCCTTGCCGATTGGCTTTGGCATACGGAAGTCGAACGGGGTATCGTTAACCTTCAGAATCTCGCCTGTAGGAATGCTTGTGTCGTCGATAGGAATGAAGAAGTCTGCATTCATTTCCAGAATCTGATCGTCGATAGTAGGGGTTGGGTTTGCAATTCCCTGAAGAGAGAAGAATGCGTGATGGGTCAGGTTTATGATAGTCTTTTTGTTTGTCGTAGCAAGATATTCGATAACAAGTTCATTATCATCTGTCCAGTTGAATTCAACAGAGATTTTTACCTCTCCGGTGAATCCCTCGTGACCGTATGGTAGTTTGATGTTGAGTACAAGAGTCTGGTCGCCAACCATATATGCGTCCCAAACCTGTGCATGCAGTCCTGTTGGTCCGCCATGAAGTGCGTTAGGACCGTTGTTGATAGCCAGCTGATACTCCTTGCCGCCGATTGTGAATCTGCCCTTGCAGATACGGTTGCCGAATCGGCCGATGAGTGTAGACAAGTATGGCTCTGGCGAGTTAATCACGTCGTCGATGTTATCGTGTCCCTGAATAACGTTTGCAAGTTTTCCGTTCTTGTCTGGAACCATTATAGATACGATAGCACCGCCATAGTTTGTTATGGCTACTTCATTCTTGTATGCATTTCTCAAAATGAACAAGTCAGTTTTCTTACCATTGATTTCCTTTTGGAAATTCTCCCTCTTTAGACCAGAGACATTTCCCTCAAATGTATTTGACATGGCAATTATATTTAATAAGTTTATAATATTTGTTTAATGCAAAGTAAAGTAAAAAATATTAAAAACGCAACACTTTCTTTGATAAAAGTATTGCGTTTTTGGCATAAATCTCATTTTGCGCAGGTTCTCTGCCAAAGATTATTTCAAGAACGACAGTAAATCGGCTACGATGAAACTGCTTCCGCCCACGAAAACCAAGTCGTTTTGCGATGCGTCGTGCAAGGCTGCCTCGTATGCCTGCCGAACGGTAGGGTAGGCGTCGCCTTCGAGTCCGTACCCGGCAGCCTTTGTCTTGAAGTCGCGGCAAGGCATGGCGCGCTTTACGCTTGCCTGAGTGAAGTAGTAAACGGCATGCTTTGGCATCATACTAAGGACTGTGCTTATGTCCTTGTCGTTGACCATTCCCATAACGATGCGCAGGTTGTCGTACTCCTGAAGTTCGAGTTGCTTTACGATGTACTGGATTCCGCCAACGTTGTGGCCGGTGTCGCATATTACCTTAGGCTTGTCGGAGAGTTTCTGCCATCTGCCCATCAGGCCTGTGTTTTTGCAGACCGATGCAAAGCCGTCTGCCACGTTCTGACGGGTGATTCGGTAGCCCTTGCCGATGAGCTGTTTCAGAGCCTCGATTATTGTGCGCGTGTTCTTGGTCTGGCATAATCCTCCAAGTTCGGCAGTTATAAGTCCGAAAGTCTTTGTCTGATAGTCGAATCCGCCTTTTGCCAGAAGACATTCGCCCATAACCTCGTCCTGCTCTTCGGCAAAGATGATTGGAGCGTTCTGCTCTTCAGCCTTCGAGATGAATACGGGTTTTGTCTCGGGAGTAGTCTCGCCGATAACGACGGGAATGTTAGGTTTGATTATTCCAGCCTTTTCGCTTGCAATCTTGGCAAGAGTGTCGCCAAGGAACTGAACGTGGTCGAAACTGATGTTGGTTATTATGCTCACGTCGGGCGTGATGATGTTGGTGCAGTCGAGCCTTCCGCCCAGACCTACCTCTATGACGGCAACATCGACCTTCTCGTCGGCAAAGAACTTGAATGCCATGGCAGTTGTGAGTTCGAAGAACGAAGGATGGAGCGGCTCGAAGAACGCTCTTTCGTGCTCAACGAAGTCGATAACGTACTGCTCGCTTATCGGCTTGCCGTTTACCCTTATGCGTTCGCGGAAGTCTACGAGGTGCGGCGACGTGTAAAGTCCAACTTTGTATCCGGCTTCTTGCAGAACCGATGCTATGGTATGCGAACAGGAACCCTTTCCGTTGGTTCCTGCCACATGGATAGTCTTAAAAGAAAGGTGTGGATGAGCAAAATGTTCATCCAGCACCTTTGTATTGTAGAGACCTTCTTTGTAAGCGCCTGCTCCGATGTTCTGGAACAGGGGAGCGCTGTTGAAAAGGTATTCGATAGTCTCTTTATAGTCCATTAGTCGAACAGTTTACGGAATTTTTGGAAGATAGATTCTTTAACCTTTGCGTTAGGCTGGAAACTGTCGCTCTTGAGAGCCTCTTCCATGAACTTCTTTTCCGACTTGTCGAGTGTTTCAGGAATGTAGACCGAAACATTTACGATGATGTCGCCCGTGCCGGTTGTTGTTCCGTAGCTGTTGATGGTTGGCAAACCCTTTCCTCTCAGACGCAGAACCTTGCCCGGCTGTGTTCCGGCAGGAATGTCGATTTTTGCCTTTCCGCTGATTGTAGGAATGTCGATTGTTGCGCCGAGCGTAGCCTGCGGAACGCTTAGCAGAAGGTTGTAGACGAGGTCGCTTCCGTCGCGGATAAGTTCGGGATGCGGCTCTTCCTGAATCATAATCTGGAGGTCGCCGGCAACGCCGTTGCGCTTGGCTGCATTACCCTTGCCCTGAAGGGTGAGAATCATGCCCTCACCAACACCCTTAGGGATGTTTGCCTCGACAATCTCCTCGCCAGAGATGACGCCGTCGCCATGACATTGCTTACATTTTGTCTTGATTATCTTGCCTTCGCCGTTACATGTAGGGCAGACCGACTGAGTCTGCATCTGACCGAAGAAACTGTTTACTGTACGGTATGTTACTCCGCTTCCCTTACATGTTGAGCAAGTTTCGGTCTTGCCGTCTTCCGAGCCAGTTCCGTTACAATGAGGGCAGGTAACGTTCTTTTTTACCTTGAATTTCTTGGTGCATCCGTTAGCCACCTCTTCGAGTGTGAGTTTAACGCGTACGCGGAGGTCGCTGCCTCTTGACGTGCGTGCGCCGCCGCCTCTTCCGAAGCCGCCAAAGCCCGAGTGGCCGCCGAATATGTCGCCGAACATAGAGAAAATGTCGTCCATGTTCATCTCGCTGCTGAAGCCGCCGCCAAAGCCGCCTGCGCCGTTCACGCCCTCTGGTCCGAACTGGTCGTATCTTGCACGTTTGTTCTCATCGCGCAATACATCGTAGGCCTCGGCTGCTTCCTTGAACTTGGCTTCTGCCTCCTTGTCGTCAGGGTTGCGGTCGGGATGGTATTTGATAGCCATCTTCTTGTAGGCCTTCTTTATCTCATCAGCACTTGCATTCTTGTCAACACCAAGTACTTCGTAGTAATCTCTTTTTGCCATTTGTGTATATTGTTAATTACTGACCTACGGCTACTTTGGCGTGACGCAGAACCTTGTCCTTAATCATGTATCCCGTCTGTACGCAGTCTATAACCTTGTTTTTGTTGTCTTCTCCCATACCCGGAACCATGGCTACGGCCTCGTGCAGGTCGGCGTCGAAGTCCTTTCCTATGACGTCCATTTTTGCCACGCCTTCGCTTGCGAGAGCCTTCACGAACTTGTCGATGATAAGTGCCACGCCCTCTTTAACGGCTGCCACGTCCTCTGCCTTCTCCATGTTAGCCATGGCGCGTTCCATGTCGTCCATTACAGGCAGGAAGTTTTTCAGCACTCTGCCGCCGGCTGTATCGATGAGTTCAGCCTTCTCCTTGAGTGTGCGCTTGCGGAAATTCTCGAACTCAGCCTGCTTGTATAGCATCTGGTTCTTCAGCTCGTCAATCTCGGCCTTTGCTGCCACAAGTTCAGCCTGAAGTTTTTCCTCTTCTGTAAGAACCTTCTCCTCGGTCTGCTCCTCGGCAGCCGATTCTGGGTTGTTTACTTCATTGTTGGTCTCTTCGGTTAGGGGAGTATCCTTTACTTCCTCTTCTACCTTTACGTTTTCGTTAGATTCCATATATTGTTTTGTTATTTTCGTTTTGAATTGCACTCTGCAAACACTTTGCCAAAGTGGATTTTATGACAAAATTTTCTGCAAAAATACTTATTTTTTGCCGATTTGACAAATTATGTAAAAAAAATACTATCTTTGCAAACATAATATTATAATATTAAGGTTTATAGATGATAACTATTTCAAATTTGGCCATTCAGTTTGGCAAGCGCGTTCTGTATAAAGATGTTAATGTTAAGTTTACAAATGGTAATATCTATGGTGTTATCGGTGCCAACGGCGCAGGAAAATCTACACTTTTGAAGGCAATATCGGGCGAACTTGAGCCTAACAAGGGAACAGTTACTCTGGGCCCGGGCGAGCGTCTGTCTGTATTGAGTCAGGACCACTTTAAGTTTGATGAGTTTACGGTTCTTGATACCGTGCTTATGGGACATACCGTGCTCTGGCAGATTATGCAGGAGAAGAATGCCCTTTACATGAAGGAGGATTTCAGCGACGAGGACGGAATAAAGGTTGCCGAACTTGAAGAGAAGTTTGCCGAACTCGACGGATACAATGCCGAGAGCGATGCAGCCCAACTTCTTAGCGGTCTTGGCATCAAGGAGGCACTTCACTATAAGTACATGAAGGAACTTAGCGGTAAGGAGAAGGTGCGCGTGATGCTTGCTCAGGCTTTGTTTGGAAATCCTGATAACCTGCTGCTCGATGAGCCTACCAACGACCTTGACCTTGAGACTGTTGTATGGCTTGAGGAGTATCTGGCAAACTTTGAGCATACCGTGCTTGTTGTGAGCCACGACCGTCACTTCCTTGATAGCGTTTGTACCCACACACTTGATATCGACTTCGGAAAGGTTAACCTGTTTGCAGGTAACTACAGTTTCTGGTATGAGAGTTCTCAGTTGGCTCTGCGTCAGGCTCAGAATGCCAAGGCAAAGGCCGAGGAGAAGAAGAAGGAACTCGAGGAGTTCATCCGCCGATTCTCTGCCAACGTTGCAAAGAGCAAGCAGACAACAAGCCGTAAGAAGATGCTCGAGAAACTTAATGTTGAGGAGATTAAGCCGTCGAGCCGTAAGTATCCGGGCATCATCTTCCAGATGGACCGCGAGCCGGGCAACCAGATTCTTGAGGTTAGCGGCTTGAAGTCGGTTACAGAGGACGGAACGGTATTGTTCGACAACGTGAACTTTCAGGTTGAGAAGAACGATAAGATTGTGTTCCTGAGCCGCAATCCGAAGGCTATGACTTCGTTGTTCCAGATTATCAACGGAGAGGAGAAGGCTGCTGCAGGTTCATTCAACTGGGGCGTTACGATAACAACCGCATATCTTCCTGTAGATAATACAAAATATTTCAACTCAACTCTAAACCTTGTTGACTGGCTTAGCCAGTATGGCGAGGGCAACGAGGTTACCATGAAGGGATTCCTTGGCAGAATGCTGTTCAGCGGCGAGGAGATTCTGAAAGAGGTTAACGTGCTTTCGGGAGGTGAGAAGATGCGTTGTATGATTGCCCGTATGCAGTTGAAGAATGCCAACTGTCTGATTCTTGATACTCCAACCAACCACCTCGACCTTGAGAGTATTCAGGCATTCAACAACAACCTGAAGTTGTATAAGGGTAACGTGCTGTTCTCGAGCCACGACCACGAGTTTATCCAGACTGTTGCAAACCGTATCATCGAGCTTACTCCAAACGGTATCATCGACAAGATGATGGATTACGATGATTATATTACCGACGACCACATCAAGGAACTTCGTGCCAAGATGTACGGCGATACAGAAAACTAACCGATTATTCGGGTATCAATATAAAGCGCAATTCCTATTGGTCTTGCGCTTTTTTTGTGTTCGTTTTGCCAAGCCATAGTCCGATGGCAAAGCCGAAAATCTTGTCGTCGAGCATAAAATGGGCGTGCTTGTCTTTGCCGTTGTTGGTGTAGCCTATAGGAAAGCAGATGCCGTACATCTCGCCATGAGTATTTGATATGTAGAAGTACATATCGTTTGAATCGTAATGCTCTTGGCATTTGCAGTTCTGCACTTGCTTGTGGTTGAACACGATTGGCGTATTGAAAACCTCGTCGCATCTTGGGTCGGCAAGCGTTTCTTCGGTATGCTTGTATGCGCCTATAGAGTCGGCAGAAGGCACAAATGTGTGTAGCGTGTAGCCTTCTTTTGACTTTGCCACAACTATAAAGTCTTTTCCGATGCCAAACATCATAAACGGCTCGTGGTTTGCCGCCTTTGCCGATAACAGGAGCGTATAGACGAGGAAAGCGGAGCTGTAGCACTGTTCCACAAGGCAGAAGGCACGGCTGAAGGCGTGTCGGAGCGTGACGCAATGTTGCGTGATGCCGTTGTGGACATTATGCGCGGTGCAGGTATAGAGATTGTTGCTGATGAACAGGAGGGACAGCGTGTGCTTGATATAGTGAATGGGGGAAATGCTACTATGAGTAAGGCACAAAAAAGAGCAGCTGAAACCGCCACGCTCTCAGAAACCTCTGACGCTCCACTGACTGTCGTTTCAACTGCTGATGGTGCAAAGGTACTAAATAATCTTGATGAACTTACAAAACACTATGATAATTTAACAAAAAATAACGCAAAGACATTCTCCGTATAGCAGACGGCGAGGCATACGGCTTTGTTAAGGACGGCAAGATTTATCTTGACCCACGCATAGCAGGCGCACAGACTGCCGTACACGAGTACACCCACCTTTGGCTCGAGTCTTTTCTGATATTGCCAATTATGTGACACGACCCTGTCTATGCCTTGCGAAAATGGGGTTGTTCCTTCGGTAATCTTGTCTTTTGCCGAGAGGCTTTGCGAGCAGACTGCAAGCGATAGTAAGAATGTTAATATTATACCCTTCATTTTTTAACTGTAACTGTAACTGTAACGCTTTTATGTTTGTGATGATTTTCTTAATCCTTGTTTTGTAAATTGTAGACAGGGAAAAGAAGCGAGGCAACTTGCTGAAAAGTCGCCTCGCCTTTATATGTGGTTGATAGTCTTTTGCTTATGTTAGCGAGGCTATGGTATTATCGGACAACAATAGATTTTGGTAATAAACTATTTATTTCTCTTTCTTGAAACTCTCTTCTATGAATTTCTTATAGCCATCGCCTTCACTTTGGTATAGCTTCAACAGTTTGTCAAGATTCTTGTTTTTGCCGAGGATATCTTTGTTGGCAGCATACAATTTTACCACTTCGGTTATTCCGCTTGAAAAAGTGTCGATATTCCATCCTTTTTGATGTGAAGCCAGGGCATAGTAAGAACAACCTGTCATATAGGCTAAAAGATAATCGGCGTTAGTCTCAGTCAAATCCATAGCCAGAGTTCCTATAACGATATTCACATCAGGTGAAGCCACAGACCATGTAACGATATATTTCTTTACATTAGGCATAGCCTTTGAATCTAATGTGTGTGTCATAAAGAACTTGCAGGCAGCCATAGCGTCAATATTATGTTGATGTGCAGCCTCTGCAGTCTTGAACTCCACAGGGTCAGGAACATATCCATATTTCAAATCTTTCTTGAACACCTCAAGCTTACCGATAGTATTCCACAGGCGTTCCTCCTCACTTTTATGGGCTGTAAGCCATTCTGAATTAGATTTATACTGCACCTTGGCATTTTTCATAGCCACATGAAAGAAACATTCCAATAGATTCTGACGCTTCAACTCTGAGAAGAATGGCATGATACCATCATCTGTCAGGTCGTAAGCATACGAGAATGGGACAGGAGTGCCAAGGGTATCACGGCATATAGCAGGAATTACGGTAGTAAATATGTCGTATAGCTTACCATACTTAGAAGGCTCAGGCTTTAGCACCTCCTTTACTTTGTTGAGAGAAAGGGTGGATAATGGCCCAGAATTAGGAGTAATGTTTTTATTCTCCCATTCTTTCAATGCAGCTTCAAGAGTTCCAACCTTTTCGCCAATCAACAGAGAGCTTATTCCGAAGCATGCTATAGCTTTGGAATATCCACCTTCATCAGCCATAATTCGACCATAAAGACCGAAGCTTGCTGGATGAGTGGGGTTACATTCTATTGAATTATACAGATGGTTGAATATTTGCTGAGTTCTGTTTGCAATCTTTGCCTTATCCTCATCCTTGAGGTTATAGAGAGTTAGGGCCTTGTTGTAGTTTATAAGTTGAATGCCTGCGACATCAGAAGGAGAAACATATTCTAATGCCTTATCAAACGCCTCCAAAGCCTGTATAGCCTTGCCATCATAATCTAAGAGATTTGCATATAACATATAAGGCATAGAAAGAGCATCGTCGGTTTTTCCTTGCTTAAACAGATTTTCCAGCAGTTCCTTAGCCTCGGCCTTATTTCCCATGGCTGTGAGACTATATGCCTTCTCGTATGTTAGTATTGCGTCGTAGGGAAGTATTTTCAAAGCTTCATCATACTTCTTGATAGCCTCTTCAAACTTACCTTGGTCATGAAGAGTCATGCCTTCCTTACGCAAGGCACTTGCCTTTTGCGTTTTCTCATCCGTCTGTCCGTAGGCAAACGAAAAGGTGAACAACATAACCAACAAAAGCATACACTTGCCCTTCAAAAGTGAAGGAATAAAAGATAGCGTTTTAAGTGATTTTTTCATTTTTCGACTGTTTTTGTTGCAAAGATAATATATTGTGTAGGTAAAATAGAAAATAGGTAATAATTTTAATAAATATTAACTTTTGAAACTAAAAGAGGGGCGATTCTTCAATAAATCGTCCCTCTCGTTTTTATGTTATTCTGTTTGTTTTATTACCAAGCGAACAACTTTGGATAGCCAGTCATAATCTCGTTAACCTGAGCACGAACCTTAGCGATTACTGCCTCGTCTTCTGGAGCGTTGAGGACAGTCTCGATCATGCTTGCAATCTCGACCATGAGGTCTTCCTTGGCACCACGGGTTGTGATGGCAGGAGTTCCGAGACGGATACCTGAAGTCTGGAATGCAGAACGGCTGTCGAATGGAACCATGTTCTTGTTTGCTGTAATGTCGGCAGCAACAAGAGCCTTCTCGGCAACCTTACCAGTCAAATCAGGGTACTTAGAACGAAGGTCTACGAGCATAGAGTGGTTGTCAGTACCGCCAGATACGATGTTGAAGCCTCTCTCCATAAGAGCGTTAGCAAGAACAGAAGCGTTCTTCTTTACCTGCTCCTGATAAACCTTGAACGATGGGTCGAGAGCCTCGCCGAAGGCAACAGCCTTGGCTGCGATAACGTGCTCAAGCGGACCTCCCTGCTGTCCCGGGAATACGGCTGAGTTAAGGAGTTGGCTCATCATCTTAACCTCGCCCTTTGGAGTCTTCAAGCCCCAAGGGTTCTCGAAGTCCTTGCCAAGAAGGATGATACCGCCACGAGGACCGCGGAGAGTCTTGTGAGTAGTAGATGTAACGATGTGAGCGTACTTAACAGGATTGTCGAGCAAGCCAGCAGCAATAAGACCGGCTGGGTGAGCCATATCAATCATAAGAAGTGCGCCAACCTCGTCGGCAATAGCGCGCATACGCTTGTAGTCCCACTCGCGGCTGTAAGCCGAGCCACCGCCGATGATGAGTTTTGGCTTGTGCTCCTTTGCGAGCTTCTCCATGTTGTCGTAGTCAACGCGGCCAGTCTCCTTGTTAAGGTCGTAGCCGATGGCGTTGTATAGGATACCAGAAGTATTTACGGCAGAACCGTGAGAAAGGTGGCCACCGTGGTCGAGGTTAAGACCCATGAATGTGTCGCCCGGTTTAAGAACGGTAAGCAGTACGGCTGCGTTAGCCTGTGCGCCAGAGTGTGGCTGTACGTTGGCATATTCAGCACCGAACAATTTCTTTACTCGTTCAATAGCGAGAGTCTCGCTCTCGTCTACAACCTGACAACCTCCGTAGTAACGCTTGCCCGGATAACCTTCTGCATACTTGTTTGTAAGAACAGAACCCATGGCTTCCATAACTTGGTCGCTAACAAAGTTCTCAGAAGCAATCAGCTCAATACCTTTAAGCTGACGCTGCTTTTCTCTCGCGATGATGTCGAAAATGACTTCGTCTCTTTTCATTTTGTTGTTTTATAATTAGTTGTAATTTCTAAAATTCGCGTACAAAATTAGTTATAATTTGTGGTTTCGCCAACATATTTAAAGTAAAATATGTTTTTATCTTACATATATTTGCAAAACCGCCGCTATTTCCTTTTGTTTTTCTGGACGCTCCACCCAAATTTGCCTATTTTCTCGCCAAGTTTGTAGTAGCCTCCGTGAAGGTAGACGAGAGGGTTGCTCAGCGCCAAGTCCCAATGCTGGGCGGCGTCCATATACTTCTCGTCGGCCTTGATGTTAACCACGTCGGCTATGAACATATCGTGCGAGCCGAGGCGGATTATCTCCTTTACCTTGCACTCTATGCACAGGGGCGACTCCTCGATGTACGGGGCGCGTACAACCTTGCTCTTGCCAAGTGTGAGCCCCATCTCGCGAAACTTGTCGTAGTCCTTGCCCGAGCGTACTCCGCACCAGTCGGTAGCCCTTGCCATGTCCTCGGTTGTGAGGTTTATTACGAACTCCATGTTCTTTTTGATGATGGGGTAGGAATGCCGTTCGGGGCGTACCGATATATAGCACATTGCCGGGTTGGTACATATAGTTCCAGCCCAAGCAATGGTTATGGCGTTGTACTCGTCGGGAGTGCTTCCGCAGGTTATTAGTAATGCCGGCAAAGGGTATATGAGCGTTCCCGGCTTCCAGTCCTGCTTCATTATTTAAGTTTGATGCTGCGCAGGTCGAAAGCCTTTTCGCAATACTTGCACTTGAGTATTCCGTGAGCCTTGTCTATCACGTTGAAGACGGTAGGCATAGGCTCGTTGTTTGTTATGCACTTAGGGTTTCCGCACTTTATGATGTTGTGGATTTCCTCGGGCATCGAAGCCGTCTTCTTTTCTGTTACCTCGTAGTTTTTGATGATGTTCAGGACCACGTTAGGCGCAACGAGCGAGAGGCGGTTTATCTCCTCATCGGTAAAGAACTTGCCTGCAACCTTAATGAGGCTTTTCTTGCCCATTTTCTTGCTGGCAAGGTTGAAGCCTATTGTAACGGCGTTCTCCATCTTGTCAAGCCCCAGAAGGCTCACGATGGTAAATAGTTTTTCGGAAGGTATGTGGTCGATGACTGTTCCGTTTTCGATGGCAGCCACTTCTAATTCTTTCTTCATTTTGCTGAATGTTTTAAAAGGGTTATCCGATAATTGTCTTGTCGTTCTTTACGTCGTCGAGTGTTATGCCCAGCGCGTCGCAGATGAGAGCCTCGCGTGCAAACAAGCCGTTGCGTGCCTGCTGGAAGTAGTATGCGTGAGGCGTTGTGTCTACATCCTGCGCAATCTCGTTTACGCGAGGCAGCGGATGCAGAATCTTCATGTTAGGTCGGGCCTTTCCGAGCATATCGGCCTTGAGGATGTAGGCATCTTTTACGCGCTCGTATTCCATGAGGTCGCTGAAGCGTTCTTTCTGAACTCGCGTCATGTACAGGATGTCGGCATCGGCAATAGTGTCTTCGTTAAAGTCCTGATGCTCTATGTACTTTATGCCGTGTGCGTTGCAGTATTCCTTGTATTCGTCGGGCATACGGAGTTCGTTTGGCGCGATGAAGTGGAAGGTAGGGTTGAAGTGTCGCATAGCCATCAGAAGCGAGTGTACCGTGCGTCCGTATTTGAGGTCGCCAACCATGTAGATGTTAAGGTTGTCGAGAGTCTTCTGCGTGTCGTAAATAGTGTAGAGGTCGAGCATGGTTTGTGAAGGGTGCTGGTTTGCTCCGTCGCCTGCGTTGATGATTGGCACCGGTGCAACCTCGCTTGCGTATCTGGCTGCTCCCTCAAGATAGTGTCTCATGCATATTACATCGGCATAGTTGCTCACCATCATGATGGTATCTTTCAGAGTCTCTCCCTTTGTTCCGCTTGTGATTTTAGGGTCGGCAAAGCCAATTACCTTTGCGCCCAGACGGTTGGCGGCAGTCTCGAAACTGAGACGTGTGCGTGTTGAAGGTTCGAAGAACAAAGTTGCCACCACCTTGCCTTTGAGCAGTTCGCGGTTGGGGTGCATTTCAAACTCGTGCGCCATGTTGAGCAGATACATAATCTTTTCTCTTGTATGGTTCGCAATGGTTACCAAACTTCTATTTTCCATCACTTGTGTTATTGTTATTTTTTGTTTTCTGTTGATTCTAATTTTTTCAAAGCCCTGTCGAACATTATCTCCTTGATGGAGTGGTTAGGCGTTACGACATTGAGGTCTACGTTGCCCTTTATTCCCATTTTGCTGCCGTCGCTCTTATGTTGCCATATCAGATAGTCGGCGGTATCTTTTAGTACCGGCATCTGGTCGCAATAGCGCGCTATCATCAGTTTGTAGTTTGGGAAATGCCCTTGTATGCAGTCGTGGTAGAATGCCCAGAGAGTGTATATTATAGGTTTTCTGCCGTATGCCACCTCGAGCGAGTCCATGAATATCTGTAAGCTGTCTCTGAATTCCTGCGGCTTTAGGTTGTTGCGCGTCTCGACGTCTACGATAGGGACTATGTCGATGTCGCTCGGCGCAACCATAGAGCGGAAGTTGCGGAACTGGAGTACGGGCGATACCGTTGGTATGAAGTAGTGATAACTGCCCGTGATGAATCCCACGCGATGTGCGTTCATCATGTTGTAGTGGTACATCTCGTCGCGGATGTCCGTTCCCTCGCTCGCCTTGATGTAAACGAAGCCGATGTCGAGGTCGTTGGCAAGTTCGTCCCAGTCGATGACACCCTGATAGTGCGACAGGTCGATGCCGTTGTTCATGTTGTGTGTAGCCGAAGCCGGCACTTGCTTGTTGTCGTTGCCGCATGCCGTCATGGTTAAGACGGCAGCCGCCAGTAGTGCGTATAGTGGTTTTCTCAGAGTCATTACTGCTCCACTTTCTTCATGTTAAACTCTGTAATTTTTCCGTTTGTGTCTATTCGGGCTATGACCGTAAACTTCTTCTCGCCCGATTTGTTGCGGTCGCTGCTCTCTTTCTTCTGCGTGAGCGTGAAGTTGGTGTAGTAGCCACATTCTTCCTTGCCCTCGACAAACTGTTTTGTGATGATGAAGCCGTTCATGTCGTACGACAGCTTGCTTACGTCGGGAGTGTTTACCTTGCGCATGAATGTCACCACGTCGTTCTCGGTAGCGTCGGGCTTGTTGAGGAAACTCTTTACAGGCGCGGCTACGGTTGATTTGAGGGTTGCCTCGTCTTTGTTGCAGATGGCATCGAAGAACTTGCGGAAGATGCTCCGAACCTTGCTGCGGTCGGCTGTCTCGACCTTCTTCTTGTTTATGTTGTTGAGTGCGCTCTCAGCCTCTTCGCGATGCTTCTGCTTGCCGATGTACTTGGCAGGAGTGCTCAGATAGCGCAGGTATTCGTCTTCGGTATCGTTGAGCGATGCCTTCATCCATGCCAGAGAGTCGATTTTAGCCTGTGCGCTTGGCACGAGGTCGTCGTGCGGATGCGTGTCGATGAACTGCATGAAGTCCTCGGCCGAACTTGACTCGGCAATTTTCTGCCAGTCCTTCTTGCTCTTTATGAGTTTCTGGTTCATCTCGTAAATCTTGTTTCGGTGTGCTCCGTTAGGGAACTCGTCGAGATATTGCTTTATGTTAGCCTCGCAAGGATTCTTTATAACCTGAGAGTATATTTCCTCCTCGTGCTTTGCCGCTGTGTAGTTTGAGTAGACCTTGAATCCCACGATGCCTGCGATGATTAGCGATGATACGCAAATCCATGCCACGGCGTGGCTCTTCTTCTTTGGCTTTTCGGGCTGCTCGTCCTTTGCCTTTTCTGCTGGCTTCTGTTCGGGCTGTGCTGCTGGCTGTGCCTTTTCTGCCTTTTCTGCCGGTTGTGTAGATGCGGCTGTTTCGGGTGCGACGGTGTTTGTAGGAGTTGTATCTTCTGTCTCTGCCGAAGGAGTATCGGCTGGTTTTTCATCGTCGGTTACTGTTGTCGAAGGCTCTTCGGCAGGTTGTTGCGAAGGTGTCTCGGCTTGTGTCTCTTGGGTTGCAGCATTGCTTTCGGCAGAGAATGATATCTCTTTGCTGCTGAAATCGTTATTGCTGGCTGTGTTTTCGGTAGCGGCTGATTCTTCGGCATCTTTTTCGGTAGCCTCTTCTGCCAGAGCCGTCTCGGTCATCTGGTTTGCCACGGCTGCTGCCTGAAGTGCTGCTGCCTCTTCTTCCTCGGCAACCTTCTGCGCTGCTATTGCCGCCTGAATCTTTCGGTTGTCGTTTTCTTCCTGCTTGCTGGCTGCAGGTTTTTCGGCAACGCCTGTTTCGGGCGCATTAAACGTAATCACCTTGTCATCATCGCCGTTAAGGCTTCGTCCGCACTTAATACATGTCTTGTATTGCTTTATGTTATACGAACCACAAAACGAACATAACTCTAAGTTGTGTTCTATCCGGCATCCGCAATTCGGACAGCTTGGAGCGTGGGTAGAGACATCGTGTCCACACTCGGGGCATTTAATCATCGACATTGTTGGTATGAAGTTTGTTTAACTATGCAAATATAATGCAAACAAAAGACAAATCAAAATTATGCGCTGTTTATTTTTTCGTAAAATTGCTTTGGAATGGGGTTGCTGCGCCGGATTTTGGCAAATGGTATTTTTTTTGCTCGGAATTTGTTCGGAATTTGTTCGGGATTTGTTCGGGATGCGTGCAAAAAAGTATTATTTTTGCGGCATTGTTAAAAAATCTAAAAAAGTTTGAGGCTATGATATATTCAATTATTGGCAGCGGGGCGATAGGGGCGTATTACGGCGCAAAACTCGCCAAGGCCGGAAAGGATGTGCACTTTCTGTTCCATCGCGACTACGACGATGTTGTTGCAGGCGGATTGCAGGTTGACTCGTGCGACGGCAGTTTTCATCTTGACAGCGTAAATGCGTACCATTCGGCCGACGTGATGCCGAAGAGCGATGTGGTTCTGGTGTGTCTGAAATCGGTAAACAACAGTCTGCTTGCCGACTTGCTGCCTCCGCTTCTGCATGACAATACCTTGGTGGTGCTGATAGAGAACGGCATAGGCGTGGAGGCTGATGTGCAGAAGATGTTCCCAGATGTGCAACTTGCCGCCGGGCTGGCTTTTATCTGCTCGGCAAAGACCGAGCCGGCAAGGGTTAACCACCAATGCTATGGCTACATAAACATTGGCAACTACTCGTGCCGCGATGCCGCGCTTGTGCAGAGGGTTGTTGCCGACTTTAACGAGGCTGGCGTAAAGGCTACCGAGGTTGAGTATAACGAGGCACGATGGAAAAAGGCGGTGTGGAACATGCCTTTCAACGGATTGACGGTGGTGATGAACACGCAGACCGACAGTCTGCTTGCCAACCCATCGACCCGATGTCTTGTAAAGGACTTGATGATGGAGGTTGTGCGTGCAGCACAGGCCTGCGGAGTGAAGAATATTGGCGAGGACTTTGCCGACAAGATGATACAGAACACTCTCGACATGACGCCTTACTCGCCGTCGATGAAGCTCGACTACGACTTTGGCAGACCGATGGAGGTGTATTATCTCTACACCCGTCCGATAGAGGAGGCCCGCAAGGCTGGCTACGAAATGACGAAGTTGCAGATGCTGGAGCAGCAGCTTAGGTTCTGCGATGCAAGGTGATGCTTGAGTGGTATTGCCTTTTCGAGAAAAAGCGTTACAGTTACAGTGGTTACAGTTCTTTTTTGCGAGGTATGATATTTTTTTAGAATATAGTCTTTAATTAGTATATATATAATAATTATAATATATATTATATATATAATATATATTATAAAATATAAATAGTTATATATTGATAGTAGATTTATAGTAAATTTAGAGTAGAGTTATACCCCCATTAAAACTAACTGTAACAACTGTAACTGTAACCTTTATTATTGCTAAGTGCTTGATTGATTGTAAGATAAATTGCCTTAAAATATTCTTTACAAGGCTTGTGTTTAGTTTGGCTATGCCGAAGAAGTTGGATTTAGGCAGTATTGAAGTGTGCTAAAATGTGCCTGAGAATAGCCCCAGATGCTTTATGACTGGCAGTATGTGTATTGGTTGTTTGCTGATAATTGCCGTTTGGGATGCCTAAAAATGCAGTCGTTTTTGCTTGGGTTTTGTTAGGTGTCAGGAGAGGAAAGAGTGTAGCTCTGAATGCTACACGGCTTTTGATAATGTGATGGTTATTAGGGTGTTTGCAGCTGTGGCTATGTTTTTTTGAAGGCTGGGTAGGCTTTTAAGGTTTTGAAAACACTATGTAAAGTGAGGAGAAGGAGAACGAGCCAACGGCAGAAGAAAGCACCGCTGCAACAGAAAAAGAAGCACAAGCCGAGCCGAACACGGCTCGTAGTGAGGCGGAACAGGCTAATACCGCAAGCAGAGGAGCAGGAGGCTGCAAACGAAACTGCAAACGAAGCAGAGCAGCGCGATGCCGTTAACAAGCAGCACCGAGGAGTGCATGGAAAGCGAAATAATGGCGGTGTTGACTTTGAGAATGGCGACAAAATAAAGTTACTATTCGTAAGAACGAATAAAAAGACAAGCCGAACGTGAGGGCGGCCGCATCCTCATACTGCCTTCTGGTAATTCGGAAGAGGCTGGTGGCCTTTCCAGCCGTACGCAAGACTTGTCTTCTGAGGACAAAGATACGAACGTTTCTGAGAACGAGAAAGAAAAGGGTAAGAAAAATGCAAAGAAGGCAAAGGCTGTAGACTTTAGTAAGTTTGTAGCGAAAGCCGAAGTATGGGACAAGGGTGTGCCTATGTGCATTTTCCATTCGCTTGAAAAAGCCAAGGAATATGTGGAGAAGAAGCGCAAGCTTGATGCAGCACAAACGCTGAATACCAGAAGAAGGCTGCCGAAAAGGCAGAGGTAGAGAAACCGAAGCTGAGAAGGAACGCAAGAGGTTTGGTGGTTCTACCGACGGAAAGACACCGATGCAGGCCGCCAGCATAGCAAAGGTTCTTAGCGAAATTTTGTTAAATAATGATTGTTGATTGGGCTGTTGTAATCTTCTATTTCCTTGTGGCTGAGAGGATTGAATAGGGTAGCGTTACAACGTTACAGTTACAGTTCGTTTTTTTGAAGGGTATGATAATATATTAAGAACTGAATATAAGTGTAACTGCTTCATACTGACGTGGATATCGGTATGAAGCAGTATGGTGTGACATTGTTTTTTGCTTTACTTTAAGGATTCTAAACGCAATATTGAATCCTCATGTCCTTGCTTGGCTGCCTTTTGGTACCATTCTATGGCTTTTTTGATGTCCTTTTCAACACCTTCGCCGTTTTCGTAGCAATATCCTAATTTGTGCTGCGAGAGCGGGTCGCCTTGCTTGGCTGCCTTTTGGTACCATTCTATGGCTTTTTTGATGTCTTTTTCGACACCTTCGCCGTTTTCGTAGCAATATCCTAATTTGTGCTGCGAGAACGGGTCGCCTTGCTTGGCTGCCTTCATGAACCATTCAAAGGCTTTCTGGTAGTTCTGTTCAACTCCCAGTCCTTGGTGGTAGCTGACTCCAATATTGTGTTGTGCATCCCTGTATCCTTGCTCGGCAGCCTTTAAGAACCACTCGGCAGCTTTCTTGTCGTTTTGCTCAACCCCCTCGCCATAGTGCAAACACAGTCCGTAAAGAAACTGTGCCTTTGGTGCACCTTGTTTGGCGGCTTTCAAGAGCCATTCTGCTGCTTTCTTGACATCTTGCGTAAAAAGCTTGTTATAGTCTTCGAGATACCACTCTCCCAAGCGTAGCTGTGCCTGAACATCTCCTTGTTCGGCTGGCTTAATGTATTTTTCTTCAAGCCATTTCTTGCAGACGGTATTCAACTTAAAATATGCTTTGTTTTTATGCGACATACTTCTGTACAATTCAATAGCCTTTTCCATGTCTTTCTTTACGCCAATGCCGTTTTCGTAGCAGGTAGCCAAGATGTAATTTGCTTCAGAACCAATAACTTCGGCTGCTTCGGATAACAATCTTGTAGCTTTCTTGGCATCCTTTTCTACACCAGTTCCGTTCAGATAATGTTTCGCCAATTCTGTTTTTGCATCGTAGTCGTGGCGCTCGACTGCCTTTGTGTAAAATTCGACAGCTTTTTTGTCGTCCTTCTCAACTCCGTAGCCATTTTCGTAGCATATAGCCAATTGAAAGTATGCTTCGCCGTATTTTTGTTCGGCAGCTTTGTTAAACCATTGTATTGCCTGTTTGTAGTCTTGTTTAACTATGTTTCCTGAAAAGTAAAGTCTTCCGAGAAAACATTGTGCGTAGTCCAGTCCTTGTTCGGCAGCTTTTGTTATGCAATCTATTCCCTTTTTTGTATTTTGTTCGGTGCCTTCGCCTTTGTAATACATTACTCCTAAGTTAGTAAGCGCGTATAAATTGCCCTGCCCGGCAGCTTTTGTGAACCAATAGAAAGCCTTGTTATAGTCTTGCTTAATGTTGCGGTAGTATGGAAATTCTGAATCGTTGGCGTAGTAATAGCATACCCCTGCGTGCAGTTGGGCGAGAGCATCACCTTTTTCGGCATCCTTAAAAATTTCCTTTATTTCGAATTCATCGTATGACCTGATAATGGCATGGTAATCCACTACATTTAAGTCGGATTGTTTGCCGTACATTTCTTGCTCTATAATTTTTTCCTGCTCTATAGATGCGTTGAGCCATTCTTCTGCTTTCTGGTCGCTTTGTTCAACCCCCTCGCCGTTTTTGTAGCATACAGCCAGATGCAGCTGGGCATGGCCGTTGCCTTGCTCGGCTGCTTTTTTGTACCATTCAACCGCTTTTTTGATGTCTTTTTCAACCATTTTGCCGTTTTCGTAGCAAGCGCCCATTGTATATTGTGACTCGGCATGTTCCATTTCGGCTGCCTGCCTGATGTATTCGAAGGCTTTTTCTAAATCGGGTTGAGTGTTGCCGTCGCTGCCGGTGTACTTCATTCCGAGTTGGTACAGTTCGGCAGCCTTGTCTGCGTTTTTGGAAGTTGATGATTGTTCTTGTGCCACGGCAGTATTTGAAGCCAGCAGCATCAGGCACAAGAAGAATTTGATTTTTGTTGTCATATCATTTTGTTTTAGAATAATCTGGACATGTCCCTTTTTTTGAGAAGAGATGTTAAGCGCGCCTTTTCGATATTGGCGGCAGAATGAAAATGTTTGCGGCGTTACAAAGTTACAGTTACAGTTCGTTTTTTTGAAGGGTATGATATCTTGGTATGCTCTTGCAAACGAACAACAGCCTTGTTCTTGTTAAGATATGGGCTTATCGAAATCTGAACAAGTCTCTTATCCATGAGAAGTAATTGCTTTTTCCGTTAAGCGAGTCGAGAGCATATTGGGCATCTCTGTTGCCTTGCTCGGCTGCTTTGGCGTACCATTCTCTTGCTTTTGCCTTATCTTTGTTTATGCCAACGCCAAAGAAGTAGCATCTGCCAAGTTGCAGCTGTGCAAGGTCGAAGCCTTGCTCGGCGGATAGGGTATACAGCTCGACCGCCTTTCTGTAGAATTGTCTTACGCCTATGCCTTTGTGGTAGCAGTAGCCCAAGTGATAAAGAGCCTCGGCATGGTTTTGCTCGGCAGCCTTGGTACACCAGTCTATGGACTTTGCGTAATTCTTTTTTACGCCGTCGCCGTTGTGATATGACAGGGCAAGGTAATATTGTGCGTCGGCATAGCCTTGCTTGGCAGACAATGTGTATAGTTCTATGGCTTTCTTCTTGTCTATGTTTATGCCAATTCCTAAGTCGTAGTGTAATGCCAGCATGTACTGGCCAGTAGCGTTGTTCTGTTCGGCAGCCTTGTTGTACCATTCTATTGCCAGACTGATGTCTTTCTTAACGCCCATGCCATTTTCGTAAAATGCGCCCAATTTTGTTTGTGAGTCGGCATTGCCCAGTTCGGCAGCTATCTTTAACAGCTCGAAGGCATTCTGTAGGTTCTGCTTTATACCTGTGCCGTTTTGGTAGCATGCTGCCAGTCTGTATAGTGCATTGGTATTGTCGTGCTCCGAAGCCTTGACGTACCATTCTATAGCCTTCTCGTAGTCTTGCTCAACGCCTGTGCCGTTTTCGTAGCAGTAGCCGATATTGAATTGTGCCTCGTCATCGCCTTGCTCTGCAGCCTTTTTGTACCATTCTGCCGCTTTGCCATAGTCTTGCTCAACGCCATAGCCTGCGTAAAAATAGAGACTGCCTAAGCACAGCTGGGCCTTGGAGTGTCCTCGGCGTGCAGCTTCGGTGTATAGTTCTACGGCCTTCTCGTAGTCTTGTTCAATGCCTTCGCCTTTTTCGTAATAGCATGCAAGATTGTATAGTGCGTATTCGTTTCCTTGCTTGGATGCCTTGGTGTATAGTTCAATTGCCTTTTTGTGGTTTTGTTCAACGCCTTCGCCCGTCTCGAAGCAGACGCCCAATAGGTTTTGCGCCTTGTCGTGCCCCATGTCGGCTGCCTTCTGCAAATATTCTATGGCTTTGTCAAGGTCGCGTTCGGTATTGTCGTCGCCCCAGTAGTATCTTGCTCCGAGCTGATAAAGATATGTGGCTTTGTCGTTATTTTCCATAAGTGATAAAATGTTGATGATATTGATGTTATATGCTTCTCCAATTCAAATAGAATGTCTTTTTTTGAATCATGATGTGCAGACGTGATGCTGCGATTTTGTCATTTTTCTCTGATGGAGTTTTATTCTATGATACAAAAGAACAAAAAAATTAAATATCATACAACCTTTCGCCTTGCTTTTTTGAACGAAAAACGTGCTGCCTGTTTGGAGTAGGGCAGCACGTTTGGAGTAAGTTATCTGAATATATTCTTGATAGCTGAGATGATACTTCCGAAGAAGCCTTTTTCAGATTCTGTATTCTGATGATTGTTAGCGACGGCTTGTCTGCTAACCTCGTTATTTGCTGCAGATGCGGCAGGCTTGGTTGGCTTGGCAGATTTTTGCGGGTAGACTTTTGTAATGTCGAAATCAAGGTCGACCAGCATATTACAAACTTGCTTTTTGGCTTCGGGGTGTCCCTGCTCGGAAGCTTTCTTGAACAATTTGAAAGCTTCTTCTAAGTTGCGGTCAACGCCGTCGCCGCTATAATACATATAGCCAAGAGCGTATTGTGCGTCGGCATTTTCCTGCTCTGCGGCTTTGTTAAACCATTCTATCGCTTTTGCTGAGTCGCGCTCTGTGCCGTTGCCGTCGTGGTAGTATGCTCCCAATACGTATTGTGCGTCGGCAAATCCTTGTTCTGCCGATTTTTTGTGCCACTCAAATGCTTTCTTTTCGTCTTTCTCTACTCCGTTGCCAGCGTTGTAGAACAAACCTAAGAAATATTGAGCCTCGTCGTGTCCTTGCTCTGCCGCTTTTGTAAGCATCTCGATGGATTTCTGCATGTCTTTCTCTACCACCTCGCCCGAGGCGTAGCATTTTGATATGCAGAATTGAGCTTCGGCATATCCCATCTCGGCTGCTTGCTTAATCCACTCTATGGCTTGCTTGTGGTCTTCTTCGCCCTTTTCGCCGTTGTGGTATGCCTGAGCTAATGTCATGCCTAAAAGACAAAGCTTTTGTGCTTGCTGAAGGTCTTCGTTCTCCTTGGCTTTTTCAGCAAAGTTGTTGCCTCCTCTAAGGTGATAGATTTCGCTGTTGTTGCGAATCTCTTCCAACGCAGATTTTGCATTTGGGTTTCCTTGCTGTGCTGACTTTTCAAGCCACTCGACTGCTTTGTTGACATCTTCCTTTACGCCGTCGCCTTTAAGGTAGCAGAGGGCGAGGTTGTATTGTGCGTTGGCTTCTCCTTGGGTTGCAGCCTTGGTAAGCCATTCTATAGCCTTGGCAAAGTCTTGCTCCACGCCGTTTCCGTTGTGATAGCACAGACCAGTATAGTATTGTCCGGCAACATCGCCGTTCTCTGCTGCCTTTCTGTAATATTCGGCAGCCTTGGCTTCGCTCTTCTCAACGCCGCGACCGTTGAAATATAAGATGCCCAAGCGGAACTGGGCGCGTCCGTTTTCCAACATCGAAGCTTTTGTGTACCATTCGGCAGCTTTCTTGAAATCTTGTTCAACGTCCTTGCCAAATTCGTAGCTTATGCCCAAGTAGAACTGTGCATCGCTTTGTCCTTGTTGTGCCGCTTTTGTAAGCAGTTCGATGGCTTTTGTGTTGTCGGGTTCAACGCCTTGTCCGTTGTGATAGCACAGGGCAAGAAAGAACTGCGCGTCGGCATGTCCCATCTCGGCTGCTTGGCTGAAAAGGTCGAAGGCTTTCCCGAAGTCTTGTTCTGTGCCATTGCCGTTATAATACTGCACCCCAGAGAGGAATAGTTTTTGGGCTGTTTCGTTATTGTCCATAAGTGAAATATGTGTTTATAGAGAAATGTTTTTTCGAGTCGATTTTTTTTGAAAGGCAAAAAGTATTATTTTCTGAATGGCGACAGAATGAATCCCATGATTCTTTGACCTATGGATTTTTGTTTTCTCTCGTAGCCTTCTAATAGCTTTTTTGCAAGCGTTATTGCTTTTTCATTTCCTTGTTCGGCAGACATGCATATTAGTTCCATGCCTTTCTTTGGTTCTATTGGTGTGCCGTATCCTTTACAATAACATAGGCCAAGATTGAACTGGGCTTCGTCATCTCCTTGTTCTGCCGATTTTGTAAACCATTCGAGAGCTTTCTGCGGATTGCTTACATTATCGTAGTTGACGTAGCATGCACCTAAGCTGTTTTGTGCTCTTGCATGTCCTTGCTCCGCAGCTTTGGTGTACCATTCTACGGCTTTCTCGTAATCAGTTGGTACGCCTGCGCCATTCTCGTAGCATACTCCCAAACGGAATTGAGCTTCATCGTTGCCTTGTTCGGCTGCCTTTCTGAACCATTCTGCGGCTTCTTTCCTATTCTGACTTGTGCCTGTTGCAAAGAGGTAGCAATTGGCAAGTTTCAGTTGGGCGTTGGCGTTTCCCTGTTCGGCTGGTAGGGTATAATATTCTGCAGCTTTGGCGAAATCTTGTGTTACACCTTCTCCTTCGTAATAGCAGTCGCCTAAGTTTTCCATGGCGTTAATGTGTCCTTGTTCGGCAGCCTTGGTGTATAACTCAACAGCTTTCTTTGTGTCTTGTTCTAAGTATTGTCCGAGTTTATAGCATGAGCCTATCTTGTTCTGTGCTTCGGCATTACCATGTTCTGCCGATTCTATGTACCATTTTAGGGCTTGATGATAGTCTTTTGGTACGCCATTGCCATTGGCGTGGCATATAGCTAAATTGTATTGTGCTTCGTTGTTGCCGTGTGCTGCTGCTTTTGTGTACCACTCGATAGCCTTCCCGAAGTCTTGAGCTATGCCTTTTCCTTCGTAATAGCAATTTGCTAATTTAAACTGGGCACAATCGTTGTCTTGTTCTGCCGAGGCCTTATAGTACTCAGCAGCCTTTACGAAATCTTGTGGAACGCCATCGCCAGATTCGTACAACGAGGCCAAATTGAACTGCGCAATTGAGTGACCTTTATCTGCGGCTTTCTGATACAAGTCTGCAGCTTTTTTGCGGTCTTGTGCAACGCCGCGTCCATAGTCGTAGCAAACGCCTAAATTGTATTGTGCCTCAAAATCTCCCAGTTCGGCAGCCTTTGTAAAATATTCTACTGCTTTATGATAGTCTTTAGGCATGCTGTCTATGCCTGTGTAATAGGCAAATCCTAACATTAGAAGTTTTGATGTTTCTGCGTTAGTTTCTTTATTTGTATTATTTTCCATAAGTAATTTAAAATTTGTCTGGCAAAAATATAAAAATAAGTCAGATGGTACAAGATGATTTGTGTGTTTTTGAACAGAAGAATAATATAAACCGCCAAATTCTTGTGGGTGTGGAATGGGCTGTTGGGCATTATTATGGCTAAACTCTTCTGAAAAAGCAAAGGTTTTTCTTTGATTTTGCAAAAGAAAAGAGATTCATTTGATTTTTTTGGGGCTGGTGCGAACCAAAAGAACAACGGCTGTCTCATGCGTGATGGGGCAGCCGTTATTGTTATGCCCGATGTTGCCGTTTATCCCAAAACGGTCATTAGAAAAAAATAAGTAGCAAAATGTAAGTTGGTTTAATATTCAGAGCCAATCATTAGCACTTTTCGCTTATATTTTCATAGGCTCCGAATACTTATCTGAACATTATGTAAGGCAAAATTTCTAATGACCGATTTGGGTTTATCTTACGCCGCCACCGCCTCGGCGACCGGAGAATCCGCCTCCGCCGCCTCGTCTCGACGTGTGACCGCCGTGACCCGACGAGCGTGCTCTGGCGGCTGCCTCGCGCGATGCCTTTCGGGCTGCCGCGCGTGCTGCTCCCGAACTGAAGGTGGAGTGGATAGCCGAGATGGTTATATTGTCTGCCATCTGACTTGCTACCGCGTCCATGTTGAAGTATTCGGGATTTATCTTGCGCATTTCATCTATTACCTTATCGGCAATGCCGAAAAGCGTGGCGTAAATCATGTATTCCTTCCACAAAGCCACCTCGTTTATGCCGCGCTCGTTGAGCAGAGAGAATTCCTGAAGGAATTTCTTCAGTCCGAAAACCTGACGCACATCGGTCTGGCGGTCTTTGTATTTTGATACCGTAGGGCTTGACGAATGTAGCAGTCCGGCAAACGATTCCATGATGCCGGCGTTGTATTTAGATTCGGTATATTCGCGCAGTTCTATTGGTTCGAGAACAGTATCGTTTCCGGCGGCTTTTCGGAATATCTCGTGAACCTTGCGCAGAAGCAGAGGTGTTTCGTCGGCATTCTGCAAAGGACGTATTACGAACTTTGGAATCTTCTTGCCTACGTTGTTTCTTCGTTGCTCAATGGCTATGCTTCCCATGCTGATGAGCCTGAGAATACATGCCGAGAGCAGATTGTTGTAGTTGTTTCTGGAGTACCGGTAGGCGTTGAGGATATTGTTGGCTTCCTGAAGGTCGCCTCCGAGCGGAATGTCGCGATACCACATCAGATTCTTGAAGGCCTTGCGGCGAGCCAGCCATATACTGATGCCGCCCCACAGTAATTCTATTATTCCGTAAGTAAAGATTATTATTACGAAGATGACGCCAAGCCAGTCCTCGATTGTCCATTCGGAAAAGTCTTCGGCATAGTCGCTGCCCTCGAAGGCTTGCTCTTTCTTGTGTTCAAAGGTATCGTTATCTTTAATAGTCGGCTCGAATATGCCCTTGTCGAAGCGCACCATTATGTACAGTCCGCCTTCCTGTCCGAAGGCATAGGTGTTGGTTGCCACTATCTTGCCCTCGCTGAAGACCATGTCGCCAGCAAAGCGGAATCCCCACGCGCCGCTGTTTTCGGTCGTAAACATCACGGAGTCTTCTGACTCGATGGTTAACGTTGCCTTTTCGGGCTTGGGGCTGACCGATGTGTCCATGAACACATGGCGTATGGCATCGGCATCGGGGTGGGCACGCACGAGCCCCGTAACGACATATTCGGTTATGTAGGTGCGTTCGCCCGGCTGACCGAGCCCCCAGCACAACTCGTATCCGCCCGATTTGGCAACGATGCCGCATTTGCCGGTTTTCCATTCGCGGCTGCGGTTAACGTCCCATTTGCCCACGTTGGTGTATTCCTGCCCGTTCTCATCCGTAACGCGAAGGTCGCGCACCGTGCTTGGCGACATGTATCCCAAACCGATGTAACATTCTGTTCCGTAGTCGTCTATCGTCATGTTGCGCTGTTCGGTAATTAGAGCGTCGCCGTTATGCCTAAGAACCACGCGTATGTCGAGTTTGTGCAGCTGCGGAGCTGCCTTGGCGATGGCTGATACAAACAGGAAAATGTAGAGAAAAAGAATACGCAAAGGCATTTTTTAGAATGATTAGATTTTAAGTTTAGCAAAATAGAAGTAAACGGCATAATAAGAGATTATTACGCCGTTTACTGAATCCTTATAAAAATTATTTTACGATGTAGACTGCGAATGTCTCTGGCGCGATTGTCGTGTCGAGACAGTTGCCGCTTATCGTCATGTTGCTCTCTTTTGTAGAGATTTTGTTTGGCTCGTCGAGCGTGTTCTCAGCCTCCAGATTGTCGCTCTGGAGCGTGATGACGTGTGCGCCTGCAAGCTTCTGCTTCTTGCTCTTTAACTTGAAGTTAACCTTCAGAGGCTGAGGCTCTTTGCTTGTGTTTGCAACCTTCACGATGTAGCTCGATGAAGCCTTGTCGAATACCGCGCTGGCAAACAGACCGTTCTGACCCTCGTTTCCTGCCACAGGCTTGTTGTCCATAGTCAGACTGACAACGTTGCTGCCCTTGTAATGGCTGTAAAGTTGCTGAACAAGATAGCTGCAAGAGCGGAAGCTGCGCAGATTGTCGTACCAGATAAGGTCTGGACGCCATTGCCAGCCCTCGACGTGTGCAAACAACGGAGCGTATGTAGCCATTTCAACCACGTCGGCGTTGCGCTCAAGACCTGTCATGAAGGCAGCCTCGAGTAGCGATGCGTAGAACTGGTTGTACTTCTTGCCCTTGATGTGGCACGCATATTCGCCAGCAAAAACCTTCGGACCTTTGCGGTCGTAATTGTCGTATCGGTTGCCCGATTTCAGGAACCAGTCGGCTGGGCGATAGAAATGCTCGTCAACCAAATCAGCCTTCAGCTTCTTCATCTCTGGCCACAGATAGTCAAACTTCTTTCCTTCAGAATCAGGACCAGATGAACCTACGATTTTGACCTCTGGGTGAGCCTTGCGCAAAGCATCGATAAACGGCTTGAGGTGAGCAGGGTAGATGTCGCCCCATTGCTCGTTGCCGATGCCGATGTATTTCAGGTTGAAAGGCTCCGGGTGTCCCATCTCGGCGCGAAGTTTTCCCCACGTTGTGGTTGTTGCTCCGTTGGCAAATTCTATGAGGTCGAGCGCATCCTGAATGTAAGGCTTCAGTTCCTCAACCGGAGTGTGAACCTTGTCGTTGTTCTGATACTGGCACACCAGTCCGCAACTGAGGATAGGCAGAGGCTCTGCGCCAATCTCCTCGCTAAGCAGGAAATACTCGTAGAAGCCCAGTCCGTAACTCTGGTAATAGTCGGGGTAGAAGCGATGCTCGAAGGTGTACTGCCATCTGTTAAGGTTAAGCGGACGGTTCTCTACCGCGCCCACGCTGTTCTTCCAGTTGTAGCGGTCGCCCTCTTCCGTTCCCTCGACTATACATCCGCCCGGAAAGCGGAAAACGCCCGGCTTGAGGTCGGCAAGAGCCTGAGCAAGGTCTTTTCGCATACCGTTCTCGTGTCCCTTCCAAGTGTCTACAGGGAAGAGCGAGATATGGTCTATATCCACCGCCGATGCTCCGGCATGAAGCACGCGCAGGTGAGCCTTGTCTATCGTAGCCTTACTCTTGATTATAGCCGTGTACTTCTTCCACTCCTTAGAGTCGATGGCAATCTTAGCCTCTTTCTCCTGAATAAACTGAACCTCGCCCATGTTGCTTGGGTCGATAAGTTGGATGCGAATGGTCGCGTCCTTGTCGTCGGTACGTCGAGCCGTGAACGTGATGCGGTATTCCTCGCCCTTTTTCAGACCGATGCCGAAGAATCCGCTGTTCTCCAAGCCTGTGCGCTTGTGGCGGTGTCCCACCGGAATAAGGCGGACGTAGTTAGGGTTGCGGTCGTATGCCGGATTGTCGTTTCGCACCTCGAACTTACCGAACGCCGTCCAGCCTTGCAGGTGATTCGGGAACTCGAACGAGCGGTTCTTTACCAACTCGGCATACAGACCACCGTCGGCAGCAAAGTTGATGTCCTCGAAGAAGATTCCGTACATGGTCTTCGGAATCGGCGCGCCCAGTTTTTGGGCATTAACGGTAATATTATTCTGCGCCGATGCGCTGATAGCTGTGGCAAAAGCCAAAGTTGTCAATAGTGATTTCATTGATATTACTAATTTTTACTATATTTGCAAAGTCGAATGCAAATATATGCATTTTGCATCAGACTTATGTTTACAAATGTATAAATAAAGTAAAAAATCTAAATTAGTATGAGAAAAATTACTATGTGCTTGCTTGCGGCAGCCGTTGCCGTTATGTCAAGCTGTTGCGGCCCTGGCAGTAAGCCAGCCGGCGCAAGTGGAAACGAAGCAGAAGTAGTGGTAGGTAACGCGGTAGACCTTGGTCTGAGCGTTAAGTGGGCTGACCATAACGTTGGCGCGGCATCGCCCGAGGAGCACGGCGGCTACTTCATGTGGTCTGACATTAAGGGTGACAAGGATGTAAGTGGTCTGAACACCTCTTCCGACAGCATTACCGGCAAGATTGGCAAGGACGTGGCTGCTACAAGATGGGGCGGCAAGTGGAGAATGCCAACCGCTCGTGAGGTTGAGGAACTGTGTTCGAAGAAATGTTTATGGACATGGACAACCATAAACAGCGTTGCTGGCTACAAGGTTACAGGCCCTAACGGAAACAGCATATTCTTGCCGGCAGCAGGCTGCAAGCAGGGCGAGACAACCGAGAAGGGATTCGGTAAGGAAGGATATTACAGAGCCTCAACCTGCACGGCTAAGGGTAATTCGGAGATTATGTACTTTAAGTCGGGCGTAAACTACAAGAGCTATTTCGCTATGAATGTGGCTATGAGCGTACGTCCTGTTCAGGATTAAGTTTCAGAAAGAATTATTTATCAGAAGATGTCATCATCTTCTTCATCATCGAGACGTTGGAATATGCAGTCGGGCAGAATTTCCAGCGTCTCGCTGTTTATTTTCGACAGATGCCAGACGTAGTGGCATCGTGCGTCGCCGTTGGTCATGTCGAGGGCTTCCATCACCTCGTCTATACTTTGCGGATGAGTGATGTGGCACTCGCAGCAGGGCGATGCCAGCAGAACGCCGCCAAGCCATTCGGTCATGGGCAGTTCCTCGCCCAGCGGAAAGTGGTTAACCATCCGTCCTTCCTCGCCTGCAATCTCAACGATATGTCTGCCCAGAGGCTCGTCCTTGCCGGCTATGAACAGTTTGCACGCGGCAATTCTTCTCATATCTTATGTGCGTGGTTAAAGTTCGTACATATCCGAAGGCACTTTGCGCCTCAGAACCTCTATGTTGATGTCTTTTCCGACGATGAGTCCAATCTCGTACAGATGCGCTCCGATACACTTCTCCACGATGGTAGGGTGGTTGTTCTCCTCGCTAAGGTGGCATAGCCAGACGTGCGTCAGTCCTTCGTGATAGTTTTCGGCCAGAGCCTTGGCTGCATCGGTGTTGCAGAGATGACCGTTCTCTCCGCCTATGCGCTCCTTCAGGTATGCCGGATAGGGCCCCATCTCGAGCATGCTGTTGTCGTAATTCGATTCGAGCACGAGGTAGTTGGCATCTTTTATCATCTGCTCGGCGGTAGGGGTTATATGCCCTATGTCGGTTAGTACGCAGAAGGTCTTGCCCTCTGTTCGGATGCGGTAGCCCACGTTGTCGGTTCCGTCGTGCGGCACTTCGAACGAGCACACGCTAAAGCATCCAATCTCCGTTTCCTGCTCCTTTTCGAGCAGTTTAACGTATTCAGCTTCAATCTTTTCGGTAACGCAATAGCTCTTGCGTATGCCTTCGTGTATCTTGGTGGTTGTATATACTGGGATGCGATAGTCGTTGGCAAGATGTGCAACAGCCTTTATATGGTCGGCATGGTCGTGTGTAATCAGAACACCGCGCACGTTGTCGAATTTTAGCTGTGCCTCTTTGAAGTATCTTTTCAGGGCTCTGATGCCCACTCCTGCATCAATCAAAAGGGCATCTTCGCCGTTGCTCAGATAGTAACAGTTACCGCTGCTGCCGCTTCCGAAACTCTTGAATTTCAACATAAGGACAAAAATTTGAGCAAAAATAAATATAAAAATACGAAATGGCAAACATTTGTTATATTTTTGTTTAACTTTGCATAACAAATTTAAAATCAAGATGCACAAGATTATATATTCGTTTGTAACGGTTTTGCTGATGGGATGCATGTGCCTTTCGTCGTGTAAGTCTAAGGAAGATAAAGAGATAGAGGCCCGGAACGATTCCATCAGGGCGTGCGCGCAGACATTTGCAGACTCGTTTTTTAACATGCGCTATCGTGCGGCGGTTGAGTATTGCACTCCGCGCTCAAAAAACGTAATTAAGTTTATAGCGTCGAACGTGTCGCAAGACGATTTGGCAACCGTGGCGCAGGACAAGGAGGGCGCAAGCGTGGCAATACAGAGTCTGAAGGTAAATAAAACGGCTGATGCGGCAGAGGTGAGATGTCGCGTAAGCAACTTCCTTAACTGGGACTCGATAGGTGTCGACGGCAGACTTACAAGCCGCAATATAACACTTCAGGTTGTAAAGTCGAACAACAAATGGAAGGTAGACCTTGAAAACTTTCTCGACCAGCTGAGGTGAATAAACAATAAACAATTCATAATTGATAATTCATAATTCATAATTGCCGAGGGTTTATAAAGAGCAATTATAATACGAATTGTTCTTTTGGTAAATACAAAAAAGTGGGAAGGAAGAAGGTAGGAAGAAGGTAGGAAGAAGGAAGGTAGATTCAAGGTACATCCAAGGAACGTCCAAGGTATATGTTGGCTATATGTAGGGTATATGTAAGCTATATGTTAACTATATGTTAACTGATAATTGTGGATTGTCGAATGAAATTACAATTCAAAATGGGAAGTTGTATGGTGCGTATACTTAAAATCTCAGAATCGGAATATCTGAACTTAAACTGTACTGCGATTATAGAGGAGGATTTTTGGTTTTGCCATAGCTTTGCAAAGATTGAGACTCCGTGGGGATGTTACAAACTTTGTTGGAAAAGCGAACTCGTGCCGCCCGAGATTGTTGAGATTGAAGAGGGCATTTATTCCTTCGGCATAGACTCTGATTTCGTTGTGACAGACTTGCGCAATAATGTCGAGAAGCTGCATCTGGAATTTTCGTGTTATTTCTTTTGTGCCAAAAGAACCGATAAATTCTTGATTGTCGTTTCCGAAATGGAAGTTTTTGTAGTAAACCGCCAATATGTTGTTTCTGAAAAGATAGACTTGCCCGATATTTGCGAGAATGTTGAATTTACAGATGGAATACTCAACATTCGTTGTATGGACGGCTCTTGCTTAGTACATCAGCTAATGAACCATAAAAACATTTGAAAGATGAAAACGACCTTTTGGATAAACTGCATTTTGTTTATCTTAGAAATACCATTTGCATATTTTTTGTCGTTCTTTACGCTTGGTAGTAGAGAAACATTTATTAGTACATATAACAACGCACCGTTAGGTACTTTCTTCGGAAGGTTTTTGATTGCTTTTGTGCCTATACTTATTGTTAGCCTGCTATTGCAATGTTGCCTGAAGCTGATAATCGTATTTTTTAAGAAAGAATGTTTTACCAACTCTTTCAAAAAAGTCTTGTCGGGCATTTTTATCGTTGTGCTTTTTGCTTTGGCGATATATGCTATCAAGCCGACAAAACCGATAGATTTTATTTATGTACTGCTGTTTTCTGTTGTGTTTTTTGCCTTCGTACGACTGGCTGTTTGGCTGCTCAGAAAATGCGATTCGTTTAATCTACTCGGCAGTATTCTGAAAAACGCAGCCCTTCTTTCGCTAATGATACTCACTAGTGTCTCTTAAAAAAGTTTAAAATTAAGAATAAGTACTTAATACACAATATTTTAAATTTACAACATACTGTCCGGGTTTTGAAATGTTTACCTTTGCTCTTGATTTTTAATT
>Ga0310695_10000916_pt1 | contig 72172 bp, 65 predicted proteins | sample RumenRJG_04DNA_FD_203882 | JGI IMG/M metagenome (GOLD analysis project Ga0310695, IMG submission 203882) | Bovine rumen microbial communities from Lethbridge, Alberta, Canada - RJG_04 (v2) (version 2) | ecosystem: Host-associated > Mammals > Digestive system > Stomach > Rumen | place: Canada... | reverse complement strand
GCAGGAAGACAATGATGGGACCCGTGCAGGAGAACGATACCAGCACGAGCGTGAATGCCATCAGGAAGATGGACAGCAGGCCGCTGGTCGTGCTGGCCTTGTTGTCAACGGCGTTGGACCACTTGCTGGGCAGCTTGATCTCGAACATGCCGAAGAACGACAGCGCGAACACCACCAGCAGCAGGCACAGGAAGATGTTGAACACCGCGTTGGTCGAGAGGGCGTTCAGCGCACTGGGACCGAAGATCGCCGTCACAATTAGGCCTAACAGTAGGTAGATGACGACAATCGAGATGCCATAGGTGATAGCATCCTTGATGCCCTTTTTCTTATCATTCTTGGCACGCTTGAGGAAGAAGCTCACCGTCATGGGGATGATGGGCCACACGCACGGCGTGAACAGCGCCACCAGACCGCCCAGCAGACCCATCAGAAAGATCCACCATAACGAGCGGCTACTGCTGCCACCAGCGGTGCCGTCGATGGCCTGGATGTCGCCCACAACGGGTTTCCACAGCGAGTCATGGTCCAGGGCCGCTAGGGCTGCGCTATCCACGGGGGCACCCATGGCAGCGCTATCGGCTGCGGCTGCTGCCAGGGCGGCAAGCGAGTCGGCCTTGGCCTTGGCCGCGGCTTCGGCGGCAGCCTTGTCGTCTTCCTCCTTATTCCCCGCGGCCTCGCCGTCAACGGCGGGCGACTTGCCGGCCTTCTTGAGGCTCACGCTGCTGGGAGGCAGACACGACTGGTCGTTGCATGCGCCATACTCCAGGTCGGCTTCAATATTATAGTTGGGCTTGGTGAACTTCACCTTCTGCACAAACTGCACGTTGTTCTCAAAGTAGCGCAACTTGGCGCCGAACATCTCGTCAAACTGTGAGATTTCCTTTCCCACGGCCTTCAATTTCCCCACGGGCTCCACGCCGTCCTTCTTGTGGAAGACAATTGCGGCCTCGGTGGGCCCCAGGTCGCCCAGGTTGGTCGAGTACACGTGCCAACCCTTGTCAATCTTGCCGGTAAACACGATCTCGCCCTCACTGGAGCCGTTGGTCGTCCTCAACTGTGAGGTAAAGGTCACGGGATTGGCCATCTGGGCGACGGCGAGCATCGCCACCGTCACCATCGTCAACAATGTTGCAATCTTTTTCATAATCTACTGTGGTCTTTTGGTTATAGTTCAATCGGCAAAATTACTAAAAATTACCATCAATTACAAAATAATGTGATGATTTTCTTAGATTTGATGTGCATTGGAGTCCTTTTTCTTTTTATTGCCATGCGCAGGTTTGACAAGGGTAAAGGTGTGTGTTATCAATTGGTTTTTGTTAAAAAAAATGACATCAATGAATTTTATTTGGATTAATGCAGCGGTTTTTGTATTTTTGCAAAGTTTTTATTAGTATTTATGTTTCTTTTAAATGATTATTGTATGAAAAAACTGTCTCTTATTATCGCTGCTATCGCAGCCATCGGCCTGAGCATGCAGGCTCAGGAAGTAAAGAGTGGAGTAATTGAAGTGGGTGACTACACCAATGCTTCACAAGTTTACAACGGATCCTATTTTGCAATGGTTCCCACCAACTTTTATCTGGCCCACACTGGCGCCCAGTTGCTCTACACGCCCGATCTGCTTGCCGACTTGAACGGGAAGCAGAACGTGAAGATCGAGAACCTGTCTTTCAAGTTCTATTGTGAATCATTTGAGGAAATCTCCCGCAACATGAAGGTTTACCTCCAGGAAACCGACGCTACGGAGTTTGCCATCGATGAGGAAGGCGTCAAGCAGTTCTTCAGTTTCGACAATCTGGCTCTGGAGGGCAGTTACAACATCGATATGATCGATAACTATGGCGAGGATGTTGAAATACCGCTGACGATGTCGACCCCGTTTGCCTTGACGCCGGGCAAGAGCCTGCTGGTGACGATTCTCTTTGATGCCGATGACAATGACAACTGCACGGCGGGCTCGGACTATGCCCCGTTCTATACTTCAGGCATCAGCGGTCATGCAATGACCTATACCGACAACACCACCAGTTTCCTGAATTACACAGACTTCCCCAATGCGACCTCTGTCAATGGCTGTGGAACCAATGTGGAACTGCCCGTGACCCGCATCGAGTACTCCTACACCGAGGGCGGTGGAAGTGAGACGGGTTGCCTGCGTGGTGACACCAATCTGGACGGTACTGTCAACGTTTCGGATGTGTCGACACTGATCGACTACTTGCTGTCGGGCCAATGGTAAATCGTTGACCTGATGGGCCGCAGTGCCCATTGGGTGGCTCAATGACGACAGAATCATCTGCACCCATCGGGTGGCACCTCATCAACCGGTGCCCGGGATTATTCAGATGATTCTGTCGTTTTTTTTGCCTTATCCACATTATTTTTCAGATAATCTGTTTACCTTTGCCGATAGTTAGATATCAACACAATAAAGAAGAAAGATATGAAGAAATTGTTGTTTTCCATGCTTGTGGGCATGATGACGCTGGGCGCTATGGCCCAGGGTGGAAAATTCACGGTTAAGGGCACCTTTGAGGGGCGCAACGACTCGGTGGCCCTCGTGCTTATTGATGCCTCGACTGGCAAAACGGTGGCCGAGGAGATTTATCCTGTCACCGGAGAGCCGATTGAGATGTCCTGTGACTTGAAGGGAGTAGCACGACTGTTTGTGGTAAAAATGAATAATGGCTATCAGAGCCACATGGTATTTCCCGCCATTCCTGGCGAGCGATTGGAACTTGTGAAAGACGCGAAAAATATCACCCAGTTGCAAGGTTCTCAGTTCTATGTGGACTATAACAAGGCCGAGAAGAGCATCGAGGAGCCCCACATGGCGATGAGCAATTTTGTGGGCGAGTGCCAGTACCGCATCCAGCACGGTGAATCTGAGGAGCAGGTGATGAAAGACTATGAGGAGAAAGCCCCGGTTCTCGCCAAGGCCCTGGCCGATGCCGTGAAGGGCTATGTCAAGGCTCATCCCGACCAGGATGCCGCCGCAGCGCTGATTGCCATGCTCGATGATGATACCGATGAGATAGAAGCCGCAGCCGCCCTGCTCACCGAGCGTGCCCGTGGCAGCGTGGCCGCCGGACTGTACAAGAGCATTCTCGCCGAAGCCCAGAAAGAGGCCGAGGAAGAGGCCCGTCAAGAGGGCATGACCGGCAATCCTGCCCCCGACTTCACGCTCAACGACATCAACGGCAAGCCGCTGGCATTGAGTAGCCTGCGCGGCAAGTGGGTGATCATCGACTTCTGGGGCTCGTGGTGCAAGTGGTGCATCAAGGGCATCCCCGACATGAAGGAGTACTATACCAAGTATGCTGGCAAACTCGAGATCCTGGGTGTGGACTGCAACGACACCGTCGAGAAGTGGAAAGCAGCCGTCAAGGAGTATGAACTGCCCTGGCTGCACGTCTATTGGGACAAGGATGATGAGAATGGCGACAACCCGCTGGAACTGTACGGTGTGCGCGGCTTCCCCACCAAGGTCATCATTGACCCCAAGGGCAACGTTGCCAAGGTCATCGTCGGCGAGGATCCTGCCTTCTACGACTACCTGGACGAGGTGATAAAGTAATCCCGGTCACGGGTCAGTCCAGTAAACCGTGGCATTGCCACGGTCCACACTACAAATAATAACCAACAAAACAACAAACAACATGACACATACCCAAAGTTTGATTATCGGCTCAGGCCCTGCCGGATATACCGCAGCGATTTATCTGGTGCGCTCGGCCATCGACTGCTTGCTCATCGAGGGCTTGCAGGTGGGTGGCCAGTTGACCCAGACCACGACTATCGAGAATTTCCCTGGTTTCCCCGAGGGCATCGACGGTTTCCAGTTGATGGACAACATGCGCCAGCAGGCAGTGAACCTGGGTGCCAAGATGAAGTCGGGCCTCGTGTCCAGTATCGACATGAGCCAGCGCCCCTTCCTGGTGGCCCTGGATGGCGGTGAGCAAATGACTGCCGATACCATCATCGTCGCCACCGGTGCCACGGCCAAGTACCTGGGCCTGCCCGACGAGACGAAGTATGCGGGCCAGGGCGTGTCGGCCTGTGCGACCTGTGACGGCTTCTTCTACCGCAAGAAGGTGGTTGCCGTTGTGGGCGGCGGCGACACCGCCTGTGAGGAGGCCGACTACCTGAGCCACCTGGCCGACAAGGTCTATCTGATTGTGCGCAAGGACTACCTGCGCGCCAGCGAGGCCATGCAGCAGCGCGTCAAGGAGAACGAGAAAATCGAGATCCTGTTCAATACCAACACCGTGGGCCTCTTTGGCGAGAACGGTGTGGAAGGAGCCCACCTCGTGCGCTTCAAGGGCACCGACAAGGAGGAACTGTTTGACATCGCTATCGACGGTTTCTTCCTGGCAATCGGCCACAGGCCCAACACCGAGTTCCTGGGCGGCCAGATTGACCTTGACGAGCAGGGCTACATCAAGTTGACGGGCGCGGGCACGATGACCAATGTCGAGGGCGTGTTTGCCGCTGGCGATGTTGCCGACCCGCATTACCGCCAGGCCATCGTCGCTGCTGCTGGAGGCTGCCGTGCCGCTATCGATGTCAAGCAGTACCTCTCCTGAAAAAAGACGATTAAAAAACAAGAAAGACAGTTCTCATGACGGGGACTGTCTTTCTTTTGGTACTGATGTCAAGGAGTTACTGCTCTTGAGGAACGTCCTTGTTGTGGGCGGTGACGAGGTTGTGGGTGCGCTGCATGAATCGTGTGAACTCGGCACGGCTGTCGGTGCGCAGCAGGTCGGGACGGGACTCGGGGATGAGGACGTAGTTCTGGCCGCTGGCGATGGGCTTCTGTACAAAGAACAACTTGTAACGGGGCTCGACGATGACAGCATGGTCGCCCTCCATCCTTAACGAAACCTTGACCATGGCGCCGCCTCGCGTGTCGATGTCGCTCTGGTTGCTGATGAAGTTGCCCATGCTATAAACCAGCAGCACGTCCTTGTCAAATTCCTCACTGTGGCGCACCTCCATGGGCTCGACGACGTGGGGATGCCCGCCGATGATGAGGTCAACGCCCTGCGAGACGAGCCAGTCGGCAAGCGTGCGCTGGGAGGCAACAGGCTTCAACTGGTACTCGATGCCCCAGTGCAGGTTCACGCAGATGGCGTGTGCACCACGCTGGCGCGCCAGTGCGATGTCGTCGGCAATCAACTGCTGGTCGATGAAGTCAACGACGACGTTGCCCTGGATGGGTATGCCGTTGGTGCCATAGGTATAGTCCAGGAAGGCGATTTTCATGCCCTTGACATTGACAATGTAGGGGATGCGTCGGGCGCGTTCCTGCTGGTCGGTGTAGGTGCCGATGTGGGGTATGCCCAGCGAGTCAAGCACTTGGCAAGTGCGCACCAGGCCCTTGTCACGTCGGTCCAGACAGTGGTTGTTGGCCGTCAGGAAGAGGTCAAACCCCACGTCCCGCAACTGGCGGGCGTAACTGTCGGGGGCGCTGAAGCACGGGTAACCCGTGTAGGGCTTGCCACCCAAGGGACACTCCAGATTGACCACGGCCAGGTCGGCCCATGCGATGTCTTGCTTGACATACTCAAAGCAGGGGCTGTAGTCATAGGTGCCGTCGGCCTGCAGGGCGGCAGTGATCTGTGGCGCATGCTGCATCGCGTCGCCCACAAACGTGAGATTGACCGTCTGGTTGCTTTGCAGCAGCGAGACGAGCGACAGCATCAGTATGGAGAGCAGTTTCATACCTATGATATCTTGACCCCACGCTAAACCGCGAAGTCGCTAAGATTTATTATGAGAAAAACAATTCTTTGCGTCTTAGCGCCTTAGCGTGAGGCGGGTTGGCAGAGGTTAGCGTCCGCGCTTGGCAGCCTTGGCATTGGCCTTGGCGGCGCGCATCATCTGCATGGGATTGGTCGATACCTGGTGCATCACCTTGCGCATCGACAGGAACTGCTTCAACAGGCGGTTCACCTCCTCGACACTGGTGCCGCTGCCCTTGGCAATGCGCTTGCGGCGGCTCGCGTCGATGATGTCGGGGTTGGAACGCTCCTGCGGTGTCATCGAGCCGATGATGGCTTCCACGCCCTTGAAGGCGTCGTCGGGGATATCAATGTCCTTGATGGCCTTGCCCACGCCGGGAATCATCGATGCCAGGCTCTTGAGGTTACCCATCTTCTTGATTTGCTTAATCTGCTTCAGGAAGTCGTCAAAGTCAAACTTGTTCTGCTTGATTTTCTTTTCCAACTTAGCGGCCTCTTCCTCGTCATACTGCTGCTGCATGCGGTCAACAAACGACACGATGTCGCCCATGCCCAGGATGCGGTCGGCCATACCAGCGGGACGGAAGGGGTCCAGGTCGGTCATCTTCTCGCCGATACCCACAAACTTGATGGGCTTGTCAACGACGGCACGGATCGACAGGGCGGCACCACCGCGGGTGTCACCGTCGAGTTTGGTGAGCACGACGCCGTCAAAGTCCAGGCGGTCGTTAAAGGCCTTGGCCGTGTTCACGGCATCCTGGCCGGTCATCGAGTCGACGACAAAGAGGGTCTCGTTGGGGTGGATGGCATCCTTGATGGCTTTGATCTCGACCATCATGGCCTCATCGACGGCCAGACGGCCGGCAGTATCGACAATCACCAGGTTGTAGCCCTGCTGCTTGGCATGCTCGATGGCGTTGAGGGCGATGCGGACCGGGTCCTTGCTGTCGGGCTCGCTATAGACGGGCACATCGATCTGCTCGGCGATGGTCTTCAACTGCTCGATAGCGGCGGGACGATAGACGTCGCAGGCCACCAGCAGCGGTTTGCGCTTCTCCTTGCCGCTCTTGAGGCGGTAGGCGAGTTTGCCGGTGAAGGTGGTTTTACCGGAGCCCTGCAGACCCGACATCAGGATGACGGCGGGATTGCCCTCGATGCTGAATGTGGCTTCCTCGCCACCCATGAGCGCTGCCAACTCATCATGTACAATCTTGACCATCAACTGGCTGGGATTGACAGCGTTGATCACGTTCTGGCCCAGTGCCTTGGCCTTCACGTCATCGACAAATTTCTTGGCAACGGGATAACTCACGTCGGCATCAACCAGTGCGCGGCGCACCTCCTTGAGGGTGGATGCTACGTTGATTTCGGTGATGCGGCCTTGTCCTTTCAGGACCTTAAATGACCGTTCAAGTTTCTCAGATAAATTTTCAAACATATTGTGATTGAGGTTTTTATGATTTCGTCTTAAACTTCGCGGGGTGGGGCGGAAGTGTTAAAAGTCAGTTATCTCTTCTTCGGGATCAAGCGGTTGGTCGCAGTGTCGGGAAAGACGATAGAGGGCTTGAACTCGCGGCCCTCCTCGGGGGTGACGATGGCATAGGCCATAATGATGACGATGTCGCCCACCTCGACCTTGCGAGCCGCGGCGCCGTTAAGGCAGATGGTGCCCTTGCCGCGCTCTCCCGCGATGGCATATGTGTCCAGTCGCTCACCGTTGTTGACGTCAACGATATACACGCGCTCACCCTCGATGATGCCGGCGGCATCCATCAGGTCCTGGTCAATGGTGATGCTGCCAATGTAGTTGAGGTTGGCATCGGTGACCGTCACGCGGTGAATCTTGGATTTCATGACTTGGATATACATGTCTTGTTCTCAGTTTTTAAGTTGTGAGTTTTAAGTAAGATTACTAACGCCTAACAATGCATGCCTGACCGGCTAGTCCTTCTTGTAGGTGATATTGTCAATCTCGCGCACGTCGCCGCAATAGACGGTGATACATCCCACGATGTAGTCGCTGTCGTCCCAGTTCAGGACAGGTTGCAGCGTGATGCCGTCGCAGATCGAGAAATACTCCACTTCCATCTCGGGCCATGCGTTGATGGTGGCCACTACCCAGTCGTGGGTCTGCTCGATGGTGTGGTCCTTGGCAAACTCAAGGCTGCGCTTGAGGGTGGCATAGATCTGGGGTGCGACCTTACGCACCTCGGGGGTGAGGCGCACGTTGCGGCTGCTCTTGGCCAGTCCGTCGTCTTCACGGATGCAAGGGCATTGCACGATATCGATGTTGAAACCCAGTTGCTCTTTCATCGCGCGGATGACGGCAATCTGCTGGAAGTCTTTCTCGCCGAAGTAGGCGCGATCGGGCATCACCCATGAGAAGAGTTTGCTCACGATCTGGCACACGCCGTTGAAATGGCCGGGACGCATGGCGCCCTCCATCACTTGCTGGACGGGACCGAGGTCAAACACGCGGGTATCGGGCTCGGGATAGATCTCCTCGACGGTGGGCATGAAAGCGATGTCAACGCCGCATGCCTCGAGCATGGCCGCATCGCGCTCGGCGGTGCGGGGATAGGTGCGCAGGTCTTCCTTGTTGTTAAACTGTGTGGGATTCAGGAAGCAACTCACCACAATGGCATCGTTCTCACGGCGGGCACGCTCGACGAGCGACTTGTGACCCTCGTGAAGGGCACCCATGGTGGGCACCAGACCTACTGACTTGCCTGCCTGGCGGAATGCCTCGACAGCATCACGCAACTCGTTGACCTTGCTGATAATCTTCATTGTCAATTTCTAGTTTTAATTATATTTCAACCTGCAAAAGTAATACTCTAAACCCACATTGGCAAATTTTGTGCCAACCGAGCGCAAAAAAGTGTACTTTATTTGCCGAGGCGCCGCCAAAATTATTGAAATTTTGTGCCAACCGAGCGCAAAAAAGTGTACTTTATTTGCCGAGGTGCCGCCAAAATCAAGCAAATTGGCTGATGCGTTTTAATTGTTGATGGGCCGAAGTGTTGTGTGGAAAAATATTTTTTTTCATCTTTGTGCAACTTTTTACCGGTGTTACTGCATCTAATGCATGAACGCGGCTGACAAAGCCGCCGATAACAAGCAATAATAACAATCAAATAGACTGATAAGACAATGAAAAAGACGATTCTGACATTCGCGTTGATGCTGATGATGGCCCTGGCCACCGTAGCTGCCCCTGCCATCACCACCCATCGCTCCAGCAAGCCCGCCGTGGCCATGCGGGGAGACTCGGCCCTGGCCTCTGGCGTAAGGGAGATGGAAAAGGTGAGAGACAAGATAGACGCAACGCTGGACGACACCATCACCCGTGGCAATGGCTCCTACGTCTCGATCGGCAATCAGGAGTTGTCCCCCGAGGACATCAGGGCCATGAGTGACCAGTGGGCCAGTGTGGTCAAGCAGATGATCATTAGCGGCTCATTCTGCTTGCTGGGATTGGTGACCCTGGTATTGCTGTTCCGCTTCCTGAATCGCCGCAACAAGTACCGCGTCATCGAGAAGGCCATCGAGAACAATTACCCCCTGAATGAATTGTCGCTGGGCGATGTCAAGCGCAGTGCCATCTATGTGCAGCAGCCCGTGATACAGACCCCGCCTGCGGTAAGCGCCGCTCCCGCCCAGCAATCCGGCGGAGTGCCTGTGGGGACCCCTATGCCTGGCCAAGCAGCCGCCAGCCCCATCGTGATGACCGACATGGTCAACTGGCGCGCCCTGATGCCTGCTGTCAAGTGGATAGGCTGGGGAACGCTGCTGGTACTCTTCAGCGCGGCCATCGGTGACTTTGAGAATCCGTTCTGGCCCATCGGTTTGGCACTGACTGTCGTGGGTGTGTGCAAGGGCTTTATCCTCTACAAGGAGCAGAAGACCCTGCAACAGGCATGGAAACGTGCCGAGCAGATGCAACCCCGTGAACCCATGCGTGAGGGCATCCCCGTGCCGCCGGCCTTCGACAACGATTACAAGGAAGGCGACGATGCCAACTATCAACCTTAAAAAAACAGCACCTAGTGGCTTAACACGAGACTAGAGGAGGATAAGGTAAAAAAAGATGCTTTCACGTCTTGAGGAAATAAGACTGCTGTCGCAATGCGCCCTGGCCGACAACCGGGACGCATTCGGCCGCCTCGTCGAGGCCTATCAGCCGCGCGTGCGCCGGTTCTTGCTGAACCTGACCACGGGCGACGAGATGCTGACCGACGACCTGGCCCAGGAGACGTTCATCAAGGCATACGTGGGCATCCGCGGTTTCAAGGGGCTATCGTCGTTCAGTACCTGGCTGTACCGCATCGCCTACAACGAGTTCTACAATCATGCGCGCCGCCACCACGAGGAGCATGTTGACGACATTGCCTCGATGGGCGAGGCCAGCACGGCTGCCAGCGACGCCATCGACGCGTCGATGACCGTGCAGCGTGCATTGGCCGGATTGAGTGACAACGAGCGCGTCGCCGTGACCCTGTTCTACATCGAGGACCAGCCGTTGAAGCAAGTGGCCAAGATCATGCAGATGCCCGAAGGCTCGGTCAAGTCCCTCATCTACCGCGCCAAGGGCAAAATGAAACAATTTATCGACAATTAATCCGTTATAATGATATGAATACCATCGACGAAGACAAGAAATTGTCACAGGTGCTCAAGCAGGGCGCCCATGACCCGGGAGAGAACCCCTGGTTCACCCGCCGCGTGCTGGGCAAGTTGCCCGAGAAACAGCCTCGCGGCTCGTGGGCCATGACGATTGTGTGTGCCCTGGCCCTGGTGGCATGTGTCGTGTGCTGGCTGATGATGTGGCGTGGCCAGGATTGGGGCGCCGTCACCGTGCGCGACCTGCTCTATAACGCCATGATGGCCGGTGTGACGCTGACCCTGCTGTGGCACACCATCGCGTCGCTTTTCCATTCCGCCGACGTGTGACGATAAACCGGGGAATGACAGTAGAGATAACCATCATCGAGAATAAAGAATTTATTTTGCTATGATTGAGAGGAGATTTATCACGACATTGAGCGAGATTCCCGGCTATGAGATTGTCGAGACACGGGGAATCATCCAGGACAGTTCTGCCTTCAAAGGTGAGGAGGGCAAGATCAAGCAACTAATCAAGAAGGCCGAGGAACTCGGTTGCAATGCGATCGTCAATATCCAGCAGACGGCGGGATATGGCTATCACTGCATGTATGGCGACGCCGTTATCATCAGGCTCAAGACATTGCCCGCCCCCGAGTTGCCCGAAGTCCCCGACTTCACCAATCCTGACAATCAGCCCATCTGGTAACTCAAGGCCCAGGCCGGAACCCGCAGGAAAAAGTGGGGGAGTGCCATCATTCACTCGCTTGTTTTAAATCGGCCTTACGGCCGAGAAATCAAAATTTGTATAAAATCAAACAAAATAAATTTTTATTTCAATTTTATTTATAATTTTGATTTCTCGCGCGTAGCGCGATGAATAGTTCCAGTCGCCATTTATGACACAGCCCCCCCTTCTTGTTGTATCGAGCCGGCTTTAATTGCTCTTGAAGATCTTGTTGATGACAGCGTTAGCGTCACTGATGTTGATCTCACCATCGCCGTTCACATCGGCGTTATTGCTGTACTCGGACGTGAACAGGATATCGATCACAGCGTTGACGTCGGCGATATTCACCTCGTTGTCACGGTTGACATCCTCGCGGAGCGCGATAGCGGCCACCTTGGTAAACCAGGACCAGAGGCCCTCGTTGCGGTAGGTGTCATAGGACTCCTGGGGAACGTGCAAGGTAGCACTCTTGTAGATGCTGCGGGTGAAGGCATTGGGATTCTCAATCACGGGCGGCGTCGTGGCCAGGCATGAGACATTTGCCAGCCTGTTGCAATTGTAGAAGGCCTTGTCCTCGATCAATTCCACGTGGTCGCCGATTGTCAAGTCGTTGAGAATAGTGCACTTCTCGAAGGCAGACTTGTGGATAATCTTGACCGAATTGGGGATAACGACGGTGGGCAACGCGGCACAGTTGGCAAACGCGCTCATGCCGATTTCTGTCAGGGCATTGGATAACTTGAGACTCTTCAGACCAGCGCAACCAGAGAAGGCGTTGTCGCCAATCAAGGTCACCGAGCCGGGAATCGTGATGGAAGACAATGCGGTGCAGCCCATGAACGCCCCGTAACCGATGCTTGTGATATGGTCGGGAATCGTGATGGAGGTCAAGGCCGTGCACTCGTCAAACAGGTAGGTATCGATTGTGGTGACCCCCTGGGGGATGTTGATGGACTTCAAGCCCGAGCAGGACGCAAACGCCGCATAATTCATCTGGGTGACCGATGCCGGGATGGTGATGCCGGTCAATGCCGAGCAGCCGAAGAAGGCCTGGTCATCAATCGTTGTCAAGGTCATGGGCAGCGAGATCTCCTCGATTCCGGAGCAATAGGCAAATGCCGCTATGCCGATGTCGGTCGTCCCGTCCTGGATAGTCACCGAGGTGATACCTGTACACTCGATAAAAGAATAGGGTTGTACCTTGGTAATGTGGCCCGGAATGACCAAATCGGTCAACCTGTTGCCATCCACAAGGAGGTCGTGGGCATAACTCAAGGGGTTGGAATAGTGGCTGTCAAAAGTGATGCCGAGCCAAGCCTCGACGCTGGGCGTCTCAACCCGCTTGAGGTCGAAGCAGTCCTGGAAGGCCATCGTACCCACCGACTTGATCCCCTCGGGAAGATATACGCTGGCAAGTTTCAGGCAGTTGGCAAACGCCTGCGCCCCGATTGAGGTAACGCCCTCGGGGATGGTGATGCTGGCCAGGTTGATGCAGTTCCTGAAGGCATAGTCACCGATGTGCTTGACACTCGAGGGTATGGTCACACTCGACAGCCCATCACAGTTCCTGAAGGCGCTCTCGCCGATGCCCGTGACAGGGAGTGTCTTGCCGTTATAATCAATGTGGTCAGGGATGGTCACATGGCCCTGATAGGAATTAAACTGGTTGTCCTTGAAGGAAACCTGCACCGCGTTGCCCTCATCGTTGAGCCTGTAGTAAAGTCCGTCGGACTCCAGGTCGAAACCGGCCTGGGGTTCTTGCTGATTGCTGGGATAGACGTTGTGCAGCATCTGCTGACTGGAATTGAAGGCATAACTGCGCACATTGAAGGCTCCCAGCGCAAAGTAGCCATTGCCAGTAGCGGCCCAGCCCCAGTTGATGTGATACTTGCCGTCGAGATAGCCGTCGAGGACAAAGGCGTGACCACCACCCAGGGGATCGTTGCCCGAGTAGAGGATAGGACGCCCGGCGCGCAGGTCTTCCAGCATCAGTCTTTCCCAATCCTCAATGTCGTAATCGGAGCGGTCTATCATCGAGGCCGACCTGTAACCGAAGGCGCGCACTCCCTGCAACTGCTGCCTCACGTAGGATCCGCTGCCGTCGGGACTGTAGTCCATGTTGCTGGACTGGCCGCAGTAGCGCATGAGCACGGCCACGGCATCGCCCTGCTCCTGGGTGTAGGCCCCGGAGTAGGAGTCAATCATGTTCTCCCAGTGCAGCGGTTGTGAGGGTATGGCTTCCACCTGAATCCTGTGGGTCCGGGTTGTGTAAGAACCCAGGCTGGGTGTCGCGGCAGGATATTTCCAGTAATACATCACCTGGGCCATCGCTGTCGCGATGCACCCCGTGACACAGTATTCCTCCTGATAGATCGGGCACATGTTGTAGTAGGGCTCGCTCTGGCTCCAGATGCAGGTGAGCATCGGGGCTATGATCTCGTCACTCGCAACGGGAGCGCGCTCGACGGCCACCTCGGGGTGGGCGTGCAGCCACTCGATCTGCTCCTTGTAGGTATTGAGCATCCATCGCAGGTTGCAAGGCAGGTTGCTCATGTCGATGATGCCCTCGCCATAGGCCAGGATTTCCTCGGCACGGTCGTCGCCGGCCACGATGACAAAGGCGCTGTTGTCGGTGGCGTTGAACACATAGTAGTCATTGGCCAGCATGTTGGCTATTGAGGGCTCGGCATGAGACAGGGCCAGCGCCGTGTTGCCCGGAGCCATCATTTTGCCAGCCCTCAGTGAGCGGGCAAAGCGGGTGGCGGCGTCCTGGGCCGTCATTGGGTCAACCGTTGCCGCGAGCGATGCCGTGAGGGTCATCAGTCCCATCGCCAGGCATGACAGCCTGAGCATTACATCAATCTTTCTCATAGTTCCTTGATATATAATGATAGTGAATTTGGTTATTTATCGCTTGTTCAGCACGATGTCAATGATGGCATTGATATCGGCGATGTTGATTTCACCATTGCCGTCCACATCGAGGCGGCTGTCGCTGGTGCCCGACAAAATGCCGTCAATCACGATGTTGATGTCGGTGATGTTGACCTCGCCGTTGCCGTCCACGTCGCCCCGCGGCGTGTCTCGCTTCATGTACCAGAACGAAGCCTGCCCACTGTCCTTGTCAACCGTCATGGCCGTGATGGGCTTGTTCATGTAGCCGCCCATATAAACCTTGGCGGCGGGAATGGAATTGTTGGTGAGTGAATCCAACCCGTTGAGTGGCCACAGGTCTTTCTTGTTGGTGCTGCCGCTCAGGACGTTGTCGGCGGGAATAAGGGTCATGCGCTGGTGTGAAGCAATGTTGTTGGGGGCGTTATTGTCCCATGCGGCTTTGTCGTAGTCCACATGCAGGATCATGATGCCCTCGGCAGGCAGGTAAGCGTCCCAATCGGTCTTGGTGCGGTATTCCAGCAGGTAGTACTCATCGGGGTTGGCGTCGTTAGTGACCTTGACGGCCGTGCCCTCGTCGGTGTTGAGCGGTGCCAGGGTGTACTGGGTGTTCTCCTCGGGGTCAATGAGGTCCATCCAGCCCATGAAGTGGCGCTCATAGGAGGTATAGCCGGCAGGCGTGTGGCCGTTATTGAGGTAGCAGCCGTTGTCCATGATGTCCCATGTGCTCATGCCGTAGGCCCCGCCGCCAGCGGTGGGGTAGAAGTCGGGCAGTCCCAGGCAGTGACCAAACTCGTGACAGAAGGTGCCGATGCCATCGATGCTGGTGCTGTAGTTGCTGGAACCGCTCAACTCGTTGAACACGGCAAACTTGTCGATGGTCACACCGTCGAGTTGGAACGGGCCGGTCGTGCTGCAGCCCCAGTCAAAGGCTTCCTGCATGTCCCACTGGCAGGGCCACACGCACTCGGGTACGGTGCTGTAGGCCGCAGCCTCGCCCACGCCGGCATAGAGCACGACCACCACGTCAACATAGCCATCACCGTCGTTGTCATATTCAGAGAAATCCACGTCGGCAGGCAGTGCCGTGCAGGCGTCGGCAATCATGGTGCCCAGTTGCGTGTCCAGTTCGTTGCCGTAGCGGAACACGTTCGAGCCATAGAACGCGCGGTTGTTGGGCAACTCCACGGGGCCCAGGATGTCAAAGCGGGGTGAGAACTTGCCGCGGGACTGGGACTCGAAGTAGTGCAGGCAACTCTGGTCCATCAGGTTGAACTGGTTCTGGAATGTCGCCACGGGGTCATTGTGGATAAACTTGACGTCACTGTAGTTGGCCAGGATGATGGGAATGCGGGGCGAGCCCAGGGTGGGCACCTGGGGCGTGGCATTCTCCTGCTCGCGGTGCGGTGTGCGGCGCGGCTGGGCATCAGGCGCCAGCAGGCCGCGGTAGGCGGTAATGAAGGCGATTTCCTCAATGCCACGGTCTCCCTGGTCGTGGGCGCGCACGTCACTCAACGAGCCATTGGCCACATAGCAATAGTCACCGCCCAGGTCGCGGGCAACCGTCAACCCGTCCATCGTGGTCATGCTGCGGTTCAACTCTCCACCCCTCATGACCAGTGTCACGGTCGAGCCATCGCTCTGGGTGTGGGTAAACGGCAGGGGCTTGGCGGGCACAGCCATGGCCATGCCACAGGTCAACAGCGCTGCCGCCATTGTTGTCATCAGTTTCTTTATCATCGTTATTGTCGTTACTTGGCGTTATTATTCGGTCTCCTCTTTTATATATCGTTTCATGGCCTGCTTGACGTCAACCTCGGCATCCTGGAAGTTGCTGATTTTCCAAGCGCCACCCTCGTTGACCATCGTCACGGTCACTGTCTTCACGAAATCTAAGTTGTGCAACTTGAACTCGACCTGGGCCTCGCCGGGCGTCACCTTCAGGGCCTTCACGTCACTGATGTGCAGGTTGTGCCAGTCCTGCCCCATGATCCAGTAATCGGCCTCCCAGAAGCCCATTTCACCCTCATGTTGAGTGCTGTCGATGCTGTCGATGCTGCTGACCAGTTCGTTCCATTCCCTGCTGCAGTAGTCGGCATTGAACTCGCTGCGCAGTTCAGCGACGCTGGGCTCCATCGTGACGTCAAGGTTGCGCAAGGAGTCTTCCTTATTATACATCTGGAACACTGCCGCGTAGATTTCCTCCACGCGCTGGGTCACCACTTGATCCGCCGACACCTGGTCAGTGCCCTCGGCCGTTGCCGCCGAATTGCTAGAGCCGGCATTACACCCGCTCAGGGCAAGTGCCGCCACTGCGATGTAAATCCATTGCTTGATCATGATAGTCACGTTACTTAAAATTCACATTTTGCGCAAAATTACACTATTTTTCCCATTCTCCCAAACCCGATGATGATTTACCGATGTTTATGGCGGTTATTGTGATGGTGTAGTTGTGAAAAAACATTACCTTTGTGGCCAATATGTTGAAGGTTGTTGCAATCATGCTCAGCGGGATAGCGGTCGGCTTTCTCTTGAGGAAGCGGCAGTTGCGGGTAGTGCCTCACGCGGTGACGGTGCTCATCTGGCTGCTGCTCTTCTTCCTGGGTGTGGAAGCGGGTCAGAATCCCCAGGTCATCGCGGGCATTAGCAATCTGGGTCTCGAGGCTCTGTGGCTGTCGCTGACGGGCATCGCCGGAACAGTTCTGTTCTCGTGGGCGTTGTGGCGATGGGTCAACCATGGCAAGAAAGGAGGCAAGCGATGAAGGGCAGTCTCATTATCGTGGCCTTCTTCATCCTGGGCATCGTCTGTGGCGTGATGCACTGGATGCCCGACCTGAGCGCCCTGGGCAACGTGAGTTTCTTGACGCTGTGCGCGCTGCTCTTCTGCGTGGGCGTGACTGTGGGCAACAACACGGCGATGCTCAAGACCTTCCGCCAACTGGATCCGCGCTTGATGCTCTTGCCGCTCATGACTATCGTGGGCACCCTGAGTGCCACTGCTGTAGCCTCGCTGGGGCTGCCTCACCGCGGCCTGGCCGATTGTCTCGCCATCGGGTCGGGATTTGGTTACTATTCCCTGTCCAGCATTTTCATCACCCAATACCGGGGCCCCGAACTGGGCACTGTGGCCTTGCTGGCCAACATCATCCGCGAGGTGTTTACCCTGCTGGGCGCCCCGCTGCTTGTGCGGTACTTCGGACCGTTGTCGCCCATCTCATGTGGCGGCGCCACGACGATGGACACCACGTTGCCCATCATCACGCGCTGCAGCGGCCAGGAATTTGTCATCCTGTCGCTGTTTCACGGTTTTCTCGTCGATTTCTCGGTACCTTTTCTTGTTACCTTCTTCTGCACCCTGTGAAGGCACAGGGGGTTATGGTGCGCAGGCCTCGCGCGGGAAAGTGTCGATCTGCCTCATGCGCTTGAGGATGGTGCTGTGCATCCTCTTCATCTTGGCCGACGGGTGGCCGCTGTCGCGTTCGCGCGGATTGGGGAGCGACACGGCGATATAGGCGCTCTGCGACTTGGTGAGTTTGTCGGGCGTGGTGCCAAAATTGATGTGAGCCACGGCATCGGCGCCATAGATGTTGCGCCCCATCTCGATGGAGTTGAGATAGACCTCCATGATGCGTTCCTTGCCCCATATTTTCTCAATCAGGAAGGTGAAATAGGCTTCCAGACCCTTGCGCAGCCATGACCGCTGTTGCCACAAGAAGACGTTGCGGGCCGTCTGCTGGCTGATGGTGCTGGCGCCACGCTGTCGCTTGCCCTCCTGGGCCTCGATCTGGGCCTTCTGGATCTGCTCCAGGTCAAATCCGCCATGCTTCAGGAACAGGTTGTCCTCGCTGGCCATGACGGCCTGTGGCAGGTTGTGGTTGATGCGTTCCAGCGGAACCCAGTGGTGATTGATCTGGGGCGTGTCACCGTCGATAACCGCCTCGACACAGCGGATGAGCATCAGCGGCGTGATATAGACGGGGATATACTTCAAAATCACCACGGCAAGGATGGTCGAGGTGAAGAAGAATATCAATATGTTGCGTATCCAGCGTGTTAACCTTTTCATTTTTTTATACGCTTTATATCATGTTGTTCAGGGAATCGGGTGATTCTTGCCGGCACAGTCGGGGCAGAGGCCCTTCAGGACATAGTTGATGCTGTGGACCTGGAACTTGCCGGGCAAGGTCACCAGCGGCACGTGGGTCGTCTGCAGGCAGAAGGTGCGCCCGCAGCGCTCACAGTTGAAGTGGGCGTGCATGTGGTCGATGGTGCCGTCGTCCTCACCGCAGTGGCAGTCGGGACTGCACACGGCATACTTGAACATGCCGGTGCCATCATCGATGGCGTGGATGAGGTGGTGAGTGAGAAAGAGGGTGATGGTGCGGTAGATGGTGGACTTGTCCACCGAGTCCAACTCGTCCTCCAGACTCTGCAGGGAGAACGCGTCGTCATGGGCCATCATGGTGCGCAGCAGCAGTATGCGTATTGCCGTGGGCTTGACGTCGTGCTGCTCCAGTCGGGTGATATATAGTGACTCGTCTTTCATTTACAGGCCGTTTGACTCCTTGCGGGAGATTTCGAACAATGAAAAGTTGACCTTGCCATACACGCGCTGCTGGGCAAAGTGGGGCAGGGCGCTGAAGTCGTGCTCCCGCGGATGCTCCATGATGAAAAGCGTGCCGTCGTGCACCAGCGGGGAGTCAAGGACCAGTTGAGGAATCTCGCCGAAGCGCGGCAGGTCATAGGGCGGGTCGGCAAAGATGATGTCAAACGACTGGCGGCATGTGGAAATGAACTTGAACACGTCGCCCCTGACAAGCGTGAGGTTGGGGTCGCCCAACTGCTGTTGAACGCGCTTGATGAACTCGGCCTGGACGCGTGCCTTCTCGACCGCGGTCACATGGGCGCAACCGCGCGAGAGGAACTCAAAACTCATTGCCCCAGTGCCGGCAAACAGGTCGAGCACCTTCTTGTCCTCCAGGTCGATGATGTTGCCCAGGACGTTGAACAGGTTTTCACGGGCCATGTCGGTCGTGGGGCGGGCCGTGATGTTGGTGGGCACGTCAAAGCGGCGACGGCCATATTTTCCGCTGATTATTCGCATAGGGCAAGCAGGATTAATTCCAGCGGTGCCTGCATCGCATTGCGCCCCAGGTGCATAGCCTCGGCAGGATAGACGGCAGGCATCACATATTTCACATATTCTCGTAGTTGCGGTGTCATCGCGGCGAGCCTGTCGCGGTCGCCGGTGAGTTGCATCTCGTCGGTCAGTTGGTCCATGGAGTAGGTGCGCCACGCGTTCATGGCAAAGTAGGTGGCGTCCTCATCGTTGGTGAAGCGGTAGGAGTTGGCACACATGAGTTTACCGTCGCGGTAGATGGCCAGATCCATGCTCGAGTCGTTCAGGTTGAGGAACATGCGCGAGATGTCGGTGCCGCGGTTCAGGCCGGCATAGTGCTCACACAGCGGCAGCAAGTGGTGGCACACCGTGGGATAGTTGAACGTGCGGCCCAGGAAGGCCTGCATGCCCTGGGGCATCAGGTAGGCTATCTTCACGCCGTTGCGGGGCAGGGGGCACACGGCACCGTCGGCCTCGATACCTGGATAAGCCCGGGCAACGAGCGTGAGGCAGTCCTCGTCACTGGTCTCCATGGGCAGGATGACGAAGTGGCGGGAGTTGATGATGACCCTCACGCGCTTGTACTCGCTCAGCAAGTCTGGCGTCTCATAGATGGCGTCTTCCAGGGCCTGCAACGTCGCTTCGGTCATTTCGACGTGACCCGTGACGAGCGAGTTGGCGACAGCGTCGGTATAGAGGATATAATCCACCCGGCGGTCGTCGATGAGGGCTATCAGATCCCATGCCTCGGGATGCTGGATATCGATTTTGCGGTTCTTTTCCATATAATCGTGCAAAATTACAAAAATCTCGTTACATTCCCCAAAAAAATCCCATATCTCTTGAACAACTGCGGCAAATCAACTACCTTTGCGCTACATGAGGCCCTCGCCGAGTTGCCCCTCATGACCGCAAAATGATGATTCCTGACAACAAATACACCTTGGCCCTCGCGGTGATGCTGGCCTTGCTGTTTGCCTCCTGTCATGACGGTGGCAAGGGTGGGCAAGGGCGCTTCCCGTTCCTGGACAGCCTGGGGGTCTCGGTTGATGAGACGCTCTTGCTGGGCGACACGTTGCAGTTGCCCGATATCTATCGTGGCGACGCGAGCCAGAAGAACAAAATCCATGGCGTGCAACTCACGCCGGAGCAGTACCAGGCCCTGATAGTCCCAGCCGGCAATCTGTTTGCCGACGAGATGTGCCTGTGGACGCTGCTGGGCGTGCGTGATGCCGGTGACGGCAAGACCCTTGCTGTCTTTCACTCGGGCAACAATGTGGGCTATTGTGTGACACTGGTCACCTATGACGCCCGGGGCCGCATCCTTGATGCCATCAATGCGCGCGAACTCCATCTGGTGTGGCGTGCCGACCTGTCGGCCCCCGATGATGACCGCTCATTTGTCCTCGACGCCTATTTCACGTTTGACGACAATCATGTTGCCCTGCACCGCACCATGGGCGAGTGTGTCATGGACTATGACAACGACTTGAAGGGCGCCCCCAAGTGGCAGCAGTCCTGGGACCAGGATTACTTCATCAACGGCAAGGGCTACTTCATGCTGCAGCAGCCTCACGTGACCGGTGAGACCGGCCCGATAGATTACTATGCCGCCATGGACCTGAAGTCGTGGGACCTGCTGGTGTGCTCGCTGCATGACCCTGGGGTGATGGACGTGTGGAACAACTTTGTCCCGATGATGAAGGCGACCTATGCTCCCGACTATGAATACAACCCTTTCCCGTGGCACGTGACACAACTCTACCGCATGAATCCGCAACGCTTCCTGCACTGGATGGCGGCCCATCGCCACGAGGATAACAACCTGCTGGCCTACTTCAAGTTGGCGCCCAGCGACCGGCCCGAACTGCTGGAGGAAATAGGCCGCATCGACGACGATAGCGCCCGCCAGTGGCTCACCGCCCTCGTCAATTCCTGGGACGACAAGCCGTTGACCCATGTCTATAAGAAGAAAGACAACAAGTGAAAAGTTAGGATATATGAAATTATTAATTTCTCTTGCGGCTGCCCTCACGTTGATGGCTTGCAACAGCGTCAATACCCATGGTCAGATGAACATCCTTCCCGATACCTTGCAACTGGGGCACAGCATCTTGAGCCGCGATACGGTTGCTACAGCGACCTATCCGTTGCTCACCGCTGCCCAATGTCATGAACTCGCCGAGCAGACGGGCTTTGACGTGCCCGACAGCAGCCGCCTCATCGGCATGCGCCCCATCAATGACGAAGTCACGATAGCCGCCTACCAGATTCCCACCGGCGAGGATCCCAACATGTTCAAGGTCTATCTGGTGGCACATGTGGGTAACATGGCGCAGGTCAGCAAGGGGCACTTGAGCCGTGACATTCATGTTTGGTGGTATCACGACCTGGGATACTTTCACACGAGCGAGTACCAGGGACGTCCTCGCCTGGGCGGCAACCGCTTCTACACCACCGATGCCGAGTTGCGATTTGACGATGCCGACCACTTCACTCTGCATCGTGTGATGACGCTCACCAGCCTCTTTCTCAAGGACCACAGCACCCACGAGATGTGGCGCGTGGAGTGGGACAACCGCTACGGCATCAACGAGGAGGGCGTTTTCTACTTCATCGACCAGCAGGAGACCTACCGAAGCGCCCCCGACCTCGACGACCCCATGATCGACGTGTACAAGTCCCGCGACCGCCTCGATGACGAGTGACCTGACGGGATCTCGGAGATCTCGGAAATCTCGGAAATCTCGGAGCACTCGGAGTTCTCGGAGATCTCGGAGACCTCCGAGTGCTCTCTGGATGCTTGATTTGTCAATTTTTGGGGGAATTTCTTGGTTGGATGGGATTATTTGGGTAAATTTGCGAGAAATAAAATATTTACTGTCGCATTATGGGAGGCAATCGTGACTTCCTGCCGCAGCGCGGGAATTATGAGGACTTGGCGGTTTACAAGTTGGCGGCTTGCATCTATGCTGTCACCTATCACTTTGCCAATGCCTATTTTGCCAAGGGTGACCGCACCATCGACCAGATGGTGCAGGCAGCGCGCAGCGGCAAGCAGAATATCGCCGAGGGCAGTGTTGACGGCAATACTTCTACCGAGATGGAACTGAAACTCATGAATGTGGCGCGTGGTAGTATGCACGAGTTAAGAGCCGACTATGAGGACTACCTTATCCATCACGGACTGGAGCGCTGGGGCAGTAATGACCAGCGTACCCTTGTCACCAGACGGTTCTGCCGCATTAATAGCGACCCGGCCTTATTTCTGGCCAAGGCTAAAGAACGCTCTCCCGAGACCTTCGCCAACATCGCCTTGACGATGATTCACCAGTTTGACTACCTGATGGTGCGTCTCATCGAGAGCATCAAGCGACGTTTTCTGGAGCACGGCGGCATCAAGGAGCAGATGTACCAAGCCCGCATCAACTCCCGCGGCAAGAAATAGAACCTCCGGAGTCCTCCGAGCCCTCCGAGTTCTCCGAGCCCTCCGAGTTCTCCGAGATCTCAAAACAACGATAACAATACCACAAATACTAGATAATTATGGCAACAGTTGACGACAAGAAAATCATTTTCTCGATGGTGGGTGTGAGCAAAACCATCCAGCAGAACCAGAAGCAGATACTCAAGAACATCTACCTCTCGTTCTATTACGGAGCCAAAATCGGCATCATCGGCCTGAATGGCGCGGGTAAATCCACCCTGATGAAAATCATTGCCGGCCTGGAGACTCAGTATCAGGGACAGGTGGTGTTTGCCCCCGGCTACACGGTGGGCTACCTGCCCCAGGACCCGCAACTCGACCCGACCAAGACGGTCAAGGAGGTCGTGCAGGAAGGCGTGCAGCACGTGGTGGACACGTTGAAGGAGTTTGAGGAAATCAACCTCAAGTTCGGCATGCCCGAGTACTATGAGGACCCCGAGAAGATGGACAAACTGTTTGCCCGTCAGGCCGAGTTGCAGGACATTATCGACGCGACCGACGCCTGGAACCTTGACAGTCGCCTCGAGCGAGCCATGGATGCCCTGCGTTGTCCCGAGGGCGATGAGTCCACCGAGCACCTGAGCGGTGGCGAGCGTCGCCGCGTGGCCCTGTGCCGCCTGCTGCTGCAGAAACCCGACGTCCTCCTGCTCGATGAGCCCACCAACCACCTCGACGCCGAGTCCATCGACTGGCTGGAGCAGCACCTGCAGCAATATGAGGGCACGGTCATCGCCGTGACCCACGACCGATACTTCCTTGACCATGTGGCCGGATGGATCCTTGAGTTGGATCGCGGTGAGGGTATCCCCTGGAAGGGCAATTACAGCAGTTGGCTGGAACAGAAAACCCAGCGACTGGCTCAGGAGGAAAAGACCGAGAGTAAGCGCCAGAAGACCCTCCAGCGTGAGTTGGAATGGGTGCGCATGGCCCCCAAGGCCCGTCAGGCCAAGGGTAAGGCACGTCTTAACAGTTATGACAAACTGTTGAACGAGACCGTCAAGGAAAAAGAGGAAAAACTCGAGATTTTCATCCCCAACGGTCCCCGCTTGGGCAACAAGGTCATCGAGGCGCAGCATGTGGCCAAGGCATTCGGCAATAAACTGCTGTTTGACGACCTGAACTTCATGCTCCCGCCCAACGGCATCGTGGGCGTGATCGGTCCCAACGGTGCCGGCAAGACGACGCTGTTCCGACTGATTATGGGCCTGGAGAAGCCCGATAGCGGCACGTTTGAGGTGGGCGAGACCGTCAAGGCCGTCTATGTCGACCAGCAGCACACGAGCATCGACCCCGAGAAGACTGTCTATGAGGTCATCTCGGGCGGCGTGGAACTGCTGCGCATGGGCGGACGTGACGTCAATGCCCGCGCCTACCTGTCGCGCTTCAACTTCAGCGGCGTGGACCAGCAGAAGAAGTGCGGCGTCCTCTCGGGTGGTGAACGCAACCGCCTGCAACTGGCCCTGGCGCTCAAGGAAGAGGGTAACGTCCTGTTGCTCGACGAGCCCACCAACGATATCGACGTCAACACCCTGCGAGCCCTGGAGGAAGGCCTTGAGGACTTTGCGGGTTGTGCAGTGGTCATCAGCCACGACCGCTGGTTTCTGGACCGCATCTGTACCCACATCCTGGCCTTTGAGGGCAACAGCAACGTGTACTTCTATGAGGGCAGTTACAGCGAGTATGAGGAGCACAAACTCAAGCGCCTGGGCAAGGAAGAACCCACACGCGTGCGTTACCGCAAACTGGACGATTAAAAAATAAGAAGTGATAATATAGAGAAGTGATTATGAGAACAATGAGATTGTTAGCGATGATGATGGTTGCACTGGCCATTGTGTCATGCACCAGCAAGTGGCAGCCGGGAGACCAGATCGGCAATGGCCACGATTACCTGTGCAACATGGGCATCTGCGATGACTCGCTGGTGCTGAACGGCAGTGAGTTCCGCTATGACAACGACGGTGAGAAATTACCTCACCGCATCCTTGACCTGGCCACCTGCCAGGCTATGGGCCTTGACAAGGTGATGCATGTGGACACCAACACCACCATCGTGCGCGTGTGGGGTGTGAAGGACTACCCCGACAAGGGCATCAGCCTGTTGCTGGGGCAGACGTCCTACAGCGATACCCGCACGTGCTGGCTGGCCACCTACGGCAAGGAGGGCATGATTGACTTCATGCGCCTGGGCGAGTGCGGAGGCATGAATCTTTCCTACTGGGACGATGTGGACGAGCACATCCGCCACGTGGGCATCGACTCGATGCGCATGGTCATGCCCGACAAGTGGGGCAAGCCCATCAATGTGAGCCGCTGGATTTCCTATAACGAGCAGCGCGACGGCGTTGACACCGACTCCACCATGTGGTTTATCGACAACGAGGTGCCCGTGACCATCGGCAACGACGGACGGTTCACACTAGGCAAGATAGGCACCGTCTATAGCGCCGACACCACTATCCTGACTCCTTACTGGCGCTATAAGCGACAACTCGAAGTGATGGCATGGTCGCCGTTGAGCGATACGACCTTCTGTGACAAGGTCAACGCCCTGCTCAATGACACCAAGGGGCACATTACCGAGCCATCCCTGTTGCTGGGCGACTTCCACACGCTGATCATGACTCGCCTGTACTGTGACACCCAGGGCCTGATGCAATGGTGCCTTGATCACCCCGATGCCCAACTGACACTGGGGTTGAAAAAGATTGTTGCAGACATCAGCCCAGAGTACATGCTGAGCGAACTCAAGAAAATCAAGGATCCTGCCGTGCTGGAGCGCAGCAGGAAGTTGTTGAGACTGTGATCGCGAAAAGATCCATATTGGGAACGATATAGCAGTCGGCCCTGAAAACTTTTTTAATCCTAATTCCGCTAAGGAGAGTAACTAAACGCATAATCACAAATTCACGCTAAGTCGCGAAACCGCTAAATATTTAATAATAAGGCTTTATCATTTGTTGTCAAACAAGGGAATCGTAGAGTTGCGTATCAGTATCTAGAAATAAATGAACATCAGGGAAACGCAATGTAAACACCTTATAAATAATGCCTTATCGGCTTCGCGTCTTTGCGTGAGTTGAAATCGCAGAATAAATACTAAGAAAACGTATTTCACGAAAAAATTTAAAACTATAATTCGCTAAATTCGCATTAGCCCCGCAGGGTTCGGGCGTGGCATCTATACCATCACCTTCATTTTTCTGAAAAAGGTAATGACCCTGTCTCCTTATAGTCCAGGCCAGTAACGCGGTCTGGATTTTTCTTAATATTTAACGACTTATTGCGCGCGATTGATAACAGATAATAGAAATATTGAAAATTATTTGGATAATATGTAATCATTTTTGTACCTTTGCGCATTGTGAACTCATTTTGTGAATCACAATGCGTTTTATGGTTGATGGCAGAATAGAATCAAGAAAGTGAAAATAAGGGAAAACCTGCTTGCTTGTTTGCTATCGTCATGTTATAGAAGTGAATTCATTATTTCTTATATCAAGTATTTAAAAATTTTATCACATGAAAAAAATCCTATTACTTTTAGCCGTCGCTATTACGGCTCTACAAGCATCGGCCGCCGATGTGACCTCGTCACAGGCCCAGGCCGTGGCCAATTCGTTTCTTAAAAAGCAAGTTGCAGCAGGCCGTCTCAAAGCCTCGGCCGCAACCCGTCTTCAACTTGTCAAGTCCGAGGCATCGGTAGCCAGGCCCACAGCCGTGGACTACTACATCTTCAACTCGGCAGCATCCTATGTCGTGGTTGCCGGTGATGACCTGGCCCCTGCTGTGCTGATGTACGGTGAGGAAGGTGCTCTCGACTTGAATAACATTCCTCCTGCAATGCAGTGGTTGCTCAACAAGTACAAATATCAGATTGACGGTCTCAAGGCAGGCACGATGGCACCGGTAAAGGTTCCCAAGTTTGCCACCACCCCTGTTGCCCCGTTGGTTAACGCCAATTGGGATCAGAGTGCACCCTATAACAACCAGTGCCCCACCAGCGGCAGCCGCCGTGCCGTCACGGGTTGCCCGGCTACCTCGCTGAGCATGTGCTACTACAAGTGGAAATGGCCCGAGACCTTCCCCGCAATGGCCGCTATCGATGGCTCGTCTTCTGGAGGCTTATCGGCACCCGCACTGGCCGCTCGTGAGGCCGACTGGGACAACATTCTCGACGAGTACACCGGCCCCTCGAACTATAATTACAATGATACCCAAGCCAATGCAGTGTCAGTGCCAGTGGTGCCAACGACCCCGAGATCTATCAGGGTGTCCTCAACATGGGCTACACCGACGCCCAGTACCTCCTGCTCACCGAACTTGTGGAGTCTGGCTGGAGTTACACCAATGGTCCGCAACAATATACCGACGCCGAGTGGAACGAATTCATGATGAACGAGTTGCAGAACGGCCGTCCCATCGAGTATCTGGCCTATGACGTCAGCGGATACAGCGTTTCGGGCCACGCCTTCAACGTGTTTGGTTGCAACGCCAGCGGCCAGTACTATGTGAACTGGGGCTGGAGCGGCGACAGCAACGGCTATTGCACGCTGCACAATTTCACCACCGCTACCGGTGCTACGGGCCAGGCGGGTTCCTACGTGTTCAACTATGGCGAGGCCATGATCATCGGCATCGAGCCCCCCGCAGGAGCCCTGAACAATCCCAGAATCAAGGTTAACCCCAGCACGCTGACGATGGCCGCTACTGTGGGCACGCCCGCCTTCTCGACCTTCACCGTTACCGGTTACAACCTCACGGGTAACGTCCAGTTGTCCATCAGTGGCGACGCAGCCTTCTCGATTAACGTCACCGACGTCAATATCTCTCATGCCGAGGCTGGCGAGGTCGTTACCGTGACCTATGATCCCACCAGAGTCGGTACCCACGAGGCAACCATCACCCTGACCAGCACCGATGCCGAGACCGTTACCGTTAAACTCAACGGTACCGCCGATGCAGCGCCTCTTGAGACCTACGCACCCGTGATGCTCGAGGCCACCAACATCACCTCGACGTCATTCAAGGCTATCTGGACCGATGAGACTCCTGCCGAGAATGTGGAGAGTTACACCCTCTATGTGAGCGACAAGCCCTTCAAGCCCGCTGTTACCCTGCTCGACTCTCTTGACTGGAGCAGCAGTGATGCCTTGCCCACTGGCTGGACTTCTTACCGATTCCAGTACTATGGCAGCAACAACGCCTGCTACCTGAGCAATGGCGGCTATGTGAAGAGCGGTAACTATGACCTCAACGGCTATGACAAGGTGACTGTGATGATCTATTCTGAGCCCTATGGCTCGTCCAACACCCTCACCGTGGCTACCAGCGTCGGCAGCAAGACCGTGGACTTACCCAGCAACAGCACGTTCACCTGGTACACCTTCGTCCTGGATTGCGCCACCAGCGATTATATCAACATCACCTCTAACGGCATGCCCGACATGAGGTATGTCAAGATTTATGCCGGCGATCCCACCGAGGCCATGCAACTCAAGGCCAGCGAGACCGGTGATGCTACCTATCGCGTCATCACCGGTATCACCGACAAGACCTACACTGTTAAGGACCTCACAGAGAATGGCACCTTCTACTTCTATGTGATGGCCAACTACACCAATGGTGCATTTGACATCAGTAACACCGAGGAGGTGACCCTGTTCCAGAGTGGTCATGGTTATGAATTGGGTGATGTGAACCACGATGGCAATGTCAACATCAGCGATGTGACGGCTCTCATCGACTACCTGTTGAACAGTGATTCCGAGGCGTGCACAATCTGTGCCGATGTCAATGCCGACGCCGCTATCAACATCAGCGACGTCACTGCACTGATCGACATGCTGCTGAATGCCGATTGATAGCCTGGAAACAGGTGATTATCCACCTGAAATAAAAACTACCCGCATGGCCGCTGAAGCCGTGCGGGTAGTTTTTTTAGAAGGTGGATTGTCTGGTCGCGGGATGATTACTTGAGAATCTCATTCACCACGGCATTCACGTCACTGATGTTAACCTCCATGTTGTGGTCAACGTCACCCTTGAGTTCGGGCGCTATGCCAAAGAGGGTCACGTTGATTGTTTGGCCCATCACTGCCAGGACGATGTCGATGTTGGCATCCAGGGCCCTGTCGATGAAGCGTGCGGTGAGTTGAATGGGTACCTCGCCCAGCATGGGGCCAATCCAGTCGCCCTCGGAGTGCTCGCCATCGTTGCCGGGAGTGATGTTGATGGGCGCGTCAAACTTGATGGTCGTGTAGCCAAACTCGTCAACACCGGCCACGTCGTTCACCTCGATGTTGCCGACGGGCATCGTCACGCCCTCGACGGTGAGGCATAAGTTCTTGAGGCTCAGGTTATAGGTGCCCTGACTGGTGCGATTAACATCAACCTGCACCTGGTCTTCCTCGGCCGAAATGCCGTTGATGGTGACCTTGAGGTGGCTGGTGTAGGTGGTTGCGCTGAGCGCGAGGGTGCAGCATGTTGCTGCAACAAGTGCTAAAAATTTTTTCATCATTAGTATGTATAAAAGTATATGTTAGTGAAAAATCAGGTTAGTTCACGCCGCCCAGGATCATATCGATGAGGTCGGTGACATCGCTGATGTTGATGCTGCCATCGCTGTTGGTGTCGGCATTGCTCTGATTGATTTCTGAATCGCTGCTCAGAATGTAGTCGATGAGCGCAGTGACATCGCTGATGTTGACATGGCCGTCGTTGTTGACGTCGCCCTTCAATCCCTGGGGGGCGGTCACGTTGATGACATAGCAGGTGGCCTGTTGCAGGTCACCGGCAACGACGCTGATGGCGATGCGGTAACTGCCGTCGGCATTCTGCTCCATCGACTTGGTGAGAACGGCGCTAGCGCCCTCGATGGTGGCGGTGAAGTCATCCAAGTTGGGCTCACCGGCCATTTCCATGCTGTAAGTGGTAACGGCGGGATTCCAGCCACTGATGGTCTGGCCCTGGTAGCGCAGGTCTGTCATGTTGCCCAGGTAAACAAGTTCCATGTCGTCGACATAGACGGCATCGTTGTCATTGCCCTCGCCGGGAGTGGCGTTGGTCGAGAAGGTGACGAAGATAGCCTGGGTGGCAGCGCCATTGGCGGCATAGGAGTCGTAGTCAAACGGGAATGAGAACTCGGTCCAGTCACAGGCCTCGATCTGACCACCGATGATGCTACCCGACAGGTTGGTGTACTCCTTATCGGTGGGCTCCTGATAATAGGTGCCGTCAAAGGTCTTGACGCTCACGTTGGCCTTGAAATCGGGATTAGTCTTGCCTTGAACATATTTAATCCACGCCTTGAAGGCATCGGGCTTGGCATACACGGGCATATAGAACTTATTGTCGAGGGCGTCGGTCGTGCTTGCGTCCTTGTCCATCTCGGCATGATTCTTGGTGTCGCCGGCACTGAAACCTCCTGCATTGAGTTGACCGTTGGTCATGGTGCCATTGGCCAGCACACCCCACACTCTACCAGTCGTGATCATGGCCGAGTGCTCACCGGCGGAACCGGGACGCACGTCGTCGCTCGACATGAGTTTGCCGCCATCTGCCGCCCACGTGGCCAGTGCGCCCTTGGCGGTCTTGAAGCCGTGCCAGCGGTCGGGTTCGCCGTTGCTGGCGGTCCATGCCTCCAAGTCGCTATTGGGCAACTGGAAGTGGTTACCCACGTTATTGAATGAGATGTAAACGTCGATTTCAGGCAGGTAAACCTCGGCAGTCATCAGGGTGTCGGCAACACGGGCCAGGAGAATGGCTCGTGTGGGCTCCTGGAGTCCGATTTTGACGTCACGCTCGGCGCTGTAAACCGTAATGCCTCCCGATGTGGTCCTGGGGACGTTGTCAAACTCTATATTATTGATAGCGAACGGGTTTACAATGAACTGGAGGCCGTCCAGACCATTGTCACCAGTAGTGATGGAAACGCCGCCTTCCTGAGAAGATTCTGTGTTGCCATAGGCGCTGACAAACGTTGTTCCGTGGAAAGACTCGACAGTTGCATTCAGTGAAAACATGGCCGCAACAGCCATGCAAAAGGTCAAAATTGTTTTTTTCATAAATAATTTGAAAGTGTTCTTATATAAAATTTATTTTATCCTATAGGAAATGCCCAGGGTGCCGTACATGGGACGAAGGGTCTGTACCGAGTGGAAGTTGCTCTTGAACAGGCCGCCAAAGCCGTAGGTCAACTCGGCAAACATTCCCCACCGATGGTGGAAATGCCAGTCGGCGCCCACGTCGAGTCCCCACTGCATGTGGCGCATGTCCTTGTCAAAGTCGAAGTCGCCCCTGTCACCGGGCTCGCGCCCCATCTCAATCTTGGCGCCGACGGGAGTGCCCTCGCGCAGGTAGCCGTCATAGGCCCATCCCCAGAACTTGCGGTTGGTGAGCCATCCCATGAACAGGCCGGCGCGCAACTGGAACTGGTCGCTCAGCCTGTAGCCTGCCTGGATGGGCAGGGTGATGCGGCGCTGGGTCGTCTTGATGCGCACGTTGCCATTGAAAATGCCCTTGAGGGACTCATCGCCCCTGACCACCTCGATGTCATAGTTCTTGACACGGCTGTCCACATCCATGCTGCCCAACTCGTAGCGCAGGCCCGAATGCAGCAGCCATCGGTCGCCCAGCGGCAACTCTGCCTCGACTCCGAACGTGAAGTTCAGACCTGGGTTGAAACTGTTGATGCCCCTGATCTCGCGTCCCATGTGGGTGGGAATCGTGCCACCCACGGCATATCCCAGCCTGGCGTCAACACTCAGACTGTCGAGCACGCTGGCGCTGGTGGTAAGGGTTGCGGCTGCTAGGAGCAGGGCGATAACCGTTACTTTTTTCAATGATGATATCATGTGTCCTTTATATGTTTTCTCGATGATTCAATTAACCTGATTGATTGTCGCTGGTTCACTCGTTGTGGGAACAGATGAGCCGCACCTGGTCAACACACAATCGGCTGCCGATGGCTCCCGTGAAACTGCCACCATCGGCGCTCGATGAGAACACGATGGTCAGGCTATATCCCCAGCGGGCGAGTTCCTCCTCATCGACCGGCTTGCGGTACTCAAACTTGACATTCCACGGGGTCCACTGCGTGGTCGGGGCGACATAGCCCAGGTCGGCGACAGCGACGATGTGCTCACTCGACAGCACATCGTCACCATAGAGGCACACCTCGTTGCCTGCCGCGTCATGATTGCGGTAGAACACGGCATAGATTGATGCCGAGTCGGTGCGACCGGCGATGATGTTGCCGTAGAAGTCCTGCACTGACGGGCCGGGCTCATAGGTGTAATAGCCCGTGAAACTGTCGGGCTTGTCGGGGAAGGGGATGCCAAAGTGGGTCGCATGCAGGTGGTCGCTCATCGCGATCTTGATGTCGAAGGTGCCCAGGTACATGTTGCCCGCAGCCAGGCGCTTGTTGGCCATGACGCCAAACGGGCCCGTGCTGCGTGTCGTCAGGCAGACGCCGGCACCGTCAAAGCCGTTCTCGAGCGGTGTCGTGGGATAATCCATGGCGGCAGCGCTGCCCATCGAGATGCGGAAACCGTCGTTGGCAGTCGCCCAGGTATTGATCGACGACTCGAACGGCAACTCGTACCGCCACAGGTAGTAGCGGTTCTTCTCGGGTTCCAACTCGTATCGCTCAAAGTCGAAGCGCAGCGTGTCGGCCACAGTGATGACGGTGGGAACGACCTTCACGCGGTAGTGGCGCTGCCACTTGCCGTCCTGGGACGTGACGGTGTAGGAAACCGGGCCTTGTGAGAAATCGTGGGTGCTGCCGCTGGCCGGGATGATGGAAGCGCCTGGCGAGAGGGTGAACTCGGGCGACAGGGAGGTCACGTCGGCATCGCCGCGCACGGCAAAGGTGATGATGCTGTCGGTCGAATAGACCACTTGCAGCGAGTCGGTCAACTGGAAGAAGAACTCGTCGGGATGAGCAATGTGGAGCACTGCCGTCTCGATGTCGGCCTCGCAGTAGTCGGGTTCCTCTCCCCAGCACGATGTGTTCAGGACGGTGAGAATGGCTGCCGTGAGCATGACCGTCCCCAGGTTCCAGTATGAGGGTTTTGTCTTAATCTTCATATGGTTAGCGAGAGTCATTTAAACATAAAAACCTACAAAATTAGATAAAATCTATCAATTGGGTTTAAAACATGACTCATTTTTTAGATTTCTTTACAAATATTTGCCATGATGTAACTATTCGGCGACTTCAATTCCTGCAAAGTAGCGAAACCGCTAAGGTGTTATTCATGAGGTGTTTACGTTGCATTTTCCGGATATTCATTTATTTCTAGATACTGATAAGCAACTCTCCGATTCGTGTTTGACAACAAATGATAATGCCCTGATTTTGGTTCCTTAGCGGCTTCGTGACTTGGTGTGAGACCCGATTGGACGAGGGGCTGTCTCAATTATCGCTTGTTTATCGGTAATAGTAGGCCGCTTGATTGAATATGGTGTAGAGTGGGATATTTTGATGAGTTTTTTTGAAATAGGTTATTGATAATTTAAATAATTGCATTAATTTTGTGCGACTATACATGCAGGTATAGTCTTCGGTTCTCTGTCTGCAAGGGGCTTATTGTCCTGTGACGATGTCGTTTATACAGGTGATTAGGCCCGTTTCAGCCAGAGCCGTCAATCATGAATACGGACACAAAGATATATGGAAAGACTGATCAGTAAACTTATGGACCTGAGGTTAATCAGGTCATTCAAGGTGAGAACGACTCCACGATGGATAATTCTGCTGCTTGACATGCTCATTGTCATGGTATCCTATGTGGCTACAGTGATTGCCGGCATGTATAGCGCCCAGAGCCTGACCGCTTCCACCACAATCTTGACCAACGCGTTTATCGTCTTTGCCGTATATTTTGCGATTATCTATATATCCAAGAGTTATACCTGTGTGATCCGTCTGTCGGTCATCGAGGACCTTTACCGCATCTTCATGGCGATAGCCTTCTCCACAGTCTTGCTCATATTTATAAATGTGGGCAAGGTAGTCGTGACGGGCTCGCCGTTCCTGAAGTTCTGGGACATCCTGGTTATCGGTGCCCTGTCGTTCTCGATGATGATGATCGAGCGCCTGTGCATCAAGTACCTGTACATGCGCATGAACAGCGCGATCAAGGACCGCAAGCGCGTGCTCGTGCTGGGCACGTCGTTTGCCTCGGTGTTCCTGGCCAATGCCTTGAAGGGCGAGGTCGGCGGTAAATACCTGCCAGTCGGCTTGCTCAGCATCAAGTCGGGCCCCGACAATCCCGAGATCAACGGTTTCAAGGTCTATCGCTTTGACCCGACGAGTATGGCCGACACTTTTGCCCAGAATGGCATCGAGGGACTCATCTTTGATTCCAAGAGTTATAACCTGATGAGTAGCGGCTTTGCCGACTTCTTCATCAAGAACGATATCTCCCTGCTGGCGATGAACAAGGTAGCCGAGTTTGAGCAGGAGAACAACAAGAGCAGCGATGCCGGCATCTCCACATTTATCAAGGAGGTGCAGATCGAGGACCTGCTGGGCCGTGACCCCATTGTGCTCAACAACCCGCTAGTGAGGGATCACATCAACGGCTCCTGTGTGCTCATCACTGGGGCATGCGGCTCCATCGGCAGCGAGATTGTCCGCCAGGTGGCCAACTACAATGCCAGCAAGATCGTACTGTTTGACCAGGCCGAGACGCCCATGCACGATATCGCGCTCGAGATGAAAAAGTCACACCCCGATGCCCCCATCGAACTCTTCATGGGTGATGTGCGCAACCGCGACCGTGTCGAGGAGGCCTTCTCCAAGTTCCGCCCGCGCTATGTGTTCCATGCTGCTGCCTACAAGCATGTGCCCATGATGGAGATCAATCCCACCGAGGCCATCCTGGCCAACGTCAAGGGCACGCGCAACGTGGCCGACCTGGCGCTCAAGTATGACGTCTATAAGTTTGTCATGATCTCGACCGACAAGGCTGTCAATCCCACCAACGTCATGGGCTGCACCAAGCGCCTGGCCGAGATCTACTGCCAGTCGCTGTTCTTTGAGGCGCAGCGCAATGGCAAGAAGACCCAGTTTATCACCACGCGATTTGGCAACGTGCTGGGCAGCAACGGCTCGGTCATTCCCCTGTTCCGCAGGCAGATTGCTGCCGGCGGCCCTGTCACTGTGACGCACAAGGAGATTATCCGCTACTTCATGACCATCCCCGAGGCCTGCTCGCTGGTGCTCGAGGCTGGATGCATGGGCAGCGGTGGCGAGATCTACATCTTTGACATGGGTGAGCCCGTCAAGATTTATGACCTGGCGCGCCGCATGATCTCGCTGGCCGGTCTCAAGCCCGATGTGGACATCAAGATTGAGGAAATCGGCCTGCGTCCGGGCGAGAAACTCTATGAGGAACTGCTCAATGACAAGGAGAAGACCAGCGCGACCGTCAACAAGAAGATCATGATTGCCAAGGTCAAGACCTATGACTACAAGGACGTGTGTGTGAATATCGAGAAGATTATCGACCTGGCTGCCAAGGGCAATGTCCATGACATGATCTACGCGATGAAGGAGTTTGTGCCCGAGTACAAGAGCCAGCACAGCAAGTATGAGGCCATTGACAAGGAAATCAGCGGCGCCAGTGTGGCCGGCAATCCCGATGCCTTGCAGCCCAATGCCGAGTAACGGCAACACACCACCAGCAATAAAAAAATTGGGGCCCGACATCCATCGATGCGGGCCCGCATTATTTATATTGTGGCGATAATATAGATGCCTCGCCCAAACCCTGCGGGGCTAATGCGAATTTCACGAATTAGTTATAAATTTTTTCGTGAAATACGTTTTCTTAGTATTTATTCTGCGATTTCAACTCACGCAAAGACGCGAAGCCGCTAAGGAATAATTTATAAGGTGTTTACATTGCGTTTCCCTAATGTTCATTTATTTCTAGATACTGATACGCAACTCTACGATTCCCTTGTTTGACAACAAATGATAAAGCCTGATTATTAAATACTTAGCGGCTTCGCGACTTTGCGTGAATTTGTGATTATGCGTTTAGTTACTCTCCTTAGCGGAATTCGCATTAAAAACTATTTCAGGGCCAACTGCAATATCGTTGCCTATATTGTCGGGCATCGGATGATGCCAGTGCCCTAAATCACGGTTTACTCTTCCTCGTAACCCACCTGATAGCGGTCGCGAGGGCGCCAGTTGGTCGTGAGCAGCCACATCGTTGCCACGGCAAAGATAAGGGTGAGGATAATCATCGCGAGCAGCATGTACTTGGACAGCATGCGGCCCATAACGGCGGCATAGATGTCTCCCATGCGGCTGATGACGAGCGTCATTGCAGTCTCATAGTCGAGCCACAGGACGATGCTCTTGGTGAACGGGATGAGCGACATGACGGCATAACTGGCGATGACGCCCTTGCGGCTGCGGTACTTGCCCATGAACTTGCGCAGGCCCTCGGCGATGAAGGCCAGCACGAGGCAGCCGATAGCGAAGATCTCATGACCCTCGCCGATGGCATAGTTGACCAGTACCAGCATGATGGCGCACAACATCGCAACGCCGGGAACGGGGTACTGCTTGTTGAGGAAGAAATAGGGCCAGGCTGCTGTCACGGCTGCAAATACAGCACTGTAGGTCCACAAGAACGGGTGGTAAAAGCCTCCGCATTCAACAATTAATATGGCCAATACATAGAGTAAGGCGAGTCCTATTACTTTAAACGCTTTTTCCATAATTGATCGATGTCATAATTATAGTTTGTTGCAAAGATATATCATTTTTGCCGTTTTGCAATCGTTAGACACAATAATTTTAAGCCTTGGGGGCTGTTATTTATTCATTTCGTAGTTATTGGACTGTTTTTGGAGCATTTTTCTGAATGGGTGGCAAGTGATAGATAAATGTCCATTTGATAATGTCTTAGCGGCATCTCGGCTATGCAGGAAGGACAATTTGCCCAATTGTTGCTTTGTGGCGCTGGCCATGGCACGTCGGCGCGTGACTGTGCTCTGGATCGGCTGTGAGGGATGTGGATTAGAAAAAAAGTTGTACCTTTGTGGCGGTGAAGATCGTGCGCACCTCCATATTGCCTTTCAATGGCTTCTCGGCAATCAACCTGCTGGGAATACTTTTTGTGCACCATGGCGTGTACTTGAGCAACGAACTGATGAACCATGAACGCATCCACACCGCGCAGCAGCGCGAGATGTTGTTCGTGTTTTTTTATCTGGCTTATTTGGTCGAGTGGCTGGTGAGGCTGCCCATGAGGGGCAATGCCTACCGCAACATCTCGTTTGAGCGCGAAGCCTATGCCAACCAGCGCAACCTTCACTATCTGGAGACACGGCGGCACTATGCCTGGCGCCGTTATCTCAAGAGACCCAATTATTATCGCAATTGAATCAAATAACAAATTTAGATAGACTTAATGATGAAGAAGACGATCCTATCTATCATAGTGGCATGTGCCACGGTTGCCCAGGCACTGGCCTTCACCCCTCAAGAGGCGGTCAACAAGTTTGTGTCCCACAGTTCACTGCGCTATGCCTCGCTGGGTGTGATTGTCGTTGACCTGGACAGTGCCAAGACCATTGCCAGTTACCGTCCCGAGCAGGCCAACATCACCGCCTCGACAATGAAGACGGTGGTCTCCTCGGCCGCGTTGGGCTTGATGGGGCCGCACTTCCGCTTCGAGACACCCGTCTATCTGGACGGTCAGGTCAAGGGAGGCCACTTCAAGGGCAATATCATCATCCGCGGTACTGGAGATCCCACGCTGGGGTCGGTCTTCCTGCCTTGCCAGGCCAATATCGTTGACGAGATTCTTGAAGCCTTGCGCGCCCAAGGCATCACCCGGGTGGAGGGTGCCGTCATCGGCGATGACAGTTACTATTCCTATCCCTACTTTGACGAGGATTGGGACGTCGGCGACCTGGCCTATGACTATGGTGCTGCGGTCCATGCCCTCAATTTCCATGACAATCTGGTGAAGGCCTCGTTCACGCTCGATAGCCGTGGCCGCTTGTCTAATTATTCATTCAGCCCCGCGGTGCCATGCTTGAAGGTCGTCAGCCGTTGTCGCCCGCACCGCGGCCGCAACTCCATCACGCCCTATCTTGATTACAGCGTGCCCGCGCTTGTCATCACTGGCGACGCCTCGTCCAAGTCCTACAAGAATACCTATGCCAATCCCACGCCCGCTCCCATGCTCGTGGACAGCGTGGAGCGTGCCCTGTTGCGCAGCGAGATCCGTTATGACAACGACGCCGGTGCTCGTGACGAGGTGAAAGATGCCGAGCGCACCCTGCTCGTGCTGCACAAGTCGCCCGAGTTGACCGAGGTCATCACGTCGTTGCTCGACCGCAGTGACAATATGTTTGCTCACGCGCTGCTGCGTGCGATCGGTGCGCGCGAGTGGGAGAACAGGGGCCAGGACAACATGCCGTCCGACCTGGACGTCATCGGTGTCGAGGCCGTCAAGCGCTGGCTGGAGCAGCAGGGTGTAGATACCGAGCCGCTCTTCATGCGCGACGGCAGTGGACTGGCCAGGGCCAACAAGGCGTCGGTCAATTTCTTTGCCGACATGCTGTCGATGATGGCTCATCGCCGCTTTGACGGCGTCAGGCTGTGTGACCTCATGCCCACCGCTGCTGGGCGTGCCGGCAATACCCTTAAGTCCAATCCGCTGAGCGACAGCATCGTGCTCAAGTCGGGCAGCATGCGCCACGTGCAGTGCTTTGTGGGCTACTATCCAGGCAATGAGCCGCGTTATGCATTTGCCGTGCTGGTCAACAATTTCACCTGCACCCAGGCGAGCATCCGCGAGCAGATTGGTACGTTCCTTTGCAATCTTTTTGAAGGAAAATAGTTGGTGTTTAAAAAAAAATGCCTAAAATTGCAGGTTCAATGTAAAGCAAAGCCTTGGCGAACTGTCGCTAAGCAACTATAGAACAGATGATTATGAATATGTCGATAGAGAAAATGCTGTCTCATGTCTATGAGATAGAGGGCCTGATGCTAGTCACCCGCCGCCTGGGTGAAGAGAACACGCCCGATGTCATTACCAAAAAAATGCAACGCAAGGTGCGTGAACTGGCCGAGATGTGCGGTGTGGAACTTCCCCAGCAGCCGGCTCCAGTGCAGCAGCCTGCCCCCGCCACGGCCACCGAGCCGCAGCAGCCTGCCCCCGCCGAGCATCTGCCCGAGGAGGATTATGATGCCGACGAGACATGGCAGCACGATAATGGAGAAGAGTTCAAGGAAGTATTTACCCTCGATTATGAAGAACCCAAGCACGAGATTCCCGAGAAGGAGCAGGTCCCTGTAGCCGACCGCGAGCCCGACGATGATATCACGGTCGAGTTCATCGAGGCCGAGGATGAGTCGCAGGCCGTTGTGCCCGAGGCTCCCGCCAAGCAGGACGAGGCGAAAACCATCCCTCAACCGCCCGTGTTCCATGCTCCGGAAGAAGAGGCCTTGCCCGAGCCCAGTGACGAGCCGGTGCCCGAGCCCGACCCGTCGGTCGTGCCTGAATCTGAGGACGAGCCCGACATCACGGTCGAGTTTATCGAGGCCGATGACGATACAGTACCCGAACCCGAGGAGGAAATGCCCGTGCCGCCTGTTCCCACCGAGTTTCCCGAGGTGGATGACGAGCCCGTGGCCCCCCTGCGTGTGGACGAGAAGTTGCAGCGCAGCATGTCCAAGGACATCCGCAAGGCTTTCTCGATCAACGACCGCTTCCGTTTCAAGCGCGAACTGTTTGCCGGTAGTGATGGCGCGATGAACACCGCCATCGAGCATATCGAGATGATGAACAGTTACGGCAACGCCGAACTCTACTTCTTCAGCCAACTGGGGTGGGACCGCGAGAACGAGGTCGTGCAGGACTTCATGGCCATCGTGAAGAATCATTTCCAGAAGTAATCAAGGGACAACGTCACGAGTCACGTCATGGCAGGTAAATTGTACATAGTGCCCACGCCTGTAGGTAACCTCGGCGACATGACGCCCCGCGCCATCGAGGTGCTCAAGACCGTCGATACCGTGCTGGCCGAGGATACCCGCACCAGCGGGGTGCTGCTCAAGCACTTCGGCATCTCGACTCCCATGCGCAGCCACCACAAGTTCAACGAGCATGAGGCGGTTGCCGCTGTCGTTGGCCAACTGCAGGGCGGTGCCGTCATGGCCCTCATCAGTGATGCGGGAACGCCGGGCATCAGCGACCCGGGCTTCCTGCTCTCGCGTGAGTGCCGCCGCCAGGGCATCGAGGTCGAGACCTTGCCAGGAGCCACGGCATTTGTCCCGGCACTGGTCAATTCGGGCTTGCCCTGTGACCGCTTTGTCTTTGAGGGCTTCCTGCCGCAGAAGAAAGGCCGTGCGACCCGCCTTGACGAACTCAAGGAGCAGCCGTTGACGATGGTCTTCTATGAGTCGCCGTTGCGCCTGTTGAAGACCCTGCAGCAGTTTGTGGAAACCTTCGGCCCTGATCGCGAGGCGAGCGTCGTGAGGGAAATCAGCAAGATGCACAACACCACCCACAACGGCACCCTTGCCGAACTGGTGGAGCATTTCACTGCCAACGCGCCACGGGGCGAGATTGTCATCATCGTGGCAGGTTGTCCCGTCCAGAACGCGGTCAAGGTCGATAAGTATGCCGCCTTCAAGGGCAAGAACGCAAAAGTTTGATTAAACATCATTAATAAAATACAATTTAGGTATGAAAAAGATCATGTATTTAGTTTGGTTGATGGCCGGGCTGGCTGTGTTGCCTGCCTGCCAGCGCACCAACAAACTGGAGGCCGAGGCCATGCGCCAGGACTCCATCAACGTGGCGCTGCAAGATTCCATCAACACGGCTAATGCCGAGAAGGATAGCCTCATGCAACTCATGGGTGACATCGCCGACGGGATGCAGCAGATCAAAGAACTCGAGGACATCGTCTCTGTCAACAACCTGAACGGGGAAACTCCCGACCGCAAGCAGCAGTTGCGCGATGACATCGTCCTCATCCAGGAGGCCATCAACAAGCACAAGCAGCGCTTGAGCGACCTGGAGAAACGACTCAAGCAGTCCACCAACTACAGCGCGACGATGCAGAAGTCGATTGCTAACCTCAAGGCCCAACTCGAGGACCAGCAGAAGACCATCAACAACCTGACCGAGCAACTCGCCGCTGCCCACATCCAGATCAAGAACCTGAACCAGAGTGTGGACTCGCTCAGCACGGTCAACAAGGCTGTCATGAAGGAAAAAGAGGCCGCGCAGCAGGAATCCAAGCAGTTGACCAACGAGGTCAACACCTTGAACACCTGTTACTACGTCATCGGCTCCAACAAGGAACTCAAGGCCAACAAGATTATCGAGTCGGGCTTCCTGCGCAAGACCAAAATCCTGCAAGGCGACTTCGAGATGTCTTACTTCACCAAGGCCGACCGCCGCACCTTGAACGAGATTCCCCTCCACAGCAACAAGGCCCAACTGATGACCAACCATCCCAAGGATTCCTATGAGATTGTGGAACACGGCAACATGAAGACGCTCCACATCCTGAATCCTGCCCGATTCTGGGAAAAGTCCAATTTCCTTGTCGTGAAGGTTGACTGATGAAGGTTGTCCTGGCTTTTGACAAGTTCAAGGGCTCGGCAACTGCCCAGCAACTCAACGATGCCGCCTGTTGTGCCCTCAGTGCCATCGATGGGATAGAGACTACCTGTGTCCCTGTCGCCGATGGTGGTGACGGCACAACGTCTGTTTTGGCCGCCAACTGTCAAGGACAGTGGGTGACATTGCCCGCCGCGGTGGGCCCGCTGATGCAGATGCCGCCTGTCGAGGCTTCCTATTTCCTGTGTGACGACGGCACAGCGCTCATCGAGGTGGCCGCCGCCAGCGGATTGGCCCTGGTGCCGGCCGGCGAGCGTGACGTGATGAGGGCAACGACGCTTGGCACGGGCATGCTCATGCTCGATGCCATCGAACGCGGCTCCCGGCACATCGTCCTGGGACTGGGCGGCTCGGCAACGTGTGATGGCGGCATGGGCATCTTGTGTGCCCTCGGCGCCGAATTTCTGGATGCCAGGGGGCATTATCTCTTCCCCTGCGGCGATACATTGGCCGACATCGATCACATCGAGACCGCTGGCATCCCATCAATGGTGCGCGAGTGCCGTTTCACGATATTGATTGATGTGGATACTTTCCTGTGCGGCCCGCGTGGCACGGCACGCCTGTTCTCACCCCAGAAAGGGGCTTCGCCCGAGCAGGTTGAACTGCTGGAGCGCGGACTGTCCCATGTCGCCGCTATCGTCGGTGACGATATTGCCTGCAAGGAGGGCTGCGGTGCCGCGGGCGGCATCCCGGCCTTGATGATGCATCTGCTCGATTGTGAATTGTTGCCTGGCGCCCCCTATGTGTTTGCACGCAACGGCATGGAAGCCGCGCTCGACGGGGCCGATGTGGTCATCACCGGAGAGGGACTTCTCGACCGGCAGTCGATGATGGGCAAGGGCCCTGGTTGTGTCATCAAGATGGCGCGAGACCGCGGTATCCCGGTTGCAGCCGTGTGCGGAAAGGTTGACTCCGACTTTGACCCCGCCGATGAGGGCCTGTTGAGGGCGGTTGCCGTGAGCGACGGCCTGCCTCTTGAATCAGCAATGGATACCGATGCCACGCTCGAGCGTGTCTCTCGCGCTGTGGTCCAGTTGGTGAGCGATATGATGAAACGGTGAATATGCAGTGGATCAGTGACATATTTTTGGCCCACTCGGCGATTCAGGCAGTAGTTGTCCTCTCGCTGCTGTGTGCGGCGGGCTTGGCATTGGGCAAGGTGCGCGTCTTGGGTGTTTCGCTGGGTGTCGCCTTTGTGTTTTTCCTGGGTATCCTGGCAGGCCACCTGGGCGTGTCAATCGATGCCGACATGCTGCAATATGCCCAGAATTTCGGCCTCGTGCTGTTTGTCTATGCGCTGGGCCTTCAGGTAGGCCCAGGTTTCTTCGGTTCCTTCCACAAGTCGGGCCTCACGCTCAACCTGCTGGCCCTTGGCGTCGTGCTGGTGGGAACCGTGTTGACGTTGCTGCTGCCGATGTTGGGCATCGACTTGAGCGATGCCGTGGGCATCATGTGCGGTGCGACGACCAACACACCCGCCCTTGCCGCGGCCCAGCAGACCCTCTCACAGTTGCATCACCCCGAGAGCGGTGCGGCCCTGGGCTGTGCCGTTACCTATCCGCTGGGTGTCGTCGGCGTCATTCTGGCCTTTGCCTTGATGCGCAAGGTGCTGGTGCGCCCCAGTGACCATCTCGTCGATGATGACGAGGAAGAAGCCGACCACACCTACATTGCCACCTATCGGGTGCGCAACGAGGGCATCATTGGCAAGACAGTGGGGGATCTGGCACGCATCAGTCCCCGCCAGTTCGTGATTTCGCGCCTGTGGCGTGACGGCAAGGTCACCATCCCCGAAGCGCACACCGTGCTCATGAGGGATGACCGCTTGCTGGTCATCATGCGTGACCACGATGCCGCCGAGGCGATGCAGGTGCTCTTTGGCAAGCAGGAGAGTACCGACTGGAACACCGGTGATATTGACTGGAACGCTATCGATAGCGACCTTGTTTCCCAAGCCATCCTCATCACCAAGCCCGAAATTAATGGCCGCAAATTGGGGTCCCTGCGCCTGCGCAAGCACTACGGCGTGAACATCAGCCGAGTGAACCGTGGCGGCCTGCAGTTGCTGGCCACACCCGACTTGAGGTTGCTGCTGGGTGACCGCATCATCGTCGTCGGGCACCGCGAGGCTCTCAAGAATGTCGAGAAAGAGGTGGGCAACGCCGTCAAGATGCTTGACGAACCCAATCTGATCACTGTCTTCCTGGGTATGACATTGGGACTCATCCTTGGCTCTATCCCCATTGCCCTGCCTGGCATTTCGGTTCCCGTCAAACTGGGCTTGGCAGGTGGACCCATCATCGCAGGCATTCTCATCGGTGCCTTCGGACCCCGCATTCACATCAATGCCTATACCACCTCGAGTGCCAACCTGATGCTGCGTTCCATCGGTCTGGCGCTCTACTTGGCCTGTCTGGGCCTGGCCTCGGGCCCCGACTTCTTTGCCACTGTCGTGCGCCCCGAGGGACTCTTGTGGGTGGGCGCCGGATTTCTGCTCACGGTTATTCCCGTGCTGCTGGTCGGCTGGCTGGCGTTGAGGCTGGTCCATATCGACTATGCCGCCGTGTGCGGTATGCTCAGCGGCGCGATGGCCAACCCCATGGCGATGAACTATGCCAACGACACCTTGTCCAGTGACCGGCCCTCGGTTGCCTATGCCGCGGTATATCCCCTCAGCATGTTCCTGCGCGTGATTATCGCGCAGGTGCTCCTCCTCATCTTCCTGTAAAAAAACAGAGAGGACAAGACAGGCGCCCCATCGGGTACCAAGTCTTGTCCTCTCTGTCTTGAATTAGTTCGCTGTCGGCGATCAGAATTTCATGTACATGCGGCGGTTGCGTCCCGTGCGGTGGCTCACGTGGATCCACCGGCAACCCTTCTCGTCGATGCACTGGTCAACGGGCAGGTCGAGGCGCTTGATGAGCACCAGCAGCCGGCGGTTTCTCGAGGGCGAGCCCACGGTGATGTCGGCGGCCTCACCGTGCTGGTGCTGGCTGCCGTGGGTGCCGCCCACGGCCCTGTTCAACTCCGGACAGCGGTACCCGCTGTTGACCCTGATGGGGCCGCCCCATGCCTCACGCAACGGGTCGAGCACATGGTCAACCAGCGCGTGCAGTGCCTTGACGGCCCTGGGGGGTGGCGTGTTGTCGATGCCCAGCCGGCGGGCCGTAGCCGATCGAGTCAATTCGCCTAGTGTGAAGTGCTTCATCGCATGGTGATGCGCATGTGCGCCTTGGGGTAACGGAGCACCAGGCACGATGCCTCGGTCATCACCAGTGCGTCCACGTTGCGCACGCCGCTCTTCTTGAGGTTGAGTTGCTCGGTGCCGAAGGGGATGTGCGTGTACTTCTGGATATACTCGGGGTCGATGACCATGCCGTGGCCGTCCATTCCCACCTCGTCAAATACCTCGCTCAACAGCACATACAAGCAGCCGAACTTGCTCCTCAACTCAGTGAAATCAATTCCCCACTTGCTCACGTGCTGGCCCGCGGTGATGACGCGGGTGTAGTCAAACTTGCAGATCTGACTGATGAGGCGGCTGCCGCCAATGAGGATCTTGCGCTTGCTGCCGGTGTTGCCGGTGAAGGCGTCACGCATCAGGTCGACCATCCTCTCCTCGTTGAGGGCGGTAGAAGACTCGAGACTGAAGTCCTTGCCAGCCTGGTTCCAGATGCCGCCGGTGAAATAGACATACTCCTTCTTGTTGTTGTCCCACAACTGGCGTGCCGTGCCGAACAGGAACGACTTCTCCATGCCCAGTCGCATGTCATAGACGGCTGCCTCTTCCTGGTCGCTCATCGTCCAGCCCACCTCCTTGTTGGCCAGGCGCTGCAGCGTTGACTGCTCGACCTGCATCTTGAATATCTGGCACAGGTTGCGGCTCTTCTTGGGCAAGGCCTCGAACTGGGGCGACTGCACGTCGAGTTCGCTGGCAGCCCTGCCCATTCTCACCAACTTGGCGCCCTCGATGATGTCGGGGAAGCAGTTGGGCACTCCATTGATGGTCGGTCCGTTGACGGCCATGACGGTCAAGCCGTCGGCGGTGCGGTCCACGACATAGAGCATCAGGTCCTGGCGGCTCTCCTGCTTTCCGTCGGGGGTATAGCCGGGAATCTTCTGCACGAGGATGGTGTCGGTGGGGTCAAAAATCTCATCGTTGCTGGTCTTGATTGTAATCATGGGCGACTCGCTGCCAGGGTTACCGCTGGTCTGCTCTACTTCCTGCGACAGCGTAGCCATCGTCGGCTTGGTGTCCATGCTGTAATAATCAACGATCATGCTGCCAGCGTGCTTGCTGTGGGCATAACGGGAGATCTGGTCGATGGGAGTGGACATGGGCCTGATCTTCACGATTTGCTGGTCAATCTCGTTGAGCAACAGGTCGGGAGAACCCTCGCGCGAGAGATCGGTGGTGAGAGGGCCATCGACCACATGCTTGCCGCCCTCGGTGCCCGTGATGAGCATGCCCACGGCCAGCGTGGCCTCACTGCCGTTGCCGCCCATGCAAGAGGCCAGGATGGCGATGAGGATCATGATGATGACAAAGAGGATTAACTTCTTGTGGCTCTGCATCCAGCGCAGGGCCTTGCGGATTCTTAAAATGTTCATGGTACTAATAAAGTTTAATAAATTAATGATAAATGTGGATTAATAAAAATAGGCAATGATATAGATATCGGCCCGAACCCTGCGGGGCTAATGCGTATTTCACAAATGTGTTATATTGATCAGGAATTGTTTTCAATACCTTTGTGAAATGAGCATTAAAGAGGACTTTTAGGGCCAACTGCTATATTGTTCCCTAAAAACAATGGTGCTCTGCTGCTCAATCCCAGATACTGTGTCGGCAGTACTGGGGAAAAACCGGGGTGGCCCGGCTCTCGTCGTCCTCTTGGGGCTCGGGGCGCATCACGGCGTCGATTTTCTCGTTGCGGCCTCTCAGGTAGCCGGCAGCATCGGCGTTGTTGACGTCCTCGTCGTGGCTGATGCCTCGGGCAAGCGTGTCGAGCAAGTCATCGCTTGCCGAGTCACTGGCCAGTCCGGCGGTCAGTTGTGTGAGACGCTGGGTCGTTTCCTCGTTCAGCCCCAGGGCCGCGATGCGGTCGGCCAGGGTGGGGGAGGTGGCCTGCTCTTGGGCCTCAAGGGGTTTCTCACTGGGGCAAAAGGGCGGTGGCGTGCCCGCCGCGCTTGCCTGCTGTTCAGGTTTCTCTTGATTGTTCATTTGCTAGTGGTTTTAAGTGGTTGATATTGCCATGAGAGTTCTCATGGTTGGGATTGCTACTTGATGAGAATCATTCTCATTCCTTGATGATGAGCGACACCTTGCGGTCACGCTGACGGCGAAAGGCCTCAAAGGTGTCATACACGTCGCTCAGCGCGATGTTGGCGTTCTCGCTCTGCAACTGGTAGGCATTGGCGCTGTTAATCGTCGGATCCCTGCCCTGAAGGGCACCGCTGACGCCGCTGATGTCTTCAAACAGTTTCATCTGCAACTCAATCATCTGGTAGGCGCCGATGTTGGTGCCGTTGGCGCAGACTTGCTCGGGCTTGGCATCGCTGTAACGAGGATTGTAGGGCAACAGGCCGTTGGCACTCGACCAGCAGCGGCGGGCGTCCTCCCAAGTCCACCCGTCGGGCAGGGCTGTCTCGGGGAAGAGGAGTACCCCCTTGGCAGTGGTGCGCATCACCTGGTCGAGAAGGGAGATCAAGCGGTTGACGTGCTTCTGGGTATCGATGATGTCCTCGACCACGGCGTGCACCTCGCCGTCGGTGAGCGGGTAAAGTTTCACGACAAACGGATGGCTGCCGTGGGGCCAGGGTGAATCATACTCGTCGAGCAGGTCGCCCATGGGGCTGAACCAGCGGCAGTGCCACACGGTCGCGATGTCCCAGCGGGTAGTGACGTCCGGGCGGTTTTTCAGTTGCTGCCAGGCGCTGACGGGTTCAACCGTCAGGCTACCCTCGCGCCGGTCATGGCAGACGATGACCTCGCGGCTCTCGAGTGTCCACACCTCGATGGCGCGGCACTTGCCGTCGCTCGCGTGCCAGAAGTCGGTCCCCAACTGTGAGTCGGCACCCAAGTGGGTCGTGAAGTCGGCGGTACGGCTGTCGATGTTGTCGGTGTAGAGCCTTCTCACCCATGCCGCCTTGCGACGGTTACCGCTGGCCACGCGGCGCAGCAGTTGGGCGATGTTCATGTCGTGCAGTTGCCCGATGAGTTCGCAGTCCCAACCACGGGTATCGTTCAGGCTGTTGACAAACAATTTGTTGATATTTACATTATCAACCCTCACGCGCTTGTCCTCGCCAGGCTCATGACTCAAGTCCACACGCTGGATGCAGCATCCCGAGATGAGGAATTCCTCCAGCGCGCGGCTGTCGAGTTCGTCGAGTTCATTGTCGCGGCTGACCACCGACAGCGGCGTGGCTTGCGGCTGGTCATCATGCTTGATGTACTGGGAGCGAAAGCGGCCAATGATGGTTTTGATCAGTTGGCGGATGAGGTTGTTGGTGATGCTTTCACAGCCTTGCATAGCAAGGTGCTCACCCTCGGTCATCATGCGCCCCTGATAGTCCTTGACCAGGTCGCCCCACTGGTCACCGTAGGCGAACCGCTTGTTGCGCAAGCGGGCTTGCCTCAGCCCCGCGGCATTCATCCAGGCCTGATAGGCGGCATGGAGCACACGGGTGTGTTGTTCATTGCTTGTAGGTGTTTTCATGGTGTGATTATTGTTTTATTCGGTCGGTCATTGTTGACGCTGCAAAATTACATCCCCGTCAATCCGCTCCACCATGTCAAAAAGCACGGCACTGCCATTTTCTCCCCGCTTCAAGCCTGAAATCCCACCGATATTGGGCCTGATTTGGGTCATAATTTGGAAATGTGGCCAAAAAACACTACTTTTGTTCCTGATAATTTTTAGATCGTGATTCAATTGTTATTATGGAAGATTTTGCTGCTACCATCCTGGCCGACATGCACCGTTACCTCGTCATGCGCGAAGCGGTGGACGAGCGCCTGCCCGAGTGCCCCGACGTCGAGGACAAGTGGCCCGCGATAGCCGAGGCCTACCTGCCCGACGGCGCACGCGAGTTTGCCAACTATCCAGTCGCCTCGCTGGGCTGGATGATGTTTGTCGCCATGGCTGTCACCAAGTTCTGGGACGTGGATTGGGAAAAATATGACAAGATAGAGAACTTGTACCTCTACTTGAGGGACAAGCGGGGATATGACAACCTGGACGAGTACATCCTGGACGAGGTGCTTGACCTGCATGGTGATGCCGCCGAGAAGATGCAGAACCTGGTGGGCGACTGTGCCGAGCGCGTCAAGCGAGCCTTGTTCGCCCAGGATATAGAACCGGGTACGGCCGACGCCTTCAGAGGCTATGTGGCATGCCTGCAGTGCCTGTACCAGATGGGCATGGCCGTGCAACTCAGGGCCATGGGCTACCACATGACCGCAGTTAACAGTTAACAGATGCCATCCCCCCTTCCGCGAGGCAAAACATTCTATACTTAAAACTCAAAACTCAAAACCATATGAGCAAAGTACTTCTCATTAATGGCTCGCCCCGCGAGCACGGCAACACCTATCTGGCCCTCAACGAGGCTGCTAAGGCCCTGAATGAGCAGGGTATCGAGACCGAAATCGTCTGGATTGGCACCAAACCCGTCAGGGGTTGCATCGCATGCGGCACTTGTGCCGAGAAAGGTTTGGGCCACTGTGTGTTTAACGACGACCTGTGCAACGCAGTCATCGACAAGATGAATGTTGCCGACGGCCTGATCGTGGGCTCTCCCGTCTATTATGGCACCCCGACGGGCAATATCCTCAACCTGGTTCACCGCATGCTCTTTGCAGGGGCACAGGTGCAGGGCAAACCCGCTGCCGCTGTGGCCATCTGCCGTCGTGGCGGAGCATCATCGGCTTTCCAGACGTTGCAGATGCCGTTCCAGATGGTGAATATGCCGCTGGCCACCTCACAGTACTGGAACATCGCCTATGGCCGCGAGCAGGGCGAGGCTGCCCAGGATGCCGAGGGCATGCAGACGATGCGCACCATGGCCCGCAACATGGCATGGATGATCAAGCAGTTCGAGTCGGGCAATGCACCCATGCCCGAGATGGAGCCCTGGCAATCCACACATTTTATCAGATAATACTGCGTCATGACAACCGACAAGGATCCTATGGGCCAGGCCATTGCCGACTTTCACAAGAACGGCAAGGCGTCACGACTGCGTGTGCTGTCGCCCATGCTTGAGGAGGATGAGATTCCCGTCAAGACCCTGTTCCGCACGCTCGGTGACATGCCTGTTATCGAGCAGACGGCCCTGCGCCAAGCCACGGGCCGTATCCTTGACGTGGGTGCGGGTGCAGGGTGCCATTCGCTGGCCCTGCAAGCGATGGGACAGCCGTCGGTGACCGCTATCGATATTTCTCCGCTTGCCGTCCAAACGATGCGTGACCGGGGTGTGAGCGACGTGCGTGAGCAGGATTTCTTCACCCTTGATGGCCAGTATGACACCATCCTGATGCTGATGAACGGCATCGGCATCGTGGGGACGGTGAACCGCCTGCCCGCGTTTTTCATGCAGTTGGATAGCCTGCTGGCTCCCGGTGGACAGTTGTTGTGTGACTCCAGCGACATCTGCTATATCTATGAGGACGAGGATGGCTTTATCGACTTGACAGGCATTGAGGGCTACTATGGTGAGATGACCTACCAGATGCAATACAAGGGCGTGAAGGGCGATTCTTTCCCCTGGCTCTTTATCGACCCCGAGACCCTGGGGCAGCAAGCCGCCGCACATGGCTTCAAGATGGAAATCGTCGCCCGTGGCGACCACTATGACTACCTGGCCCGCATCACCCGCTAGCGACGCCACTAGACCAGGCCTCCTCGTTATTTAATGAAAAACCGCTCTACACCCTGTTACAGAGGTGAAGAGTCGCGCTTTGCGCAATGGCGGTTGTGTGAATCGTTGCAAAAATATAAAAAACCAATAAAAAATAAAATATAGCCGCATGCAGGCATCAAGGATGGAAAAAATATAGTAATTTTGTATTTCAGTTTAAACAAATCAAGTCGTAATTAGAGCAAATGAAGTCAGATAGCGTAGTCATTATCCCTACTTATAACGAGAAGGAGAACATCCGCGACATCATCAATGCAGTGCTGGCCATTGCCGAGCACCAGTTTGATGTGCTCATTGTTGATGACAATTCCCCCGACGGCACCGGACAGATCGTCGACTCGATGATTGCCGAGAGACCCGACCGCATCAATATCCTGAAGCGTGCGGGGAAGATGGGCCTGGGCACGGCCTACATTGCTGGCTTCAAGTGGGCCCTCGACCATGGCTATGAATACATGATTGAGATGGATGCCGACTTTTCCCATCCCGTCAACAAAGTGCACGAGTTGCAGGCAGCCTGTGCCACTGGTGGCGCCGATGTGTCGGTGGGCTCCAGGTACCTGACAGGGGTGAATGTCGTTAACTGGCCCATGGGCAGGATGCTGATGAGTTATTACGCATCGGTCTATGTGCGCTTGATTACGGGTATGAAGGTGCGTGACGCCACGGCTGGATTTGTCTGCTATCGCCGTGAGGTGCTACAGTCCTTCAATCTCGATGCCATCGAGTTCAAGGGCTATGCTTTCCAGATCGAGATGAAGTTTACAGCCCATCGCATGGGATTCACCATCAAGGAAGTCCCCATCGTGTTTGTCAACCGTGTCAAGGGCACGAGCAAGATGAACAGCAGCATCTTCTTTGAGGCCTTGTGGGGCGTCATCAAGTTACGGTGGGATTCCATTTTCAACAAGGCGCGGTTCATACGCCAGCCCTTGCCCAAGCAGATCACGGCATGAGCAAAGGATTAGGGTGGCTGCTTTGATTTTAATAGAAATGAAATCAAAGCAGCCGCTTTTTGGCATGGTTTTTGTACGATGTGCAAACTGTGTGAAATTAGAAATCTCTTGACAACCCAATGAGTAAACGCAAACAATATACGGGACTGACCGACGAGCAAGTGATTGCCAGTCGGCAACAAAATGGCGTCAATGTCTTGACGCCACCCCAGCGAACCCCTTTATGGAGGCAATTCCTCGAGAAATTTGACGATCCGCTCATCAAAATCCTGCTGGTGGCGCTGTTGCTGTCCATCGGCCTGGCGTTGTATGAGTTTTTCAATCTCGGCATGGGCCTCAGCATCTTTTTTGAGCCGCTGGGAATCCTCATTGCCGTGGTGCTTGCCACGCTGGTGGGTTTCCTGGTCGAGGTGAATGCCAACAAGAAATTCCGCCTGCTCAATCAGACCGATGACCACGTCATGGTCAAGGTGATGCGCAACGGGCACATCACCCAGGTGCCACGCTGTGACATCGTGGTGGGCGACATCGTGATTCTCGAGACTGGCGAGAAAGTCCCTGCCGACGGCACTGTCATCGACAGTTTCAATCTTACCGTCGATGAGAGTTCCTTCACGGGCGAACCGTCGGCCTGGAAGACCCACGACCCGCAAGCCGCCGCCACTGCGACCGAAGCGACCTATCCTGCCACGATGCTGCTGCGTGCCAGCACCGTCATCGAGGGCAGTGCGACCATGCGTGTCGAGTGTGTGGGCGACAAGACCGAGTATGGCAAGGTCTATCGTGATGCCCAGATCGACAATGACATCAAGACGCCGCTCACGCAGCAACTCGACCGCCTTGGTCGCTCGATTGCCCGCGGCAGTTATGTCATGGCGGGCCTGCTGGTGCTGGGACGTGTCATCGAGTTTTTCATCTCGGGCAGCGAGGGTGTTGTGGCCGATGCCCAGTACTTCATCGAGACGGTGATGCTGGCCGTGACGCTGATTGTCGTTTCGGTGCCCGAGGGACTGCCCATGAGCGTCACTCTGTCCCTCGCATTGAGTATGCGCAAGATGTTGAAGCACAATAACCTGGTGCGTCGCATGCACGCCTGTGAGACGATGGGTGCAACGACTGTCATCTGCACTGACAAGACGGGAACCCTCACCCAGAACAAGATGCAGGTCTATCAGGCCCATTTCTATGGCCTGCCTGGAGGCGACCGCCTCACCGATGATGAGGCGAGCACCATCGTGCGGGAGAGCATCGCCTGCAATAGCACGGCATTCCTTGACGACAGCAATGCGGCCAGTGTGGCTGCCCTGGGTAATCCCACCGAGGGTGCCCTGCTGCTGTGGCTGCACGACGCGGGCTTTGATTACATGGAGTCCCGTGACAATTGCGAGGTGCTGGCCCAGTTGCCCTTCTCGACCATGACCAAGTTTATGGCGACTGCCATCAGCAGCACCACGGGCAAGCGATTGCTCTTGCTCAAGGGCGCTCCCGAGATTGTCATGCGACTGTGTGAGGGCATCGAGGGTGATGTGGACTTCAATCACGTTACCGACGAGTTGATCAATTACCAGAATAAGGCTATGCGCACGCTGGCGTTTGCCTATGCGGAATTGCCTGCTGATGCCGATGCCGAGAAGATGATGAGAGACATCAAGGCCGGGCAGGTTCCCGTGATGACGTTCCTGGGCATAGTCGCCATCAGCGACCCCGTGCGAACCGATGTTCCCGCAGCCATCCAGGATTGCCGCAATGCCGGTGTCAAGGTGAAGATTGTGACCGGTGACACTGGAGCAACGGCACGCGAGATCGGACGTCAAGTGGGCTTGTGGACCGACGAGGATAGCGACGATGCCATCATCACAGGGCCGGATTTTGCCGCTCTTGACGATAACGAGGCTGCCCAGCGGGCCGCCGCCATCAAGATTATGGCTCGCGCGCGGCCCGATGACAAGGCTCGACTCGTGCGCCTGCTGCAACAACAGGGCGAAGTCGTCGCCGTCACTGGCGATGGCACCAACGATGCCCCCGCCCTCAATGCCGCCCAGGTTGGCTTGTCGATGGGTGACGGCACCGCCGTGGCCAAGGAAGCCAGCGACATCACCATTCTGGACAACTCGTTCACCAGCATCAACAAGGCCGTGTTGTGGGGTCGCTCCCTGTACAGCAATATCCAGCGCTTTATCCTCTTCCAACTGGCTGTCAACGTGTGTGCCTGCCTGGTAGTGGCCATCTGCTCGTTCTTCAGCAAGCAGCCCGCCCTCACCGTGACCCAGATGCTGTGGGTGAACTTGATTATGGACACCTTTGCCGCCCTGGCCCTGGCCTCGTTGCCGCCCAACAGTGTGCTCATGCGCCAACGGCCCCGCAATTCCCGCGCCAGCATCATCACTCCCACGATGAAGAGGTTCATCTTGTGTTGCGGCACCATCTTTGCCGTGATGATGATAGGTCTGTACTACCACTTCGTGAGCGAGGCCAATGGCGGGCCGGTGTTTGTTCGTGGCATCAATCCCAATATCAACCCGCATGAGATGGGCATCTTCTTCAGTGTGTTTGTCTTCCTGCAATTCTGGAATATGTTGAACGCAAGGGCATTCGCCACAGGCAAATGGGCGTTTAACAATATGGAGGACAGCAAGGTCTTCTGGTCGGTTGCCGTGATTATCTTTGTGGGCCAGATCATGCTGGTGCAGTTCTTCTCGCCGATATTCAATTGCGCGCCCCTCGATGCCACCACATGGTTGTACATCATTCTCGGCACTTCGCCGGTGTTCCTGCTTGGCCAATTTGTGGCCCGCGTCAAGAACGAATAACCTCAAGTCACATCATCAACTCAACCGCAACATCAGTCCGCTAGTGGCTCGGTGTTGCGGTTGAGTTGTAAATAACCCCTGGAGTTTGGGTAATTAAAAGATAATCGATATATTTGCAACATCATAAAAATAAGTGTTCAATACATTCATGGAAAGGTCATTTCACAATCGTTTTTTGGCGTTGGTGCTGCTCATGGCGATGGCGGCCCTTCGCGTCGTGGCTCAGTCGGCCGAACCTCAGTTGGTGAAGGGCCTGGTCTTCTTTGCACCCGACGGGGAACCTATTATTGGCGCTTCGGTAGTGTTAAAGGGTACGCGCATTGGCACTGCCACCGACTATGATGGCCGCTTCAGCCTCAAGGCACCATTGGGCGACACGCTGGTAATAAGTTTCATCGGAATGGAAACGACCGAAGTCAAGATTGACGGCGAGCCGCTCTTCATCAGCATGAGACCACCAAGGTTTAGTAGTGGTTGGGCTTGTTTTGGCGGGGTTCCAGCAGGCTTGTTCGGCCGTGTGTATAATTATTCTGCCAATTTTTTACCTGGTGCGACGGTTACGGCGTTGCCTTCTGGCCAGAGCACAACGACCGACGGCAATGGCGATTTTAACTTCATCCCCGCGGCGAGTGACACCATCCTGCGCGTGGAACATCCCGATTATGAACCTCGTCAAGGCAAAATTGAAGGTAATTGTTTTACAATTAGTCTAGACCCGTTGCTGGTCAGGGGCCAGGTCGTTGACGGGGACGGCGAGCCGATAATTGGTGCGACAGTCAGGGTTAAAGATGGTGATGGAACCGTGGTTTATACTGATCTGGACGGTTGCTTCAGTTTCTGGATTGGAAACGGCAGGACCTTTGAAGTGTCCTATCCCGGTTTTATTACTCGCAAGGTTGAAGCCGATATCTCTTCCCTAATGATTATCGCCCTTGAAATCGATGAAAATGCTCCTCTTCCCGAATTCATATCCTGCCCCCAACCAACCCGCAAACCATTATCAAAGGGTGCTTCCTCAGTCAATGGCCGTGATGGAGTATAAGTGATCTATATCTTGTGAATTTTTCTCTGATTCACAGGATTTTATTACCTTTGTGACATGAACATCAACCAAATATTGCAAGAATTATGATGAAAAAACTTGAATTTAAGTCCCATCACTTGGCCCGGCTGCTGGCAGTGGCGGCGCTTGCTATGGGCGGCGTCACGGTGCAGGCAGCACCCTCGCCGCAGCCTCAAAGCGGCACGGTACAGGCCTCGACGGTGACGGGACAGGTGCTTGACGAGAACGGCGAGCCCATGATTGGGGCGACCGTCAGTGTCAAGGGCACTAGTGTGGGCACGGCCACCGATTTTGACGGCCGCTTCAGCATCAGTGCCGCCCAGGGTGCAACCTTGACAGTGAGTTATGTGGGCTACGGCACCCGCGATGTGCGGGTAGATGGCACCAACCTGACGATTACGATGGAGCCGTCTGCTGCTTGTGACCTCAGTGAGGTCGTTGTCACGGCTCTCGGTATCAAGAAGGAGGCCAAGTCGCTGTCCTACAACGTGCAGCAGGTGTCGAGCGACGCCTTGATGACCGTGCAGGACGCCAACTTCGTCAATTCGCTCTCGGGCAAGGTGGCCGGTGTGACCATCAATGCCAGCGCGACGGGCGCGGGCGGCAGCAGTCGCGTGGTCATGCGTGGCGCCAAGTCGATTAACGGAAATAACAACGTGCTCTATGTCGTGGATGGCATCCCCATGCAGAACCTTGCCAGCGAGCAGCCCGAGGGCATCTTTGCCGGTGCGGGACAGACGGGTGACGCCACGGCAAATATCAATCCCGATGACATTGAGAGCATCAGCGCCCTAACGGGCCCGACGGCAGCCGCACTCTATGGCGCCAACGCCGCCAATGGTGTTATCCTCATCACCACCAAGCGTGGCCGCACGGGTAGGGTGGATGTGACCTACAACGGCAGTTTCCAGTTCTCACGGCCCCTAGTCTTGCCCCGCTTCCAGAACCAGTATGGTCCCAGTGAGGCGGGCAGTTACTTCAGTTGGGGCGAGAAATTGGCCTCTCCGAGCAATTATCGTCCGGCCGACTTCTTCCAGACGGGTACCAATATCGCCAACACGGTGAGCCTGAGCACTGGAACCGACAAGAACCAGACTTACTTGTCGCTTGGCGCCGCCAACTCGCAGGGCATCATCCACAGCAACAATTACGACCGCTACAACGTGAGCGTGCGCAACACCACTTCCTTCCTCGACGACCGCATGACCCTCGACCTGGGCTACATGCTTGCCGCTGTCAAGGAGCAGAACATGATCAGCCAGGGTCAGTACCACAATCCGCTGGTTCCCGTTTATCTCTTTCCCGCTGGTGACGATTTCTCCAAGTTGGGCTATTTTGAACGATATGACACGGGTCGCAACTTCCCCGTGCAATACTGGCCCTACAACTACGATATCTCGATGGAGAACCCCTACTGGGAGACCGAGCGCGAGCGCTTTGTCAATCACAAGGAGCGCCATCAGGCGACCGTTTCCCTCAACTGGCGCATTGCACCCTGGATTGACGTTACGGGCCGTGTGAAATATGACAAGAGCAGTGACAAGTATGAGGAAAAATTCTTTGCCTCGACCAACACGCTCTATGCTTCCAAATACGGCCACTACGGCTTGCGCAATGTGAGCAACCGCCAACTCTATGCCGAGGCCTTTGCCAAGTTTGACAAGTACTTTGCCGGCGACCGCTGGTACATCGGCGGCGTCCTCGGCACCAGTTTTGATCAGCGAGACAATGCCATTGAGGGCTTCAGCGGCCACCTGAAGGGTACCGCCAACAAGTTCACCCTGACCAACGTGGAGACCACCAACTCGACTTTCAAACCCATCCAGAGCGGTTACCGCACCCAGTTGCAGAGCGTGTATGCCACTGCCCAGTTGGGCTATCAGCGTTTTGCCTATGTGGATCTCACTGCCCGCAACGACTGGTCCAGCAAACTGGAGAAGAGTTACTTCTACTGGTCGGCAGGCGTGAGCCTCATCTGGACCGACATGTTCCCCGCCCTGGGGCGTGGCAACTGGCTCAATTACCTCAAGACCCGCGTGGGGTATTCCCAGGTGGGTAACGAGCCGGGCGAGCCATTCTTGACGCGTGAGACCTATGCCATCAACCCCTCGACGGGTCTGGCCGAGACCTCGACACGCATGCTCACCGACCTCAAGCCCGAACGCACCGACTCGTGGGAGGCCGGTATCGACCTGTACATGTTCAACACCCGCCTGCGGCTCAATGCCACGCTCTACCAGTCGAGCACGCGCAATCAGTTCTTCTATCCCACGTTGTCCGCTTCGTCGGGCTACACGAGCGCTGTCGTCAATGGCGGCCGTGTGGACAACAAGGGTGTGGAACTCACCGCGCGATACACCCAGCCCCTCGGTGCCCTCACCTGGGAAACCTACTTGACATGGACGCTCAACCGCAACAAGATCAAGGAGTTGCTGCATAACTGGCGCAATCCCATCGACGGCGAGATTTACAACCTCGACGAACTCTACATGGGCGGCACCTCGGGCTACCAGATACGCCTGACCGAGGGCGGTACCCTGAGCGATGTGTATGTCTCGACGCTCAAGACCGACGAGCACGGCGCAATCTACGTTAACCCCGAGCGCCAGAATGTCGAGGCCAATCCCAATAATAATGCCTATTACATCTATGCCGGACAGGCCGCCCCGCGCTACAATCTGTCATGGGGCAACTCGTTCAACTTCAGGGGCGTGACCCTCTCGGCCCTGTTTACCTACCGCAACGGCGGCATCGTCGTGAGCGAGACTCAGGCAATTCTGGACTATTATGGCGCCTCCCGTGCCACCCAGGATGCCCGCAACGCCGGCGGTGTCCTTGTCAACGGCAAGATGGTCAATGCCCAGGGGTTCTACCAGACCGTGGGCAATCCCAACGGCACCGTCGATGCGCGCTACGTCTATAGCGCGACCAACCTGCGCCTGGCCGAGTTGAGTCTGGCCTACGACGTGCCCATCAACCGCTGGGTGAAGTGGATCAAGGGCCTGAATGTGGCCTTTGTGGCCCACAACCTGTGCATGCTCTACAACAAGGCCCCCTATGACCCCGAGACGACCTCCAACACCGGCACCTACTATCAGGGCATCGACTACTTCATGCAGCCCAGCCTGCGCTCGATGGGATTTAATGTGAAACTCAAATTCTGATGTGGCTATGAAGACAAGAATTCTATTATACATGTGTGCCGCTATGCTGTTTGCTGGGTGCACCAAGTCATTTGACGATATCAACACCAACCAGCACCAACTCACCGACGAGGAACTACAGGCCGACTACCAGAATGTGGGCGCTTTCTTCTCCCAGATGGTCAACCGCGTGGTCCTCTTTGATGACGGCTCGGGCAACTGCCTGTCGTCGGACTATCAAGTGGCGCAGGGGCTGAGTGCCGACGCGTTCTCGGGTTATCTGGCGTTGACGGGTACCTGGCGTAACGGTGTGCACAATGGTTCCTACAGTTTTGTCGGGGGGTGGTATGACCAGATGTTCACGCGTGCCTTCAGTGAGGTGATGCCCGCCTGGCAGCGGGTCAGCGCGACGTCGGCCCAGATGGGGCAGCCCGCAGTGGCCGCGCTTGCTACTATTGTCAAGGTCGAGGCCATGCACCGTGTGACCGACATGTATGGCCCCATCCCTTATGTCCACTATGGCAGTGGAACACTGGGAACAGCCTATGACCGCCAGCAGGACGTGTATAACCGCTTTTTTGCCGAACTGGACAGTGCCATTGAGGTGCTCACTCCGCTGGGAGAGTCGGGTGGAACACTCTTGCCCGACTATGACAACGTCTATGAGGGCAACGTGGCCCGCTGGGTGAAGTTTGCCAACACCCTGCGCCTCAGACTTGCCCTGCGGGTCGCCTATGCCGACCCGGCCCTTGCCCAGCGCGAGGCCGAGAAGTCGGCCGCCTGTCCGTTGGGCTTCATCGAGACGGCAGCCGAGCGTGCCCAGTTGCTGCATGGCCGCTTGACCTACTTCCACCCCAACTATGACATGGCCTATAACTTCAATGCGGGCGAGGTGCGCATGGGCGCCACGATGGACTGTTACATGAACGGCTACAGCGACCCGCGCCTGGCCGCCTATTTCTTGCCTGCCAGCAACGATAACAAGTACCACGGCGTGCGCCTGGGCGTGCACAACATGAATCCCTCGCGCTATGCCGGCGTGTATGTGTCCAATCTGAACATCGACCGCGCGACAACGCCCATCGTGTGGATGACCGCTGCCGAGGGTTTCTTCCTGCGTGCCGAGGCCGCGCTGCGCGGCTGGAACATGGGGGGTAGTGCTCGGGAGTTCTATGAGACTGGCATCCGCACGTCATTCAGCGAGAATGGCGTGAGCGGCGAGGACGGTTACATCACCAACTCGACGTTGAGGCCCACGCGCTATGTGGACCGCACGGGAGGCGGCAATGCCGCTTCGGCTCCCAGCAGTATCACCATCGCATGGGATGATGAGGCCGACTTTGAGACCAATCTGGAACGCATCATCACCCAGAAGTGGATTGCCATGTACCCCGACGGTTGCGAGGGCTGGGCTGAGTTCCGCCGCACGGGTTATCCCCGCTTGCTGCCCGTCGTGAACAACGACAGCCAGGGACTCATCGACACCGATGTGCAGGTGCGCCGCTGTCCCTTCCCCGTACAGGAATATAACACCAACGAGGCGGCCGTTCAAGCCGCTGTCCGGTTGCTGGACAGTGAGGCCCTGAATGGTGGCCAAGACAATGGCGGCACTCGCCTGTGGTGGGACCGGAAAGTGAACAGTGAACAATGAACAGTTAAAAGATGATATCATTATGAGAATGACGAGATATATCATTGCTGCCGCATGCCTTGCCTTGATGACGGCGGCCTGCGATACCGAACCCGAGGCGCTCGACCTGCAGCCGTTGAAGCAGTACAGCGAGGCCTATTATCAGGCCCTGCGTGATTACAAGTCCAGCAATCACGAGATCTGCTATGTGTATTACGCCGATTGGGCACCCATCGAGGGCGCCAGTGGCTACAAGGATCCCGCATCGTGGGGTGAACGCATCATCGGCCTGCCCGACAGCATCGACATCGTGAACCTGTGGATGGGCATTCCCACACCAGATGCTCACCCCGTGGCCTATCAAGACATGATCGAGACGCGGGAGAAGAAGGGAACCCGCTTTGTCTTCCATGCCGACGCGTCGAACTATAACCACAAGTTTATCCATGGCGGCCGCGTGTATGACCTCTCCAGCGACCGCAGCGAGGAGGCCATCCGGGCCTATGCGCGCTGGGTGTGTGACACGGTCATCGAGACGGGCCTCGACGGGGCCGACTTTGACTACGAGGGCTGGAACAGCCAGCACTTGACCTGGGCCCTCGAGGAGTGTGACAAAATATTCGGCCCCAGTGGCCAGTACCCCGACAAACTGGTCATTGTCGATTATTTCTCGGTGTCGCCACCGGTCGCTTGCGACCCCTATGTGGACTACTACGTCAAGCAGGCCTATAGCCAGCAGGGCGCTGGTGTGGGGGCCATGGGGCACCCCGATGAGAAAACGGTCTATTGCGAGTCCTTCGGTCAGAAACCCACAGGAGGCGAAATCTTTAATTATGCCGCTTGGGAGCCTGCTCAGGGCCACAAGGGCGGTTGCGGAGCCTACTATGTGGAGCGCAACTACTACAACACGAGCGACGGCGTGCCCTATGGCGCCATCCGCCGTGCCATCCAGATCATGAACCCGGCAGGGAAATAAAAGAAAGTGAGGAAAATGAGAAAGACAATATCCAATATCATGCTCTTGCTGGCTGCCGCACTGTTGCTGCAGGCCTGTGACAGCGAGGGCGACAAGTTTGATTATAACAAGGTGGGACTGCTCATCACCGGCACCGAGCAAGTGCCTGTGCAGCGGTTCACCGTTGAAGAATTGCCTGCGTCCTATTCTGTGACGGTCAAGGCCACACGACGCTGTGAACAGGCCGTCACCATGCACCTGGCCATCGACACGTCGCTCGTGCGGGACTATAATGCCAAGCACGGCACGGCCTATTATCCCCTGCCAGAGTCCTGTGTCACGCTTGAGAACAGCGAAGTGACCATCAGGCAGGGCGAGGCCCTCTCCACTGCCGCTCAGGTGCGTGTCGTCAGCACCGACGGCTTGATCGAGGGCGCGACCTATGTCATCCCGGTAACCATCCAGCAAGTGTCTGGCGAGGGTGGGGCAGTCATCGAGAGCAGCCGCACGATTTTCCTGCAGATCTCGCGCATCATCTCGTTCTACTCGCTGGAGAACAACCAGAACGCCTCGTCCAATTATATCTTCCCCGATGACAAGATGGTGAACCTGACGAACTACACCATCGAGTTCAAGGTGTACAGTTACAACTTCGGCAATGTGGGCAACATCAAGCGTGTGCTGGCCATCGAGGGCAAGAATGAGGAGGAAGCCAACATGTTCCGCTTCGGCGAAAACGGCTCGGCTGGCGGCGACATCCTGCAATGGGTACTGCCTGGTGGCCGTTGTTTCTCCAACACCCACTTCAAGACCAACCGCTGGTATCTCGTGTCGTGTACCTACGACGGACAGACTTTCAAGATGTATGTTGACGGTGTCGAGGATGCCCAGACCAGCGGCTCGGGCAAGGCCACGCCCTTCCAGCGCTTTGAGTTGGGCATGTCGTGGGGCAATTACCGCTCGAGTCAGTTCTTCCAGGGGCGCCTGTGCGAGGTGCGCGTGTGGAACCGTGCACTCACGGCCAGCGAGATCTCCATGGGCTTTGCCGGTGTGAATCCCCACAGCGACGGCCTGGTTGCCTACTGGAAGATGAACGAGGGCGAGGGCCATATCTTCCACGACGCCACGGGCCACGGTTATGACATGGACTGGACCGACACCTGGCGTGACGACCGCGAGAATGGCGTTCTCGTCGCCCACGACTACAGCCAGTACATCCGCTGGGTCAAGGACGACAACAACAAGGTTGCCCAGTAGAGTTTTGAGTTTTAAGTTTTAAGTAAGGATACTATCGCCCAAAACTCCTAACTCCTAACTCCTAACTTCTGACTTCTAACTCACCTCGGTTTTATCACCTCTCGCGTCTCGACGGGGATGTTATATTCCTTGTGGAGTAGTTGGTCGAGTTCGTCAGGTGACATTTTCATGGCCTGCTCGGCTCGCTCGGGCACATCAATCACTGTGCGGTTCTTGTCGAGGTAGGCCATTGCGCGCTTGACGGCATACTTGAAGCCCTCCTCGCCCAGGTTTTTCACCTTGTGCTCCACGCCATACTCTATCATGGCCATGATCATGGCAATCATGCCCACGTCGCTATCTGCCAAGCAGCAATCCCGCAGTTCAATCATGATTTCATCAGAATTGATCATCCAGCCGAACAGGAAATTCTGTACTCTTTCCTGCACGTAACTGGTCGAATCAAAGGGCTGATCCAGCCACCAGCGGGCCAGACGCAGGGCGTCGGCACTATACTTGCGGCAATCCTTGGCACTGGAGACGTCATTGCGTGAAGGGACACCCAGATTGGCGGTCTTGTAGGTCTTGGTGCGCAAGGTGGGGGTCTGGACTGTAGGCAAGAATGGGTGGTCCTGATACCACTTGGCAAAGGCGTCGGTCTGGGCCTCGGCGGTAGAGTCGGTCTTGAACCAGTTCTTGTAGGCCTCGCTGTCGCCTTCACTCATCAGGAACATGTTATAGGCCTGCCAGTGACCGCTCTGGCGCACCTGCCGCTGGAAGTCCAGAATAGACACGTCATAGTAGCCGTTCAACGCCTTGTACAACTCGTCGATAAAGCGGCCGCGGGCATTGATGAGGGATTGCAGCGTGAATTCCTTCTCGCCGGCCAGTCCGAACAACATCCCGTTCTCAAAGGCGATGGGCAGTGGCAGAACCATTGTCGAGGTGTCCTGCGAGAACTCGATGGTGTTCATCTTGGTCAGCGTGGTGTGGACGATGGTGGAATCGCCCTGGGTCGTGAAATGGATATTCTCCTTGTACAGGTCATAGAGCAGAGAACTCATTTCGTCGCTGCGGTCGAGGTAGAAGTCATAATTCATGCTGAGCAGGCGTGCTGCCTCGGCATACATGATGGCCCAGAATGGCTCGGTTGACATGGCGAAGAGACGTGCCAGGTTGTAGTAGGCCGATGGTTGCTCTGGCTGTACTTCAATGGCTTTTTCAAACATCTCGACGGCTTTGTCATAGTCCTTCTCGTTTTGGGCAATGGTACCCTGCTCAACATAGAGCAAGGCGGCGTCGGGAAATCGTTCCAGCCCGCGGTTGTAGGTCTTGATGGCTTCCTTGCGCTTTCCCATGTTGTCGAGTGCGTTGCCTTCCATGTGATAGACCTGAAAGTCGGCTGCGGGGTGCTTCTCGAGGCGTTTGCACAGTTCTACCACCCGCTTCAGGTTGCCCATCACCGAGTGGGCATAACACATCTCGTAGAGCACAGTATAGTTGTCGGGATACTCTTTATCAAGATTCTCAAGGATTTCAAGGGCTGTCTCGGCCATGCCGTTATCCATCAGCGTGACCGCCTTGTCGAGTCGGGTCACTGCGGCCTCGCTCATGTCCTTGCGGTCGGTCTGGGCCGGCGATGTGAACACGACTGTTGCTGCAAGAATCAACAGTAATAGTAGTTTCTTCATTTCCTGGTACTTTTTTGCGCCTGATTGAGGCAGGTTAGACTTCTGTTTCTGTTTAGGGCACTCCGTAACGGGACTCCATATATTATGAGAATCAAAAGTATATATTTTTTACGGAAAAGTGATATTTTAACAACTATTTAACAATAAATGGCAACCGGTATCTATTCACCGAATTCAAATCACGCAAAGTCGCGAAGATGCTAAGTCAGCATTCATGTTATTGGTGTAAGAACTGAACATTTTATTAATGTCTTAAAATAACATCTTAACGCCTTGCAGCCTTGGCGTGAGGTTCGTTTTGCCTTAGCAAAAAGGGCTTGATACCAATAATTAACGCTCCAGGGCCCGCATTTACCCAAAAAAGTGCTATCTTTGTCGGTTGAATATATGACAAGCGATGCGGATATATAAGTTCAAGAGCATATTGAAATCCGTCCTGTGGGGTGGTAACAGGCTGGCGACGTTCAAGGAAATGCCGCTGTTTGATGAACCCGTCGGCGAGAGTTGGGAACTGTCGGCGATGCCGGGGCGTGAGTCGGTCGTGGCCGAGGGCGATGACCGCGGCATGACGTTATCACAACTGGTGCAGCGCTACGGTGCTGACCTTGTGGGTGATAAAGTCTATCGGCGCTATGGCACCCATTTCCCCTTGCTCATCAAGTTTATTGATGCCCGCCGTGACTTGTCAATCCAGGTGCACCCTGATGATGAGATGGCCCGCCGCCTGCATGGCAGCATGGGTAAGAACGAGATGTGGTACATCCTGGAGGCCGATTCCGGCGCGCTGATCAGGACTGGGTTTAACCGCTCGATCAATGTCGAGGAGTTTGACCGTCGCCTGGCCGATGGTACCATCCTGGATATCATCAACAAGACGGAATCCCGCCCGGGAGAGACTTTCTTTATTCCTTCAGGGCAGATTCACGCCATCGGCGCCGGTAACTTGCTGGTCGAAATCCAGCGGTCGAGCGATGTGACCTATCGGGTGTGGGACTACGACCGCCGTGATGCCGCAGGCAACCTGCGTGAATTGCATGTCCAGCAGGCACGCGAGGCCCTGAACTTCGCTGCCCGTGACTGTCAGGTGCACGACATGCCTCGCCTGGACAACGGCATGACACAACTGGTGCGTTGCCGGGATTTTGATGTGCGTCGGCTGGAATTGAGTGGCAGCCACTTGCTGGAATACCCCGTTGCGCACTCCTTCGAGGTGATGATCTGCATCAAGGGCGGGATGACCCTGAAGGTCGATGGCATGCCCCTGGTCGAGGTGCGACAGGGCGAGACGGTGCTGGTACCCGCCATTGCCGATAGGGTAGAGATGAGAGGCAACGGCCAACTCCTGCTGGTATCGGTGCCCGATTAAAAGATGACAAATCATTAATACATAAAGAAATGAACAAGAAAACGAAATGGATTGTAGGTGCTATTGCCGCTGTGGCGGTTGTACTCGTGGCATGTGCAGCACCCTATCTCTTTACAGGAGCCCCTGCCGATGGCTTGATCAAGATGCGCAAGGGTAGCACCATCGCCTCGATTGGCGACAGTGTGCAGGCTTGTGTGGATGTGAATTACGGCAAGCGTGTGGCAACCATGCTCTCGCTCATGGGCGCTAAGGTTGAGAACCGTGAGGGCGCCTTCCGCATCACGCAGGGCATGTCACCCTTTACCGCCGCCCGTTATATCAAGAACGGGGCACAGAGCGGAGTGCGATTCACATTCAACAACGTGCGCACGCTCGACGAGTGGACCCAGCGCTGGGGCGACACCTTCATGGAGGGCCCAGATGCCATGCGCAAGGCACTGAAGGATAGTGCACTGTGTGCCAAGTATGGCAAGACGCCGCAGACCATCGCCTGCCTGCTGATGCCCGACACCTATGAGTTCTACTGGAACATCTCTCCCGAGAAGATGCTCGATCGCATGAACGACTACTATAACGACTTCTGGAACAGTGAGCGCAAGGCCAAGGCTCAGCGACTGGGCCTCACCCCCGACGAGGTAGCCACTGTGGCGTCGATTGTCGAGGAAGAGACCAGCAAGGCCGACGAGCGTGGCAAGGTGGCACGCCTCTACCTCAACCGTTTCCAGCAAGGCATGCGCCTGCAAGCCGACCCGACGGTGAAGTTTGCCATCGGCGACTTCTCGATCAAGCGCATCACCGTGCCCATGACCCAGGTCAACTCGCCCTATAACACCTATCGTGTCAACGGTTTGCCCCCGGGTCCCATCCGCTTGCCCGAGAAATCGACCATCGATGCCGTGCTCAACGCGCCGCAGCACGACTACCTGTACATGTGTGCCCGTGCCGACTTCAGCGGCTATCACGACTTCACGCGGGACTATGCTTCCCACCTGGATAATGCCCACCGCTATCAGGCCGCGCTTAATGCCCGTGGTGTGAAGTAAGGCCTTTAATAATCTGAATGACAGTTAGATCCTGATTATAAATTAAAAGATTATGGAAAAAGAAGAAAAAATCGTTGTGCTTGCCAAGTACACGAGCCCCATCGACGCCAACATTGTCAAGGGGGCTCTCGAGGCCAGCGGTATTGCCGCGGGCGTGATTGTTGACAACACGGCCAATGCCATCTGGATGTCTCCGGCAAGGGTCGTGGTGTTTGAGCGCGACCTGGAACTGGCCAGGAAAGTGATTAACGAGACGGATGAGGCCGCTCCCGCCGACGCTCCCGCCGAGGAGTAATATACTAAACAAGCCATTTCCTCGTTATATTATTGTATTAAGATAAGATAACGACATGACAACCTATCTGCGTCACATGTTAGTACTGGCTGCGGTCGGTGTGGCATTTTGTGCTTTGGCCGACGATGGTCCCAAGACCACAGCCTATAATTTCCTGAGTGTCCCCTCATCCAGCCACGTGTATGGATTGGGTGGTCACAACCTCACCATCATCGACGATGACATCAACCTGATCGAGCAGAATCCCTCGTTGCTGGGCCCGGAGTTTGACCATCAGGTGGGTGTTAACTACATGCGCTACATCGGAGAGACCAACTTTGCCGGACTGCGCTACGGGCAGGGGGTGAGCGAGCATGGGGCCTTTGCGGCTGGGATCCAATACTTTGGCTATGGCAACATCCAGGGTGCCGCGATCGACGGTACCAAGACGGGCACCTTCAGTGCCAGCGACATAGCCTTCAGCCTGACCTATAGCCACGACATCAGTGACAACTTCCGCGGCGGTATTACTGCCAAGTACCTCTACTCCAAGTATGAAGACTATAGCGCTGGAGCCGTTGCCGCCGACCTGGGCATCAACTATTATGACCCCGAGCACGAGTTCTCGGCTTCGCTGGTTGCCAAGAACCTGGGCGGTCAGGTCAAGAAGTTCAATGAGTACAAGGACAACCTGCCCTGGGACATTCAGGTGGGTGTGAGCAAGATGTTGGGTAAGGCGCCCATCCGCCTTCACCTCACGGCCTATGAACTGGCGCGCTGGAAATCACCCTACTACAAGATAGAGGATGTCAACAATCCCAATAGTGACCTCGTGAAGAAGGAGTCCTTCGGCAGCAACCTGCTGCGACACCTTGTCTTTGCTGCCGACATCCTGCCGACCAATAATCTCTACCTGGGCATCGGCTACAACTACCGCACACGCACCGATATGGCTACCTACAAGCGCGACTTCATGTCAGGTCTATCGCTCGCTGCCGGATTGAAGGTCAGGGCATTCGGCTTTGGTGCGGCCTTTGCCCGTCCCCACACGGGGGCGACCACCTTCATGTTCAACATGACGACAAGCATCGGCGAACTGATGAAGTAGAATAATCACAAAATCAAGGGATTTTTTATGAAAAAAATATATGTTCTTGCCCTATTGCTGGTTATGGCAACAGGCGCTCTTGCCCAGCGCATTCAAGTCGTTGATGTCGATGGGTTGCCCATCGCGGCCGTGTGTGTGACCAACGAGAAAGGTGCCCTGGTGGGCTCGACCGACAATGATGGCTGGCTCCGGGATGCCAAGGGCAATAGCCACTTGTATTTCTCTCACGTGGCATTCAAGGCCATGGATGTGAATATTGACACCATTCCCAGCGGCACTGTGGTGATGCAGGATGCCAACTTCCAGTTGACTGAATTGGAAGTCAAGCCCAAGGAACTGCTCTATGCACAGACCTATTACCGTTGCGTCTATGTCTGTGACGAAGGCCCTATCTATTTCCGTGCCGGCGTGGTGGACAACACCTATGAGTTCGCCAAGCAGAAGTTCTCGTCCAAGACCCGCAGCGTGGCCCGGGGCAAGAATGGCTTATACCGTTTCATCATCAGCACGCTCGTTGGCCGCTACATCGACAAGTGGGCGCGCGTTGACACGATCAATAACTACAAAAGAATACTCCGTGCTGCCGATGAAGGCAAACTCTTCCTCACCCACGAGTCAACAGGGCGCACTGTGGTGAGCGACACGATCTCGGTCCTGGGCACTATCGATGTCGATGAACAGGCCGGTAGGCGCACAACCAATTTTGACGTCTGGACCTATGACGACCACATCGAGGCAACCAAGGCTGCAGCCAAGGAGGCCAAGACCGGCAAGAAGCAAAAACAGAAAAAAGAGGACTACACGGCTTCACATGGCTATTGTGAGATTTATAATATCGACGAGAACGGACAGTCACGAATCGATGACCTGGTCATGAAGCAGATACTCGTCTCGGGACACTTTGAACATATGGATCAGGACTTCGTGATTCTGCTGGAAACCTTCACCATCGAGCGGGATTACATCGACAAGAAGGAATTCAAGCAGGTGCGCAAGGAGAACGAGGTCGAGATGGACATCAACGAACTGCGCCGCCTGGAGCAGAATTACCACATCCCGCCCTTGGCGCCCAATCTCAAGGCCGCTGTCGACCAACTCTTCAAGAAGGAACTGGAAGGTTAAAAACCTATTAGAGAAGAATGACATGGAATCAATCACACGCTTCCTCCGAGAGAATTTCGACCTTGTCATGCTGCTCGTCGGCATCCTGGGCGTCATCATCAGTGTCATCGCTGTTGCTGTTGAAATGAAAAAGAAACGCAAGAAAAAATAAGGGCACGATATCGCAGTTAGCCCTAAAAGTTTTTTAATGCTAATTTCGCTAATGAAAACGTATTTCACTAAAAATATTAATAACTGATTCGTGAAATTAGCCCCGCAGGATTCGGGCCATCATTTTGTCATTAAAAAAATAAAACTGACATGCTGCAACTCAACAAAGTTCATCACATCGCCATCATCTGCTCCGACTACCAGCGCAGCCTCGACTTCTACACCCGCCTGCTGGGCTTTACCGTCAAGGCCGAGAATTACCGCCCCGAGCGAGGTGGCTACAAGACCGACCTTGCCCTCAATGGCGAGTATGTGATAGAATTGTTCTCGTTCGACAACCCGCCCCAGCGCGTGACCAGCCCCGAGGCTGCAGGACTGCGGCATCTCGCATTTGAAGCCGATGACATCGATGCCGCCGTCGCCCAACTCGACACCCTGGGGATCCTCCACGAGGCTATTCGCATCGACGACTACACTGGCAAGCGTTTCGTCTTCTTCTATGACCCCGACAATCAGCCCCTGGAACTCTACGAGAAGTGAAACCATTTCTCCTGTTGAGAGCAGGACAGGCGCTTGATGTCAGTAAAGAATCGATACTATAACCGCATGTGCTACTCCCAGTGCCTCTTGGACAATAAAATCGTGATTAAGTGAGCGCAATGCCATGCTTGCATGAGCATTGTCGAGCGAGAACGATTTATCAAAATCACCGGAATCTAAAAGAGAATGAGTGTTTAGCGGAATAAATCGCTACCTTTGCCTGCGTTTACAGAAAGATAAATTGGAATTTATGGAAATCAAAAACAGACCCAATCCCAATGAGGCCTTCCCGAATCCTAAGATTCCAAGCCTCTGCTTCATCAAGAACGTGGTGAAGAACCCTCGTATCATTATAGGTGACTACACTTATTACGATGATGTGGATGGTGCTGACCAATTCGAGAAGCATGTGACTCATTTCTACGATTTCATCGGAGACCGACTGATTATCGGCAAATTCTGCGCCATTGCCAAGGGTGTGGAATTTGTCATGAATGGAGCCAACCATAGGATGGACGGCGTGACAACCTATCCGTTTTATGTCATCGGCGGTGACTGGGGAAGTGCCATTGCGCCAGTGAAAGACGAATTGCCTCTGAAGGGTGATACCGTAGTGGGCAATGACGTCTGGATTGGTCAGAATGTAACTATCATGCCTGGCGTTCATATAGGTGATGGAGCCATTATCGGTGCCAATTCTGTGGTAGCAACAGATATTCCTCCTTACGCTGTTGCCGTGGGTAATCCCTGCCGAGTGGTCAAGATGCGTTTTGACGACGAATTCATCGCCTATCTGCTGCAACTGAAATGGTGGGATTGGGACATCGAGAAGATTGAGCGCAATTTCAAAGCCTTGTCGAGTGGGGATTTGTCGTTAATAAGGAAGATTAATCAATAGTTTCTCATCCATGGTTATACTGATAACAGGTGCATCACACACGGGTAAAACGCTTCTTGCACAGCGTATGCTTGAGAAATATAAGTATCCATATCTGTCTATAGATCACTTGAAAATGGGTATGATCCGAAGTGGTAAGACTAATCTTACCCCAGAAGACGATGATGCCCTTACGGATGAGCTTTGGCCGATTGTGCGTGAAATGATAAAGACTGCAATAGAGAATCGTCAGAATCTCATAGTAGAAGGCTGTTACATCCCTGCTGATTGGCGCAACGATTTCAGTGAGAAATATTTGCAGTCAATAAGGTTTATTTGCCTTGCAATGTCGGATGCTTACATTGAAGCTCATATCGATGAGATAAGGAATCATGCCTCTTCTATCGAAACGAGGTTGCACGCCACAGGCTGTACAATAGAATCTCTGAAGCTCGACAATCACAACTACATTGATGCTTTTACTCAAAGTGGTGAGAGAATTACGATAATTGATACAGATTTTCGCCAGACAGTAAAAAACCTTATCGAACAGTAAATTCCCATTTATCGGTACGTCTTTTCCCGTCATACGCGGTTGAAGAACTTATACCAAAATGATAAAAGTCGGATCGAATAGTGCCTAACAACAAAGTATCGTAATAGAAGAAAAAATGAGTGTTACTTGATACAAAACTTGATACACAACTTACTGTTTTTAATCAATTTCTGTTCTTTATAGTTGTCATTAGAAGAAAAGTGGCTATATTTGCGATAAAAGAAAAATAAGTTTGATTGTTACACGAATCATTTTAACAACAGATCATTATGAAACTGGAAGATTTATACTTGATCAACAAAGAAGAATGGCTGGATGTTATCAAGGACAAGTGCAAGAAAAAAGCGAAAACTCATTTCTGTGTTGGGTTGGTTTTATTGATACTTTTCCTGATATTTTTGACAATGGTAATAACTTTTGAGCATTCTCGCCTTTGGACAATAGAAGATTTTGTTTACTTCTTGACGCTATTATTATTTGCCCTTATGTCAGGCTGGCAGGTTCTAAAATCTCACAGCTTTTTAAAAACCATCGACGGTCTCGGCACTCCAGAACAACTATTGAACAAGTTCAAAAAGTACGTTAAAGACAAAAGTATCATCTGGACGATAGGACAATTGATATTTTGCGGGTGGTTTGCTTGTTTCTGTTATTTTTCCTCTGCTTCGGGTACTATGAAAGTGATTGGTTGGATCATCGTCTTAGTCTCCGCTATAGTGCATATTTACAGATTAATACGCGGTAAATATTCTGTAGGCTACGGTGATGAGGATATCACCCGTCGTCTGCAAGAACTCATCGGGGAAGAGTAACCTCATTCCCTCGTCTTTTCAAGGTCTAATCGGTTGAAGAACTTATACTAAAATGATAAAAGTCGGATCGAATAGTGCCTAACAACAAAGTATCGTAGTAGAAGAAAAAATGAGTGTTACTTGATACAAAACTTGATACACAATTTACTGTTTTTAATCAATTTCTGTTCTTTATAGTTGTCATTAGAAGAAAAGAGGCTATATTTGCGATAAAAGAAAAATAAGTTTGATTGTTACACGAATCATTTTTACCAACATATCATTATGAAACTGGAAGATTTATACTTGATCAACAAAGAAGAGTGGCTGGATGTTATCAAGGACAAGTGCAAGAAAAAAACGGAAACTCATTTCTGGGTTGGGTTGGTTTTATTGATACTTTTCCTGATAATGCTGATGATGCCGATAATTGCAATGAATGATGAGCATTTTACACCATATTCGGCATATGATGATCAGTATTATGTTTTAAAAAGTTTCACTTTGCTCTTGGCGCTATTTTTATATGCCCTTGTGTCAGGCTTGTGGGTTATAAAATCTAACAGTTTTTTAAAAACCATCGACGGTCTCGGCACTCCAGAACAACTATTGAACAAGTTCAAAAAGTACGTTAAAGACAAAAGTATCATCTTGACGATAGGACAATTGATAT
>Ga0310695_10000915_pt1 | contig 72196 bp, 57 predicted proteins | sample RumenRJG_04DNA_FD_203882 | JGI IMG/M metagenome (GOLD analysis project Ga0310695, IMG submission 203882) | Bovine rumen microbial communities from Lethbridge, Alberta, Canada - RJG_04 (v2) (version 2) | ecosystem: Host-associated > Mammals > Digestive system > Stomach > Rumen | place: Canada... | reverse complement strand
AAATGAATAGTGAGAAAGTGAATAGTGATGTTTACAACCTCAATGGTCAGCACATGGTCAATCCCAGCAAAGGAGTGAAGATTGTAAATGGCAAAAAGGTTTTTATTAAGTAAAGGTTAGTAGTTAATTAATTGTTAGTTAATTGGTTAAGAAAAGGATTGTTTTTCAGGATAACATTTTATTAATAACTAAAGACAAATGAAGATGACGAAAAGATGCATAATGACACTGGCAGCAGTCTTGACGCTGACGATGGCCAATGCGCAGACAGTGACACCTCAGGCTTGCGAGCAGAGCATCGTGACGCCGAAGGCCACTGGACGCTATCTGTGGCTGCCCATCCAAGAGTCTGCTCCTGAAGGGAAGGTGCAGGTGATCTTGAACGGCATGTTGCAGATGGAGCAAAACGTGCGTATGGCCCGCGAACAGGTGGACTATTATGTGGCACTTGACTTGCAGCCGTATCAGAACCTGAACGCTCTGAGAGTATGCGTGCAGAACGTGCCGACAGGAAGTGTGTGCTTCAAGAAACTGGCACAGAACGACGATGCTGACTTCGAGTTGATTGAGGAAAAGTTCCGTCCGCTGTACCATCATACGCCCAAGCGTGGATGGATGAACGACCCGAACGGAATGTTCTATATGCCGTCGTCGACGGCAGGCAACGATGGGCAGGCAGGTGCCTGCGATGGCGTGTGGAATCTCTACTACCAGTACAACCCCTACGGTTCCATGTGGGGCAACATGCACTGGGGTCACTCTACCTCTACCGACCTCGTACATTGGAAGGATGAGGGCGTGGCACTGACTCCCGACGTGTGGGGGACGATGTTCAGCGGTTCATGCGTGGTGGATAAGGGCAACATTGTTGCCATGTACACTGCCAGCCGTCCCACTCCCTTTGGCGGTGACGTGCAGGCACAGTGCATCGCCTTCTCCAACGATGGCGGCAAGACATTTGCAAAGAATGAGGGCAACCCCGTGCTGACTGCCGAAGACAAGGACTTCCGTGACCCTCGTCCGTTCTGGAACGAAGACATCAAGGCATGGAACCTCATCCTCGCCGTTGGACAGGAGATGCGTATCTACTCATCGCCAGACCTGAAGCAATGGAAGTACGAGTCGTCTTTCGGCAAGGAATATGGCAATCACGGCGGCGTGTGGGAATGCCCCGACCTTTTCCCCATTGAACATTCAACATTGAACATTGACCATTCTTTGCAAGCAAAGCGAACAAGTTCGAGCGCTGCTGCGCGTAACAATAATGGTCAATCGTCAATGGTCAATGGTCAATCAAAGAAGTGGGTGCTCATCTGCAACATCAACCCAGGCGGCCCCTTTGGCGGATCGGCCACGCAGTATTTCGTCGGCCAGTTCGACGGCCACAAGTTCACCTGCGAGTCGAAGCCGGAGGTGACGAAGTGGCTCGATTATGGCAAGGACCACTATGCCACCGTCTCGTTCTACAACGCTCCTGAGAACCGCCACACCGTGCTGGCATGGATGTCGAACTGGCAGTATGCCAACCAGGTGCCCACCATGCAGTTCCGCTCGGCCAACTCGATAGCCCGCGACCTCGGATTGTTTGAGTACAAGGGTGAGACCTACGTCAGCGTGGTGCCCTCGAAGGAGATGCTGGCAGTGCGCGGCGCAAAGATGAAGCAGCCGACGGAGGCCTGCGAGATTGTCATCGACGTGAAGAAGCAGGCAGAGATTGTGCTCTCGAACGACAAGGGCGAGCAGGTCGTCATGAAATACGACGCTGCCAAGCAGACGTTCAGCATGGATCGCACCAAGAGCGGCGACGTGAGTTTCAGCGGCGACTTCCCCTGCGTGACCGAGGCTCCCACCTACGGCAGCGTCAAGCAACTTCGCCTGTTCATCGACCGCTGTAGCATAGAGGCCTTCGATGCCGATGGCAAAATGTCCATGACCAACCTCGTGTTCCCCACAGAACCCTATAATAATATAAAGGTGAAGGGTGGCAAAGCAACTATTTACGAAATTAAACACTAAAGAAAAATGGGTCAAAACAAATCGATTTATTTGATCCCCGTGATGCTCTGCTTCTTCTGCATGGGCTTCGTGGATCTGGTGGGCATCGCCTCCAACTATGTGAAAGAAGACCTTGCGCTGAACGACTCCGTGGCTAACGTGTTCCCCTCGCTGGTGTTCTTCTGGTTTCTTATCTTCAGCGTTCCTACGGGCATGCTGATGAACAAGATAGGGCGCAAGAATACGGTATTGCTGTCGCTGGTGGTGACGGCGGTGGCACTGCTGTTGCCGCTGTTTGGCGAGACATTCAGCATCATGCTGGTAGCCTTCTCGCTGCTGGGCATCGGCAACGCCCTGATGCAGACATCGCTCAACCCACTGGTATCGACCGTGATGGGTGGCGGCAACCTCGCTTCGACGCTCACCTTCGGACAGTTTGTCAAGGCCATCGCCTCGTTCTCGGCACCTTACCTGGCCATGTGGGGCGCAACGATGGTCATTCCCGAGTTCGGACTGAACTGGCGCGTGCTGTTTGGCATCTTCCTCGTGGTGGGTGTGCTGTCAACCATCTTGCTGTTTGTGACACCTATCGACGAACCAGCCATCGAGGGCAAGCCTTCCACCTTCGTGGAGTGCTTCAAACTGCTGGGCACACCCATCGTGCTGCTGTCGTTCCTCGGCATCATGTGCCATGTGGGTATCGACGTGGGCACAAACACTACTGCTCCCAAAATCCTGATGGAGCGACTGGGCATGACGCTTAACGAGGCCGCCTTCGCCACCTCGCTCTATTTCATCTTCCGTACCATCGGCTGCCTGACAGGCTCCTTCTTCCTCCGTGCACTGAAGATGCGTACATTCTTCATCATCTCCGTAGTGATGATGGCTTTGTCAATGTGTGGCCTGTTCGTCGGAACGGAGAAGTGGATGCTTTATGCAGCCATTGCACTCGTGGGCTACGGCAACTCTAACATCTTCTCCATGTGCTTCGCCACTGCACTCGAATCCATGCCAACCAAGCAGAACGAGGTGTCGGGCTTGATGATTATGGGCCTCTTCGGCGGCACCATTTTCCCGCTCTTCATGGGCTTGCTGAGCGATGCCATGGGGCAGGCCGGTGCCGTGCTCGTCATGGCCGTGGGTGTGGCCTATCTCTTTACATATATCAAACAAATTTAGTGGTTCAGGGGATTGGTCGTCTGGTCGTTTAGAAAAGTTACCCCAGTCGACAATACTATTATCCCCAAACCACCAAACGACAAAAAACCTAAACAACTAAAATATGAAACAAAACCGTTATGTAGTAGGACTCGGAGAAGTCCTGTGGGATGTACTTCCCGAAGGTAAGAAACTGGGTGGCGCACCCGCCAACTTTGCCTATCATGCCGGGCAGTTCCTTGGCATGGACAGCACCATCGCCATCAGCGCACTCGGCGATGACAAACTGGCCGACGAGACCATAGACGCACTGAAGGAGCACGGGCTGAACGACCTGATGCCCCGCGTGCCCTATCCTACGGGCACCGTGCAGGTGCAACTCGACGAGCAGGGCATCCCCACGTATGACATCAAGGAAAACGTGGCATGGGACAATATCCCCTTCGACGATGACATCGTCCAGATTGCCCGCAACTGCCGCGCCGTCTGCTTCGGCTCGCTGGCACAGCGCAACGTGGTCAGCCGCACCACCATCCAGAAATTCCTCGACGCTACGCCCGCCGACTGTCTGAAAATCTTCGACATCAACCTGCGCCAGCAGTTCTATACACAGGAGATCCTGAGAGAGTCGTTCCAGCGTTGCAACATCCTGAAAATCAACGACGAGGAACTGGTGCTCATCGGGCGTATGTTCGGCTACCCCGGTCTCGACATCGAGAACAAGTGCTGGCTCATCCTGGGCAAGTACAACCTCGACATGCTGGTGCTCACCTGCGGCACCAATGGCTCTTACGTCTTCACGCCCGGCCACGTGTCTTTCCAGGAGACGCCGAAAGTGAAGGTTGCCGATACCGTAGGCGCTGGCGACTCCTTCACCGGCTCCTTCGTCGGCAGCATACTCAACGGCAAGTCCGTTTCTGAGGCCCACCGCCTCGCCGTGCAGGTCTCTGCCTACGTCTGCACGCAAAATGGCGCCATGCCCACATTGCCAGCAGAACTGCTGAAATAAAGAGAAACAATAACATTGATGGTTTCCGTGCCAGGACGATGTTTTAAAACAACAAAGTCCTGGCACCTTTTTTCCCCACAAGGGTGTCGGCGTCCTTCACCTCTCTCGCATTTCTGCTGAAACTGAGCGGGTGTCATGCCAGTGTATTGATGTTTTAAAGTCAAATAATGTTTTGTGCAAGGCTCTCGCTAACCTGGAAGGGGTTTGACTCTTCGCCGAAGGTACTTCCGATCGACATTAAAAGCAAAAAAAGTGTTTTTTGCTTTGTAATGTTCTCACTTATTTGTACCTTTGCACCCGAAAAGTCCCCTAAGACGGGGGGGGTGGGCGTCTGAATAGGCGCAGGCACCTATATAATATAAACAATAAAAAGACAGAAAAAGATGAAAGCATTTGTATTCCCTGGACAGGGAGCACAGTTCGTAGGAATGGGCAAGGACCTCTACGACAACAACGCAACGGCAAAGGAACTTTTTGAGAAAGCAAACGAGATTCTGGGCTACAGAATCACAGATATTATGTTCGAAGGAACAGACGATGACCTGAAGCAGACAAAGGTGACACAGCCTGCCGTATTCCTCCACTCCGTCATCAGCGCCATCTGCATGGGCGACGATTTCCAGCCTGCTATGACTGCCGGCCACTCGCTGGGTGAGTTCTCGGCTCTCGTGGCTGCCGGTGCTCTCTCGTTTGAGGACGGTCTGCGTCTGGTTTATGCCCGTGCCATGGCTATGCAGAAGGCCTGTGAGGCTGCTCCCTCTACGATGGCTGCCATCATCGGCCTGCCCGATGCCCAGGTTGAGGAGATCTGCGCAAGCATCAACCGTGAGGGCAACGTGGTGGTCTGCGCCAACTACAACAACCCCGGTCAGTTGGTCATCTCTGGTAATGTGGACGCTATCAACGAGGCTTGCGAGCAGTTGAAGGCTGCCGGTGCCAAGCGTGCGCTGCCCCTGAAAGTGGGCGGTGCCTTCCATAGCCCCCTGATGCAGCCCGCCAAGGACGAACTGCAGGCTGCCATCGAGAAGACGGAGTTCAAGACACCTAAGTGCCCCGTCTATCAGAATGTGGACGGCAAGCCCCATACCGAGCCTGCCGAGATCAAGCAGAACCTGATTGCTCAGTTGACCTCATCGGTGCGCTGGACGCAATGCGTGCAGTCGATGATTGCCGATGGTGCCGACGACTTCACGGAGTGCGGGCCTGGCAAGGCACTGCGGGGCATGATCTCCAAGATCAACAAGGAAGTCAGCGTTCACGGCATTGAAGGGTAAAAGGTAAAGTGTAAAGTAAAAAATTTATAATGAAAGGTTCAAAGATTATCATCTACCAGATTTTTACGCGTCTGTACGGCAATCGCTGTCAGACGCGTAAACCTAATGGCACCATCGAGGAGAACGGTTGCGGCAAGTTGAACGATTTCACGACTTCTGTCCTCAAGCAGATTCGCGAGATGGGAGTCTCGCATGTGTGGTTCACGGGCGTTATCCGTCATGCTACGATGACCGACTATACAAAGTATGGCATTCCCCGTCAGCATCCTGCTGTGGTGAAGGGTAGGGCCGGTTCGCCTTATGCCATCACCGACTACTATGACATCGATCCTGATCTGGCTGTCGACGTCAACAAGCGCATGGAGGAGTTTGAGAAACTGGTCAACCGCACCCATCGTGCCGGCTTGAAGGTCATCATCGACTTCGTGCCTAACCATGTGGCTCGACAGTACCACAGTATCTGCAAGCCCGAGGGGGTGAGAGATCTGGGAGAGGATGATAATCAGGAGATTGGCTTCGATCCACAACATAACAATTTCTACTATTGTCCAGGGCAAACCTTCACGCCATACTTTGACCTCTATCATGGTGAGAACGAACCATATACGGAATGTCCGGCAAAGGCTACCGGCAACGACTGCTTCCACAATGCACCAGGCAGGAACGATTGGTATGAGACGGTGAAACTGAACTACGGCGTGGACTACTATGCCGGTGGAGTGGGCCATTTCAATCCTACGCCTGACACCTGGACGAAGATGCTCGACATCCTGCTGTTCTGGGCCTCGAAGGGCGTTGATGCCTTCCGTTGTGATATGGCAGAGATGGTGCCCGCCGAGTTCTGGGCTTGGGCAACGGGCAAGGTTCGTGCGCAGTATCCTGACATCCGATTCATCGGTGAGGTGTACAACCCTGCCGAATATCGCCACTACATCGCCTCGGGCTTTGACTACCTGTATGACAAGGTAGGCATGTACGATGCCATGCGTGACGTGATCTGCCACCGTCGTCCTACGGATGCCATCACATGGGCCTGGCAGCAGACCGACGACATTCGCGACCACATGCTCTATTTTCTGGAGAACCACGACGAGCAGCGCATTGCCAGCGAATTCTTCGCCGGAGCAGGCGAGAATGGCGTGCCGGCATTGGTGGTGAACGCGTTGATGCAGAAAAATCCCTTCATGCTCTACTTCGGACAGGAATGGGGTGAGCGCGGTATGGATGAGGAAGGCTTCAGCGGACGCGACGGTCGTACCACCATCTTCGACTACTGGTCACTTGAGCCTCAACAGACACCCCTCACAGCCATCTACCAGAAGGTGCTGAACATAGCCCGCACGGAAAAGGCAGTCAGCGAAGGTCAGATGTTCGACGTGATGTATGCCAACAAGCAATACTATCGTCAGTATGCCTTCCTGCGTAAGGCCGGCAAGGACATCCTGCTTGTCGTGGCTAACTTCGACAATGCGCTGACGATGAACCTCACGCTGCCCGAACATGCCTTCAACCATCTGGAGATTCAGGAGAAAGCCTATCAGGCAGAGGACTTGCTGACGGGACAGACGACTTCGCTTGTGCTGATGCGTGACCATAGCATCGCCCTTGCCCTGCCTGCCCGTGGTGCTTTAGTACTAAAACTGAAATAGGTCACAATGGACAATATCTTGAACGACCACAACAAGGACGAGTTCCCACCTGCTCACACAGCCGAGCATCTGCTGAATCAAACCATGATCCGGCTGTTCGGCTGTGAGCGCAGCCATAATGCCCATGTGGAACGGAAGAAGAGCAAGATGAGTTTCTTGCTCGATCACAAGCCGAGCCGTCAGGAGGAGAAAGAGATTGAGCGACGCATGAACGAACTGATAGAGGAAGACCTGCCCGTCACGTTCGAGTTCGTCACACGCGACAATCTGCCAGAGGGCGTTTCTCTGGACCGCCTGCCTGACGATGCGAGCGAGACGATACGCCTGGTCCGCATCGGTGACTACGACGTTTGCCCATGCATTGGAAAGCATGTGCGCTCAACCTCGCAAATCGGACGATTCGAGATGCTGGGCACCAACTGGGACGAGCACGAGCGGTCGTTCCGTGTGAGGTTCAAGATTGTGCAATGAGGACTGCCTATTGGTAGTCCTCTTTTGTAAGTGTCATCTCCAGATATATCTTCTCCGGGTTCTTGTTGGAACGGTAGATATAGTGGAAGTTGACACCCTTTTCCATCAGCGGCTTATAGGAGGGGCTGTTCTTCAGTTCTGCCACCAGCGCCTGCTTGGCATTCTGAAGCACACAGACCACGCTGTCGTTATCGTTGTCGCCAACGAAGCGGAAATACTGCGACTGGGTGAGGGTAGGGATGTCGAACACGATGCTGTCGAGCATCATGTTGTCGCCAATCGGCATCGGGCACTTGTTCTCGGTCATTTCTCGCGCCTCGCGGGCAGCCCGTTCCTCCAGTGATTCCTGGCAAGAGACGAGCAGGATGCCGGCAAGGGTCAGGATGAATAATTTCTTCATGTTGACAGGTCTTTATGTAATTTGTGCGCAAAGTTACGAAAAAACGAGGGAAATGCAAAAGGAAAACTTGTTTTTATTTTCATTTCCGAAGTGCAAGGACTCGAAACTTGTTTCGCTTGGCTCGTCCAAGAACTTCGACGAAAGCCAGAGTTACGAAAAGTCGAGCACAATACAAAGAAACTCGTTTATTTTTTTATTTCCCCGCTAGGTAGGCATACGTCGCATCCTAAAATCGAAAAACAACATATTCTCCAGTATCGAGTTCATTTTATTACGAAAAAGTTTGGTTTTTCTTTGGGAAAAGACTATTTTTGCAGATGAAAGTTAGAAAATGTGTATCAAAGAAGACCCCAAGAAGATAATAAGAAGAAATAACCATATATGAGTACTGAAGATTTACAAAAACGGACTACCGTCAATATACAGGAGAAGGCGAACCTGATTTGGGCCATTGCCGATAAGTTGGTGGGTACTTACAAACCCCACGAATATGGCAATGTCATCCTGCCCATGTGTGTGATTAAGCGCTTCTCTGATACGCTGGCACCCACCAAGCAAGCGGTGCTGGATGCCAATGCACTTTGCGAACAACGAGGATTGGCAGTACGTAAGGGATTCCTAACTACAGCCTCTGGTTACGATTTCTATAATGTGTCACCATTTACCTTCGAGGGCTTACTCTCCGATGCAGACAACATTGCTGACAACTTCCGCAGTTACCTGAACCACTTTTCAGAGAATGTGGTGGATATCATTGAGAAGTTTGACTTCGATAAGGAAATCACTAAACTCGACCATAATGGCATTCTCTACAACGTCATCCAGGAGTTCTGCAGCAAGAAAGCTTATATGGGTGCCGACGAGATTAGTGCGGTGGATATGGGCTACATCTTTGAAGAGTTGGTACGCAAATTCTCTGAGAGTTACGACGAGCAGGCTGGAGCACACTTCACGGCTCGCGACATTATTTATATGATGGCCGAACTATTGGTAGCACCACAACGCGAGCAGTTGGAAGAGGAGGGTGTAACCGCTACCGTCTATGATATGGCGATGGGTACCAGTCAGATGCTCGACTGTCTGTCGGAAAAACTTCTTGAGATTGATCCTGAAGCGCAGATTACCGAGTTTGGTCAGGAGCTCAACGAACAGACTTTTGCTATTGCTAAGGCTAACGTGCTCATTAAGGGTGGCGATGCCGACAACATGCGTCATGGTAACACCTTGAGCGACGATAAGTTTGAGGGCTATACCTTCGACTATATCATCTCAAATCCTCCTTTCGGTATCGAGTGGAAAAATGAGAAAAAGACCGTCGAGGAAGAACATAAACGTGGCGATATGGGCCGCTTTGCACCCGGTTTGCCTGCCATTGGCGATAGTCAGCAGTTGTTTATGCTTAATGGTATCGCTAAGCTGAAGGATACTGGTCGCATGGCTATCATCCAGAATGGTTCACCATTGTTTAAGGGCGATGCTGGTAGCGGCGAGAGTAATATCCGAGGTTATCTGCTGGATAACGACTGGCTCGAAGCTATTGTGCAGATTCCTAACGATATGTTCTACAACACTGGTATTGCCACCTATATCTGGGTAGTTACCAAGGACAAGGCACCAGAGCGAGTGGGCAAGGTGCAACTGATTGACGCCAGTAAGTGCTGCGAAAAGCGACGCAAGTCATTAGGCAACAAGCGCAATGAGTTTACTGACCGTTGCATCGACCTGATAAGCAAGGCTTATATGGCCTTCGATAATGGTACGTATGAGGATGGCGAATTGGTGGTTGAAAGCAAAGTGAAGTACTGCGACGACTTCAAGTTTACCAAGGTGGCTATCAAACTGCCCAACAAGGGAAAGGATACGGAGAATGTACCCTTCAAGGAAGACATCGAGGCCTATATGCAGAAGAATGTCTATCCTTATGCGCCAGAGGCTAAGGCAGATATGAAAGCCAGCAAGATAGGTTATGAGATACCTTTCACTCGCGAGTTCTACAAATATGTGGCTCCTCGCAAGAGTGATGAGATATTTGCCCACCTGCAGGAACTGGAGAAACAGGAAACAGAGTTGATGGCTAAAATCATGGGAAGATGAGCAAAATATCATTTAGATTCTATAAGGACCACGAGGTCAGAGCCATTTGGGATGAAGAGAATGCCAAGTGGTGGTTCTCCGTGCAGGATGTCGTTGGAGCCATTAACGACCAATTTGACTACAAGAAGAACCGTAACTACTGGAAGTATCTTAAGACCAAACTACGCAAGGAAGGAAATGAGTTGGTTAGTGCCACTAACCAACTGAAACTACGTGCCGCTGATGGTAAACGATACGATACGGACGTGTTAGATGCAGAAGGTATCAAATTGCTTGCGAAATATACGAATAATCAGCGCGCTATGGATTTTCTTGACTGGTTTACCTATAGCGACAATACCATTGACGGACAAAGCCGCAAAAAGGCTTATACTCTTTGGGGAAGCAACCTTGTTGCAAACAAAGATGTTGGTAAAGTGAAAGCCCTACAGCAGATTCACGCCTATCTCTTTGGGGGACTTTACGATTTTGCAGGTAAGATACGTACGAAAACTATTTCTAAGGGTAACACGCTGTTTTGCTTGGCAGAATACCTGCATGACAACTTAAAGACGATTGAACTGATGCCAGAGACAACATTTGACGAGATTGTTGATAAGTATGTGGAGATGAATGTTGCCCATCCGTTTATGGAGGGCAACGGACGTTCTACGCGTATATGGCTCGATATGATTTTCAAGAAGCGTTTAGGTCAGTGTGTCGATTGGAGTAAGATAGACAAGAAAGACTATCTTGATGCCATGATTGCAAGTCACATGGACAGTACTCAAATTCGCGAGCTGTTGAGGGGCGCTATGACTGACCGCATCGACGACCGCGAAATCTTTATGAAGGGTATTGATTATTCTTACTACTACGAGCAGGAGGACTAACCTATGGCAAGAGAATATCGAGATAGCGGCATAGAATGGATTGGCCAGATTCCGAAGCAGTGGGAGGTAAATAAGATAAATCGCTTATTCAGCACCATCGGTAGTGGCACAACACCAACATCCACGGATAATGATGCTTATATCGGGCATATAAATTGGATACAATCTGGGGATTTAAATGGAAGTGTATTAGAAGTAGTAAAGAACAGGATTTCAGAGGACACATTATCAAAGTATTCTGCCTTGACAGTTTATAATGCTCCATTTATAATTATTGCTATGTATGGCGCTTCTGTCGGCAATATATCTATTTCAACAATAGACGGCTGTTGTAATCAAGCATGTTGCGTATTATGCAAATCTAACATCAATTTCAAGTACGCATTCTATGCAATAAAATCCTCTCAACGTTACCTTGTATATAAGGCTGTCGGAGGTGGTCAACCTAATATAAGTCAAAACACGCTAAAACAATTGTGGATTCCTGTTCCTAATCTTCCTGCGCAGCAAAAGATTACAGATTTTTTGGATAAGGTATGTGGTGAAGTGGATGAAATGGTGGCTCTGCAAGAAACGATGATAGAGGAACTGAAAGCCTATAAGCAATCCGTCATCACAGAAGCCGTCACCAAAGGCCTCAATCCAAACGTCCCCATGCGTGATAGCGGAATTGATTGGATTGGAGAGACGCCAGAGCATTGGGATATTGTTCCTATCAAGTACATAAAGGGAAGTGACAAGAATGCATTCGCTGATGGACCGTTTGGTTCAAATTTAAAGTCAGAACATTTCATTGAAAATGGTGATGTGATAGTGATTGAAAGCGGTAATATAACGACTGGCAAATTCATTTATAAAGATTTTAAAACCATATCAAAGGAACATTTTGAAACGATAAGAAGAAGTGAATGCAAAGAAAATGATGTAATAATTGCCAAAATTGGAGCCAATTATGGTATGGCAGGCATATTACCATTGCTAGATAAGCCATCAGTCGTTTCAGGAAACTCTTTAAAGATTACATTAGATGACAATAAAATGATAAATTCTATTTTTGTATATCTAATGATGTCTGCGAAATGGAATAATGGTTTCAAAGGACTAGTGCAAGAAAACGCACAACCTGCATTGTCATTATCTGGCCTAAATAACTTTAGAATGCCTTATGCACCTCTTCCCGAGCAGCGCATCATCGCCTCTTACCTCGACACCAAGTGCTCTGAAATCGACTCGCTGATAGCTTTGAAGCAGGCGAAGATAGAGGAGCTGAAGGAATACAAGAAGTCTGTAATCTACGAATATGTAACTGGTAAAAAAGAAGTGGTATGAACGACGATACAAATATACAACCCATGCAGTCGGACTTTGAGCAAATAAAGAGGAAGGCTGAGAACGGAAAAGAATATTGGAGTGCCAGAGACTTGAGCATGGTTTTGGGTTACAGCACGTGGCAGAAGTTTAACCGCGTGTTGAACAAAGCCCTGCAGGTGGCTCAGAATAGAGGCATGGATATGGGTGAGCATTTTAACCAGGTGGTTGAGATGGTTAAATTGGGGTCTGGCACTTTTCGCGAGGTGGATAATTTCCATCTGTCGCGTCTGGCCTGCCTTATCATTGCAGAAAACGCTGATGGCAAGAAACCACAAGTGCAAGCCGCTCGTATTTATTTCAAAGAACAGACAACGATTTCGGAACTTGTTGAGAATCAGATAACTTCGCGCATCCTGATATACAAGACCAACCAAGGCGAAACGCATGTTGAAGTGCTGTTTAATGGCAAAACATTCTGGCTTACTCAGAAGCGAATGGCCGATTTATACGATGTTGACGTGAGCACTGTGAACTATCATCTTGGTAATATTTTCGAGACAGGAGAATTGAAAGAAGAGGCAACTATTCGAAAAATTCCAATAGTTCAACTGGAAGGTGATCGCGAAGTGAACCGTCCTCAATTGATGTACAGTCTTGACGCCATCATTGCCGTAGGTTATCGTGTAAACAGTTATAAGGCTACTCAGTTCCGTATCTGGGCCACAGAGGTATTGAGAGAGTTTATCATCAAAGGCTTTGTGCTCGATGATGAACGTCTGAAGCAGGGTAAGCATTTCGGAGTTGACTACTTTGACGATTTGCTGGAGCGCATCCGTGAGATTCGCACCTCTGAGCGACGCTACTATCAGAAAATTACTGATGTCTATGCAGAGTGTAGTGCTGACTACGACCCTAAGAGCGAAACCACCCAGTTGTTCTTCAAGATGGTGCAGAACATGATGCACTGGGCTGTAACGCACCAGACGGCAGCAGAGATCATTTATACCAGAGTCGATGCCGACATGCCTCACATGGGACTGACCACATGGAAGAACGCGCCTGACGGCAGGGTGCAGCGATCAGACACTATTGTTGCAAAGAATTATTTGAGCGACAAGGAGGTATCAGAACTGAACCAGATTTCAAATGCTTTCCTTGATTTGGCAGAAAACAGAGCGGACCGTCAGCTCATTACCACGATGGCAGAATGGAAAGAGCAATTGGAGAGGTTCTTAGGAATGTATAATTACGAAGTTCTTGAGGGCGCTGGTACTGTGACTGCTGAAGAAGCCAAAGAGAAAGCCTACGGCGAATACGATAAGTTCCGTTTGATACAGGACTGCGAGTATCTGTCGGATTTTGATAAGGAGATAAAGAACTGGAAACAGCTTGGCCTGTTTAACGATGATAACCAATAACTAACCCATGCTATATGGAAACGAAAGAGAAGAACCTGGAGCAAGATATTGAGAGTTGGCTGCTGAGTGAAGGCGGCTACGTGAAGGGTACGATGGCTACGTACGACAAGAAACGGGCCATCGATATGCCTGTGCTCATCCAGTTTATAGAAACTACGCAACCCAAGCAATGGGAGCGCTATAAAAACATCTATGGCGAGCAGGCAGAACATCAACTCTATAAGATGTTCCAGAGCAATGTGGCCCAGAGCGGACTCATCTATGTGCTGCGAAATGGTATCAAGGATCGTGGCATTGGTCTGAAATTCGTATATTTCGAGCCTGCATCAGGACTGAACGAGGAACTGGTGGAAAAGTATAATGCCAACATCCTGACAGAAACACGCCAGTTCTTCTATTCGACTGAAAACAAGAATTCCATTGATATGGTGCTTTCTGTAAACGGTATTCCTGTGGTGGCGCTGGAACTGAAGAACCAGTTTACAGGTCAGACGGTGGAGAACTCGAAGCACCAGTATATGTACGACCGTGACCCTAAGGAGCCACTGTTCCAATTCAATAACCGCATATTGGCTTACTTTGGTGTTGACCTGGAAGAAGTGGTGATGACAACCCATCTGCAAGGCGATAAGACGCGCTTCCTGCCATTCAACCAAGGAAGCAACGGAGCAGGTAACATAGGCGATGGTGGAAATCCTGAGAATCCAGATGGCTATCCCACATCGTATCTGTGGGAGAAAGTGCTGCGCAGGGATATGCTGCTGTCGCTGCTTCAGCGATACATCAGTTTGCAGGTAGAGACGAAGGTGAAGTTGGAGAAGGGAAAGAAGGTGACGCTGAAATCAGCCAAGATTATCTTCCCACGCTATCACCAGTTGGATGTGGTAGAAAAGTTGGTGGCTGACACCAAGGCCTCGAAGGAGGGTAAAAACTATCTGCTGCAGCATAGTGCAGGCAGCGGCAAGTCGAACTCCATAGCCTGGTTGACCTACCGCCTGTCGTCGCTACATAATGATGAAGACAAGGAAATGTTCCAATCGGTATTTGTAGTAACCGACCGTCGCATACTGAACAATCAGTTGCAGGATACTATTCTTGGCTTCGACCACAAACAAGGACAGATAGAGACGATTACTGACAGCGATAACTCGTCGAAACTGAAGGATGCCATCAACGACAAGAAGCGCATCATCATCACCACCATACATCGTTTCCCTTTAATATATAAGGAACTCGACGGACATGCGCAGAAGAACTTCGCCATCGTGATAGATGAGGCTCACAGCAGTCAGAGCGGAAAGAGTGCCGAGAAACTGAAAGAGGCACTGGCCGATACGGACGAGGCTCTGCGCGAAATGGCTGCATGGGAAGAAAAGACCGAAGAGGAACTGAAGGACAGTATGGATGTGATGACTGAAACGCTATTGGCACAGGGTAAACATAAGAACCTGTACTTCTATGCCTTTACGGCTACCCCTAAGCCCAAGACGTTGCAGACGTTTGGCGTGATGAAGGCTGATGGCACATACGATGCCTTCCACCATTATTCTATGCGACAGGCTATCGACGAGGGATTTATACTCGATGTACTGAAATACTATACCACCATCGAAACCAGCTATGAGATTGCCAAGGCCGTACAGGATAATCCAGAGTTTGAGGAGATTCCTGCCACGATGGCCATCAAACGTTATCACGATGAACATAGTTTTGTGTTGCAGCAGAAGGTGGAAGTGATGGTAGAGAAACTGCGTGAGATAACCCTCTCGAAGATTGACGGACAAGCCAAAGCAATGATTGTATCGCCATCGAGAGCGCATGCTGTGAGATATCTGTTCTTGCTGAAAGAATACTGCAAGAAGATGGGCTATACGGATGTGCATCCGCTGGTGGCTTTCTCTGGTACCGTGAAGTATCAGGGTGAGGAATATACGGAGAGTAAATTGAACAGCACGGAGGAACAGCATATCTCAGAAAGACAGTTGCCGTTGTTCTTCAATAGCGATATGTATAATGTGCTGATAGTGGCTGACAAGTACCAGACAGGCTTTGACGAGCCCCTGCTGCACACGATGTTTGTTGACAAGAAACTGCGTGGTGTAAAGGCTGTGCAGACACTGTCACGACTGAACCGTAGTTGTAAGGGTAAGACGGATACGTATATCCTTGATTTCATCAATACGGTAGACGGCATCAAGGCTTCGTTCCAGCCGTTCTACGAAGAGACGCTGTTGAGTGATTCGGTAGATGTGAACGTGGTGTATGAGTACGATACCGAACTGAAGAAATATCATTTGTGGAATACGGATGATGAAGAAAAGGTGTATCAGATCTATGCCAAGCGCAAACAGGGCGATAAGGACATGGGTAAGTTGGCTTCAGCGTTGAAGCCCGCTTTATCGGCTTATGAGATATTGATAGAGGACGAACAGTTCAAGGTGCGTTCGCTGCTGAAGAACTTCATTCGTTTCTATGCGTATATGGCACAGGTGGTGCGCACGTTTGACAGAGAACTCTTCAAAACGTATATCTTTACTGAGTATTTCTATCGGATTATTCCAAAGAAACCTCATCAGAAAGTAGATCTCAGCAACAAGTTAGCACTCATCAACAACAAACTGACTGAGACATTTTCTGGTGCCATTGAACTGAAGCCCACAGAGAAGGATAAGACCGTGAATCCAGAAAAGGGTACGCAAGGCAAGAAACCTGAGGTGAAGACTGACCTGCTGGCCAACATTATTGAGAAGATCAACATCATGTATGCAGGCAAGTTTACGGAGGCCGACAGGGTGATTGTGGAGACCATCTACGACAAAACAGAGAGGATTGGCAAGAAACTGCGCCGTTTGGCTAAGAACAGTGATGCACAAATGTTTGAGAACAGCATCTTCCCGAAGGAGTTTGATGCTATTGCACAACAGTGCTATATGGAACAGATGGATGCGTTTGCCAAACTGTTCGAAGATGCTGAGTTCTACAAACGGGTAATGACAGAGATTGCAAAGGCAACCTATCTTCGATACAGGAATGCTCAAGGTGAAACAGGTACTCCTCAAAGGAAAAAGTCAGAAGAGATTAAGCTTATTCTGCCTGGTACGATACTGAATGACGTCAATGACGACAACGACGTGCGTCGTATGATTCATAATATGATGGGGCTGGATGAAGGCACCACCATTATGCAGATTGTTGTGGAATGTCAGAAGGAGTTCCAAGAGAAGTATTTCAGCATGGGTGGTAACGACTGGCGCCACTTGGTGCGTGACTACGTAAGAGAGGTGACGGAACGTCCAGAACTGCAAGAAACTGAGGTGTTCCGCTTCTCAATGGCTGGGTAAAGAGACAAAGGACAGGCAGTCTTCAATTCGCGTTGTATTTTTTGAACCTACTTTTTTTATTTGACTTCATAAAACACCTTTAACCGTTTTATTATCAGTTAATTAGGTCTATGAAGTCACCTAAATTGACTTCATATTGACTTCATAATGACTTCATATGACTTCATTCACAGTAAAACAACTTGTTTTACTTTTGTAACAGGCATTCCTTACTATGTTAGAAGGCATCTTAACGAAGATAAAACAAGTTGTTTTACTTTCAAAGGCTATATCTCTTCAACTCAGTGAAACAATTTGTTGACAGAGGGGCGCTGTTCCTATAGGGCAACCGTCGGGGGGACTTTCACGAATTTTATCGCATTGTTGCGAAAAAAAATATTAAATAGGGAGTTTTTTCCTTTCTTTTTTGTAACTTTGCAGGCTAAAGAGACGTATACGTTCATGAAGAATATCAGGAATTTCTGCATCATCGCACATATAGACCACGGTAAGTCGACTCTAGCCGACCGCCTGCTGGAATACACCAAGACCATACAAGTGACTGAGGGACAGATGCTTGACGATATGGAACTGGAGCGTGAACGTGGTATCACCATCAAGAGCCACGCCATCCAGATGGAGTATGAAAGGGACGGGGAGAAATATGTGCTGAACCTGATAGACACGCCGGGACATGTGGACTTCTCGTATGAGGTGAGCCGAAGCATCGCAGCCTGCGAGGGTGCCTTGCTGGTGGTTGATGCCACACAGGGCGTACAGGCACAGACGATATCGAACCTCTATATGGCTATCGACAATAATCTGGAGATCATCCCCGTGATCAACAAGATTGATATGCCAAGTGCGATGCCAGACGAAGTGGAGGACGAGATTGTTGACCTCATTGGTTGTGACCCAGAAGACATCATCCGGGCCAGCGGCAAGACGGGCGAGGGCGTGGAGGATATTCTCAATGCCGTCGTTGACCGCATACCTCATCCTGAGGGCGACGAGAAGGCACCCCTGCAGGCCCTCATCTTTGACTCGGTGTTCAACTCTTTCCGTGGTATCATTGCCTACTTCAAGATTGTGAACGGCGTGATTCGCAAGGGCGACAAGGTGAAATTCTTCAATACGGGTATGGAGTATGATGCCGACGAGGTGGGCGTGCTGAAGATGGACATGATACCCCGTCAGGAACTACGGACGGGCGACGTGGGCTACATCATCAGCGGTATCAAGAACTCGAAAGAGGTGAAGGTGGGTGATACCATCACTCATGTGGCTACACCTTGCGACAAGGCCATTGAGGGATTCCAGGAGGTGAAACCTATGGTGTTTGCTGGTGTCTATCCCATTGACCCAACGGATTATGAGAACCTGCGTGCATCGCTGGAGAAACTGCAACTCAACGATGCCTCGCTGACCTTCCAGCCAGAGTCGTCAGTAGCCTTGGGATTTGGATTCCGCTGTGGCTTCCTCGGCCTGCTCCACATGGAGATTGTGCAGGAGCGACTGGATCGTGAGTTCGATATGGATGTGATCACTACCGTGCCCAACGTGTCGTATATGTGCTATACGAAGCAGGGCGAGGAAAAGGAGGTGCACAATCCTTCCGGACTGCCTGACCAGACGATGATAGACCATATTGAGGAGCCCTATATCCGTGCCTCGATCATCACGGCTGCCGATTTCATCGGACCTATCATGACGCTCTGTCTTGACAAGCGTGGTGAACTGATAGACCAGCAATACGTGAGCGGCAACCGCGTGGAACTGCGGTTCATGCTGCCCCTGGGTGAGATAGTCATCGACTTCTACGACAAACTGAAGAGTATCTCGAAGGGATATGCTTCGTTTGACTATCATGTGGACTCGTTCCGTCCGTCGAAACTGGTCAAACTGGACATCCTGCTCAACGGAGAGCCTGTTGATGCCCTGTCCACGCTGACCCATCAGGACAATGCCGTGACCTTTGGGCGCCGCATGTGCGAGAAACTGAAGGAACTGATACCTCGCCAGCAGTTCGATATCGCCATCCAGGCCGCCATCGGTGCGAAGATCATCGCCCGTGAGACGGTGAAACAGGTGAGAAAAGACGTGCTGGCCAAATGCTATGGAGGCGACGTGAGCCGTAAGCGCAAGTTGCTGGAGAAACAGAAGCGCGGCAAGAAGCGCATGAAGCAGATAGGCAATGTGGAGGTGCCTCAGAAAGCCTTCCTGGCCGTCTTGAAACTTGACTGATGTCTAATCAATCTTTCCTACTATACCTATACAAACAGATCTAAAAACAAACTGAAAGAAAAATGCTTAACCTAAGTTTAACTCCACGAGATGTGGCCCGTGAACTGGCCCGCCGATACAGTACAATGACGCATGAGGAACTGGACATGCTGGAAAGCATCCTTGTTCCGATGAAGTTCGCTAAAGGTGAGAAAATCCTCAACGAGGGTGAGGTGTGCCGTAATATCTACTGGATAGTGAAAGGACTGGTGCGCCAGTACTATTATAAGAATAAGAAGGAACTGACGGAATATATGGCGACAGAGAATACGATTTGCATGAGCATTGAGAGCCTCTTCCATGAGACGCCGTCTGCGCAGATGATACAAGCCCTCGAACCCACCGTCGTCTTCGCCATCCCGATGCACGACCTGGAGGCGGTGTCTATGAAGAGCGTCAACATTCAGATGCTCTACCGTAAGATTCTGGAGGAGTCGCTCATCATCAGTCAGCAGCGAGCCGACATGCTGCGCTTTGAGAGTGCACAGGATCGCTATCAGAAACTGGTGAAGCGCTCACCGCAACTGGTGCTTCGTGCTCCGCTGGTCTACATTGCCAACTATCTGCAGATGACGCCTGAGACACTAAGTCGTGTCCGCACGGCAGTCCTCATGAATTCTTAGAAAAGGAATGGAAAGGGAGTTAAAGGGAAGTTCTTGCCTAAGCAAGAACTTCCAAGCGGTCAAAGACCGCGATCGCTCGGCTTTGCCGCTTGGCTAGTCCAAGAACTTCTCTTTCGCTCGAGCTCTGCTCGCTTTGCTTGCAAAGAACTTCCCTTTAACTTCCAAAAATTAAACATACAATAAGAAAAAGGGGCCTCGTAGCCCCTTTTCTTGTGTTCTTACCACCGATGTCTCCTGCCGTCAGGCAGGGACGTCGTTGTCTTATGAATAGAGATAGCGCTTGATGCTCTTCTTCGGCGTCTTCTGGAACTCCTCGTTGTGAATCTCTATCTCGCTGATCTTCTCGTAGGCAGGCAGCATCTGGTTCAGCGTGTTGCGGTTCTGCTCCATGATACCCGCCATATCCTCATCGGTAAAGTTGAGCGCCTTGGCCTCGTCTACGTCAGGATGTACAAGGGCCACCAACTTGGTGTCACGCTGTACGACGATACTCTCGCTGACCATTGTCATCGAGTTGAGTTTATCCTCAATCTCCTCTGGGTAGATGTTCTGTCCGTTGGCACCGAGCAGCATGTTCTTCGAACGGCCGTTGATGAACACGTTGCCATCGCCGTCCATCGTTCCCAGGTCGCCCGTATGGTACCAGCCGTCCTTGTCGAGCGTTTCTGCCGTAGCCTTCTCGTTCTTGTAGTATCCCAACATGACATTGAGTCCGCGTGCGAGGATCTCGCCAGGAATATTTTCCGGATCTGGTGAGTCAATCTTCACCTGCATGTTGACGACGGCACGTCCGCACGAGCCAGGCACGAAGGAGCGCCAGTCGCTATAGCAGATGATGGGGGCGCACTCTGTGGCGCCATAGCCCACGGTGTAGGGGAAGTTGATGCGATGCATGAACTGCTCTACCTCCTGGTTGAAGGCTGCTCCGCCGATGATGACCTCATAGACATTGCCACCAAAGGCTTTCAGCACCTCCTGACAGATCATCTCGCGCACCTTCGTGGAGATGATAGGCATCTGCAACAGCAGGCGCATGCGGTTGTTCTGTATCTTGGGGAACACCTTCTTGCGGATAATCTTCTCGATGACCAGCGGCACGGCGATGATCACCCTCGGCTTGACCTCGGCAAAGGCCTGTGCGATGATGGCAGGCGATGGCGTGCGGTTGAGGTAGTACACATGACAGCCGTGGATGAACTCGAAGATGAACTCGAAGGCCATACCGTACATGTGGGCCATAGGCAGTATGGAGATGATATTGTCGCCACACTTGATGGTCGTACCCAGCACGTTGCAGGCAAAGTCGTAGTTCGACCACAAGGCACGATAGGGTATCATGACGCCCTTCGAGAAACCTGTGGTGCCGCTGGTATAGTTGATGAGAGCCAGTTCGTCGGGACTTTGCTCTTTATAGTAGTTGATATGCTCCTGACGGAAATATTTGGGGAACTTCTGGCCGTAGAGGGCGTTGAGGTTCTCGCGGGCATAGGTCAACTTCTCCGAACGGGAGAGGATGAGCGAGAAGTCGGTACTGCGGATGATACCTTCCAGGCTGGGCATGGCCTCGGGATCGATGGTACCAGCCACATAGTCGCCTGCAAAGAGGAGTTTGGCATCCGAGTGGTTCACGATGTTGTGAATCTGTTCGGGCATGAACTCATGCAGGATGGGCACGGCAATGGCTCCGTAGGTCAGGGTAGCGATGAAGGCCACAGCCCATTGGCTGGAGTTGCGTCCGCAGAGTGCTATCTTGTCTCCTTTTTGTATGCCTGAGTATTCGAAAAGGATATGTACCTTTTCTATTTTTCTAGCCACATCGTGATATTGCAGGGTCTGACCCTTGTAGTCAGTCACCGCATCTTTATCCCAGTGCTCTATGATGCTTTTTTGGATAAGTTCGTTGAAACTAGGTATTTTTTCCATATCATTAGATTTTTATGCTTGGTACAAATATCGCTTGATGCTTTTCTTTGGCGTCTTCTGGAATTCGCTGTCCCTCAGTACGATGCGACTGATGCGACTGAAGTTGGGCAGCATGGCGTTCAGGTTCTGGCGGTTCTGCTCCATCACGGCATCCAACTCTTCCTGGCTGAAGCCGTTCACTTCGTCCTTGTCGGGGAATACGAGTGCCACCAGTTTCTCGCCCTCCTGAACGACCAGACACTCGCTGACCATCGGCATGGAGTTCAGTTTATCCTCGATTTCCTCCGGATAGACATTCTGTCCGTTGGCACCGAGCAGCATGTTCTTGATGCGTCCGCGAATGAAGATGTTGCCGTCGGCATCCATCGTGGCCAGGTCGCCAGTATGATACCAGCCGTCCTCATCGATGGCCTGCCGTGTGGCTTCCTCGTTCTTGTAATAGCCCAGCATGAGGTTGGTGCCGCGTGTGACGATCTCGCCTGCCACGTTCTGGGGGTCGCTGCTGAGTATGCGCACCTCCATGTTGTCCAGACAGCAGCCGCAGGAGCCTGGTACAAAGGTGTGCCAGTCGCGGTAACTGATGAGGGGAGCGCACTCGGTGGTGCCGTAGCCTACTGCTATCGGGAAGCCGATGCTGACGAGGAACTGCTCAACCTCCTTGGAGAGGGGAGCACCGCCCACGATGACTTCGTAGGCCTGTCCGCCAAAGGCCTCATAGACCTGCTGGCATATCTTCTCCTTCACCTTCTTCGACACCACGGGCATAGCCAACAGCAGTTTCATGCGGTTGCTCTGTACGATGGGGAATACTTTCTTTCGGATGATTTTCTCAATGATCAGGGGAACGGCGATGACCAGTGAGGGCTTGACCTCGGTGAAGGCTTGTGCGATGAGCGAAGGGGAGGGGAGACGGTTGAGGAAAAACAGGTGGCAACCGTAGCAGAAGCCGAAGATGAACTCGATGGCCAGGCCGTACATGTGGGCCATAGGCAGTATTTCGAGCATGTGGGTGTTCGGCTTGACATGCGAGCCCAGATTGCGCAGGCAGAAGTCGAGGTTACCCCAAAGTGCCCTGTAGGGCAGCATGACGCCCTTCGAGTAGCCAGTGGTGCCGCTGGTGTAGTTGATGAGTGCCAACTCCTCGGGCGAATCCTCGTGATAATGCACATCCTCCTTGCGGAAGGCCATCGGATATTGGCTACAGAACATCATGTTGAGATGTTCGCGGGCGTAGGTGAGTTTCTCCGAGCGTGACACCATCAGCGAGAAGTCGGGCAGGTTGATGATACCCTCCAGATGAGGCATGGCCTCGGGGTCTATCTCTTTGGCAATATAGTCGCCCACGAACAACATCTTTGCTTCCGAGTGGTTGACGATGTTGTGTATCTGATCGGCATTAAACTCGTGCAGGATGGGCACCGCCACAGCGCCGTAGGTCAATGTGGCCAGAAACGATACTGCCCAATGTGATGAGTTGCGTCCGCAGATGGCGATTTTGTCGCCCTTCTGGATGTCACAGTTGAGGAAGAGTATGTGGAGTTTTCCTATCTTACGGGCCACATCGTGGAATTGTAGCGTCGCTCCCTGAAAGTCGGTCAGTGCGTCTGCATTCCAGTTGTTGATAATGGCGTCCTGTATATACTTGTTGAAACTAGAACCTGCGTTCATTGCACAATTTTAAAAATTTTGTGCAAAGATACATCATTTCCTGCACATTCGCAAATTTTTTGTGCAGTTTTTTCTGTTATCCCCGTGAATATGTTTGTTTGATAGAAAAAACGAACAATTATTAAGACTTTTTTACTCGTAGCGCATCTTTTTTACTCGTAGCGCATCGACTGGGCGGGGCGAATGCGTGACACCAGATAACTGGGTGCGACGAGCACGAATACGGAGATGAACAGCGTGCAGATGTTCAACAGAATGATGAGGGGAAAATGCAGTTCCATAGGTGCCTCGCAGACATAATATGTCTGCGGGTCGAGCGTGATGAGGCCCGTCTGCTGTTGCAGCACGACGATGCCGATGCCCAGGAGGTTGCCGATAATCAGCCCTCGTCCGATGATGAAAGCGGCAAACCAGAGGAAGGTGTAGCGTATGGTAGAATTGCGGGCTCCCAGGGCCTTGAGGATGCCGATCATCTTCGCGCGTTCCAATATAATAATAAGGAGTCCGCTGATCATGGTGATGCCTGCCAGCGAGATCATCAGAGCCAGGATGATCCACACGTTGATGTCGAGCAGTTCCAGCCACGAGAACACCTGCGGGTAACTCTCGGTGATGGTCTGCGAGGCCATGAAGTGTCCGTCGTTGTCAGGTGTGTGTCTCAGCAATGCGCGCACCTCGGGGTTGGTCTCGAATTGCAGGACGGGGAAATGATGAAGTATGAGGTCTTTGTAAATTTGCTTAATAATCTTAAAGGGACGCGGCGGTTTTAGATATGACAAAAATAAATCAGACCTGTATGCAAAATAGTGGTTGAAGAATGCTTCGTCGGCATTCATGTCCGTCAGCAGTTCGATGCCCGTGCACTGGTTCTTCTCCCAGCCGTTGATACGCTGTGCGGCATAGAAGTCGGTCAGGCAGATGGCATCGTCGAAGCGCTTCATATTGGTCTGGTAGATGCCGGTGACGGTGAATCTGCGGGCCCTGACATCATCCTCACCGATGAAGTAGGCAAACACGCGGTCACCCGCATGCAGGCGCAGTTTGTCGGCCATCGTCTTCGAGAGCACCAGGGGGTAGGTGGTGGCTGTGTCGCAGAACTGTGGCAGTTCGCCTTCCACCACACATTGGCTGAGGTACTGTGTGTCGTATTCAGGCCCGATGCCCTTGAACATCACTCCCAGGAAGTCGTCGTCGGTCTTCAGGATGCCCTGTGCATAGTTGTAGCGTTGGGCGTGGTTGACGCGGCTGAGGGCTTCCAGCCGTTCCAGGAAAGTGCCGTCGATGGCCACAGGATTGTTCTGCGGGTCGTAGGCCGACTGCACGTTCTGAATGGTGATATGACTGCCGAAGCCCACCACCTTGTCGCGGATGGTATGCTTGAAGCCCAGCACCACGCTGATGGTGACAATCATCACCGCCAGTCCTATGGCCACGCCGATGGTGGCAATACGAATGGCGGGGCGGCTCACCTTGCGGCGGTCGCCCTGATCACTAAAAATCCTCTTGGCTATGAATAACGGGAAATTCACTCTAAAGGGAAGTTAAAAGGAAGTTAAAGGGAAGTTAAAAGGAAGTTAAAGGGACATTACTGATATCGCATAAGCGGGAGTAGCAAAACAAACGTCCTTTTAACTTCCAAGCGAAGCGATAACTTCCTTTTAATATCCCTTCCATTCCTTTCTTATTCATTGACTCTCCCCGGATAGGCCTCCAGCGCCTTTTGCAGCACCACAAGCGCTTTCATCAGGTCTTCCTTCTTTAGCACGTAGGCTATGCGCACCTGGTTGATGCCGGCACCTGGCGTGGTGTAGAAGCCGGCAGCAGGAGCCATCATCACCGTCTGACCCTCGTACTCAAATTCCGACAGGCACCAGCGGCAGAACTTCTCGCTGTCATCCACAGGCAGTTTGGCCACCGTGTAGAAGGCCCCCATGGGGATGGGCGAGTAGACACCCGGGATGCGGTTCAGACCATCAATCAGGCACTTTCTCCGCTCCACATATTCGTCGTAGACATCGCGATAGTAGTTCTCCGGCGCGTCAAGCGAAGCCTCTGCCACGATCTGTCCGATAAGGGGAGGGGAGAGACGGGCCTGACAGAACTTCATCACGGCAGCGCGCACCTCCTTGTTCTTGGTGATGAGGGCACCGATGCGGATGCCGCACTCAGAGTAGCGCTTCGACACGGAGTCGATCAGGATGACGTTCTGCTCGATGCCTTCCAGATGGCAGGCCGAGATATAGGGCGAGCCCGTGTAGATGTATTCGCGGTACACCTCGTCAGAGAAGAGATAGAGATCGTATTTCTTCACCAGGTCGCGTATCTGGTTCATCTCGCGGCGTGTATAGAGGTAGCCCGTGGGGTTGTTGGGGTTGCAGATCATGATGGCACGGGTGCGCTCGTTGATCAGTTCCTCAAACTTCTCCACCTTCGGCAGCGAAAAACCCTCCTCAATGGTTGTGGCGATGGTGCGTATCTTGGCACCTGCCGAGATGGCAAAGGCCATATAGTTGGCGTATGCCGGCTCGGGCACGATGATCTCGTCGCCAGGGTTCAGGCACGAGAGGAAGGCGAAGAGCACCGCCTCGCTACCGCCGCTGGTGATGATGATGTCGTCGGCCGTCACGTTGATGTTGTATTTCGCGTAGTAGCCCACCAACTTCTCGCGGTAACTCTGGTAGCCCTGCGAGGGTGAGTACTCCAATATCTCGCGGTCTATCTCCTTCAGCGCGTCCAGTCCCACCTGCGGCGTAGGCAGGTCAGGCTGTCCGATGTTCAGGTGATACACTTTCGTGCCGCGCTTCTTGGCGGCGGCAGCCAGAGGAGCCAGTTTGCGGATAGGACTCTCTGGCATTTCCAAGCCTCGTACGGATATTTCCGGCATTTCTATACTGTATAAAATGGTTTGCGGGTGCAAAGGTACGAATAAGTGAGAACAATACAAAACAAAAACAGCAATTTTTGTTTTTATTCTTTCGTCCCGCTGGTAGAAAGCGACAAAGTCGAGCGGTCGAGCGGAAGTACGAATAAGCGAGCAAAATGCAAAAGGAAAACAAGTTTTTCTTTTCATTTTCGAGCGTGAGTACTTTAGAAAGTGTTTTGAAGGTATGAATTGACGCTTGGATTAACGGAAATAACAAATTTTAGGAATTATTTGATGTGAGTCAATTAATCTCTGTGTACGAGCACAATTCTGTTCTTTTATTATGAGAAAGTTGCAAACACTTCGTACCTTTGCACCGTCAAAAGACATATAAAAACATTTTTAGTATTAAGGTAGGGGCAATCAGGATAACAAATAAACATTACGCCCCGAGTAAAGAAAAGAAAGGGTAAAAAGATGAAAAAGATGATTTTGACAATGGTGGCAATGCTGAGTATGACCGCAGCATTTGCAGAAGGCGAGAAAATGGCTGAAGTAAGCAATTTAGAGGCTTATGAGATGAATGTTAATATGGATAGGCTCTCTAAGGCTTTAAGGCTGACTGATGAGCAGAGGGACGCTGTAGAAGAGGTCCATCACACATTTGCAGCCGAACTGAAGTTCGCAGCCGTGTATGGCGATAAGAAACGAGACGCCATGGTGAAGCGAGCCATCTCGAACGACGTTAAATGGATGCGTTACATACTCACCAAGGATCAGATGCGTACTTATCGCACGCTGCTCAATGCCACAATGAAGAATCGTGGTCTCGTTAAGTAGAATTGTGTTGAAATTGGTAATTAAGGTTAGAGGCATTCCTTTGGGGGGATGCCTCTAACATTTTAAGTGTACGGAACTAAGGGCATGTACGCCTGCTAAATATCCAATGCGGCGTGATAGGCCTCGTAAATGGCCTTGGTGATGTTGGCAGGACGAACGCAGTCGCCTACCTCACGAACGAAGGGGGCACAGCCGCGGAGGGCATCGACATCGGCACGGTTGGCACGCTGGCCCAGGGCGCAGATGACGGTCTTGCCAGGAACGAGCACCTCACGGCCGTCCTTGTCCTTGCAGATGACGCCGTCGGCAGTAATCTTCTGACCAACATATTCGGTATGGGCCGTTGAGAACTCCGCCACCTTACGCATGAGGATGGGACGCTGACGGATGTTGCAGTCGGCAGCCAGGGTGTCGCGCATCTCAACCAACTCGACCTTCTTGCCCTCCATACCCAGATGGATGGCACACTCGCAGCCGGCAAGACCACCGCCCAGCACGACGACGCTATCAGCGACCTTATCCTTATTCAGGTAATAGTCGTTGACGACGATGACGTTGTCACCATCGATGCCAGGGATGGGTGGAACGAGTGGGGTAGAGCCCACGGCGAGGATGAGCGCATCGACGCCCTCCTGTGCCACATACTCAGGCGTCACGGTGGTGTTCAGACGAATCTCCACACCCTCGTCCTTGGCCTGACGCTCGAGGACAACACCCAGTTCATACATCTCATATTTGAACGGGAGGGCCTGTTCCGACTTCAGGATACCGCCAACCTGGTTCGTCTTCTCGCAGAGAATGACCTTGTGGCCGTGCTGGGCAGCCGTAATGGCAGCCTTGAGTCCGGCAACACCGGCACCTACCACCATCACCTTCTTGCTCTGGCGTGCAGGCAGCACCTCCATACCCTCTATCTCTCGGCCAATCAACGGATTGACAGCACAACGGCGGGTGAAGGTGACAGGGCGCTCCGCCATACAGGTGTAGCAACGCAGACACTTCACGATGCGGTCTTCCTGGCCAGCCATCACCTTCTGCGGATGGAACGGGTCGGCCAGCAACTGACGGGCCATATACACCACGTCGGCCTTTCCCTCGGCGATGATACGCTCCATCTGTTCAGGATCGCTCAGCGCACCAATCGTGGCAACGGGCTTCTTGACGTGTTTCTTGATCTCTGCAGCCAACCAAACGTTCACGCCGTGCTCATCGAACATTGGGGGTGTGGTATTGAAGAAGCCGAACTGATAGGAACCGGCAGAGACGTGAATCAAATCGACGTACTCCTCGACGGCCTGCGCAATCTTGATGCCATCCTCAATGCCATAGCCGCCATCAAACAGTTCGCTACCGCTGAGACGTACCTCGATGGGGAAGCCAGGGCCTACGGCATTGCGTACCGAGGCGAGCACCTCACGAACGATGCGGATGCGGTTCTCCAGCGAACCTCCGTACTCGTCGGTACGATGATTCAGATAGGGCGATAGGAACTGGTGCAATAACCAGCCGTGACCAGCGTGCACCATAATCATCTCGTAGCCCGCACGCTTACAGAGGGCTGCCTTCTCGCCGTATGCACGCACAATGTCGGCAATCTGTTCCTTCGAGAGCGCCTTCACAGGACGACCGTCGGGGCGTGTGCCGTCGCTGGGTCCCCATTGGTTCATGCTCGCCTTCTTGTTCTTGTCAGACATATAGGTTCCAGCATACTGGCCAGAGTGCGACAGTTCGATGCTGGGCACAGCCCCATGCCGACGGATGGCATCGGCCACGAAGGTATGGGCAGCCAGGCAGCCCACCGTCTCAAGGTCGAGGTGCAGCATGTGGCTACCGTCGGTGTCAGGATGAACCACGAGTTCGCTGACAGTCACAGCAGCAGCACCGCCCTTGGCGCGAAGTTCATAGAAACCCTGCGTGCGGGGACCTGGGCAGCAGTCGGCGGTGATGTCTGTGGCACCCATGGGTGCAGAGAAGATACGGTTGCGGAAGGTTACCTTGCCCAACTGGATGGGGCTCGTGAGATGGGGGTATTTCATATAGTTTTTAGTTTTGGAAATGAAATAGGAGGAAAAGTCATTTTCCTCCTACTCAGTTTGTTTGGAATAAGTTTGTTTGTAAGTTGTTATGCCTCAGCCTCGGGAATTACTGAAACAACGCTCTTGTCGCGCTTTCCTTTGTGGAAATTGACGGTACCGTCAATCAGAGCATAGAGCGTATCGTCCTTGCCAATGGCAACGCCATTGCCCGGGTTGTGCTTGGTGCCACGCTGGCGAACGATGATGTTGCCGGCTACACACTTCTGGCCACCCCAGATCTTCACGCCAAGTCGCTGGGCTGCACTCTCGCGGCCGTTCTTAGAACTACCTACACCTTTTTTATGTGCCATACGTCTGTTCCTCCTTTAAGCGATTACTTGTTTAACTTCAACCTGAGTGAACTGCTCACGATGGCCGTTCTTCTTGCGAGAGTCCTTGCGACGCTTCATCTTGAAGACAATCACCTTCTCGCCCTTAACCAGCGGGTTCACTACTTCTACTACTACCTTTGCACCTGCTACGGTGGGTGCGCCAACCTTGACAGCGCCGTCGGCATCTACGAGCAGCACTTTGTCAAACTCAACAGTCTTGCCTGCCTCCACGTCCTTGATGTGGTGCACATAGAGTTTCTTGCCCTCTTCGGCCTTGAACTGCTGACCCTGAATTTCTACAATTGCGTACATTATTATTTGTTTGTAAATAGGGGTTTTTCCGTAAGGCGGTACACGTCCGTGCACACTTGACCCTGCCTCCGCGGACTCATTCGGGGTGCAAAGGTACTAATTTTAGTTGAGAGTAGAGGGTTGAGGATTGGGAATTGTCGTCAGATTTAGTAAAGTTTAACGATTAGGGGGCGCTATAAAAAAGCAAAAGCGACGGACTTCACAGTCGATCGCTTCTATCTTCAATAGGTATTAGTTCTTTTAAGGTAAAAAGATTGTTTTCAGGATAACGCTGCAAAGGTATGCCTTTTTTTTGAACCGTGCAAACTTTTTAAGGACTTTTTTTTGATAAAAATCAATGTGCGGGGGCACAATTTCACTTTTCTTGGTTTCCTTATGTGAAATAGCGTAAAAAGTCTATTAGAATGCAGTTTTCTGGGTTTCGTCGGCAGGAGTGTCGGCAGGCGCGTCCTGTTGTGGTTCGATTTCGGCTTCGGGAACTTCGTCGAAGAGGAGTTCTTCGTCGTTCTCCTCGTCGAGGCTATCGGCAGGCTGATAGTAGTAGCCGGTGCCCTGGTACATGCTGCTGAGGATGGTGTTGTCGCGCAGGGGCGGGAACTTGCCACGATAGTGGGCAAAGAGCGGATCGCCCAGTACGGACTGGAAGAACTGTCCGCAGACGGGGAGTGCCGTGCGGCTGCCCTGTCCCAGTTGTCCGGTGCGGAAGTGGATGGCGCGGTATTCGCCGCCTACCCATGCGCCGCAGACCAATTGTGGCGACACGCCCACGAACCAGGCGTCGGAGTGGTTGTTGGAGGTGCCAGTCTTGCCGCCGAAGTCGGTGTCGGGGAACTGGCGGATGAAAGTCCAGAGGTTCATGCTGGTGCCTCCTGGCTCGCGCAGTCCGCCCATGAGCATCTGCTGCATGAAGAAGGCGGAGCGGTAACTGATGGCTTGCTGCTGCTCGGTCGGTGCCGTATAGATCTCTTTGCCGTCGCGGTCGAGGATGCGGCTGATGAGTATGGGTTTGTGGCCCTTGCCGTCGTTGGCTACCGTCGAGTAGGCGTTGACCAGTTCCAGCAGACTGACGTCGCTGGCTCCCAATGCCAGTGAGGGCGTCTCGTCGAGCGTGCTCTCGATGCCCATCTTATGGGCCGTCCTGGCTATGCGGTCGATGCCCAGTTCCTGTCCGAGTTTGACGGCTACGGAGTTGATGCTCTGTGCGAAGGCCGACTTCAGCGTCATGTTGGCTCCAGTGAAGTAGCCGTTGGCATTGGTGGGTGCCCATACCGTCTCCTGTTTGAGCACGGGGTCATATACCTTCATGCTGACGTAGGAGTCGACACGGCGGTCGCAGGGTGTCAGGCCCTGGTTCATGGCTTCGGTATAGACGAAGAGTTTGAAGGTGGAGCCTGGCTGTCGCTTGGCCGTCACCTTGTCGTATTGCCACGTGCTGAAGTCGAGGTCGCCCACCCAGGCTTTCACATGGCCGGTGGCCGGCTCGATGGCCACGAATCCGCAATGCATGAAATGCTCCATGTAGCGGATGGAGTCGAGGGTGCTCATCTCTGTCTCAAAGGCGCCGTCGTAACTGAACAGCCGGACGGGGTGGGGCAGGTTGAGGTAGTAGTCGATAGAGTCGGGCTGGTCGGGGAACTGACGTTCGAGGCGCTTGTAAAAGGGCAGCCGCTTGGCGATGTTCTCGATGAAGTTGGGAATCTCGCGGTGATGCTCGTCCTGCCAGGGATTGGTGTGTCCCCAGTGGTCGTTGAACTTCTTCTGTATCTTCTGCATCTGCTCCCAGACGGCTTCCTCGGCATAGCGCTGCATGCGGGTGTCGATGGTGGTATAGATCTGCAGACCGTCGGTATAGATGTCGTAGCCGTTGTCGTCGCACCATTCCTTGAGATGGATCTTCACGGCCTCGCGGAAATAGTCGGCATCGCCGTCGTAAGCGTTCTCTACGTTATAGTCGAGGGTCAAGGGCAGGGCCTTGAGAGAGTCGTAGGCCTCCTGGGTGAGGTGGCCGTGGGTGAGCATGTTGTTCAGCACCACGTTGCGACGACTGAGACTATTGTCGGGATGGAGACGCGGGTTATAGTAGGTGGTGGCCTTGAGCATGCCGACGAGGACGGCAGCCTGCTCGGCAGTCAGGTTGGCCGGCGTGGTGCCGAAATAGGTCTTGCAGGCCGTCTTGATGCCGTAGGAGTTGGAGCCGAAGTCCACTGTGTTGGCATACATCGTGAGGATGTCCTCCTTACTGAAGTAATATTCCAGTTTGATGGCCGTGATCCACTCCTTGGTCTTCATGATGAGCATTTTCACGCCCGGGATGTTGCCCAGCAGCCCCGTGGAATATTCCGTTCGCACGCGAAAGAGATTCTTGGCCAGTTGTTGGGTGATGGTCGAGGCCCCGCGTGCCTCGTTGTGCACCACATAGTCTTTCAGGGCGGCGCCGAAGGCCTGGAAGTCCACACCGAAATGGTGGAAGAAACGCTCGTCCTCCGTAGAGATGAGTGCTTCCCAGAACACCGTGTTCACCTCCTCGTACTTCACCGGGGTGCGGTTCTCGCTGAAATACTTGCCGATCATCACGCTGTCGGCGCTGTAGATCATCGATGCCTCAGCCGGGCGGGTGTTGATGATGGTGCTCATGCTGGGCGACTTGCCGAAGAGGCCCAGGAAGTTGATGTCGACGGCACCGAGATAGAGCAGGAAACTCACTACGAGGGTGACGGTTCCAGAGAGTATCTTGACATACCAGGGTCTGCCCTTGAACAGTCCGACATACCACCTAATGACCATCATGGGGAGGTGACAGATGAACGTGAGTATATGCTTCAATCTATCCATTGCTTTCTATGTGGTTAATGATAAGCGACTGGTTCTCAGGTGAAAACCACGTAATATTTGGGTCTTTCTTGAACCATGTCAGTTGCTTGCGGGCATAGCGGCGCGTGTTGCCCTTCATGTGCTCGACGGCTTCGTCGAATGTCCATGTGCCGTCGAAATAGGTGAACATCTCCTTGTAGCCCACGGTGTTCAAGGCGTTGAGGTGACGCTGGGGATAGAGGCGGCGCGCCTCGTCGACGAGCCCGTCGGCTATCATCTGATCCACGCGCTGGTTGATGCGTTCGTAGATGATGTCACGGGGTCGCGTCAGCGCAATCTTGACGATGCGGAAGGGACGCTCCTTGCGCTCGTTCTTGCGGAACGAGGTATAGGTGCGGCCAGTCATGTGGCAGATCTCCAGGGCATGAACCACCCGCCGCGGGTTGCTCCTGTCGACGATGGCGTAGTGCTCCGGGTCGAGCACTTTCAGTTCCTCGCACAGTCGCTCCAGTCCTTCTTCTGCCAGCCGGCGCTTCATGGTGGCCCGTGTCTCGTCATCGACGGTGGGGATGTCGTCGATGCCATTGCAGACGGCATCGATATACATCATGCTGCCGCCAGCCATCAGCGCATAGTCGCTATGCCGGAAGAGGGTGTCGAGCAGAGCCGTCACCTGTTCCTCGTACATCGACGCGCTGTAGTACTCGTCGAGCGGCAGTATGCCTACAAAGTAGTGCCGCACCTGCCGAAGTTGGTCTTCGGTGGGCGCGGCAGTGCCTATTTTCAGATCGCGGTAGATTTGTCGGGAGTCGGCATTGATGATGGGGATGCCGTAGTGCTGGGCAATGTCCAGACACAGGGCCGTCTTGCCAACGGCTGTCGGTCCTGTCACCACTATCAGCGTCTTACCATTCATTCATGCTCTTCGCTCATGGTTCAACGAATGACACCGCGTTTCGAGTTCTCAAAGAATGAGCAGATGTATTCCACCTCTTTCGAGTCGGGATACTTGGTGCGTGCCTCGGCGATGCCATCCTTGAGGATGCCCTGGGCATAGATGATGCGATAGGCATCGTGGATGGTCTCGATGGTCTCGTTGCTGAATCCGCGACGACGGAGTCCGATGAGGTTGACACCAGCAAAACGGATGGGCTCCTTGCCAGCGATAACGTAGGGCGGGACATCCTGACTGGTGCGGGTGCCTCCCTGAATCATCACGTAGCCACCAATATTGTTGAACTGGTGGACGAGCACCTCGGCAGAGATGATGGCAAAGTCATCGACGACCACTTCGCCTGCAAACTTCGTTGAGTTGCCGATGATGCAATGATTGCCAACGACGCAGTCGTGGGCTACATGCATGTTCTCCATCAGCAGGTTACCGTTGCCGATGACGGTCTTTCCCTTTGAGGCTGTACCACGGCTGATGGTCACGTTCTCGCGGATGGAGTTGTTGTCGCCAATCTCTGCTGTCGTGATCTCGCCCTGGAACTTCAGATCCTGGGGCTTGGTGGAAATGCTGGCTCCTGGGAAAAACTCGTTGCCATTGCCGATGCGTGCACCCTCGTGTACGGTGACACTATTGAGGAAACGGTTGTTGTCACCGATGACCACATCCTTGCTGATCACGCAGAATGGTCCGATGATGTTGCCGTCGCCCAGTTGTGCCTCAGGATCGACAATAGCCATTGGGTGTATCTGATTCATATTACTTTACTTGTTCTTGATGATTTGTGCAGTAAAGGTGGCTTCGGAAACGACCTTGTCGCCAACGAAGGCATAGCCGTGCATCGTGGAGATGCCGTGGCGCAGGGGACCCAGCAGTTCGACCTTGAAGATCAGGGTGTCGCCGGGAACGACCTTCTGGCGGAACTTCACGCCGTCGATCTTCATGAAGTAGGTGCTCCAGCGTTCGGGCTCTTCCACCGTGTTCAGCACTAGCAGGCCGCCGCACTGGGCCATAGCCTCGATTTGCAGTACGCCGGGCATGACGGGCTCCTGTGGGAAGTGACCAGTGAAGAAAGGCTCGTTGGAGGTGATGTTCTTCACGCCGACAATGCTAGTGGCACCAATCTCGATGACCTTGTCGACCAACTGCATGGGATAGCGGTGGGGCAGCAGTTCACGGATGCGGTTCACGTCCATGACTGGCTCTTCATTGGGATCGTAGGCAGGAGCCTGGATTTCGTGCTTGCGAATCTCTTTGCGAATCTCGCGTGCGAACCTATTATTAATAGTATGTCCTGGACGGGTGGCAATGATGCGGCCCTTGATGGGCTTGCCGATGAGGGCCATGTCGCCGATGATGTCGAGCAATTTGTGGCGTGTGCACTCGTTCTCCCACTGCAGGGGCTTGTGCTGGATATAGCCTAGGTCGGTGGCATCACGATGCTCCACATGCAGCATGTCGGCCAGCATGTCAAGACGCTCCTGGGTGGTCTGACGCTCGTAGATAACGATGGCATTGTCCAGGTCGCCACCCTTGATGAGGTCGGCCTGCAGCAGCGGCTCGATGTCACGAACGAAAACGAAGGTACGGGCGGGGGCTACCTCGGTGGCATACTTCGACACGTCGTCGATGGTAGCAAACTGGCTGTTGATGAACTTCGATTCGAAGGAGCACATCGTGGTGAGCGACATCTGCTCGTCGGGCAGGATGGTGATGCACGAACCCGTTGTCTCGTCCTTGATCTCAATCTTCTTGCGAATGACATACCAGTCTTTCGGGGCGTTCTGCTCCTCGGTGCCAATCTCCTGGATCTTCTCCACATACTTGATGGCAGAACCGTCGAGGATGGGGAATTCCGGTCCGTTCACTTGAATGAGACAGTTGTCTACTCCCAATGCATAGAGAGCCGAGAGGGCGTGCTCAATGGTTGACACGCGGATGTCTCCCTTGCCAAGCACGGTGCCGCGCTGTGTGTCGACAACATTCTCGGCAATGGCATCGATGACGGGTGTGCCATCAAGGTCGATGCGCTGGATTTTATAACCGTGATTCTCTGGAGCAGGGTTGAACGTCACCGTGAGACTCAACCCAGTATGCAAGCCTTTTCCACAAAGTGAAAAACTACCTTTCAGCGTTTTTTGCTTCATATATTTTTAGTTTTGTTTTGATTTCAATTCTGCCAGTTCCTTCTTCAGTTGGCTCAACTCCTTGTACATGTCGGGCAGGCGCTTCAGTACAGCCATCGACTTGAAGAACACCTTGGAGTCGATAGCAGGGGTGCCGATGAGTTGCTCGCCACCCTTGGTGTTGCTGATGACGCCGGCCTGGGCTCCGATGAAGGTGCGGTCGGCCAGTTTGATATGGCCAGAGAAGCCTGCCTGTCCACCCACCATACACCAGGCTCCGATCTTCGTGCTGCCGGCCAGGCCTACCTGTGCCGACATGACGGTGTTCTCGCCAACCTCACAGTTGTGGGCCACCTGGATGAGATTGTCCAGTTTTACACCTTTATGGATGATGGTGGCATCCATGGTTGAGCGGTCTACACAGGTGTTGGCTCCGATTTCAACATCATCCTCGATGATGACGATGCCTATCTGGGGAATTTTATCGTAGCCTTCGGCATTGGGCGCAAAACCGAAGCCGTCGGCACCAATCACGCTGCCAGAATGGATGGTGACATGGTTGCCCAGACGGCATCCCTGATAGATGGTCACGTTAGGATAGAACAGACAGTTGGCACCTATCTGAACATTATCGCCGATGACGGTATGGGGATAGATCTGAGTTCCGTCGCCTATGACAGTCCCATCACCGATATAGGCAAAAGCACCGATATAGACATCCTTGCCGATGGTTGCCTTGTGTGAGACGAAGGCCATGCTGTCGATGCCGCTCTTCTTGGGTTTGGCTGACTCATAGATCTGCAACAGTTTGGCCACAGCCTCGTAGGCATTGGACACCCTGATGAGAGTCGTGCTGACCTGCTGCTCCAGTTCAACATCATTGTTGATGAGAACGATGGTCGATTTCGTCTCGTATAGATAATGGGTATATTTGGGGTTCGAGAGGAAAGAGATGGCCCCCTCGTGACCTTCTTCAATCTTAGCAAACGTGTTAACGGTAGCGTTCTCGTTTCCCTCAATACGCCCACCGATAAGCCCGGCAATTTGTTTGGCTGTAAACTCCATATCTTGAATAAGTTTTCTTTTAGGATGCAAAGATACGCATTTTTATTTAAAACGCTGATAACAGAGGTAATATTTTCGTATTTTTTTAGAAAGAAGAGCCACATTGAGCAGTTCTGAGGCCTCCGACACGTCTTTTATCGTGCCATCCTTGTACAAGACGTCGATGGAGTCGTCATCAACGGAATACATATCTTTTTGGATAGTATTGAGGCTTATCAGGTAGCGGGCATCTTCAAGACTGACGCCCACATGGGCGGCAATCTGGTGCTTCAGGTCTTCGATGTATTGCGGGTCGACAGGTTCGTCGTGGACCTCTACTTTGAAGATGTGGCGGTCGAGCATGTCGGTGGCCAGTGTTGCCAGGATTTTGTCGTCGGAATGCTTCCAGGCCTTCATGGCGCTCCAGATGTCAGAATCGTCGAGTTCCTCGTACATCTGCAGAGCCTCTGGATGAAGGGCATACCAGTTGGCATCTACGTCGTTGTTGATGAAATAGGAGAGGGCCGGGGAGGCGAAAACTTGCTTCCCTTGTTTGGCAAGGTCCTTCGCCCTGGTGAGCATGTTGACCAGCACCTTCTCATAGGCTACGGCCGTCTTGTGGAGATAGACCTGCCAGTACATCAGCCGTCGGGTGGTCAGGTAGTTCTCCAGCGAGTAGATGCCTTTATGCTCGACGACCAGCCTGTCGTCCACCACATTGAGCATCTTGATGATACGTGCCGACCCGATATTACCCTCGGTGACCCCAGTAAAGAAAGAGTCGCGCCGGAGATAGTCGAGACGGTCCATGTCGAGTTGTGATGAGATGAGTTGGTGGAGGAAGCGCTTGGGATACTCGTCCTTGAAGATGGCAATGGCCAAATTGAGCCTGTCTCCGAGGTCGTGGTTGATCTGCTCCATCATCAGCAGGGAGATATCCTCGTGGGAGATGCCGCTGATGAGTGTGTTCTCCAGCACATGGGAGAAGGGGCCGTGGCCGATGTCATGCATGAGGATGGCGGCCTGTACCGCCTCCGCTTCAGAGTCGAAGATGAACTGTCCCTTCTGCTGAAGGGAGAGGATGGCCTCGCTCATCAGGTGAAAAGCCCCCAGTGAATGCTGGAAGCGGGTGTGCCGGGCTCCTGGATAGACCACGGCAGCCAGCCCGAGTTGGTTGATGCGGTTCAGACGCTGGAAGAGGGGATGCCTGACGATGTCGTAGAGCAGCCCTCGCGGTATTTTGATAAAACCGAATACGGGATCATTGATAATCTTTGCGTCATTCATAGCGACGATGTTTGTGCAAAGAAAGGTGGCGTGTCAGGCCACCTTTCTTTATTCATAAGGGAGATTAATCTTCTTCCTTCAACTCTGCCTCGTGCTCCTTGATGAGCGCCTGCTGGATGTCGTTCGGTACCAGTTCGTAACTGGCGAACTTCGTGCTAAACGAGGCGCGGCCGCCAGTGAGCGAACTCAGTGCGATAGAGTAACTGCTGAGTTCCTTCAGAGGAATCTTCGCATTGAGTTTCTGATAGCCTGCTTCAGAGTCCATACCCATGATGATGGCACGACGACCTTGCAGATCGCTCATGACATCACCCATGTAATCGGCAGGAACAAGGACTTCGAGGTCGTAGATAGGCTCAAGCACCTTGGGACCTGCCTCACGGAAGGCAGCAGAGAAGGCGTTGCGGGCAGCCAGCATGAATGACAACTCGTTGGAGTCGACGGGGTGCATCTTACCATCATAGACTATCACGCGTACGTCGCGGGCATAAGAGCCGGTGAGGGGACCCTGCTCCATGCGCTGCATGATACCCTTGAGGATGGCTGGCATGAAACGGAGGTCGATGGCACCGCCCACCACAGAGTTGATGAAGACGAGTTTGCCGCCCCATTCCAGGTCGATCTCTTCCTTGCCCTTGATGTTCATCTTGAACTCCTGGCCGTTGATGGTGAAACTGACGGGATCTTCCATGCCGTCGTAGTAAGGCTCGATGATCAGGTGAACCTCACCGAACTGACCAGAACCACCGGACTGCTTCTTGTGACGGTAGTCGGCACGTGCCATCTTCGAGATGGTCTCGCGGTATGGAATCTTCGGTTCCATGTATTCCACCTGAATCTTCTCGTTGTTCTCCATGCGCCACTTCAATGTGCGGAGGTGGAACTCACCCTGTCCGTGGACAATAATCTGACGCAACTCTTTCGACTGCTCAACTACCCATGTGGGATCTTCCTGACGCATCTTGTTCAGGGCTGCCATCATCTTCTCCGTCTCGCTCTCGTTGACAGCCTTGATGGCACGTGAGAACTTGGAGTTAGGATACTTGATGAAGTCGAAGCGGTTCTCGGCATCCTTGCCATTCAGCGTGTTGCCGGTCTTCACATCCTTCAGTTTCACAGTGCAGCCGATGTCGCCGGCATTCAACTGGTCAACCTGTACACGGTTGGCACCGGCAGGAGAATAGAGCGTGCCGATGCGCTCCTTGGAGCCGCGGTCGATATTGGTCAGGTCGTCACCACTCTTCACAGAACCGCTCATCACTTTGAAGTAGGACACTTCGCCGATGTGAGGCTCGATGCCGGTCTTGAAGAAATAGAGTGATGTGGGGGCATTGGTGTCGGCAGGCACGTCCTTGCCGGCAACATTCTTGATGACGGGCATATCGCTGACAAAAGGTACCACGTTGCCGAGGAACTCCATCAAGCGGCGCACACCCATGTCCTTGCCAGAACATACACAGAAGACGGGGAAAATGCTACGGGTGACCAGACCCTTGCGGATGCCTTCGCGCATCTCATCTTCGGTCAGGTGCTCTTCCTCGAAGAATTTCTCCATCAGCGTGTCGTCGTTGGCTGCGGCTGCCTCTACCAGAGCGGCATGCATCTCATTGGCCTTGTCCATCTGGTCGGCAGGAATCTCCTCAATGATGGGAGCGCCACCTTCGGGCTTCCAGGAGTATTTCTTCATCAGCAGCACGTCGATGACGGCATTGAAGCCAGCACCTGTAGCGATGGGGTACTGAACGGGTACGCACTTAGAACCGTAGACCTCCTGTAACTGGGAGAGAATCTGGTCGAAATCGCAGTTGTCGCGATCCAACTGATTCACCAGGAATATAACGGGTTTCTGCAGTTTCTCGGTATTGCGGAAGGCATTCATCGTGCCAACCTCAGGACCATACTGGCCATTGACCAGAATGACAGCCTGATCGGTCACGTTGAGTGCTGTGATGGCACCACCTACAAAGTCATCGCTGCCCGGGCAGTCGATGATGTTCAGTTTCTTGTTGTTCCATTCAACATGGAAAACGGTTGAGAATACAGAATAGCCATACTCCTGCTCCACGGGGAAGTAGTCGCTCATGGTGTTCTTACCCTCTACGGTGCCGCGGCGCTTGATGATGCCAGCCTCGTAAACCATTGCTTCGGCAAGAGTTGTCTTGCCGCTACCCGCACTGCCAATCAGTGCAATGTTCTTAATCTCACTAGTCTGATAAATCTTCATGACATTTATAATTTTAGGTAATATTATTCAAAAGACGGCCCGAAATTAGTCATTTTTTGTCAAAACTCCAAAGAATTCTTTCAAATATTAAACAAAATTAGTATTTTTGCAGTTGTAATGGCAGGAATCTACATACATATACCCTTTTGTAAGAGTCGTTGCGTGTATTGCGACTTCTATTCGACGACGTCACTTGAACAGCGTCAGCGCTATGTTGATGCGCTGTGCAAAGAGATGGTGATGTGTGGGAGTTCCTCGTCATTTTTAGAGGAGATGGGGAGCATAAAAACCATTTATTTGGGTGGAGGGACTCCGAGCCAATTGACGGTGGAGCAACTCAGACAATTATTCATATATATAAATAAGGTGTATGATGTCATGCCATCAGCCGAAATCACGATCGAGTGTAATCCCGACGATGTGGATGACTCGTTTGCGGCTGCCATTGCCGACCTTCCTGTCAACCGTGTGAGCATGGGAGTCCAGACTTTCAGTGATGAACGCCTGTGTTTTCTTCGTCGCCGGCATAACGCGGGCCAGGTAGCAGTGGCAGTGGAACGTTTACGGAGGAATGGCATAGGGAATATCAGTATTGACCTGATCTATGGCTTTCCCAAGGAGACCCTGAAGGAGTGGCACGCTGACATCGCAAAGGCTCTAGGGTTGCAGGTGGAACATATCTCTGCCTATGCCCTGCAGTATGAGGAAGCCACGCCACTAGGCCGTATGTTGCAACGGGGTCTTGTGAAGGAAGTGGATGAGGAACTGTCGCGGCAGATGTACTATGACTTAAAGGATTGTCTCTTTGAAGCCGGCTACGAACACTATGAGATCAGCAATTTTGCAAGGCCGGGGTTCCGTTCCCGCCATAATAGTGGCTATTGGAACCAGACTCCTTATCTTGGATTTGGGGCTGCTGCCCATTCCTACGACGGGCATAAGCGTCAGTGGAACGTGGCCGACATTCAACAATACATGAAGGGCATGGAGTGGGGGACTCCCTTCGTGGAAAGTGAAGTGCTGGATGATGACACCCGCTACAACGAACTGGTGATGACGGCTCTCCGCACTTGTGAGGGACTTCCCTTGTCTGCCTTGCACGGGAATACGCGCGACTATTGTCTGCGTCAGGCCCGTCCATTCGTAGAAGGCCAATTACTGAAAATCGCTGATGACCATATGCGACTGACCCGTGAAGGGCTGTTTGTCAGCGATATGGTCATCAGCGATCTGATGAAAGTGTAGCCAGTGGGTCAGATGCCGAATTTATCCAGTTCGTCGGCCATCTCCTGCTGCAGTTCGCGAGCCTTGTTGCCTGCCACCTCGGCAAAGTGGTCGTCGGAGCAGGCGTAGATAATGCCGCGACTGGAGTTTACAAGCAGTCCACAGTCTTTGTTCATGCCATATTTGCAGACTTCCTGTAACGAGCCGCCCTGGGCTCCAACACCGGGTACCAGCAGAAAATGATCGGGCACCACACGCCGTATGTCCTCGAACATACGTCCCTGGGTTGCACCTACCACATACATCATGTTTTCTGTGTTGCCCCATTCTTGGCTCTTCTTCAGCACCTTCTCAAAGAGTCGCTCGCCCTGCGCATCTTCCATCAGTTGGAAGTCGTGTGAGCCTTTGTTCGAGGTTAGTGCCAGCAGTATCACCCATTTGCCTTCGTATTGCAGAAAGGGAGTTACTGAATCCTCACCCATATAAGGGGCTACGGTCAGTGCGTCAATGTTGTACTCTTCAAAGAAAGTACGTGCGTACATCTGGCTGGTGTTACCTATGTCGCCACGTTTGGCATCTGCGATGATAAGATGATGCGGATGGGTCTCCTTGATGTATTCACAAGTCTTAACGAAGGCTTCCATACCCTTGATGCCGTATGCCTCATAGAACGCCAGGTTGGGCTTATAGGCTACGCAGTAGGGGGCTGTAGCATCGATGATGGCCTTGTTGAACTCGAATATAGGGTCGTGGAGATCGAATACACACTGAGGCATCTTCTTCGGGTCTGTGTCGAGACCTACACAGAGGAACGACCGCTTCTGCTTAATCTGTTGTATCAGTTCTTGTCTTGTCATGATTTCTAGATTCTTAACTCCTAAAGTTCTGTTTCTTTCATTCGTTCTGCATTCTCGGCAACGGTCAGTGCATCAATCATCGGCTGGATGTCACCACCTAGGAAACCCTGCAGGTCGTGGGTGGTAAAACCAATGCGGTGGTCGGTCACGCGGCCCTGCGGAAAGTTGTAGGTGCGGATCTTTGCCGAGCGGTCGCCAGTTGACACGAGCGTCTTGCGCCTGCTGGCGATATCGTCCATATACTTCTGATGCTCCTTGTCGTAGATGAAAGTATAGAGACGCGAGAGAGCACGCTCCTTGTTCTTGGGCTGGTCGCGGGTCTCGGTACACTCGATGAGGATTTCTTCTGTCTCGCCAGTGTTAGGGTTCTTCCACATATAGCGGAGACGTACACCTGATTCCACCTTGTTTACATTCTGACCGCCAGCACCACTGGAGCGGAAGGTGTCCCACTTGATTTCACCTTCGTTGATGTGTACTTCGAACTTGTCGGCTTCGGGCAGTACGGCAACGGTAGCAGCTGATGTGTGCATGCGACCCTGCGTTTCGGTAGCAGGCACGCGCTGGACACGGTGCACGCCACTCTCGTATTTCAGCGTGCCATAGACATCGGCCCCACTGACGGCGAAGTCAATCTCCTTGTATCCGCCAACGGCACCCTCGGAGACACTCGTAATCGAGAGTTGCCACCCCTTGGAGTCGCAGAAACTCTTGTACATCTTGAAGAGGTCGCCAGCAAACAGACAGGCCTCGTCGCCGCCAGTGCCTGCACGAATTTCCATCTGCACATTCTTGGCATCTTCGGGGTCTTTGGGAATCAGCGCAATCTTAATCTCCTCCTCCAGTTTGGGCTGGAGTTCTTCGTTAGCGGCCAGTTCCTCGCGTGCCATCTCCTTCATCTCCGGGTCTGTCTCGTTGGCAAGGATGTCCTTGGCTTCCTTGATACCGTTGAGGCAGGTGATGTAGCGTTTGCGTGCATCCATGATATCGCCAAGGTCCTTGTATTCCTTCGTCAGTTTAACGAACCGCTGCTGGTCGGCAATCACAGCGGGGTCGGTGATGAGGGTAGAGACCTCCTCGAAACGGGCCTCAAGGCCTTCGAGTTTTTGTAGTATACTGTTATTTTCCATATTCAAAGGTGCCGAATTCGCTCTTGATGGTCAGACTCTTCTCGCCTTCCTCGATGTGTCCCACCACTTGGGCGTCAATATTGAACGACTTGCTGATGGCGATGACCTGATTGGCTATTTCCGGACGGACGTAAATCTCCATGCGGTGCCCCATGTTGAAGACTTGGTACATCTCCTTCCAGTCGGTTCCAGAGCATTCGTGGATGGCACGGAACAGAGGGGGCACGGGGAACATATTGTCCTTCACTACGCGACAGTTATCGCTGACGAAGTGGAGCACCTTGGTCTGGGCACCGCCCGTACAATGCACCATACCATGAATCTCGGGGCGCAGTTCGTCGAGTAAGCGCTTGATGACGGGAGCGTAAGTGCGGGTTGGAGAGAGCACCAGTTGGCCGGCGTTGACGGGTGAACCGTCAACCACATCCGTCAACTTGTATTTGCCGCTGTAAACGAGTTCGTTGGGGACGGTATGGTCGAAACTCTCGGGATATTTCTCTGCCAGGTACTTGGCGAATACATCATGGCGGGCGGAAGTCAGACCATTCGAGCCCATACCCCCGTTGTAGCGCTTCTCGTAGGTGGCCTGTCCTGTAGAAGAGAGACCTACGATGACATCACCCGGACGGATGTTGGCATTATCAATGACATCGCTGCGCTTCATGCGACAGGTGACGGTGCTATCGACTATGATGGTACGAACCAAATCGCCTACATCGGCAGTCTCACCACCAGTGGGCCAGATACCGATACCCATCTCACGCAGTTCGGCAAGAAGTTCATCGGTTCCGTTGATGATGGCAGAGATTACTTCACCTGGAACGAGCATCTTATTGCGCCCGATAGTACTAGATACGAGGATGTTGTCAACGGCGCCCACGCAGAGCAAATCGTCGGTATTCATCACGATGGCATCCTGAGCAATGCCTTTCCACACAGAGAGGTCGCCCGTCTCTTTCCAATACATGTAGGCGAGGCTCGACTTGGTGCCAGCGCCGTCGGCATGCATAATATTGCAATACTCTGGGTCACCGCCCAGAATGTCAGGGATAATCTTGCAGAAGGCCTGCGGGAATATTCCCTTATCGATGTTCTTGATGGCGTTATGTACGTCTTCTTTGGCGGCACTCACGCCACGCATCATATATCTGTTGTCCATATTCTCAGTTTATTTTTCTTTTCCATTCCAAAACTCCCATGAGGCGAAAGCCTGCAATAACAGCATCTCCAGACCGTTCTTGACGCTTGCTCCCCGTTCTTCTCCCCGTTTCATGAAGAGTGTCTCGTCGGGATTGTAGATGAGGTCGTAAAGGATGTTGCTCTCGTCTAATGCTTCATAGGGTAAGGCTGGGCACTCCTCGGTTTTGGGATACATGCCTACGGGGGTGCAGTTCACAATGACATTGTACTCATGGACGACATCGGGTGTGATGTCTTCGTAGCAAATGGTCTCCGGACGACGGTAACGGCTAACATAGACTGTCTCCAGTCCAAGAGACTTTAATCCGAAATTGATGGCCTTCGAAGCACCTCCGGTTCCAAGAATCAATGCTTTCTTATGATACTTCTCCAGCATGGGTTCTATACTTTGTGTGAATCCGATGACATCAGAGTTGAAACCTTTCAGTTGGATGTCATTTCCCACGTGTGTCACTCGGATGACATTGACTGCACCAATAGCACGAGCCTCAGGACTAATTTGGTCTAAAAAGTCCATGACTTTCTGCTTGTAGGGAATTGTTACGTTGAGTCCCTTCAATTCCGGATTAGAATCGAGCACTTCGGCGAGAGCATCGATAGTCGGAATCTCGAAGTTCAAATACTTGGCGTTGATGCCCTCGTCAGCAAACTTCTGGTTGAAGTAGTTGATGGAGAACGAATGTCCCAATGGGTAGCCTATAAGTCCGTACTTGTCCATTGCAATAAATTATTTTGTTGCGAAATACATTGTGCAAATGCCAAAAGTGAGCCTTTTGAAAGAGGCATCCTTAAAACCCGCCTTATGCAGGATGTCCTGCATCCGTTCACCTTGTGGGAAGGCTTCGATGGTTTTTGTCAGATACGAATAGGCGCTGGTGTCTTTGGAGATGATACGTCCGTAGACAGGCAGCACCGTGTGAGAGTAGATATGGAAGAGTTGTTTCATGGGGAAAGTGACAGGTGTGGTGAGTTCCACGATGCTGAGATGTCCGCCTGGTTTCAGCACACGGCACATCTCGCTAAGCCCCTTGTCCAGATTTGCAAAATTACGAATGCCGAAGGCTGCTGTGACAGCATCGAAAGTGTTGTCAGTGTAACTTAGTCGCAGACAGTCTTCTTTGGCAAAAGAAATGATGTCTTGCAGACCAAGTTGTTGCACTTTCCTCCGACCTATCTCCATCATCCCCTCACTGATGTCGGCCCCAATCAATTTGTTGGGGTGCAACATCTGAGCCGACAAGATGGCAAAGTCGCCCGTTCCAGTGGCGATGTCAAGTATCGTCTGGGGCTTGAAAGGCGCCAGTTGACTAATGGCTTTCTTGCGCCATCCCTTGTCGATGTCCCACGAGAGACGATGGTTCAGCGTGTCGTAGGTGGGAGCAATGTTGTCAAACATCTGCTCCACCTGCTGCGCCTTTTCGCCCTCGTGATAGGGATTTATCTCTTCCTGTTTATACATTTTCCAGAAATGACTTGGAGAAATAGATTATCTAGTCTTCAGCCACTCGCTGACATTCTTTTCTATACGAGCAGCGATATCGCCAGTCTCGGTTGCCTTGTCAAACCTCGTGCCAGTGATGTGCTCGTAGAGTTCGATGTAGCGCTCCGATACGCTCTCGGCATACTCATCGGTAATCTCGGGCATCACCTGTCCGGGCTCGTTCATGAAATTATGCTCAATGAGCCACTGGCGTACAAATTCCTTTGACAGTTGCTTCTGTGGCTCGCCTTTGGCCAGTTTCTCCTCGTAGCCGTCGGCATAGAAATAGCGGCTTGAGTCGGGGGTGTGGATCTCATCAATGAGATACACCTTGCCGTCGCGCTTACCGAACTCATACTTCGTGTCAACGAGAATCAGACCACGCTTGGCGGCAATCTCCTGGCCACGGGCAAAGATCTTGCGAGTGTAGTCCTCCATGATGGCATAGTCCTCGGCAGAGACGATGCCCTGAGCAATGATCTCTTCCTTCGAGATGTTCATGTCGTGACCCTCATCGGCTTTTGTCGTGGGAGTAATAATGGGTTCTGGGAAACGCTCGTTCTCCTTCATGCCGTCGGGCAGTTTCACACCACAGAGTTCACGGCAGCCGTTTTTATACTCACGCCAAGCAGAACCTGTGAGGATGGAGCGGATGATCATCTCCACACGGAAACCTTCACACTTCAGTCCAACGGTGACCATCGGGTCTGGCGTAGCCAGTTTCCAGTTCGGGCAGATGTCAGTCGTGGCATCCAAGAACTGGGCGGCAATCTGATTCAGTACCTGTCCCTTGAAAGGGATTCCCTTTGGTAGAACCACGTCAAAAGCCGAGATTCGGTCTGTGGCCACCATCACCATCAGGTCGTCATTGATGTTGTACACGTCACGGACTTTTCCGTGGTAAACGCTCTTCTGTCCTTCAAAATGGAAGTCAGTCTTTGTTAATGCTTTCATTATTGTTATATTCTTTGTCGTAATTTTCGTATGCATTGACAATCCGTGTCACCAGTTTGTGACGCACGATGTCCTTTCCGTTCAGGTTAACCACGCTGATTCCCTCAACATTGTTTAATATATGCAGGGCCTCTATGAGACCACTTTTTTGGGAGCGGGGCAGGTCTATCTGTGTCATGTCGCCCGTGATAATCATCTTTGTGTTCCATCCCATGCGGGTCAGAAACATGCGAATCTGGGCTGGCGTGGTGTTCTGTGCTTCGTCTAAAATCACAACGGCATCGTTCAGCGTGCGGCCTCTCATAAAGGCCAGTGGTGCTATTTGGATGACGTGCTTCTCCATCATATCCTGCAATTTTACCTGGGGTATCATATCCTCCAAGGCGTCATAGAGCGGTTGCAGGTATGGGTCAATCTTATCTTTCATGTCGCCAGGTAGGAACCCCAACTTCTCGCCCGCCTCAACGGCAGGACGACTGAGTATAATCTTCTTGGCTGTCTTTTCTTTTAAGGATTTGACAGCAAGAGCAATAGACAGATAGGTCTTGCCTGTTCCTGCCGGACCTACGGCAAACACCATGTCGTTGTCGTGGAAGGCATTGATAAGATGTTGCTGGTTCTCGCTGCGGGCTTTGATGGGCCGACCGGCTATGGAATATACCACCACGTCGTCGGGTAACTTCTCGCTTGTCCTCCTGCCCTTGACGATGTCAAGAATGTCTTCTTCCGTTATGGCATTGAACTTCAGTATATGCTGGCGCAATTTCTCCGAACTCTCCTCAAAGGCAGCCATCTGTTCCTCATCGCCCATGATTCGCATCACGTTGTCACGGCCTACGATGCGCAGTTTAGGGTATAGTGCACGTAGCATCTGTAAATGCACATTACCAACCCCGTAGAACATCACAGGGTCTATATCTTCCAAAACAATATGCTTCTCTATCAAAATGCGACCTAAAAATGGATGTTATTTCAATTTGCCTGCAAAATTACAAAATAATTATGAATTAAGCCTTATCTTCAGATAAAAATAATTGTGAGAATGAAGAAATTCTGTATTTACACCCTCTTTAACGGAAGTAAGGGTTCATGGAAACTTCTTCGCCAATGATGGTCTTTGGTCCGTGTCCAGGATATGCAATTGTGTTGCCTGGAAGCAGGGCAATCTTCGTCTGCAGGCTCTGTATTAGTTCTTTCCACGAGCCTCCCTCAAGGTCTGTACGGCCCACGCTCATACGGAACAGCGTATCGCCTGTAAAGGCAATACTTTCTTCTTGGCAGTAGAACACAACGCTACCTTTCGAATGGCCTGGGGTATGAAGCACTTTCAGTTGGTAGTGGCCAAAAGTAATGGTCTCACCGTCTGTGAGAAGATGTCCCAAAGGTGGTGTTGCCCAAGGGTATGGAATTCCCATCTCGTTACATTGGCGGGTCAAATCTTCTATCAATGAGGCGTCGCCAGTGTGAATCTCTGGTTTCAGTCCATACTCCTCGTAGATGGTGTTGTTGCCAAAGGTGTGGTCAAAGTGGCCATGTGTGCATAATAGGTGCACAGGCTTCAGTTCCTGGCTTCTTAAATAGTCAGTTATGGCTTTGCGCTCCGACTCGTAATAGGCACCGCAGTCAATGATGATTGCCTCATGCGTGTCGTCGCTAACTATATAACAATTTTCTTGGAGCAGATTAACTTCAAATACCTTGATATTCATTATGTTGGAATGTAAATACAAAATTTTTCCTTGAACCATTCTTCTTGGAAGTAATTACTCAGTTGGACGGTCTCGACTATGCGTCGGAAAGGTTGTGTTTCGGCTTGCAAGTCTCCGCCTTTCAGGCAAATCACACCGTTAGGATGAGCATTCTTCTGTTCCTTCGATATATTTTTGCGAACAATCTTCATCAGGTCGGGTAGGGGCATCACGGCTCTACTTACAATAAATTCGTACATACCCTTCTCGTCCTCGCCGCGAAGATGCTCTGGTTGGCAATTCGTTAGCCCAATAGCCCGGCAAACTTCCTGTGCCACACGTATTTTCTTGCCTGTCCCGTCAATAAGTTTGAAATGGCATTCAGGGAAAAGTATGGCAAGTGGAATGCCAGGGAATCCACCTCCTGTGCCGAAGTCCAGAATGCGAGTGCCTGGTCTGAAGTGTATGAAACAGCCTATGGCCAACGAGTGTAGCACATGATGTTCGTACAGGTTGTCGATATCTTTGCGGGATATTACGTTGATTTTCTCGTTCCATTCGTGGTACAAGCCATTGAGAGCCGCAAATTGTTCTTTTTGCGTCTCTGTCAGGGCTGGAAAGTACTTCTCAATCAGTTTCATGGATGCAAAGGTACGAATAAGTGAGAGAAAAAACAAATTTTATTTGGATTTTCGCTCGCTTTGCACTACCTTTGCACCCGATTTTGTCTATATTAAGGAAATAATGCAATTAAAAGCGGCACTATTCGATCTTGACGGGGTGGTTTTTGATACGGAACCACAGTACACAGTTTTTTGGGGTAGTCAATGTCGTCTTTACCATCCAGAGCACCCAGGATTGGAACATGAGATAAAAGGTTCTACGCTAGATCAGATCTACGACCGCTGGTGGTCGGGACCTTTGGAAAAGGAACGCGAGGTGGTGACACAGAGACTGAATGATTTTGAGATGCAGATGGATTATTCATATATTGAGGGTTTCGAGGCATTTCTAAGCGACTTGCGCCAGCATGGAGTTAAGACGGCTGTAGTAACCAGTAGCAATCATCCAAAGATGGCTGCCGTGTACAAGGTACACCCGGAGTTCACCCGATTCTTTGACGCCATTCTGACTAGTGAGGACTTTGATGAGAGCAAACCTTCGCCCGACTGCTATCTGAAGGCTGCAGCCCGCTTTGGCGTGAAACCAGAGGAATGCGTGGTGTTTGAGGATAGTATCAATGGTTTGAAGTCTGGCTTAGCCTCGGGTGCCAATGTGGTTGGACTGTTGACTACGAATCCATTGGAGAAGGTGAGTTGTTTGTCTGCATTTCAGATAGAAGATTATAATGGGCTCTCGTATGAAAGCCTTACAGAAATATTAAACAAATAAGAAGTATGGCAGGATATTTGGTAAGCGATGAACGTAAAGTAACGACGCATCGCTTTATTGAAATGAAACAGAAGGGTGAGAAAATTTCAATGCTCACCTCATATGACTATACTACCGCAGGTATTGTTGACCGTGCAGGTGTTGATGGCATTTTGATTGGTGATTCTGCTTCCAACGTGATGGTGGGTAACGCCACGACATTGCCAATGACTGTTGATCAGATGATCTATCATGCCCGTTCAGTTGTTAATGGCGTAAAGCGTGCGCTGGTGGTCTGCGACATGCCTTTCGGTTCTTACCAGACTGGTCGCCACGATGGAGTGATGAATGCTATTCGTATTATGAAGGAGAGTGGCTGCGATGCCTTGAAACTGGAGGGAGGCATTGAGATTATTGATACTATAAAAGCGATTCTTGACGCTGGAATCCCGGTTATGGGGCATCTGGGGCTGACCCCTCAGTCTATCAATAAGTTCGGAACTTATGCCGTACGTGCCAAGGAAGAGAAAGAAGCCGCCAAGTTGATATCAGATGCCAAATTACTATCTGAGGCCGGCTGTTTCTCCGTGGTATTGGAAAAGGTACCAGCCGCGTTGGCAGAACAAGTAACCCGTGAGATATGTGTGCCTACTATTGGTATCGGTGCTGGTAATCATTGTGATGGTCAGATTCTTGTGGTGGCTGACATGCTTGGCATGAACCAGGGGTTCTCACCGCGCTTTTTACGCCGCTATGCTGACTTGAACACGGTGATGACCGATGCTATCGGACAATATGTTACTGACGTGAAAAGCGGCGACTTCCCCAACGAGCAGGAATCCTATTGATAGATGAACACGCAGAGTACAACCATGCATATTCGCCTGTGGCATAAGGAGTTCTGGCTAATGGCCATTGCTAACCTGTTGCTGTCGATGGCAGTCACGATGTTGATACCATCTCTACCATTGTGGCTTTCTTCCTCGTGGCAGACGGACAATGTGCATGTGGGGCTTACGATGGGGGCTTTCGCCATTGGACTTTTCCTACCGGGTGCATTTTGTTCTTTCTTGGTACAGCATTATCGTCGTAATGTGGTGTTTATCCTCAGCGTTTTGGCTTTGGCGGCAACCATGGCCGTGCCTCTTCTGGTGCCCTCGGTTCTTTGTAGACAGCCTATGTTACTGATATTTTGGCGTGTCGTGCAAGGTGCTGCCTTTGGCCTGTCACAGATGGTGTTGACATCCACGTTGATTATTGATACGTGTGAGTCGTATCAACGTACGGAAGCCAATCATTCGGCAACGTGGTTTGGGCGCTTTGCGCTATCGCTAGGACCCTTGACAGGCCTTTTGCTTCTACAGGTGGGCGATTTCAGATGGGTGGCTCTCATTTCCGTCATTGCCTGTGGATTGACGATTCTTTTGATACTGCTCATTCATTTTCCCTTTCGAGTGCCTGAAGACGATGTCAAGGTGGTTAGTCTTGATCGTTTCTTTCTTGTCAATGGTATTCCTTTGATGCTTAATATGATGCTGGTGACGATAGCCATTGGTATGATGATGTCAATGGCTATTACGGTCAATGCTTATGGCATGGTGATGCTTGGCTTCCTGATGGCATTGCTGGCTCAGCGTTTCGTGTTCCGTGATGCTGAACTGAAAAGCGAGGTGGTGACAGGTCTGCTGTTGATAGGCTCTGCTTTGCTTATCTTGTTCAGTCAGCGTGACTTGCCACCTGCTGACCATTCGGTGCTCCCTTCACCTCTGATAGGTCTTGGCCTGGGTATCGTTGGGGGCCGTTTCCTGCTCTTCTTCATTAAGTTGAGTCGCCATTGTCAGCGTGGTACATCGCAAAGTACCTTCATGCTGGGGTGGGAGAGTGGACTCGCTTTAGGCGTTGGGATTGGTTATGCCTGTTTTGGCGATTGCCACGGGAGCATGTTGTTAGTGGCTTTGGTGCTTATCGTTGTCGCGCTGCTGCTATATGTTGTCTTTACACATCATTGGTTCATAAAGCATAAGAACAGATAAAACCTCCAGACGTCTGAAAAATATTGATATAAGTAAATTGAGATTATATGAAGAAAGAATATAGGCCGAAACCCATTGACACAAGTGATGTTATGCTGCCAGATGAACTGGATGTCCTGATTGAATACATGTCAAAAAATGTGCACGAGGTGTGGGCAGAGACTCGCATCAAACAAGGCTGGACTTATGGTCCCCAGCGTGACGACACATTGAAGACCCATCCCTGCCTGATACCTTACGAGGAACTTCCCGAGGAGGAGAAAGAGTTTGACCGCAATACCAGTATCGGCACACTGAAGTTGATTCAGAAACTGGGATTTAAGATTTTGAAGTAGAAATTATTTCCCCTTTTCTTTGCAGATTCGGGAAAAATGACTAACTTTGCAGGCAAGTCAACGAAACCACTTAAAACAATAAATCTAACGTAAGATGAAACAATTCAACGACAAAAACTTCGTGCTGGAGACTGAGGTCGCCCAGGACTTGTATCACAACCATGCGGCAAAGATGCCGATTATCGACTATCATTGTCACCTCATTCCTGAAATGGTGGCTAAGGACCATAAATTCAGTAGCATTACCGAATTGTGGCTGGGCGGCGACCACTATAAGTGGCGTGCTATGCGCACCAATGGTGTTGACGAGCGCTTTTGTACCGGTAAAGACACCAGCGACTGGGAGAAGTTTGAAAAATGGGCCGAGACCGTGCCTTACACTTTCCGCAATCCTCTGTACCACTGGACTCATCTGGAATTGAAGACCGCTTTTGGTATCGAGAAACTGCTGAGCCCCAAGACGGCCCGCGAAATTTTCGATGAGTGTAATGACAAACTGGCTAACGATCCCAACTTCACCGCTCGCGGCCTGATGCGTCATTATAACGTGGAGTGTGTCTGCACTACCGATGATCCCGTGGATGACCTGCACAACCATATTGAGTATGCCAAAACCAAGGGCGAGAATGATCCTTTGATGATTCCTGCGTGGCGTCCCGACAAAGCCATGAATATTGAGAAGCCAGAATTCTCAAAGTATGTAGAGCAGTTGGCCGAGGTGAGCGGAGTGAATATCGTGAAGTTCACCGATATGGTGGATGCCCTGAAAAAGCGTCATGAGTTCTTCGAGGCTCAAGGCTCTAAACTCTCTGACCACGGTATTGAGGAGTTCTACGATGAGGAATACACGGACTCGCAGATCGAAACTATCTTTGAGAAGGCCATGCGTGGACAGCAACTGTCTAATTTCGAGATTCGTCAGTTCAAGCATTGCTTCCTGACGGTGATGGCTGAGATGGATGCTGATGCAGGCTGGACCCAGCAGTTCCACTATGGTGCTATCCGTGACAACAACACCCGCATGTACAACCAGTTGGGTCCTGATACAGGTTTCGACTCTATCGGCGAGTTCAATACAGCCAAGGCTATGTCGAAATTCCTGAACAAACTGAATATGGAGGGCAAACTCACGCGTACCATATTATATACATTGAATCCCTGTGCCAACGAGGTTATTGCTACGATGCTGGGCAACTTCCAAGGTGGTGAGCCAGGTAAAATCCAGTTTGGTTCAGGTTGGTGGTTCAACGATCAGATGGATGGTATGATCCGTCAGATGAATGCCCTCTCCGTGCTTGGCCTGCTGAGTCGTTTCGTCGGAATGCTGACCGACAGTCGCTCGTTCCTGTCATATCCTCGTCACGAATATTTCCGTCGTATCCTTTGCAACATCCTCGGAAACGATGTGGAGAAAGGCTTGCTGCCTGACGACCGTGAGACGTTGGCACGTATGGTTGAAGATATTTCCTATAACAACGCACGTCGCTATTTCAAATTCTATTAAGCGAGCAGCGAGGAATTCAATCAAATATGAAGTTCTCATAATAAGAAAGTGGGGGAGTTTTGCAAAAAACTCCTCCTTTTTTTGTTTATTTCGAAAAATAGAAGTAATTTTGCACCCGAATAGACAAGAGAAATATAATGAAGCGTTTTAATAAAATCATTTTACCACTTTTTGCCGTTCTGCTTCTCGCTGCTTGTGGAAGCCAAAAGGACGTGCCTTATTTCCAGAACATCAATGCTGTTGATCTGTCGCAGTCACAATATCTTTATGATGCGAAGATTATGCCTAAGGACCAGTTGACTATTACCGTCAGCACGACTAACGATGAGGCTGCTGTGCCGTTCAATCTGACGGTGCCAACACCTTACAGCGCTAACTCACGTTCAACCTATTCACAGGCTATGCTCCAGTCTTATCTAGTTGACAACGACGGTAACATTAATTTCCCTATATTGGGAACGATTCATGTGGGTGGCCTTACCAAGTCGGAAGCAGAGAAGATGATTCAGGAGAAGATTCAGCCTTACATGGCGAAGGAGGAGAATCCTATCGTCACTGTCCGCATGCCTGGCTATCAGATTTCTGTTCTCGGTGAGGTGGCCCGTCCTGGTACGTTTACCGTCTCACGTGAGAAGATTTCTATTCTTGAGGCACTTGCCCAGGCTGGAGACTTGACAATCTACGGCCAACGTAAGAACGTACAACTGATCCGTGAGGATGCGACAGGGCAGAAGAAGGTTCATATCTTTGACCTGACAGATGCCAATATTATCAACTCACCTTATTTCTACCTTCAGCAGAATGATGTAATATATGTGACGCCAAACAAGGTTAAGGCTCAGAACTCGAGTGTTGGTAGTATGACGACGCTATGGTTCTCCGCAACGTCGATTCTCATTTCGCTCACGTCGCTGTTGTATAACATTTTGAAATAAACGATAAAGAGGTTGGGAATTCGTTCTCAATCTCTTTTTTCGGAAACACAAACACAAATCATTAAATTATATCGATACTTATGTGTGGAATTGTTGGATACTTAGGAAAACGCGATGCCTTCCCGGTACTGATTAAGGGATTGCGCCGCTTGGAGTATCGTGGTTACGATAGTGCTGGTGTGGCACTACTTAATGGCGACGATCAGTTGAATGTATATAAGACGAAAGGTAAAGTGGATAATCTGGTGGAGTTCTGTACTGATAAAGATGTGACAGGCTCAGTAGGCATTGCCCATACTCGTTGGGCAACCCATGGTGAGCCCTCTTCCCGTAATGCTCACCCTCACTATTCCACATCCAAGAATCTGGCTATCATCCATAACGGCATCATTGAGAACTATGCCGACATCAAGAAGAACCTGCAGGCCAAGGGCGTGCACTTCGTTTCTGATACCGATACTGAGGTGCTGGTACAGTTGGTGGAGTATATTATGGAACGTAAAAACCTTGATCTTCTGACAGCCGTTCAGGTGGCTCTCCATCAGGTCTTTGGCGCCTATGCCATTGCCATCATTGACAAGCGTGACCCCAGCCAGATTATAGCAGCCCGTAAGCAGAGCCCGTTGGTGGTAGGCATTGGTGATGGTGAGTTTTTCCTTGGTTCTGATGCCAGTCCTATCATCGAATATACTGACAAAGTGGTTTATCTGGAGGATGGCAATATTGCCGTACTGCGTCTGGGAGAGGAACTCAAGGTGCTCAGTATCTTGGGTGAAGAGCAGGCCTTGGCTGTGAAGACCGTTGACATCGATTTAGGCCAGATAGAGAAAGGCGGCTATCCGCACTTCATGTTGAAGGAAATCTTCGAACAGCCCGAGTGTCTGACCAACTGTATGCGAGGACGTGTTAACGTCGAGGCAGATCATGTGACCCTCTCAGCGTTGATCGACTACCGCCGTCAGTTGCTATCAGCCAAGCGCGTGGTCATTGTGGCCTGTGGCACTTCGTGGCATGCTGGTCTCATTGGCAAGCAGATTATCGAGTCGCTCTGTCGCATCCCTGTCGAAGTGGAGTATGCCAGTGAGTTCCGCTACCGCAATCCTGTGGTTAGCGAGGATGATGTGGTAATAGCCATATCTCAAAGTGGTGAGACGGCTGACACTTTGGCTGCCGTTCAGTTGGCTAAGGAGAAGGGGGCTTTCATTTATGGCATATGCAATGCCATCGGCTCCAGCATTCCTCGTGCTACAGACACAGGTACCTACATTCATGTGGGACCGGAGATCGGCGTGGCCTCTACAAAGGCTTTTACCGGTCAGGTTACCGTGCTGACTATGATTGCTCTGGCTATGTCTGAGGCAAAGGGCACAATAGACCGTCAGGAGTATTTGCATATCGTGAAAGGTCTTAGTGAGATTCCCGCTAAGATTGAAGAGGTGTTGAAGACCAACGACAAGGTGGCAGATTTGGCACGTACGTTCACATATGCACATAACTTCCTGTATCTGGGACGTGGATACAGTTATCCCGTAGCCCTTGAGGGAGCACTGAAACTGAAGGAGGTCAGTTATATCCATGCTGAGGGTTATCCTGCTGCCGAAATGAAGCACGGTCCCATCGCCCTCATCGATAGCGACATGCCGGTTGTGGTTGTTGCAACGCACAATGCGATGTATGAGAAGGTGCTCTCCAACATCCAAGAGATCAAGGCCCGTCAGGGTAGGGTGATAGCCCTGGTGACCAAGGGTGACAACACTATCTCCAAGATAGCCGACGAGGTCATAGAACTGCCAGAAGTGATGGAATGCCTCGAACCGCTGGTGGCTACCATACCGCTTCAGTTGTTGGCCTATCATGTGGCCGTATGTAAAGGCAAGAATGTTGACCAGCCGAGAAACTTGGCCAAGTCTGTTACCGTTGAATAAAAAGAATACAACAATGAAAAATGAAAAGTGAAGAATTTGCTACCGCCATTGTCCAAGGCTGCAATTCTTCACTTTTTTATAAAGTAAGGATAAAAGATGAGAGATGTAACATTAGTCCTGCAAGACGGGACGACATTTAAGGGCCGCTCTTTCGGTTACGAGGGAGATGTGTCTGGCGAGGTGGTGTTCAACACGGCGATGATGGGCTATCCAGAGGCGCTGACCGACCCGAGTTATGCCGGTCAGATTATGGTACTCACTTATCCGCTAGTAGGCAACTATGGCGTTCCTCCCTTCACTTTCGGAGGCGAGAAGGCTGAGGTCGGAACAGTTCTGTCCGTTCTTCCTGATTTCATGGAGAGCGACCGCATCTATGCCACAGCCCTTGTCGTCTCTGACTATTCCGAACAGTACAGTCATTGGAACGCCTGCGAGAGCCTTGCTGATTGGTTGAAACGTGAGAAGGTGCCTGGTGTGACTGGCATCGACACCCGTCAGTTGACCAAAGTGTTGCGTGAGCGTGGTGTGATGATGGGACGTATCGTCTTCGATGAAATGAGTAAAGAAAAAGGAGAAAAGAATTATGAGGAAGCCGAGGATTATGGCTCTGTAAACTGGGTAGCACGTGTGTCATGCAAGGACATTATCCGCTATAACGAAGGTGCCGGCAAGAAGGTCGTCCTTGTCGACTGCGGTGTGAAGGCCAATATCATCCGCTGCCTCGTTAATCGGGGCGTGGAGGTTATCCGTGTACCCTGGAACTACGACTATACCGGTATGGACTTCGATGGCTTGTTCCTGGCTAATGGCCCTGGCGACCCTGATATGTGTGCTGATGCCGTGGAGGTGCTGAAGCATCAGATGACCCTCAGCCGTAAGCCTATCTGTGGTATTTGCATGGGCAACCAGTTGCTGGCAAAGGCTGCCGGTGCCACCATCTACAAACTGAAGTATGGTCATCGCTCCCATAATCAGCCGGTACGCGAGGTGGGTACCAGCCGCTGTTACATCACCAGCCAGAACCACGGTTATGCTGTCGATGCTTCGACCTTGCAGAAAGACTGGCGCGAGTTGTTTGTCAATATGAACGACGGCAGCAATGAGGGTATAGTCCATTTCTCCAATCCCTGGTTTTCCAGCCAGTTCCATCCGGAAGCCTGCGCCGGTCCCGTAGACACAGAATTCATGTTTGACAGATTTGTAAAGACATTATGAAAGACGAGCGTATAAAGAAAGTGCTGCTCTTAGGCAGCGGAGCCTTGAAAATTGGTGAGGCTGGTGAGTTCGACTATTCTGGCTCCCAGGCCTTGAAAGCCCTGCGTGAAGAGGGCGTTCAGACCATTCTGATTAATCCCAATATTGCCACCGTCCAGACTTCAGAAGGCGTTGCTGACCAGGTTTATTTCCTCCCTGTCCAGCCCTATTTCGTCGAGAAGGTTATCGCCAAGGAGCGTCCTGATGGCATTCTGCTCTCGTTTGGTGGACAGACAGCACTCAATTGTGGTGTGGAACTCTATAAGAGCGGCGTGCTCGACAAGTATCATGTCCGTGTGCTTGGCACACCAGTTCAGGCTATCATCGATACTGAGGACCGTGAACTCTTTGTCAATCGTCTCGACGAGATTGGCGTAAAGACCATCAAGAGTCAGGCTTGCGACAATATTGAGGATGCCCGCAAGGCTGCTGCCGAACTGGGATATCCCGTCATCTTGCGTGCTGCCTATGCCTTGGGTGGCCTCGGCTCCGGATTCTGCGACAACGAAGACGAACTGAACAAACTGGCAGAAAAGGCCTTCGCCTTCTCCCCCCAGGTGCTGGTGGAGAAGAGTCTGCGTGGCTGGAAGGAGATAGAGTACGAAGTGGTGCGTGACCGTTACGACAACTGTATCACGGTCTGTAACATGGAGAACTTCGATCCCCTCGGTATCCATACGGGTGAGTCGATTGTCATCGCCCCCTCGCAGACGCTCACCAATAGCGAGTATCATAAACTACGTGCCCTTGCCATCAAGATCATTCGCCATATAGGTATTGTGGGCGAGTGTAATGTGCAGTACGCCTTCGACCCGGAATCAGAGGACTATCGCGTCATCGAGGTCAATGCCAGACTGAGTCGTTCGTCGGCCTTGGCATCTAAGGCCACCGGATATCCGCTGGCTTTCGTGGCTGCCAAACTGGGTATGGGCTATGGCCTCTTCGAACTGAACAATTCCGTCACTAAGACTACGAGTGCTTTCTTTGAGCCCGCCCTTGACTATGTGGTTTGCAAGATTCCGCGCTGGGACCTCTCCAAGTTCCACGGTGTTGACAAGGAACTGGGATCTTCGATGAAGTCGGTTGGTGAGGTGATGGCTATAGGCCGTACTTTCGAGGAGGCCATTCAGAAAGGTCTGCGCATGATTGGCCAGGGCATGCATGGTTTTGTGGAGAACAAGGAACTGCGTATCCCCGATATCGATGCCGCCCTTCGCGAGCCTACTGACAAGCGTATCTTCGTCATCTCAAAGGCGATGCATCAGCCTGAATACTCCATCGACAAGATTCATGAGTTGACGAAGATTGACAAGTGGTTCTTGCAGAAGTTGAGACACATCATCGACATCGATGAAGAATTGAAGAAATCTCAATTCTCTACGCTCAATCCGCAACTTTTAAGAGAGGCCAAGGTCTATGGCTTCACCGACTTCCAGATTGCTCGTGCTATCGGCCTGGAGGAGTGTTGTGCCACCATGCATGAGGCCATGCTTCAGGTTCGTGAGTACCGCAAGTGTCTGGGCATCCTCCCCGTGGTGAAGCAGATTGATACCCTTGCTGCCGAATATCCTGCTCAGACAAACTATCTTTACGTGACCTATGCCGGTGAGGCATCTGATATACAGTATGAAGGTGACGGTAATAGTGTTATCGTGTTGGGCTCAGGTGCCTATCGCATTGGTTCCAGCGTTGAGTTCGACTGGTGCGGTGTTCAGGCCCTGAACACGATCCGTAAGGAGGGCTGGCGCTCGGTGATGATCAACTACAACCCCGAGACCGTGTCGACTGATTACGATATGTGTGACCGCCTCTATTTCGATGAACTCACCTTCGAACGCGTGATGGATATCATCGACTTCGAAACGCCTCATGGTGTCATAGTATCCACGGGCGGTCAGATACCTAACAACCTGGCCGTCTATCTCGACGAGCAGCATGTGCCCATCCTCGGCACGCAGGCTTGCGATATCGATGGTGCAGAGGACCGTGCCAAGTTCTCGCAGATGCTCAATGAGTTGGGTGTGAACCAGCCGGAGTGGAGTGCGCTCACCTCTATGGACGACATCAATCAGTTTGTCGAGAGGGTCGGGTTCCCCGTACTTGTACGTCCTTCGTATGTGCTCTCGGGTGCTGCCATGAATGTCTGTTCCAACAGCGATGAACTGGAGCGTTTTCTCCAGTTGGCTGCCAACGTGTCGGAAGACCATCCCGTGGTGGTCTCCAAGTTCATCGAGCATGCCAAGGAGATTGAGATGGATGCCGTTGCCAAGGATGGCGAGATTCTTGCCTATGCCATCAGCGAACATATTGAGTTTGCCGGTGTCCACTCTGGCGATGCTACCATCCAGTTCCCGCCGCAGAAACTCTATGTGGAGACCGTGCGCCGTATCAAGCGCATCTCCCGACAGATAGCCAAGGCTTTGCATATCAACGGCCCGTTCAATATCCAGTATATGGCTCGTGATAACGACATTCTAGTCATCGAGTGTAACCTGCGTGCCTCGCGCTCCTTCCCCTTCGTCAGCAAGGTGCTGAAGTTCAACCTCATCGACTTGGCCACACGTGTTATGCTGGGATTGCCTGTGGAGCGTCTTTCGAAGAACCTCTTCGACCTCGACTATGTTGGCATCAAGGCCTCGCAGTTCTCGTTCAACCGTCTGCAGAAGGCCGATCCCGTTCTGGGTGTCGATATGGCCTCTACAGGCGAGGTGGGCTGTATAGGCGACAATACTGATACGGCCTTGCTGAAGGCGATGCTCTCCGTGGGTCATCGCATTCCCCAGAAGACGGTATTGCTCTCTACGGGTGGTGCCAAGCAGAAGGCCGACATGCTCGATGCTGCCCGTATGCTGGTGGCTCACGGCTATAAACTCTATGCCACATGCGGCACGTCGAAGTATCTTACGGAAAATGGGGTGGAGAATACGCGTGTGCTCTGGCCTTCAGAAAGTGGCGATTTGCCCTATGCACTCGACCTGCTTCACAGCCGTCAGATAGATATGGTGGTCAATATCCCCAAGGACCTGACCACCCACGAGTTGACCAATGGCTACAAGATTCGTCGTGCTGCCATCGACCTCAACGTGCCCCTCATTACCAATGCCCGTCTGGCAGCCGCCTTCATCCATGCCTTCTGTACAGTAGGCATCGAGGGAATCGGCATCAAGTCGTGGAGCGAGTACAAGTAGTTTAATAGCGGCTCTCGCTCTTCCTGGCCCAAACATGGAGCACCAGCCCCACAATCATGAGGCATAGGGAGAGCATGAGCAGCGTGTTGATGAAGTTCAGGTGAAGCACATGAAGCACCACCAGGAGCGTGATTCCCAGCAAAAGAATGCTCAATCCGGCGTATTTCTTGATGGACTTCATATAAAATCGTTAAATTTTGGGTGCAAAAGTACGAAAAAGTTTTGATAATTCGCAGATTTTTAGTACCTTTGCACCCGCAATTTGCAAAAATAACTTTTATAAACAATTATTTAACCGTATGAATAAGTACGAAACCGTTTTCATTTTGACTCCCGTTTTGTCTGATGACCAGACAAAGGAAACGGTCGCTAAGTTCAAGAAGGTGCTCACCGACAATGGTGCCAAGATCGTGAACGAAGAGGCCTGGGGACTGAAGAAACTGGCTTACCAGATCGAGAAGAAGACCTCAGGGTTCTACTTCCTCGTGGAGTTTGAGGCTGAGCCAGTAGTGATTAAGACATTGGAGACCGCCTATCGTCGTGACGAGAAGGTGATTCGTTTCCAGACCGTTAAACTCGACAAGTATGCTGCAGAGTACGCCGAGAAGCGTCGCAACAAACTTGGCGCAAAAACAGAGGAGGCTTAAACTATGGCAGAACAGAGTGAAATCCGCTATTTGACCGCTCCTTCCATCGACACTAAGCGGAAGAAGTATTGCCGTTTCAAGAAGAGCGGCATCAAGTACATTGACTACAAGGATCCCGAGTTCCTGAAGAAGTTCCTGAACGAGCAGGGTAAGATTCTTCCCCGCCGCATCACCGGCACCTCGCTGAAGTATCAGCGCCGTGTGGCTCAGGCCGTTAAGCGTGCACGTCAGATTGCATTGCTGCCTTACGTAACCGATTTGATGAAATAAACAAAGGAGGACGCAAGAATGGAATTGATTTTGAAAGAAGATATTATCGGCTTGGGATTCAAGAACGATATCGTAAATGTTAAGTCGGGCTATGGCCGTAACTACCTGATTCCTCAGGGCAAGGCTGTCATCGCTTCTCCTTCTGCCAAGAAGATTCTGGCTGAGAACCTGAAGCAGCAGGCTCACAAGTTGGCTGCCCTGAAAGCCGCCGCTGAAGAGAAGGCCGCTGGTCTGCAGGGTGTCGCCCTGACCATCGCCGCCAAGGTGAGTGCTACTGGTCAACTCTATGGTTCGGTGAACGCCGCTACCGTTGCTGAGGAACTGAAGAAGCAGGGTCAGGAGGTTGATCGTAAGATCATCACCATGCGCGACATCAAGAAGGTGGGTGACTATGTGGCTCTCGTTCACTTCTTCAAAGGAGTGACTGTTGAGGTTCCTGTCACCGTGGTTGCCGAGGGTGTTGAAGCACCTGTGGCAGAAGAGGCTCCCGTCGCAGCACCTGCTGTCGAAGAGGCTCAGGTTGAGGCTCCTGCAGAAGAGGAGGCTCCCGCAGCAGAGTAACCGCTGTAAAGCAATATCATTGATATTATAACGGGAATCCCGATTGCAGTTGTGCGGTCGGGATTTTTAACTTAAAAACAACTGTTATGCAAGACAACAACCAGGAATACCATGCAATGCTGCCTATAGGTGCTGAGTTGCAGATGGGAAAGTATCGTGTTGAACGCTATCTGTCGTCGGGCGGATTCGGCAATACCTATGTGGTGCGCAATGTCGAGTTCGATGAGGTCTTTGCCATGAAGGAGTTCTTCATGAAGGGTGTCAATGAGCGCGACAAGGGCGACTCTACACACATCAGTGTGAGCAATCCCACCAATACAGAGCAGTTCGAGCAGCAACGCGAGAAGTTCAAGAAGGAGGCTCGCAGGCTCAGGAGTCTGCATAACAAGCATTTGGTTCAGGTGCACGATCTGTTTGAGGAGAACGGCACGGCCTACTATGTGATGGACTATGTCGAGGGTGAGTCGCTCTCGGCCCTGTTGAAGCGTACTGGCCAGCCGTTGCCCGAGCGTGAGGGCCTGCGCATTCTCAGCGAGGTGCTTGAGGGTCTTGAGGAGGTGCACAAGCAGAAGATCTGGCACCTTGACCTGAAACCTGGCAACATCATGCTCGACAAGCAGGGCAACGCCGTCCTTATTGACTTTGGTGCCAGCAAGCAGTTGACATCGAGCGGCTATGCTACTTCTACCGTTTCCATGTGCTACACGCCTGGCTATGCTCCCTCGGAGCAGGTCGATCAGAACATAGAGCGCATAGGTCCCTGGACTGATCTCTATGCCCTTGGTGCCACACTCTATAATATCCTGACGCGCAACAATCCTCCGGCCATCAGCGACTTGAGCGAGCCTAATGCCTTCAGGTATCCTGCAGTCGTGAGTGCCAACACGCGCAAACTCATTGAGTGGATGATGAATCCCAGCCGCCAGCGCCGTCCGCAATCCATTGATGCTGTGCGCAACTATCTGAGTAAGATGCCAGAGGCAGCATTCCTTCGCTCAGGCAACTCGGCAGAGACGCTCGTCGGAACCCAGTCTCCGAGCCAGCAACCTCGTCAACCGCAACAGCCTCGTCAGCCGCAGCAGGGTTACCAGCAGTTCGGTCAGCAGCCTCAGCAGCCTCAGCAGCCGCCCCGTCGTCCGGTCTACGCCCCGCAGCGCAAGAGTGGCATGTCGCCGTGGCTGAAGTCTTGTCTTATCTTGGGTGGTATCTTTGCCGCCCTCGGCGTTATAGGCTTTGTGGTATTATTGGCCATAGGCATGGCGGTGGATGATAGTTCTGACTACAACGATTCAGAATGGAGCGACTACAACAGTTACGACGAATACAGTTATGATAATTACGATTCGGAACTCGATGCCGATACTACCATTGCGTGGGACGAAGTAGCCGAATAGTTGTTCATGCCTCTATTTCTTAGACATACAGACACAAAAAAGCCACCGAATTTCGGTGGCTTTCTTTTTCTTGTGCTTGTTCGCTTGGATTACTCCACAGTAGCAGCCTCAGCCTCCTTGTTGCAAGAGTCGTTCTTGCAGCAGTCAGCCTTCATCTGAGCAACAGCAGCCTCGAACTTAGCAGCGAGAGTGTCAGCGTCCATACCGGTGGTGTCACCAATCAGAGCGTAAACAGCAGCGCTGTCGATAGTGCACTCAACGGGGGCAGCGGTAGAATCGTTCTCTACGGTCTCAGTAGCGGGCTTCTCAGGAGTGCTGGTGCAAGCTGCGAACATAGCAGCAGCAGCGAACATAAATGCGATCTTTTTCATTTCTTTTGCTTTTTAAATCTGTAAAACAATCATTATTTTATTAAAACGTTGCAAAGGTAGACATTTTTTCAATACGACGATACTTTTTTTTCATTTTTTTTTAGGTCTTTTTTGTAACATTTTTGCAAATGGCTGTAAATGAAGAAGATACAAAATGTTAAAAATAGTATAAAATCTACACTTAACGCTATTTAAGTCAAAAAGTGGTGTTTTCTGCCATTTTTGTTTTGTATTGTTCTCACTTATTCGTACCTTTGCATGGCGTTAGAAGAAACACCTTATTATATATATGATAGATACATCGGCTTTTCAGGGCAAGACGGCAGCCTATTTTACCCTCGGATGCAAACTGAACTTCTCCGAGACGTCGACCTTCGGGAAGATGCTTGAGGAGTGTGGGGTTAGAACGGCGTCTAAGGACGAGCAGGCCGACATCTGCCTGATTAACACTTGTTCGGTGACCGAGGTGGCCGACCACAAGTGTCGCCAGGCCATTCACCGAATGGTGCGTCAGCATCCTGGTGCCTTTGTGGTGGTGACGGGCTGCTATGCTCAGTTGGAGGCCGAGGCTGTCAGTAAGATAGAAGGTGTTGACCTGGTGTTGGGCTCCAACGAGAAAGCCCACCTGTTGCAGTTCCTCTCTGATGCATGGAGCGGTGGCGGGGCAGGCGAGGGCCGTGTGCCCTACTATGTACAGAAGACCAAGGACATCACGACGTTTGCCCCCAGTTGTTCGCGTGGCAACCGCACCCGCTATTTCCTGAAGGTGCAGGACGGCTGTGACTATTTCTGCACCTACTGCACCATCCCCTATGCCCGTGGGTTCAGTCGTAATCCTACCATCGCCTCGCTGGTCGATCAGGCGCGGCAAGCCGTCGAAGAGGGTGGCAAGGAGATCGTGCTGACGGGCGTCAATATCGGCGACTTCGGCAAGACCACTGGCGAGCGCTTCATCGACCTGGTCAGAGCCCTCGATGCCGTTGAGGGTATCAGTCGCTACCGCATTAGCAGCCTCGAACCCGACCTGCTCAGCGACGAACTCATCGACTATTGTGCGCATGAGAGTCGTGCCTTTATGCCCCATTTCCACATCCCCCTGCAAAGTGGCAGCGACACCGTGCTCCGACTGATGCATCGCCACTACGACCGCCAGTTGTTTGCCGACAAGATTCTGCGCATCAAGCAGCAGATGCCCGATGCCTTTATCGGCGTGGACGTGATGGTGGGCTGTCGCGGTGAGACGCCCGAGTGCTTCGAAGAGACCTACAGTTTCCTGGATGAACTGCCTGTCACCCAACTGCATGTTTTTCCCTATTCCGAGCGTCCCGGCACGTCGGCCTTGAAGATTCCATACGTGGTTCCTGAGAAGGAGAAGAAGGTGCGCAGTAAGCGTTTGCTCGACCTCTCCGACTACAAGACGGAGGCCTTCTATGCCCAGTATATCGGTCAGCAGACCGAGGTGCTCTTCGAGAAGGCTACGCGCGGACGAGCCATGCATGGCTTCACCCGCAACTATATTCGTGTGGAACTGTCGGCCCTGGATGCAAAGTCTGAATATGACAATGAGATCATGAAGGTGAGACTGGGTGATTTCAATCACGACCGAACGGCATTGAAGGTAAAAGTGAATAGTGAAAATGGATAAACTTGCAATCGTTATACTCAATTGGAATGGAGCGAAGATGCTGCGTCAGTATCTTCCCAATGTGCTGCAGTATTCGCGTGACGAGGCTGTGGTCTATGTAGCCGACAATGCATCGACTGATGATAGCGTAGCGTTGCTGAAGGAGCAGTTCCCAGAGGTGCGCCTGATACTCCTTGATAAGAACTGGGGCTTTGCCGAAGGATATAACAAGGCATTGGCGCAGGTCGATGCTGAGTACTTCCTGCTGCTGAACAGCGACATCGAGGTGACCGCCCATTGGTTGACGCCACTCTTGGCGTTCATGGACAGCCATCTCCATGTGGCTGCCTGCCAGCCGAAACTGCTCAGCATTTTCAGGCGTGACCACTTTGAGTATGCAGGAGCCTGTGGCGGCTATCTCGACCGTTTGGGCTACCCCTTCTGCCGAGGGCGCATCTTCGATAGCGTGGAGTGCGACGAAGGGCAGTACGACCAGCCTGCCGAAGTGCATTGGGCCACAGGAGCAGCCCTCCTCGTGCGTTCCTCTATATATAAGGAGGTAGGCGGACTCGACGGCCGTTTCTTTGCCCATCAGGAGGAGATAGAGATGTGCTGGCGCATGCGCATCCGCGACTATCAGATTTTCTGCCTGCCGGAGAGTAAGGTCTATCATGTAGGTGGCGGCACGCTGCCCAAGGGCAATCCGATGAAGACCTACCTGAACTTCCGTAACAATCTGACCATGCTCTACAAATGCCTGCCTGCGAAAGACCTGCAAGGCGTGATGCGCCGACGCTGGTGGCTCGATTATATGGCAGCGTGGCAGACCCTGCTGCTGAACCGCAACTGGGGCGACTTCAAGGCCATCTTCCGTGCTCGCCGTGACTTCCGGCGCTGGCGCAAGGACTTTGAAGCAGACCGCCGCCAGATAGCGCAAAGCAGGGTGGGGGATGGCTCTGCTGAATGCGTCCCCCTCTCCATCCTGTGGCAATACTATGCCAAGGGCAAGAAGCGTTTCTCCGACCTTCCCAGAAACACAGAGAATAAAGTGTGATACAAATGAGAATGGTGCGAACGAAAATAATCATTACCTTTGCAGCCAAAAATAAACACAGAGGATATGAAACGACTGATTTTCTTCGCATGGGCAACCCTGATTGCCATCGGAATGTTTGCACAGAGCAACGGAACGTACAAGAACCCCGTTATCTTTGCCGACTTCCCTGACCCCGACGTTATCCGCGTGGGTGACACCTACTACATGATTTCCACAACGATGGTCAACTTCCCTGGAGCCACCATCGTGAAGTCGAAGGACCTGGTGAACTGGGAGTACTGCGCCCAGCCGCTGGAGCAGTTGGCATTGACAGACCGCTACAACCTGCTGAACGGCAAGAACGCCTACGCCTCGGGCATGTGGGCCTGTTCGATGAAGTATCACAACGGTAAGTTCCATGTGCTCATCAACGGCAACGATGCCGGCGGCTTCGTGCTGACAGCCAGCGACCCCGAGGGCCAATGGGAGAAGCGCCAGTTGTCGCGCATCTACTACGACCCTGGCATGCTCTTCGACAACGGCAAGGTGTATGTGGCCTGCGGCAACGGCAATATCCAGGTGTGCGAACTTGACGAGAACTTCAACTACATCCAGGAGAAGCGCGTCATCAGCAAAGAAGGAACGGGATTGGAGGGCTGTCACTTCTACAAGATTGGCGACTACTACTATATCTACGCCACCTACGGCGGATGGCCTTCAGGACAGGTGGCCTTCCGCTCCACAAACGTTTTTGGACCCTATGAGGAGATGATGCTGATGGAGAAGTGGATCAACGGCAGTCCCAACACCATCCACCAGGGATCACTCATCGACGTGGCCGACGAGCAGGGCGAGATCAAAGAGTGGTGGACCATCATGCAGCAGGACCTGGGCTGCATGGGACGCATGCCCAACCTGCAGCCTGTGACGTGGGTTGACGGCTGGCCCATCCTGGCCAACAACGGCGTACCCTACGACAGTTATACGAAACCCAACACCGTTGGGACCACCTCTGCCAACAGTCTGCCGACGACCGACGGTTTCCGCTCCTACCCCCTCGGCATGCAATGGCAATGGAACCACAACCCCGACAATACGGCCTGGAGCCTCTATGAGCATCCAGGGTGTTTGCGTCTGAGAACATCGGGAACGGTGGACCGTTTGACCCAGGCCCGCAACATGCTGACACAGCGCATCTTTGCCTTCTACGGCCAACCGTCGAAAGAATCGACGGGCACAATATGCTTGGACGTGAGCCATCTGCAGGAGGGCGACCGTGCCGGCATCTGCATCCTGCAAGACCCCTATGCCGCCATCGCCGTGGAGGTGAAAGACGGCAAGAAGCAGATTGTGTGGTGGCAGGATCAGTTGACTACTAACAATAACTTCACACCGTCGGAAAAGGTGGCAAGCAAGGAGATTGGCGACACCGTCTATCTGCGTGCAGGCCTCACCTACGGCACCAGTAAGACGCAGTTCTACTACTCGCTGGACAACAAGAGATTCATCAAACTGGGCAGTCAGACCACCCTGAGTTTCAACCTCTCCGTGTTTGTAGGTGCCCGCTTTGGCCTGTTCTGCTATAATTCTCAAACCTCAAACCTCAATTCTCAAACCCCTGCCGGTTATGCCGACTTCGACTGGTTCTCGACAGAGAGCAGTTTCGACGAGGATGCCTACTATGGCGGTCCCTTCGAGGGCTATGACGACATTCCTGAAGTCTATGCCATCGACGTGAACGGCAAGACACGCACCTATTGGCTCTACGTGCCCAAGGACTGTCCGGAGAATGCACCGCTGGTGGTCGCCATGCACGGTGCCGGAGGCAGCAGTCAGGACCAGAGTCCCCACTTCAACGAGATTGCCGACAAGGAGAAATTCATGGTGGCCTATCCGCAGGGACTTCCCATCAACTTCGCCGTCTTTGGAGGAACCGTCAACGGCTGGAATGCCTCGGGTCAGGAGAATGACGACGTCAACTTCATCAGAGCCCTTGTAGAAGACGCCAACCAGCACCACACCATAGACCGCAACCGCGTCTATGCCTGCGGATTCTCCAATGGCGGCATGAACGCCTATGCCCTGGCCAATACTTGCAGCGACGTCTTTGCCGCCTGTGCCAGCATCAGCGGCTTCCCGCTCAACGAGTTCCACCTGCGCCACACCAACGAGCGCCCAGTGCCCTTCCTGCACATTCACGGCAAGAAGGATGACTTCGTGAAGTATTCGCTCATGCCTGTCATCGTCGACGAGATGGTGGCACGCCTGGGAGCCAACCCCATACCCGTGAAGTCGGGCGTCAGCGGGAAGTACGACAAGAGCGTCTATGAGGCCGCTGATGGCAGTTTCCCCTACATCTACTACGAAATCGACGACATGGGTCACAACGACTTCACCGTCAACACCGAGGATGGTAACTCGTCGCTGACCATGTGGAACTTCTTCAAGCAGTACACCCTCGACATGCCTTACGACCAGAACCTGCGCTGGAGCCCGCGTATCGAGACCGAGGGCTTTAACCCTCAGGAGCACGGCTGGGCGAACAGGGCACGCACCACGCTGACGTCGTTTGGCGACACGAAGACCGACGACGACCAGAACGTCTACCACGCGCTGCAACTCGCCCAGGGCACCTACAAACTCTCCTTCAATTCCGTGGGCGATGCCGACAAGACCGTTACCGTCAAGATACGCAGAATGCCCTCTACCACACTGATCTTCGAGAGTACCGCCAACACCAACGAAGCCGTTGAGATGGTCTTCAAGACGGAAAGCAAATGGAGCGAATACAAGATTTTGTTCACCTGTAGCAAGAAGAACGACGTCATCACCGTCAAGGACATCCGCATCGATGCCTGTCCCGACGAGGAGGCTAATGGCATTGTCAGTATTGCCAATGGCCAACAGCCGACGGCCAACGGCATCTACGACCTGCAGGGCCGCAAAATCTCCGTGTCCTCTGTGCTTCCGAAGGGCATCTATATCAAGAACGGAAAGAAGGTCGTCTATTAAGGTTCTGCCTTCCAGTCGGTGATATTGCGTTCCTTGGATGAGAAACTGATTCTCCGCTTTGAAACACTCACAAGAAATGCCTTCTTTCCCTCGTTCCGATGCTTCCTAGTCTCCGTCCGGATGCTTTGCAACCTCCGTTCCGATGCTTCCTTAGGGGGGTAAGGAAGCATTCCTTCGACTGAAAGGAAGCATTCCTTCGAGTGTTGCAAGGCATCGGAACGAGGCGTAGATGACGTTCGGACAACCAGTCCGAGGCATTCCTTTCACGGAAACGAATGCTGGTTCTTTTAAGAAACGAATTTTAATAATTAAAACGAATTATATCCACGAATTAAAATAATTATTCGTTCTCATTCTTTGCAAGACCTCCGCGTAGCGCCTGAGCACCTACGGAGCGCAAGAAAGCGTCACAAGTGCCGAGCGCTTGGACGTAATTATTCCTTATTGTTTTAAATTGTTTTCCAGAGAAAGTATGTTTTGTACCATTGTACCATTGTACCATTTGTATTTTGAAATATTCATCTATTCATGTATTCAACTATGACAGGAAGGTTTTTACCTCATACACGATGGACAATTCTGAGGGCAAAGTTACCCACTTACCCACTTACCCACTTCGGACATTTAGGTTTTTCACGGAGTAAACTGTACCATGAACTTTCTCAGTTTCTCACTTTCTCATTTATGACAGGAAGGTTTTCCGTAAGCCAGATGAGCAGAATGAAACTTGCTTCAATTCTGCCATGGCGAGGAAAAACTCGATGAAGTCAAGGTTTTCCGTAAGCCAGATGAGCAGAATGAAACTATATATAAGTTATAATTGTTATATTACTTATTATATATATTATAATATATATAATAAGTAAAGATTCTTCTTAAAGTAAATCTAAAAATACTCTTGTCATAAGTGAGAAACTGAGAAAGTGAGAAAGTCGGTGGCAAAAAAGCATAGATGTCCGGAGTGGGTAAGTGGGTAACTGGGTAAGTTCGTGTGTCTGATAACCTGGATTACCAAAGTCAGAAACCTTCTTGTCATAGTTGAATAGATGAATACTTGAATACATTGAATTTTGCAAATGGTACAATGGTACAATGGTACTATCAGACAAAATGTGTACAGTACTTCCGCTCGGAAAAACTCAAATATATTTGGTTTTTCGCTCTCTTATTCGTACCTTTGCAAATCGTATGAAACCCGCTATCATTGAAGATAACATATATCAAACGATATTTTGAGTTGAATCCTTATGCACGAGAAGTGCTTGTGTACAAAGGTAAGAAAGAAATCTCTGTTACGAGAAAAAGTTTGGAAGACACCAATTTCTTCCGTACCTTTATCCGTCGCTATGCTAAATAACAAAAGAGCCACATGAAGTGACTCTTTGTTTAAGATTGGAGTAGTGTCGATAAAGTCTTGCTCCCACGCGGAAACTTACCGGATAGTCAAAACATACATTCTGACGCTGCAAAGATAGGCAAAAAATACTTATCTTCCAAACAATTCTCTATTATTTTTCAATTTTCCTCCAAATTACAATTACTTTCCAAGCTTTTTCGTATCTTTGCATAACATCAGTCCCTGTGTCTTTAGGGACAAAAATATTGAGTTTTTTCGGAAGTAACATGTCACCATCAGGATTCAACGGGCGCAGTATTGTTCTGCTGTTGGGCGAGACGCTGACCTGTCCCTGGTGTCCTGCCTAATAGTTTCTTTGGATTATCTGGTCGCCTTACGATATTCCGATGGCGTCATCTTGAACCGCTCGCGGAATAAGGTGTTGAAGTGGCTGCGGCTGACGAATCCACACATCTCCATGACAAGTCCTATCGAGTGGTTAGTCTCAGCCAGTAATTGTGCGGCATATCGCAATC
>Ga0310695_10000914_pt1 | contig 72234 bp, 38 predicted proteins | sample RumenRJG_04DNA_FD_203882 | JGI IMG/M metagenome (GOLD analysis project Ga0310695, IMG submission 203882) | Bovine rumen microbial communities from Lethbridge, Alberta, Canada - RJG_04 (v2) (version 2) | ecosystem: Host-associated > Mammals > Digestive system > Stomach > Rumen | place: Canada... | reverse complement strand
CTCTTCGGCATCGCGTGCGGACTCATGTTCTCCACCAAGGAGACGTGCGTCCTATCGTTCGGCGCCGCAGGGCTTGCAGGCGCCCCGCTGTTGTGGCTCAGCAGAAAAAAACTTGCGATTGAGACGAGAGACGTCATACTCGCCGCAGCGGGATTCCTCCTGACTTCGGTCCTCTTCTTCTCTTCGTTCGCTACAAACTGGGCGGGCGTGTACAACGCGTTCATCGCGGCGCCGCTGTCGTACCTACACCGAGCCGCTGGCGATGCGGCATCCGAAGGCGCCGCATGGCACGTCCATCCCTGGTGGCAGTATCTCAAATGGCTGTTCGCGGGCAATGTCTTCTTGTGCCTCTTCACAGCACTCGGATTTCTCACGGGAATTTTCACCATCTGCACACGAAAGGCCGTGACGCCTGCGGCGAAGAACGCCTTCGTCTTTCTTGCCGCCTGCTCCGCGCTGCTGCTCTCGTTCTACTCGTTCATCCCGTACAAGACGCCATGGTGCGCAGTGCAGATTCTCGTGGCGATGGTTCCCGCCGCATTGCTGGGACTATACATTCCATGTTCATCATTGCGGTCAGTTCCAACCACGTTGGCAGGGGCGCTCGTCGTTGCAGTTCTTGTGCTCGCGGGAAACATCCCCTCGCTCAGGGCGATTGCGCGCGATCCTGATTCAAGGGACATTCCCTTCAACTACGCACACTCCTCGCCAGAGGTTAAGCAGCTTGCCTCTGTGGCTGCAGACGCGATGCGCGCCGCCGAGAGTCAGCCGCAGGGGGAAGGACGCCAGCCGCCGTTCATCGCGGTTGCGCTTCCCCCAACCGACACCTGGCCCTTCCCGTGGTACAACCGAGCGTTCGAGGCGAAGACAGGCTACTGGACGAAGTTCGAAGACCTCGTCGAGCTAGAGAAGAAAGGCAGCCGTCCCACAGTTGTGATAGTGCCGATGACAGAAGGCCATCTCGCCCAGGCTCTATTCCCGCACCTCAAGAACACCAAGCGCTTCTACATCCGCCCCGGTGTGCGTGCGAGAGTGTTCTGGTGAGACGGCCTTCTGATCGCACAACGTCACTTCACGGTAATGCGGTAGTGGTTCACGCAGGATTTGCCGTTCGGGATGCTCCACGGGCCGAGGATGCAGTGGCTGGGCGCCACGCCCAGCTGCCCGTCCACGCGCCATGGATTCGGGTAGCCCGGATTTCCGGGCATATCCTCGATGCGCACAACACCGTTCTGCTCGCGCCCTTTGATGGGCATGCTCACCTCAACCCATTCGGCCGGCTTCTGCTCTGCGGCCGCATTGCGCTGGCCGCGCGAGTTGACGGCGAATTGGCGTGCGGCGTTTGAGGCGCGATACGGCATGCGGAGGAAGAGACCTCCGTACGACCATTTGCCGAACGACACGTCGCCAAAGTCGGCCGAGAGAGTCCAGGTGAGATCCATCACGTAGTTCGTGCCGTGATCGGTCAGCGTCCATTCCTGCGTCTCAGTGAGAACGGGCGTGCCGTCCGGCTTCGTCCAGCGCGTCTTCACCTTCCAGCTCGCCTTGTTTCCGTCAATGACTGGCTTGGCCACCGGCTCTGGATGGAACTGTCCCTTCTCCCTCTCCCAGAAGTTGACGCCGTTCACCGCATGGAGGCCAACGTAGAGGCCGTGCTGCCAGGGATGGTGCTTCGGCACGTTTTCAGTGTACACGCCATTGCCGTCTGGCGCCATGAGCGGATGGATGTACGCACGCTGATCGGCGGCGGCGTGCTGCTCTAGAAGGACAGTTCCCTCCGCGCGCTGCACGCGCCATCCGTCGGAAATCGGAACGGCGGTGAGCGCCGCGGCAAGAATGCTACACACGAACATCTTCGAGCCTCCATTCGTTCCTGTACGGGCGCACGCGCAGAAGCTTGTTCGCGTCCTCGTCGTTTGTGTAGCGCAGCGTCTTCGCGTCGAACTTGAGCTTCCTGCCACGCATGATCGAGTGCATAGCCATCTGGGGCATCATGTCGGAGTGCCAGCATTTCTCGGCCTGCGTCATCACGCACTCCTTGCGTCCCTCGGCTACGGTGGCAACGAAGTCCGCGATCACTCCGCCCTTGTAGTGCGGCAGCTTGATCGGCATCTTACCGTGCTTGAGACCGGTCTTGGCGATGTTGGGGATGGAGGTCTTGAAGCCTCTCTCCTCGCCCTGCGCCCATCCCTTGGTGCCGACGAACTTGACACCATGCACGAGACCGTAGGGATTTGTGGCGTTGTCCACGAACTTGAGGCGCAGGCCGTCGTCGTAGAGGTAGTCAACGTTCCATGCCACGGCGGTGTCGGTGAGGCTCGAGCCCGGATATGGGAACGTGCCGAATCCGTTCACCTCCACGGGCAGCTTGTGCTCGCGCTGGAGGCCGAACTGGGCAATGTCCAGGTAGTGGCAGCCCCAGCACTGCATCATTCCGTTGGGGGAGAATTGGCTCATCAGCTCGGTTGGCCAGATGGAAAGCTTCTTCTCGTGGAACGGCACGACCTCGCACGGCCCGCACCATCTTTTCCAGTCCATCCACTCTGGAACTGGCTGCTCGGGCAGAATGTCCCAATGCGAATTGCCAACCGTGGCGCAGATCACCTCCTTGATTTCGCCAAGCTCGCCGTTGAGCGCAAGTTCGGCAGCCCAGCGGAAGTTCAGCATGTCGCGCCGCTGGAAGCCAACCTGGAACACCTTGCCGGACTTCTTCGCGGCCTCCACGATAAGCCGACCCTCCTCGATGCTCGGAGCAAATGGCTTGGCCATGAACACGTGCTTGCCGCTCTTCAGGGCGAGAAGCGTCATGTATGGATGCCAGTGCAGGTTCGTTATGATCACGACTGCGTCGACATCCGGCGCGGTGCACACTTCGCGGAAGTCTTCAACGGCGCGCACGCCATGGTTCTTGCCGTATGCGCGCTCAACCGCCCTTGGGGCCCAGCCCGATGTGAGGCGGCGGCGGTTGCAGTCCGACATCGCCACAAGGCGCACCTTCGGATTGGCCATGAACTCCGGCACGTCGCCGCTAGCGCGTGCGCCCAGGCCTATTGCGCCGATCGCGATCTTGTTGGACGGCGCGTCCTTGCCAAGCACGCTCGCCGGCACGATGACCGGCGCCGCGCCGGCCGCCAATATGCCCTTGATGAAGCACTTCCTGTTGACTGCCGCAACAGACAGCTTGTCCTGTAACTCTTTCTCTTCCATTTTCATCTCTCCCTCTTCATTGTTTAGTCCTAGCTTGGCATGGCAAGACATTTCTTTACGGTCAGATGCCATCGCCGCTCGGCGCATCGGAGGAGAGAAGCTGAGCCGTCATAGTGCAATTAAGGTCTTTGACCCGAAACGATTGCGGTGGCGTCCACGTTACGGTGTGCTGTCCGCTCGACGCGCTCGCGCCAATGTTCGTCACGCCGTCAATCACGTAGTCTTGCCCGCCGATGGTGACGTTGAACACGAGTTTGCAGTAAACGTCACCCGTTCCGCCTTCTGTAAGCGTCTGCCCGTCGACGACGGTATAGGTGATGTCGAACTTGTTGTTCCACGGCCAACGCTGCCTCACGCTGTCAATCGTCACACTGGACGCCCCCGCACCAAGTGCAAGAAAACTAACTGCCAAAAGCAACGTGACAGTCTTGCTTGTGTGAACTTTCCGCATGCTGTTTTCGAGCGAAAGTTTTTTTGTTTTCATGACTTTCGGCCTTTCATCGGTTAAGAACGTTAGCATTGTATCACACCGAATCCCTGTAGCTCAACGCAAAAGCATTATAAAATACTTTATGTTTGATTGTAAATTATTTAAATGTTATAATGTCCGTCGCTATGAAGAAAATTGCGTTACTCATTGAAACTTCGCGGGCGTATGGCCGGAACTTGCTCAGCGGCGTCGCGCAGTTTGCGCAGAGCCAGCACGACTGGCTTATGCGCCTTATGACGCCCGAGGATCTGCACGGGCGGTGTCCGTTCGCAGGGTTCGACGGTATAATAGCCCGCACGGTTAATACCACCGCACTACGCAAGATCAGTGCAAGCGGGCTGCCCACCGTGGACATGTCGCACGAACAGAAGATTCCGAAATTCCTTGCCGTGGGCTCGCATGACCACGCCATCGGCATAATGGCTGCCAATTTTTTTCTCGGACATAGTTTCAGAAACTTCGCATTCTGCGGATTCAAAGGAATGAAGTTCTCAGACATCCGTCGCGACTCATTCAAAAAGATCATTTCAGACGCGGGATTCCAAACTAATGAGTTCTCCTTTCCAGAGCCAATGACCGACGCTTTCTTCTACGGTGAAAAGTTTGATGACATGCACGTAATCCAATTGCTCAGAAAGTGGGTGCAGTCCGTTCCGCCCCAAACCGCCGTGTTCTGCGCCAACGACATGCGGGCCTACCAGCTCATACGCGCGGCCACCGCCGAATCGATACGCATACCGCACGATCTCGCCGTGCTTGGCTCTGACAACGACAATCTCATCTGCCTGTTTTCAACACCGCCCCTCTCCAGCATCAATCCAAACGCCGAAGGCGTTGGATACGCGGCTGCACGTATTCTTCACGCCGCCATGCAAGACCCGTCCGCAGCCCAAAAGCGTCGGCACAAGCCGTTCCATGCCGCTCCGGGCGAACTCATCGAACGAGCCTCAACGGAGTTCTATCCGATCAGCCCATCCTGGCTGTCGGATCTTCTAGTATTCATCGGCCGCAACATAGCCCATCCGCTTTCCGCCTCAGACGTGGTGGCCCATTCCGGACGCTCCTACCCGACTGTCGAGAAGGCGTTCGCAAAGGCGTTCGGCGAGACGATCGGACAGTACATCACACGCGTGAAGATGAACGAGGCCAGGCGTCTCATCACCATTGGCAGACATTCAAGCAAAGAAATCGCATCCCTCACGGGCTTCTCGTCGCCACAGTATTTCTGCAATGCCTACCGCAGGTTCTTCGGTTATCCGCCATTCGCTGGCCGTCCAATCAGTTTATCAGCGGAAACGATGAAACTGAAGAAGGCGTCCGACGGCACCCTTTTGGAAAGTTCTCCGTCATAGACAAGCACGGGTCTGACGGTACGATCTCTCTTCACCTTCAACCTTGAAATCTTCTCCTCGCATTCATCAACCACTCTTTCTCCAATTGAGTTCTGCCTCTTGATCTCGACGCAATACACGCTTTTCCTCGTCTGAATCACCAGATCAATCTGGCATCCCTTAAGCCGCTCGGTCTTGTTCTGCCGATACGGAGCCGCAGAAGTCAACAGGGCACGCTCCAATCCAATCAACGGCAGCAGCAATTCCAGGTTATTCAAGACCAAACACTCGAATTGCAGTCCAAGCATTCCGTCCCAATCCGGCAACTGATCAAGAGAGGCAAAACGGTAGGCGTCCTTTGCTATGAGCGTGATGTTCGGCTCGATATATTTAAGATAGAACCGCGTGTAGTTGTCGGATATCCGCCAGCGGCAAATTTTGGTTTTCTTTCCTGTTGATGGATTTATCCCGCTATCCCGCGATACGAAACCAGACATCTCGAGTTCTGAAAGGTTGCCCGTCAAATGGCCATTATACTCAACGCCGAGTTTCTCGGCTATCTCCTCGCCGACCAACGGACCGCCAACAAGCGACCTGAGAATCGACTTCTTTGCCGACAGGTTTTCGTCGAGCGAATCGTGGAAAATTTCCTCGAACTCATCTACGAGCAACGCGCCGGGGCGATAGCAAAGATTGCGTATGTTCTCATCGGCAGAAATTGAAGGGTCGATGTTTTCAAGATACTTTGGAACGCCGCCGGTCACCGACAGTATGTCCAAAATCTCACGCGTGGCCGTTCTCACCGCATTTCTACCCCAGAACCGCACACACACGTCCATTGGCAAATCTCGAAGCGTAAGATTCATCGATGGCCGCCCGACAAAAGCCTTGCTCTTGACGATGTTCTTCTCAAGCCACGACGAAACCGACCCGCAAAGAAAAACAATCACCTTTGGATGCTGCGAGAACCAATTGTCCCAGGCATATTTGAGCTCGCCGGCAAAACCGGGGTCATATTTGCCCATCCACGAGATCTCGTCAAGCAGCACTATGATTCTGCCGTTACCCTTCAACGCTTTTTCCAGCCTCGAAAAGGCATCAAACCAGTCCGCCGGTTTCGATTTGTCCCCTTTCACCTGGCGTCCAAGCTGCCTTCCAAATGCGGCAAGCTGCATGTCGTTGTCAACGCCATCCTTAGGCTGCAACCCCTCAAGCTTGAGAAAACGCGCCCCGCTGCGCTTCGCGAATTCAGAAACAAGAGTGCTCTTGCCGATACGCCTGCGACCACGTATCGTAACCAATGACGAGACGGACTTCTTCCAAAGACCATCCAGTCGACTCAATTCATTCTCTCTGCCGACGAACATGTTGCGACTCCTTTGTGCTCACTGCTGACATTATCGCATATTCCATCAGTAGTTTCAAGATGTTTCAGGGCATAAAAATGACATTTGCCATTTTTATGCCCTGAAGGGAAATACATTCCCCATTTCGCCGTCATTTGCAGCCGGCACCTACTTGTTGTGCTGCGGGCAGTAGCGGCCGCCATCAACGGGCTTGCGCACGCACTGTTTTCCGTCGTATGTCAGCGCGCGGCACTGCGTGAACGGCTTGGCGGGCTTCTTGGAAGGCGCATGCTGCTTGCAGTAGTCGCTCTCGCCGTCCTTCTTGTGCTTGCAGCGCGTGCCCGCCTCGGTGATCGCCCAGCAGGTGCCGTCGTCCTTCAGCTTCGCGTCGACTGGAGCCTTCTTTTCAGCCTCGGCCTTCTTCTCGGGGGCCTTCTTTACGTCGTCCTTCTTTGCCTCGGTTTTCTTCGCAGCATCAGCATTCTTCGCCTGGTCGGCGTGTCCGATGCAGTAGGCAGAGCCAGCGTCGGCTTCGCGCTTGCAGCGCTCGCCCCTCTGCGTGAGGCCCTTGCATTGCGCAGCGAAGAGCGTGGTGGTGGCAAGGCACATTGCCATGATGATGAGTTTTTTCATTTTGCTTTCTCCTTTTCGTTTGTTGTTACGGAAATTCCGCCGCGCATGCGCTCGGCAAGAGTTGTGCGCCGCTCGCGCACGGTGTTCGTTTCGATCGCCTGCTTCACGGCCCAGGGCGCGCCTATCACAAGAACGAGCTTCTTGCCGCGCGTGATAGCCGTGTAGAGGAGGTTGCGCTGCAGCATCATGTAGTGCTGGCGGTGAAGGAGCACTATGACTGCCGGGTACTCGCTGCCCTGCGACTTGTGGATCGTGGTGGCGTAGGCTAGCACAAGCTCGTCGAGGTCGCCGCTGCGGTATTCTACGGGGCGGCCGTCGAAAAGCACCACGAGAGAGCGCGAGGAAGCATCCACGCTCTGCACGAATCCGATGTCGCCGTTGAAGACGTCCTTGTCGTAGTTGTTCCTGAGCTGCATCACGCGGTCGCCCGCGCGGAAGCAGGTGCCGCCGCGCTGCACCGCCGGGCCGGCGCCGTTGAGGCGCGCCTGTATGACGTTGTTGAGGTTTTCAGAGCCAAGGCTGTTGCGGCGCATGGGCGTGAGCACCTGCACGTCCTGCAGGGGCTCGAGCCCGAAATGGCGCGGGATGCGAGTGGTCATGAAGTCGAGCGCGTAGTCGAGCGTCTTCGCGGGATCGTCCTGCGCGATGAAGTAGAAGTCGCTCTCGCCAGAGCGCGTCTCGAACGGCTCGCCGGCGTTGACGTGGTGGGCGTTGCGCACGATGAGGCCAGTGCTCGCCTGGCGGAATATCTCGGTTAGCTGCGACGTCACCACCACGCCCGAGGCGATCAAATCGCGCAGCACATTGCCCGGCCCCACGCTGGGAAGCTGATCGGTGTCGCCCACGAGGATGAGAGTGGCGCGCTGCGGCAGCGCCGCCACGAGGTCCGCCATCAGGCGCACGTCCACCATCGACATCTCGTCGAAGATGAAGACGTCCCCCTCAAGCGGCTTCTCCTCGCAGTAGGTGAAGGAGTTCGTCTGGGGATTGTACTTAAGCAGGCGGTGAAGCGTCTGGGCTGGGGCGCCGGTCGATTCCGTCATTCGCTTCGCGGCGCGTCCCGTCGGCGCGCCCAGGAGCGTGCGGATCCTGTGCGCTCCGCCGCGCGCGCCGTATATCTCCACGAGCGCGCGAATGATGGTGGTTTTGCCCACGCCGGGACCGCCCGTAACGATCGAGAGCTTCGCGCCGAGGCTCGCGCGCACGGCGCGCAACTGTGCGGGCGCGAGCGTGAAGCCTGTTCGCTTCTCCCACCAGTCGATGGCCTTGTCGGGGTCGATGGGCGCGAAGGAGGGAGCGCTCTCGGCGAGACGGCGCAGGCGTGCGGCCACGCGCCTCTCGGCGATGTAGAGGTCGCGCAGATACAGACGGTCCCCCTCCTTCACCACGCGCCCCTCGTCCACTTCGGCCTTAAGCGCCTCGGCGAGCACCTCTACAGAGATGCCCACCAGCTCCTGCGCGTGCAGAAGGAGGTCCGGTTCACTCGTCCAGCAGTGCCCTTCTTCGTCGGCCTCAGAGCGGAGCGTGTGGACTATGGCGGCGCGCGCGCGCAGGGGGGAGTCCTTCGGCATGCCAACGGCCGTTGCGATGCGGTCCGCCGTGGCGAAGCCGATTCCCCATATGTCGCGGCAGAGGCGATAGGGGTCCGCCTTGATTATTGCCACGGAGTCAGGGCCGTACATCCGGTATATCTTCGTCGTCTTCGCAACGGATATGCCGTACGTCTGCGTGAAGATCATTATCTCGCGAGTGCCGCGTCCCTCACGCCAGCCACGGCGTATGGACTCTATCTTCTTCGGGCCAAGCTTCGGAATCTCGGCGAGGCGTGCGGAGAAGCGGTCCAGCACTTCGATCGTCTCAGCGCCAAACCTGTCGACGATGCGGTTCGCGAGCACTGGACCTATGCCGTGGATGAGTCCGCTCGCGAGATAGCGGCGAATGCCCTCCACGGACTTCGGCGGCACGCACTCGATGGACTTCGCCTTGAACTGGCGCCCGCGCACTGGGTCGTCCACCCACTCTCCCACGGCGTGCAGCTCCTCGCCCTCCCACGCGGCCGCGCATGTGCCCAGCACCGTAACCTCGCTCTGCGCAAGGCGGAAGCGACCATCCGCGGCGGGCGTCACGTGAAGTATCGTGAAGCCCGTCTCGTCGTTGCGGAACACGACCGACTTCACCGTTCCGTCAACGGTGGACGCCAGCTTTCCAGCTTCTTTTTTCTGCGCAGTATCCATCGACAAAGATTTTACCATATATTCCCGCCCAGCGCCAGCGGATGAACGATTCCAGCGCGGGTCGGAACAAAATAGCATGCGCTACTTCCGCGGAAGGAACTTGCGGCGGAGGAAGTTGAGTATCTTCGTAGGCCAACGCTGGCTCTCGAGGTGCATCACCGGAATCTCCGCGACGGCGTTCGCAGGCGGGCCGCCGGGTCCGCCCAGCCAAACGTCCAAGAGGCGCTCTCCCACGAAGCCGAAGACGCGCGCGTCGTACGGAGCATAGTTCGACACGTCGATGCGCTCCTCAAGCGCGAAGAGAATGCCGAATAGCCAGTCGCAGTAGGCATTGAAGCGTTCGCGGCGCATCACGAACATGTTGAAGCGGTGTCCTTTTGTGGACTTCATCGAGATGTCGAAAGAGTCAAGATATTCAGGGCATCTCTCCTCGATCACGCTCCTGGTGGCGTCAAGGTCCTTCGCGTGATGAGCATGCGCGTACTGCGAGTAGGTGGTCTCGATGAAGTAGTTGCGCGGACGCGGCAGCACCACCTCGAAGTTCTCCAGAAGCGCAGCGAACTCGGCGCCTGTGGCAACCCCATGCGCGCCTCGGAAATGGCGGCGGTAGTGCGAAAGCCCCACGGCGTCGGCCTTGAGATTGCGCCATGCCCAGTAGAGTCCGGTGAGCTCGCAGTATCCTGCGTTCCTGGAGCTGATGTTCTCTCCTTCGTCATCGCGCGCGAAGTCGGCCTCAGGCGCGCACGCCCCTGCCACGCCCAACACGCCCGTAGCCCGAATGGACGGCTTTCCGGCGGCGCCCACCTGCAGCGGCAGATACGCTCCGTCGGACGGCATGGCATACGGCTTATGGCTTGCCACGACTATCTTGATGTTCATCGAATGCTCCTCTTCCTGCAACGCGCACGCATTCTACCATATCGCGCTCAATATGTACACATCAAAGATTCCGCTACGAAAACGAGGACGATTTTGGTATAATCATTGGTCTTCCTGAAAAGGAGCATACGCATGTTTCGAAAAATTTCTGAAAGATTCGGCATCAATCCGTGGGTGCTGGCTGGAATCGTGGCCCTCGCGGTCTTGCTCGGCGCGCTGAACAACCTGCGCGTATTCGAGGAGCAGCGCGTTCCATGGTTCGGCGCGCCTGACGACGCAGAGAGCGAGAACGGCGAGAAGACGGAAGAGGTGGACGCATGAGCCGCCGCGACCTCATCCTCGGCGCGCTCGAACGCGTCTGCCGGCTCATTCTCGGCGGAATCTTCATCTATGCCGCCTGGTCCAAGATCCAAGACCCTGCGCTATTCGCGAAGGCGATCGTCGGCTACCAGATGCTGCCGTCGTTCTTCGTAGGTCCCCTTGCGCTCGTTCTGCCAATGGCGGAACTTCTCGCAGGCGCCGCGCTGATCGCCACGCGCTGGACACGCGAATCAACGCTTCTCATCCTATGCATGCTCGCGATGTTCTTCGTTGGCCTCACCCAGGCCCTCGTGCGTGGACTCGACATCTCCTGCGGCTGCTTCGGCGATGACGCAAACTCAACCCATACAGTGCTCTCGGCCCTTCTGCGCGACGTGGTGCTGCTGGTGCCCGCCGTATGGCTAGTTCGCCGCCCCAACGCCTGGCTGTGGAACAAGGCATTCGGCGTAGCGGTTTTGGCAGCGTTCGTCGTGACAGGCGCCGTGCTCGCACGCCCAACGGCAGTCTCTGTACAGCCAGAAGCAGTCACTGTACAGCCAGAGGACGAAAAAAACTCAAAAGCGTCCACCGAAAGCGACGACGACGCACCGTTCACGCCGCCCATTGAACAGTGCATGGCGATCCTAAAGCCCACGGCCGCCACGACGCCCCGGCAGGAGTCCGCAGGCACCGTGCCCGCGGAGGTGTGGACGAACGACTTCCCAACGGCGCTGGCATGCGCCCAGGCCAACAACGCCCCGCTTGTGATGTTCGGGCGCGCCAAGCGCTGCACCTACTGCGAGCGGCTTGGAAAGGTGCTTCACGGCGGACTCTTCAGGAAGTGGGTGCGCGGCACTGGCATCTACCTCGCCGAAGGACTCATCGAGGGCACGAACAAGCCCCCCGCCATGGCGCAGATGGCGAAGTTCATCGAAGATTCCCCTCACACCGGCAACTTGAACAAACTCCCCGTCGTTGGCATATACTGGCCAATGTCATCCACAAACGAACTGCGCACTATCTTCATTGGCCGCCGCAGCTTGATGCCGCATCCGCTCCATCCTTCCCTTGCGTGCGAATTCATTGGCTCCCTTGAGAAGGCGCTCGGCGGACACCTTGGCACGTGCAGCGAGCACACGCCGCTAGCCAAGCTTATCGACAGTTCAGTAAAGTACATCAAGGTCGACAGCCCCGATGGCGCCAAGGTCACCATCTTCCCCAAGGATGGCTCACTTCGCAACAACGGCATCCCGGTGGTGATAGCGGCCAAGCCTCCAAAAGGCATGACGCTCTCCGGATGGCGCGCGCCCGACGGCTCGAAGCTGCGTCCCGCATCTGGCGCACAGCGCAACCAGCTCAAGGTCACATACGGAATGCCCGCGGGCACGTATGCGCCGATCTTCAAGAAACGCCGCTAGCAGTTGCACGTTCGGCCAGGCGTCAACTCGGATAGTGCCGAAGCGCGCAAAATGTGGTAGAATATTCGCTTAAGGATTTTCAGACATGAACAAAACCGTCTATTTCGACAACAACGCCACCACCCAGGTCGCACCAGAGGTGGTGGATGCAATGATGCCCTTCTTCGGTGAGCTGTACGGCAACCCGTCCTCGATGCACTTCTTCGGCGGACAGGTCGCCAAGTACGTGACGCAGGCCCGCGAGCAAGTGGCCGCGTTCCTCAACTGTTCGCCGGAGGAGGTATATTTCACCTCCTGCGCCACCGAGAGCGACAACACCGCAATACGCGGCACGGCCGACTGGCACGGCAGATCCATGAAGATGGTCACCACCGCCGTTGAGCATCCCGCGGTGCTGCAGCCCGCCCGCCGCCTCAAGGCTCTTGGTCATGACGTGGTGGAGCTGCCCGTCAATTCCGTAGGCCAGATCGACCTCGACCAGCTTCGCGCCGCCCTCAAGGGCACGCGTAACGCCCTCGTCTCCGTGATGTGGGCCAACAACGAGACGGGCGTAGTGTTTCCCATCCGCGAAGTCGCCGAAATCGCCAAGGAATATGGCGCCACCATGCACACCGACGCCGTGCAGGTGGCCGGCAAGGTCAAGATCGACGTGCAGAAGACACCCGTTGATCTGCTCGCCATCTCTGGACACAAGTTCCACGCCCCCAAGGGCGTGGGCGCGCTGTACATCCGCCGCGGCACCAAGATCAAGCCCTTCATGCTCGGCGGTCACCAGGAGAGCGGACGCCGCGCCGGCACGGAGAATGTGCCCTACATAGTCGGTCTCGCCAAGGCGTGCGAACTCGCAACCGCCCACATGGCCGACGAGGCGCGCGACATCGCCCCCCTTCGCGACAAGCTAGAGGCGGGCATACTCGCCACATGCCCCGACGTGCGCGTGAACGGCGACCGCGAGCATCGTCTTCCCAACACGCTTAACGTTTCATTCTCCTACATAGAGGGCGAGGCGATCGCGTACCATCTTTCGGACGAAGGCATCTGCATCTCCACGGGCTCCGCGTGCGCCTCGGGCTCGCTCGATCCATCGCACGTCATCCGCGCGATGGGCGTGCCGTTCACCGCCGTGCATGGATCGATCCGCTTCTCCCTCTCGCGCTACAACACGATGGATGAAGTCGACTACGTCCTCGAAAAGTTGCCGCCGATAATCAAGAACCTTCGCGCCCTCTCCCCGTTCGGTCCCGACAAAGACCCGACGACCTTCAAGTGACGGGAAATGGATTGCGACGCGCTTTATCGTGAGATCGTTGCTCGAAGGAATAACAACATGAAGAAGATGCTTCTCTTTGTTTGCGCGATCGCGCTATGCGCCGCCGCGCATGCGGAAAACCCCGCGAAGACGAAGACCGTGAAGGACATTCCCTACGCCGAGCGTGCGGCATGCCGACTCGACCTGCGCTATCCCTCCGACGCGACAAACTTCATCACAGTGGTATGGTTCCACGGCGGCGGTCTCACCTCTGGCGGCAGGCACTTCGTGCCGTTCAACGACAGGCGCATCGCCCAGGTGGCTGTGAGCTACCGCCTGCTCGGCAAGGACGCCAAGACCGGACTCGACTGCATCTCCGACGCCGCGGCCGCTGTTGCCTGGACCCTCTCCCACATCGCCGAATACGGCGGCGATCCCAAGAAGGTCTACGTGAGCGGAATGAGCGCCGGCGGATACCTCACCATGATGGTGGGCATGGATCCCCGCCACCTCGCGGCGCACGGGTTCAAGCCCACGGACCTTGCCGGGCTCGCCCCCATATCCGGCCAAGCCACCAAGCACTTCGCCGTGCGCAAATTCGAAGGCGACAAAGACCCTCAGTTCCTGCCGAAGATCGATCCCCTCGCCCCTCTCGCGCACGTATCGGCCAACCTTCCTCCAATCATCTCCATCTGCGGCCAGCCTCCCTATGAATGGAAATGCCGTTCCGAGGAGAACCGCCTTCTCATCGCGTCATGCACCGCTCTTGGCCACACGCACGCCAGGTTCGTGCAGCTCGACTACTGCGACCATGGCCGTGCATACACTGCAGGCCTCCCCTACGTGGAAATGTTCGTAAAGGGAGGCCTGCCGTGATCGCTCTAGCGCTTGTTCATTAGACTACGACTTCCCAGCCATTGCGGCAGAAGTCACGCTTGAGCGAGATGCCCATCTTGCGGCACGGGCACTTCTCGGGGAAGTCCATCTTCACGGGATCCCATCCGAAGCCAGTGTCGTACACATAGCTCATGTTGCAGAGCTGGCACAGCACGGCGCCACGTCCGCCAACCTCGGCGGGCGAGATCGTGGGCTTGCGCGAGAAGTAGCACTCCACAAAGTTCTGCACCTGGTTGGGGCTCTTGTAGAGCTGGACGGGAGCCTTTTCGAGGTCGAACTTCTTGTCGAGCGAGTCGAGCGTGGCGGCGAGACGGTTGTCCTTCTTCACCATCGCATCGGTGCCATAGTCCTTGCCCACGGAAGCCGCGACGAGCGTGAGGCCGGGAACGGGCTTCATGTCGGCGATGGCCTTGCGGATCTCGGCGTTCGGCGTCACCGCGGCGCCGGTCCACACCGCGATCTTGCCGCGGTTGACCGCCACCACGCCCTTGGTGCCGTAGAACACAGTGCCCCACGTGCCGAACGGACCGTGGTAGAGCTCGATGTCGCCCGCCTTGCCCTTGAACATCATGCGCATGCCGAACTGGCGGCGTCCGCCATGGAAGGGATTGGGGGAGTAGGGCTCGTCGGAGCGGATGATGCGGTAGGGACCGCTCTTGTCCATGTCCATGCCCCACTGCGCGATGTCGAGGTGGTGCGCGCCCCAGTCGCCATTGTAGCCAGTGGCGAAGTCGTCGTCGAAGCGCCAGAACATCGGGTAGAAGTTGTTCACTCCCTTGGGCGCGAGCTGGTTGGAATAGGGACGCCACTTGGCAGGGCCAAGCCACATGTCCCAGCCCTCCTTGCCGAGCTGCTCGTAGCCTTCGCTCTCCTTGGCCGCGTTCGCGGGCTCGTCGAAGAAGCGGACGGGATGCGAGGGACCGCCGAGCTTGGCGCCGCCCTTGCCGTAGTTGGCGTCAACGTACTTGAGATCGCCGATGAATCCGTTGCGAACGATCATCACGGCGGTGCGGAACTCGCGCCAGCTGCGCTGCATCGATCCGGTCTGGAACACGCGGTCGTACTTCTCCTGCGCGGCGATCACCTTGCGGCTCTCGTCCACGTTGAAGGTGAGCGGCTTTTCGCAGTAAACGTCCTTGCCGGCCTTCATCGCCTCGACGGCGATGTAGGCGTGCCAGTGGTCTGGCGTGGCGATGCACACCATGTCGATCTCGGGATCCTTGAGGACGTCGCGGAAGTCCGCCACGGCCTTGCAGGAGCTCGCGATCTTGCGCTTGCGGTAATGGGCATCGACGCGGCGGGCGGCGTCTTCGCGGCGCGCCTTGTCGACGTCGCACACCACGGTCACCTTGGCGCCGCGGTCGTACTGCGAGAGGAACTGCGGCAACAGCGCGCCGCGGCCCTGGATGCCGAGGCCGATCATGGCCACGTTGGCCTTCTCGCCTGGCTTGAGGGCGCGCACGCCCTTCTTGTCGGCTGCGTTGGCGGCCACCGCGACTGCGGCGGCGGAGCCAAGCAGAAAACTTCTACGGTTGATGTCTAGCATTTCAGCCTTCCTGTCTAAGTTACTGTAGTGTCAACTACTCGTCAACTATTCACTATTCACCATTACCTGTTCGCTGTTCAGCAGCGGCCTTTCGCCTTGAGGAACTCGAACGACGGCTTGACGGCGGCGAGGCTGCCGGCGTGGCGCTCGCACTCCACGACGTACCACTTCACGCCGTCCTTGTCGGTGGCCTTGAAGAGGCGGTCCCATTCCACGCCCTTGGCGCCGGGCTGGCCGGGCTGGCCGAGGATCGCGTCGAACTTCTTCACGCCCTTGCCCATTCCGTTCTCCTTCGCGTGGAGCGAAGGCGAGCGGCCGGGATACTTGACGTACTGCTCGCAGGGATCGTAGCCGGCGCAGGTGGTCCAGCCAACGTCCTGCTGCATGCAGACGTTCTTGGTGGTGTTGGAGAAGAAGTAGTCCCAGTAAGTGGTGCCGTCCTTCAGCTTGCGGTCAAACTCGCCCGTGTGGTTGTGGAGGCCGATCTTGCAGCCGAACTTGGCGGCGTCAACCGCAGCCTTGTTGTAGTATTCGACGAGCATCTTGAGGAAGTCGTCGAGGTTCTGTCCCTTGCCGGGGAAATTGCCGCCGCCAGGGCAGATGATGGTGGTGTTGCCGAACTCGAGGTTGAACTCGCACGTGGCCTTCACCTTGTCGGGACCGAAGTCGCCGCGGCCGACGTGCGTGCCGCACGCCACGAGGCCGTTGTCGTCGAGGATCTTCTTGAGCTGCTTGGCGTTCTTGCCCCAGTATCCGGCGAACTCCACGCCTTTGTAGCCGATCGCAGCGACGTCGGCAAGAGCCTTCTCGATTCCGTTCTTGCGGATGTAGTCGCGGATGGAATAAAGCTGCAGCGCAACGTTGCCCACGGGCTTGAGGGCGCCGAGGGAAGGCAGCGCGCACGCGGCGCCTGCGGCGCTCATCGCGCCGATGAAGCTTCTTCTTGTCAGATTCATTGTTTCTCCTTTTTAGGTTTGTCTTCTAGCAGTTTGATTACAACTTAAGTCCTATGTCCTAAGTCTGAAGTCTTGTGGCCCACTTAGGCGAGGTCCTTCATGGTGACGACGGGAAGGTCCTTCTTAGGTGCCTTCATCGGCTTGAGGCCGGAGGCGTCGAACGCGAAGCCGTCCTTGCCGAGCTTCCACACCACCGGGGCGGTGTTGAGGATCGTGGCGCGGAAGCCCTGGAGCGTGGCGCCCATGTTGCCGGTGTGGGACGAGTTGCAGCCTTCGTTCTCGATGACGAAGGGGTTCTTGTAGCCCTTCTTCATGAGCGTCTGCAGGAACTTCGTCCAGTCGCACGAGTCGCTGCCGCCGAATCCGGGCAGGCGGGGCTCGTAGTTGAGGCGGGCCCACTCGTTCGCGGCGATCGGCACGCCAGCCTTCTTGGCGAGCTTGGCGTCAACCACCTGCTCGGGGAAGAGGCGGCCCCAGTGGATGGAGTCGGCGGAGGTGGGATAGTTGCGCGTGCCCTTGATGTGGATGCGGCGCAGCTTGCGGAAGTCCATCGCCTCGATCACGTCGCTCGGGTCGATGTGCTGCCAGATGTCGTGCGAGGGGTCGTACGTCTCCTGGAGGGCGGTGTCGTCGTCGAGGATCGCGTACATCAGCTTGCGCGCCGCGAGGCAGCCGGGCAGGTTGTTGTAGCAGTCCGGCGCGGTGGCGGGCTGCCAGCCCTCCATCGGGCAGTTCTCAACGCAGACGGTGACGCCGAGGTCCTTGGCGTAGTTCAGGATGGGCTGGAAGACCTTCTTGAACTTCTCGAGGTTCTTCTCGAAGCCGCGGTCCTGACGGCCGAGCACATAATCGTAGCCCACGAAGGAGCCGCACACGACGTCGTTGTCGTTGCCGCCGAGCAGGGCCGCGATGCGGATGAGCTTGAGGATGTGGTTCTGGTTCGTCTCCTGGCTGTTGCCGCCGATGAGGTTGTCATACGCGCCCACGGAGACGCGCAGACCCTCCTCGTTGCAGCGGCGCACCACGTTCTGAGCGGCCGCGAGGTCGAAGGTCTCGTAGTCAAGGTGCGTGGCGGTATGGTCCTTGCGGTCGGAGTCGCGGCGGAACACGCAGAGCTCGAGGCCCTGGGCGCCCACGGACTTCGCGCGCTTCAGCACATCCTCGAAGCTCTCGCCCGGGAACGCCGACGTCATCAGCCATATCTGGTTGTTCTGCGGCGCTGGGGCGCCCGGACCAAATCCGGGCATCTCTGCCGCGCGCACGGTGCGGCCAACTGCGGCGGCGGCCGCTGCGGCCGCGCCGAACTTGAAGAAGTCGCGTCTGTTCATCAATTTGTTCCTTTTCTTTTTGTTGCACTTGAAAGCTACTTCACGAGCACCGTGAGGCGGCACGCCTTGAACGATCCCGCATTGCCCATGAACGTCCAGTCGGGATGGGCTCCCTCTTCGCTGTTGCCGATGCCGACGTCCGCCGGGCCGTGGTTGAAGTTGTTGTACGCGAGCACCGTCACGCCGCTCTTGGCATTGTGCACCTGCATGCAGCCGTAGCCCGGATTGGTGGCGAGTGAAATGGTGTCGTTGAAGTCGTACGTCTTGTCGGAGCCGCCAACGCCGGCGAGCTTGACCTGCGTACCGTAATTGGCGTTGAAGAACTCGATTACGCCGCCCTCGGGGAACGAGCCTTCCGGCACGCACTCGCGGTTCGAGCGAACCACGAGGTTGGCCACTCCCTGCTGGAAGAACGCCTTTGTGACGGCGGGCACGCCGAGCTTGGAGGCGTCTGTGGTGAAGGCGTCCATCGCGGCTGCGGCCCAGTCAACCGAATCGTCCCTGCACACGAGCTCAAGAACATACGCCACGCGCGTGAAGTCACCCGCCTTCGCCGTCTCGTCAAGCGTGTACGCGCCCTTGTTGAAAGCGCCGCTTGTGGGCAGATTGGCCTGCAGCACAGGACGGAACCCCGCGAGTTCTGGCACCTTCAGCGCATCGCCAAGCTTAGACGCCGCGCCTGCGCGCCTTCCCTCGGCAGGATCGCGCGCATCGATCTCAAACGGCCCCAGCGGCAGGCCAGAGTCGAACGAGTAGAGCGATCCGATCCAGGGCTTGGAGTAGAGATAGCGAAGGCGGCGCGGCTCCTTGACTCCCGGCGCGGAGACGATGAGCTCCGCTCCGGCGAGCGTTCCGTTGGCGCCCTTGTTGACGATGTTCGCGGGAACGAACTTGCCGTCCTTGCCCGCAACCTCGAAACCCTTGGCGACTGAACGGTCGGCATTGTAGGCGTACCAGGCGTTCGCGTTGCTGAACGACATCACGAACTTGTCGCCTTCGACCTTCCATGACTTGAGTTCCGGGGCGTCGTCGACGATGCCGTCGAAACCGTAGTCGCGCTTCAGCGCGTGGAGGACAAGACGCCTCGCCACGGACTCCTTGTCGTTCGGATGGATGTCCCACGAGTTGCCGATGTCGCACGTCGTGATCATCGCGGCGTTCTTCTCCTCCGCGGCGAACTTCGCCTGTCCCATCTGGACGGAGAACCAGCTGCGGCTGAACGGCGCAAGCTGCACGAAGTAGAGTTTGAGACCCGGATTCTGGAACTCCTTGGCCCAGCCGTTGTAGAGGTCGTGCATCTTGTCGCAGTACCGGATGCCGTCACCCGCGTTGGAGCAGCCCTGGTACCAGATGAAGCCCTTGATCGCATACGGAGCAAAGGCGGCCACCATGCCGTTCCAGAGAGCAGTCGGCGTGCCCGCGCCGACCTTCGCCGGAATCGCAGGCGCCTGCTTGAAGCCAGACGGCGGCGTCCACGGCTCGATGCGCGTGCCGCCCCAGCTGGAGTCGATGATGCCCACGGGAACGCCAAGCGCGTCATGCAGCTCGAGCGCGTAGTAGAACGCCATCGCGGAGAGGTTGTTGTGGAAAGTGGCCTTGAATGACTCTGGCGAGTAGTCGCGCCAGACGGCCTTCCATCCGAGCCTCGGCTCGCGGGCGGTGGTCCTTGCGTTCTTGACGTAGCGGATGAACGGACGGCGCGCCGTGGCGGTCATCACCGCGCCCTGTCCGTCGCGGTAGCGCGGACTAGGTCCCCAAATCGGGCACTCGGTGTTGGACTGTCCGCTCGCGAACCACACTTCGCCCACGAGCACATTCTTGATATCTTCAGCGTTGGACGCGCCCTTGACCGTGAGCGTGCGGTTCTCCTTCGAGGCGGGCATCGCGTCGAGCATCACCTTCCACGCGCCCTTCGCGTCGGCCGTAGCAGTCTTCGTCTGCCCGGCGAACTGCACCGTCACCGCCTCGCCGGGATCGGCCGTGCCCCACACGGGAACGGGTCTCTCGCGCTGCAGCACCATATTGTCCGCAAACGGCGTTGCTGTTGTCACCTTCGCCTCGGCCGCGCACACGCTCGCCGCGAGCGCCAAGCCAAGAATCACTCTGATGTTCATCTGCTTTTGACTCCTTTTCTGTTTTTCCCCATGCGTATTATACCAAAAAATCGGACTTCGTTGTAGGGCAAACGAAATGGCAATGGGTCTGGCCGAGTCTGCACGCGAGGCAAAAAGGTCATGTTATTTCCTGAGGTTCTTTCATATCAAGCGCGGACCGCACACGGCGTCCGCCTCGATCTCGAAGAGCCATTCGTCGCGGCACACGTCGCACACCGTCTCGGCTGCGAAGTCCGCGTCCAGGCCGTTTGCCGCGAGCCATGCCCTCCATGGCGCAAGGAACTCCGGGCGCTTCAAGTAGACGATCGCGCGCGAGACGTCCGCCCATGAGCGGCCACGGCTATCGAGTATCGCCTTAACCGCGTTCATCGTGCAGTCTATCTGCCGCTCGATGTCGCCTACGTATGCGACGTCGTGGGAGTTGGGCTTGATGGACGCCGTTCCGCTCACGAAGAGACGCCTTGCCTCCGGCGTGACGATCTCCGCCGCCCTGCTGAAGCTAGACTTGTACGCCATCGCCGGCGCCTGCAGGGGAGACTCCACAATCTCAGCGCGCACCCCCTCGCGCTTCGGGCGCATCGCTATCGCGCCCGCCACCAGCGCCGCGCCGTCCGCATTTGCGCAGCCGATTCCGGTGGATGCCGGCAGAAACGTCTCGAACACGCGCCGCGACTCGAAGAACGCCGAGCGCGCCGCATTGAACTCGCCGTACCAGTCGCACACGTCGTCGATGTACAGCCACGTGCGCACAACGTCCGCAAACGTCATTCCCGCCTCTGCAAGCACCGCCTCCAGTTCGTGGAAGACGGATGTCGCCTGCTCGCCGCGCGTCGCGGCGAGGTCGGCCGGCATCACGCCCGCCGCCAGCAGGTACTGCGCGTCATCGTCTTCGTACACGTTCGCCACCGCGCGGCCTCCGCGCATGAGCGTGCGCACGGCCCTGGCGCCAGGCGCGACAAACGGCAGCTCCACCGGCGGGAGGCTGCCTCCCGCGCGGCATAGACGGAATGACGGCACCTCCGCGCGTGCGCGCGAAAGCACTTCCTCCTTCGTTCCCCATAGAAAGACGGCTTTTGCTTGAGAACTCATGCCGTGCATTATACCAAATCCCCGCCCTTTGCGACAGTATAAAATGTAGCGGGGGATTCGCCGGACGCGAAGTTGCGGGCAACGAACGCCTTGATCTCCGCGTCGTCCGCTCCGAATGCAAGGTTCTTCTCCTCATTGGACAATTTGGCCCACGATGCGAATTCCTCCATAAAGCGTCTTCGCTCCTCGGGAGAAATGATGTCAAGATACTCTTTGATGTGCTGGCACAAGAAGATAATCACGTGCCTCCTGTAAATTACGGATTAGCCATTGTGCTACGCTGGAGGATGTCCGCGTCGATCTGGCGGGCCACCGCCTCGGCGGAAATCGTGTTTGTTCCTGAATGCACTCGAACAAAAATATTGTTGCGGGCAAAAACCGCCGTGCTGCCTAGCGTATAGGAACGATCTCCGAAATCGTTGGTGCAGCTGCTATAATCATAAGTAGAGGTCATTGAGTTGAAGAAACTCATAATTGAATCATGTGCGGATCCTACGTCATCACATACATATGTGATCACTTCCAAGAAGGGAGGCGCTTTATAAAGTGGGCAGATATCCACATTCTCATGTTTCTCTCGTTGATACCTCCGAATGCGAACTGGCAATCCGTTAGTAGCCAAGTTCAAAGGCGGAATGTTCCATGCTGTCAATGCGTCTGTGTATTCTCCGCGCACCACTCCTCGCCAGTTGGCAAAGTCAAATCTGCTTTCCCGCTGTTCGAAGAGATCGTTTTGCGTCAAGCTGCTCCCATCAAGGCGTATGAACCCGGCGACGACACTGATGATCATGCCAATGCCGATAAGGCAAACGACTATGACACTAATGCGAAACTTCATTTCAATGTCCTCCTCATTTTCCTTTCTGGGTGCGAAATGCATCGCGAATAGCCTACTGAAGTATTGGGCGTCAATCTTTCACGGTACACCAACGGCGCCGCCGGGTTTCCGTCGCTGAATGGAATAGCCACAGGCAGCTGCGGAATATGCGGCGCAGACGACGGGTCACCGTCGCCGTCATATCTCAGGCATGCGTCATCGACAAGGTCTCCGTCTTCTGCATTGCCTTCCCAGGCTACTTCATGGTAGGAGAAACCCCAGCCCCAATCAGGAGGCGTCCAGTCCGGTTGTCCAATGGCACAATAGGGATTGGTGTCAAAATACCATCCCATGATAGATGCGTACAGATTGCAGCCTAGAAGATTGGAAAAGGAAAATACAAAGGAAGCACAATCCGTACAGTTGACTTTCTTTGTCATAAGAGGGTCATTTAAGATCTTAATACACTCCGACAACTCCACTTCATATACCTGCCAGAATATCCATCGTCGATAATCATTAGTAAAATACGAAGCTCCATCTACAGTGTCGTAATAAAACGAGCCCGACGTGTTTATCGCCACCGTGACATTAGACGCAGCCGCCTGAAAGTCCATTGCACCAACAGCGGCGCCGCACGCCCATTCAAGCGCATTGGTCCATGCGCACTGGTCGGAGTTCAGGTCGCTGCTCCACGGCTCGACGGGATCGCCAAGCACCACGTACATGCGGTGCGGCCCCGTCGTGCAGTGCAGTGCAGGAGCAATAGCCTCGCCGCCAAGCCTGGAAACAAACCATCCCATGCTGACAGCACTTCGCGCCACCTGACCGTACACCACGCCTATGGACGGGAACGACACCCATGTCATGGGAAAGGGCAACGTGAACGGATAGACGGCGTTCCTGATCCGATGCCGCCACACGAAGCAGACAAGCGCGAACGCGCCTATCGCCGCAATGCCGGCGATGCACGCCCCCATGGGATTTATCTGCACAAATTCCATGCCCATAGTTTATCAAAATGAAGGCTTCTATTCAACAGCCGACGACCCAGGCGCAAGGTTTGCATAGAGTGCCTAGCCTATCAGGTACTCTTCCGCTCACAACCTAACAACCCCACTATTAAAATCGCGCTTCCATAGGGCGCGCAACTATGATAGACTATGGGCAGCGGAGATAATTTACATGAAAGGACGCATCATGTCTTCAACGGCAAACAACATCCGGCGGTTCTGGCCCGTCGCGGTGGCGTGCGCGTGCGCATTGATCTGCGCGGCGCAGTCCGCCGACCCCGCCCAGCTCACAAGGCTCATCGGATATGCGGACTACTACGTGCGCGAGTTCGAGAAGGAGGTGGCGCTCCAGCGCGGCGGAGAGAAGATGGTGTGGCGCAACCAGCGCACCGCCCTCGAGAAGGTCCGCGACCTCAAGCTCAAGTATCCAGACGACCCGCGCGTGGAGGCCCTCTTCCGCCGGGTGCGCGCCGCGCTGAAGCGCTCAAAGGGCGACTTCGTGGATGTGCAGGCGGAGTGGACGCAGTACCTCCACAACGAGGACAACCTGCGCCAGCTCATCTCGAAGCTCGGCGAAGAGGAGTGGCAGCGCATCATCGAGTCCCATAAGGAGGGAATGATCGAAAAGGCGTTCCCCGCACCAGACTCCGCCGAAATCTCCGTCGAGGAGCTCAAGGGCAGATACGTCGTGCTCGAAGACGTGGAATATCCCGCCAAGCAGTTCTACGGCGCTTCAGGCGAATACATCTGGTGCGGAAAACCTTCAAGCGGATTCTGGTTCATCGATCTTGCCGGACGCGACTGGCTGGGACCGTACGAGGCGGCCAAGCGCTACCGCAGAACGGTGGATTCGTCGATGCAGGAAGTTAAGAAATGGACCGTCCTCGCCGAGATCTCGGGCATCACCGCAGAAAACCCCATCGGCGGCGAAGAGGGTCCTGGCGCCTTCTATTTCGGATGGATTCTCAAGCCGGTGGCAATCAAGATTCCTGACCATCTAGTGGCAGTGCGCGACAAGGAAGCGGAATCCTCCGGACGCTTCATCGGCGAGGAGAAAGTCGAGGCGATCAAGCAGGGATGGTACACGATCAAGGAGATTCCGAAGGATGTCACGCCAGACCGTCTGATGGAGATATTCATGACCGCCATCAAGGAGAAGAACCACAAGCTCTACCTCCAGTGCATAGACCCCGAATACATGGGCGGCACGTACGGAGAAGACGAGGTGAAGCGCTACTTCTGGGATCTCCATCAGGAGCGCTTCCACGGCGAGTACGTCCACGCCACCTTCTCCAAGCCGAAGATCACCGTGCAGAAGGGATTCGACCGCAAGGACGAACTTCAGAACTTCTTCCTCGACGACGACGACCGCAAGACGCTCGAGAAGATCGGCGGGGAGAAGGTAGAAGAGGCGGTGGTTGAGTCCATCGCCTACGACAAGAACGGCAAGCAGCTCGGCTCGCCGCATCCTCACCGTCTCCGCCGCAAGGGCGGCGGGCGGTGGTATGTGCTCGACTACCAGCAGAGATTCTAGCAAGGAAAGGCGAATGAGATGAAAAAGATACTTGTGTTTGCAGTCGCTGCAGTCGCCGCATGCGCGGCGTTCACGAAGCCGAAACCTCTCTCGAAGGCAGAGATCGAGAAGCGGGACAAGGCCAACTGGGGAGGCGTGGACTATTCCGCCGCGCCGGACGGCGAGAATTCCGTGGCCAACGATCTCGCGCAGATGAGGTCCATGACAAGAGGCGAAGCGGCCAAGTTCAACAAGCTGCACGAGTTCTGCAAAAACGTGTACAAGGCCGCAAAGATCATCGACACGGACCCCGGAACCGTTCTCGGCGACGCGCTGAAAGATCTGGGCCGCCCCATCGACCCCACGCCGCAGCGCATGCTCACGAACCTCTCAGCCACGCCGGCGCAGAAGCTCGCCTTCAAGAGCCTCCAGGGTGCAAAGAACACGCTTGCGAAATTCGGCAAAGTGGTGCGTCCCAAGGTAGCCGCCCTGGTGAGAGCGGAGATCGAAACCCGCCTCTACTCAGAATACAACCATCTTGTGCGCGTGGTGAATCTCGGCATCATCCAGGATGGCTCGCTCGTCAAGAGCCTCACGAAGGTCGATACGGCGTGGGGCAAGTACGTCAAGCTTCTGGACAAGATCGGCAATGGCACGGACAAGTGGAAATACTATCCCTCGGAACTCCGCAACCCTGAAAAGAAAAAAGAGCTCTTTGCCGCCGTTCTCAAGGAGTCGGGGCTCGACTGCGCACTCGACGCGGACGGCAACCTGCACGCCAAATCCAGCCGCTACCTTCACACGCTTGACTCCTATTTCAAGCGCACCACCGATGCCGACCTCAAAAAGTTCGAGGAGGCAATCGATAGGTGCTGGGCATCCCACAACGAGGCCGTAGAGGTACTGGACAACTTCAAGGCGTGGTTCGCGGAAACAGGAATGTCACTCGACCCCTATCCGCGCGAGTTCGTCAAGGAGCTCTGCATTGCCTACGCGAACTACATCCACAAGAACTGCGACGTGCTGGAGGACTGCAAAAAGATATTGGCCGCCCTTCGCGACGAATCACAGCATGTTGGGAAGCTACGCAAGTGCAAGGGATTCTCGCCGAACAAGGCGTACTTCCTGAGAAGCGGCGCTGTCTCGGAAAGGCCGCCGGCATACGTCCGCCGCACGAACGAGCTCAGGCTCGAGGCCAAGGCGCGCTTCGAGGCCGCGGTTAAGCGGCGCATCGACACCGCAGGCAGGATTCAGATCTAGCCGCTAGGCGCGAATCCGATCACCTCACGAGGACGGCAAAGCCGCAGAAGAGGTATAGACCGTCTTCGCGCCTAACAAGTTTCCGCCCGGCAGCGGCGCTCTTCGCGTCCAGCACGAAGGTCACCGTGTCGCCGGGATTGTTAGTCCAGCTCACGATCTTCTGCTCGCCGCCCCGCCTGCGGCTCACGTCCACAGTGATCTTTGCGTTGGCGTCGAACCGCACGAGGCCCACCTCGCCGCTGGTTCCATTGGCCGCCACGCCGTCCACGCTGAACGTCGTCTTCCTGTCGCCGAGATCGAGCGTGGCGCCGTTCTTCAGCACCAGCGGAGGTCTGAAATCGCCTGCCTTGTATGCGCCGTACACGAGCACCTCGGCCGACGAGGTGCCGGCGTTGCGCTCCCAGACGTCGGCCAGATACTCGAAGCCGCGGAAGTCGAAGTTGCCCTTCATCTTGAACTTCGAGTGCGTCGTCACGTCCACGGTGTAGGGCCCGCACCCCGCGAGCCATTCCCACTGGCCGATTCCTTCAAAGACCAATCGGCCCCAGTCCCTGGCCCGGATGGCCCCCATGCCCACGTATCCGCCAGCCACGTCGTTGGAGAGCGTGAGAGTGTGGCCGTTCATGGTGAACCACATCGGATTCTGGTCGGGGCAGCCGAAATATACCTTGTCGAGCACCATGCGCGCATCTCCCGTGAGGACCACGGACCGGCCGAGGAACTTGTAGGCGGCGTCGTATCCGTTCGGGCCTGAAGTCGTGGAGGCGAAGAACGTGCCGGCGAGTTCGTAGGCGTATATGCACGTCGAGGTGCTGAAGCAGCCGTTCATGTCGTATTCGGCGCCGCTCTCGACCGTCACCGCCGCGTTCTTGGGGCCGAGCGGGTTCGAGGCCGTGCCGAGGGCGAGCCTGCCCGCGGCCACCACCGTGCCGCCGACGTAAGTCTGGGAAATCTTGGGAATGAACACGCCTTCGCCTTCCTTCACGAGCTTGACCGCGCCTGTGATCGCCACCTCGGTGTTCTCGACGGTGGCCGCGCCGACGTCCAGATGCAGCTCTCCGCCGCCCGGGGTGTCGGTGATGGTGGCCTTGCCTGAAAGGCCGGCCACGGTGAGCTTGTGGCCATTGAGGTCGATCACCGCGCCGTCGTCGAAACCGGCCACGCCGCGCCAGTCGCAATCGGCGGAAAGCGAACACGCGCCGATTTCCAGCCTGCGCCACGCGGCCGTAGGCGCGGCCTCCGCAGTAAGCGAGAACGACGTCGCGCCCGTCACGCGCACCGTGGTGACGGCGGTGGGAACGGCGCCGGGGAGAACGGCGCCGCGGATGTTGCGGCACTCCCAGTTCGCGGGATCGTCGAGGGCAAGCGGGGTGCCGCCGCCAGTCCACTCGGCGGTCACGGGCGCGGCGAGATCGTCCATTTCAAGCACGACGGCCGTGCCGTCCGCCGAGAGCGCAGGCCGCAGGCCCTCCACTTCGGTGTTCTTCAGTTCGATGCATTCGGCTGCGGTCGCGCCCTCCGGCAGCGATATGCCCCCGTCGGCCGTGAACACGGCATCGGACCCGGCGTATCCGTCGAGGTCGATCACCAGTTTTGCGCCGTTGGCCACCGTAACAGTCCCGCCCGCCCTGACGAACGGCGGCGCAACCAACGCCGAGCTCTCCCCTATTTCGACGGAGCCGTCAACCGCGACCGTTTTCGCGCCCGAGACGTCAAGCGTCTTGGCGCCGGTCACCTTGAGGGTGCTTCCCTTCGATACTGAGAACGGCCCGCCCAACGCGACGTCGCGCGCGAGCGCGATGACGGGCTCGCCCGGCATCGCCTCCACCGCCACGTACGGCGGCATCGGATCGGGCGGCGTGAACGTGCCGCCTTCGCCCGCGCGCACCGTCAGGCGCGTCCAGTCGCCGGGATCGCTCCCGCCGTTGTACACGAGCGACAACGGCGCGAACGTGCCCGTGCCGCCCACGTTCACGATGCGGGTCTCGGGCTGCGTTGCGGCGGATCCCCACGCAGCCCAGCGCGCGGTGAACACGCCCGCCGTCACGTTCAGCACATTCTGCGTCTTGCGGCCGCCGATGTAGAAGAATCCCTCGCCAGCGAACGTTCCGCCAGCAAAGTTGACAACGGCGCCGGGACGGTCGTACCAGTCGCTGTCCACGCTGTCGCCGATTGTCACCTGCCCGTTCAAGGTGATGTTGCCGCCGAGGAACGAGACCGGCGCGCCAATGTAGTTCGCCAGCTTGTTCGCGCCGAGCGTGACGTTGCCGTCGATCTCGACCGGCGAGTTGCCGAACGCCGAGAAGTTCAGCGTCTGCGAGCCCGTGAAGCGCATCACGCCCGGGCCCTTCGGCGCCGCCGTCACAGTGCCGCCGCCCGTCAGCACGATCGTGCCGTAGTTGTAGTAGGTGCCGGCGATGGACGGCATCGTCACCGTCACGCCCTCAGGCACGAAAAGAACGCCGTCGGTCGTCACATCATGGTCGTAAGTCGCGTCGGCGGTTGGATTGACGTCCGTCTCTACAACGCTCTGGCTCGGCCTCTTCGCCGGGAACGCCCGCGCGTACATGGCCACCTCCTCGTCGCTCAGCGCGCGCTCGTAGTAGCGCACGTCCTGGAACGAATGGCCTGACGAGGAGACAATCGGGGAGACGGCTCCGCCGTGCTGGGCGCCGAACTGAAGGCCGGGCACAAACACCTTCTCCGCGCCTATGTTGTAGAGCGAATCGAACCGCCCGGCAAGCGTGCCGTCGTAGTACACCGACATGTAGCGGTTTTCGCGCCTATGCACCACCACGATCGTGTGGAACCGGCTCGAGGTTTCGTTCAAACCTGTCAGAGTAAGGACGGAAGGCGTGTTCTTTTTATTACTCTTGTTGTAGTTCTGGGTTATGCGGAATGAAAGCTCTCCTGCCGTGGCCGATGAACATATCGTCATCTGACGCCCAGGATACGTGCCGTTTGCGCCATAGCTTATGATGGCGCCGTTGGCCGTGGTGCCGGGCTTCACCGAGATCGCCGCAGTCCAGTCGCCGTTCATCGCGGCACTGCCGTTGGCCATCGTGCCCCAGCCGCCAGGCGTGGCGACGGCGGTGGCAGGCCCGCCCGGGCCGTCCGCCGCCGAGACCGTTATGGTCTTCGACTCCGTAAACCTCTTTCCTGTGACGACCTTCGTGCCGCCGGTGAAATTGAAACGGAAGCCGTAGTCGTCGAGCGTGGCGAGGCTTCTCTCCGGGTCGGCGGGGATCTCGAGCGAGATGTCGTCGATTATCGAGCTGCGGTCGCCGGCGCCGGTGGGGTCGTTGCGGAATTCAAGTTCGTGCGGCCCCGCCTCGAGCCAGACGTCGAACGCGGCGTGCTCCAGTATCGTCGACCAGCATGTGACGTAGCCTATGCCCAGCGCCTTGCCGTCGATCATCGGTACGATGCGCGAGCCAAGATAGCTGATGCTGGTGTTTCGCGCAGCATGGCGGAACGAGAGGCGGTACTTGCCCGAGACCGGCGCGTTCACCGTCTGGCGGATGCTCGAATCCATCTGCAGGAAGGCGGCGTATGTGCCGCCCACAGTGCCGTTGTACCAGGGGGCGTCGCTCTTGGTGAGGCCCTGGCTGCCGACCGATTCCCAGGCGCCGACGTCCACGCTCGGCACGTAGCCCCATGCGCCGTCATTCACGCTCGAAGAGATGGAACCGGCCTCGAAATCGCCGTTGCGCACGATGTTCTGCCCGCCGAACGTGCCGGGAGCGATCGTGACGCCCTCGTCCACGTCTTCGAACACGGCCTCTATCTGCCCCGAGACGTCGCTCGCCACAATGGCCTCCAGACCTTCTCTGGACTTGATCAGTCTCGTGTCGCCGTTCCATTTTACGAACCTGCGCCCCGCCTCCGGAACGGCCTTTATGCGCAGAGTGCCGCCGCGCGCGAGCCATGCGGAGCCGTCTGCCGCCGGCTCGCCGCCGTCGATGGACACCTTGCCCTTCGCCGGGTCGTCGGCGCTGGCGTAGAACTTGCAGGAGAGCTTTCCAGCCTCGTACTTGTAGTCGTCCGCCCTGCCGATGCCGTCGCCGTACAGAAGCGGCTTGTCGGTGGCGATGAAGTCGCCGTGCAGCTGCCCCGTCACGACGTCCTTCATGCACGCCGCGCCCGTCTCGGGATCGGTGAAAGGCGCGAAGAAGTGCACCGTCATGCCGTTCTCGCAGATTTCGAAGGAATACGCCTTCGCATGGGCGAAGCCGCTTCTCGGAGTCTCCTCTTCGGGGTGATGTTCGAACGCAAGGGGATCCATGGATATCACGTCCGCGAAGAGGAACGTGGGCACGCTCGATCTGGCGGAGCGCGCCGTGGACACCGCGGCTTCGTAGCTCCGCATTCCGCGGCCGTCGGGGGCGACGTCGTTTCGGCCATGACCGTAGAGCGTGGCTTTTGCGCCGAAGGAGTCCAGCACGAATGCGCGGCGCGAGTTGGCCCCTACTCCTAATCCCGTGTCGGTCCAGTTGCCCTTGCCGTCCTGGAACGCCCATGCGTACTTCGTGCCTCCGTTTATGTAGAGCGACACGCAGAGGTCGGTGTTGTTCCATCCGCCGGTGCCGAACAGGCGCTGCTGCACCGGCTCCACTTTCGTGAACTCGAAGTCTGCCACATACTTTGTGGCAGACCCCGGATGGTACAGCGTGTTCACCGCGTTGGTGCCGCGCGCCTCGACATAGGCGTATGGCAGCATCTCACCAACCGACGCCCCAGCTACGGCGAAGACGGAAAGAACAATCAACCTGCTCCAAGAAATAATTTTCATAAGCTTTTACTCCTAAGTTCGCTACAAATATTTTACACCATCTCCTTGGCAGATGTCAACATATGCAGATGATCAACAAACGCCGGCGCGGTTGTTGCCGCGCCGGCGTAGTGCAGCGTCCGATCGACGCAAAGATGGATATTGTACTCTTCCCTCAGCGGATAAAGATCGTCATGCCCTTTCTCACGTAGATGCCGTCTTCTTGCACTAAGATGCTGCAACGCGAGGCACTGCGGCTCTCGTCGTCCAGCACGAATGTGACGTTCTCGGGCGGCGAATCCCACGCCACGATGCGCTCGCCGTTGCGCACCATGCGGCCGACCAGATGGATTGTGATTGAGGCCGCGGCCTCGTAGGTGGTGGTGTCGCATCCAAGCACGTTGGGCATGCGCGCCGGAAGCTCGCCGCGCATGCGCGAGAGGTCCAGCACCGCGCCATTGTGGAGCACGGTTCCGTAGCAGCCATCCCCCTGCGGACTGTACCATCTCAACGCATTGATCGGCAGCACGCCCCTGCTCGTCAGATCGGTCGCGTCCATGAAGAAGTCACGCACCGTCACGTTCTGGCCGATCCACACCGACGCCCCGCCGGAAAGGCGCAGATCGACGGTGGACATGTCCAAAGCAATGTTGGTCGGGCGGAAATATCCTTTGCCCACCAGCTCAAGCGTGCCGTTCTGGAATGGCTCTCCAACCCACATCGTCTTGTCTTCGCCCAGGTTCACCGTCAGCGTATGTCCGCCGAGATCGACCTTCATATCGGGACAGAACACACTCGTCGAATATGGAATGTCGAGCACCGAGTCGGCCGTGAGCGTGAGATTGCCTATTCCGCCGTAGCCGGTGTTCGTCTGGTCCGGACCGTAGTTGGCGAGCGTTCCGCCGTTCAGCACGATGTTGTGCACACGGTACGCATAGTGGCCCGCGATGTCGAAGGTTGCGCCCTCTTCGATCACGATGCTGGAGCTGTCGCCACCCCAGAAGTGCTGCGCCTCGTAGTAGGTGAGACTGTCCGTAATTGCCTGGCGAGGACGCGCGAGGCCACCCGCGATTACGGTGCCGCCGCAATATATCTGGCCCGAGATTCCGCCCACCAGCTCGCCCTCGCCCTCCTTGAAGAGCTTGAGATTGCCGGTGATCACCGTTCCGTAGTTCTCAACCACCTTGCCATCCGGGACGTCTACATGCAGTTCGCCAGGATCGGTTCCCCTATAGCCAAGCACGTTACCCTCTACGGTCAAGGTTCCCGTGCCGCTCTGCAGTAGCGTGCCCGTGCATGTGTCGAGCAGTCCCGCCGCCCCGTCGTTGATGCGGCGCGCAGGCAGATACTCGTGCAGAAGCACTCCGTCCTTGTTGTATATCCTGAAGTAGTAGCACCTGCCAACGAACTTGTTGTCAACGCCCGTACCGGGCGCCGACGTGTGGGATGCAAAGAGAATGAGCGCGCTGCCAGGTGTGAAGTCGCCGCTAGGCATATTCACGGCGCTACCGCCGTTTACAGTTGCTCTAAGCGTGGCGCCGTTGGCTTCAAGCTCGTAGTCCGTAGTGGTGTTGATCGTAGGCGAGGCGTTGACGGTGCCGGAATTGCGGTCGAACCGGAACTTGTTTCCTATCGCAAAGCACGAGAATGTGCTGACGATGTTTTTCCCCGACTGTGTACGCGAGCAGTAGATGTTCTTGTTGCCGCTCGTGTTGTCCAGACGCACCTTGGTCTGCATGCGGTCAGTGCAGTTGGGCGTGTAGCCCGTGTTCACCCACGCGCCTGCCGGCACGGCGACATAGTCTAGAATCTCGTAGCCCCTCCTGTCGGCAATCGTGAACTCTCCGCCGAGGCTGGAGACGTAGAGCTTGTGCCCGGCCAGGTCAACCGAGCCTTCAGCGGTCGAAAGGTCGAGGCCGCGCAGGTCGCAGTCCGCCGCAAGCACGAAGTCGTCGAACACAACCTTCGCGCACGGAAGCGAGTCTGCGGCAGGCACCTGCAGAGACGCCGTGCCGGAGATGTGCACAATGGCGCCGGAATGCGGCAGGCCGTTCTGCACCGCAGCCCCGGCGATGTCAACGCAGGACCAGTTGGCCGGATTCGCAAGGTTTCCATCGCCGGCCGCACCCGTCCAGGTGGCCACTTCCACCGCGCCCGCGTTTCCATAGAAAAGACCAGTGTTCCCCGCAATTGGCGCCACTCCCGCGGCCGCAGTCTCGTCGTCGAACACGAACGTGACGCCCGTCGGCTTCTCGGTCCAGCTCACGATCATGTCGCCCTGGGCAAGGCTGCGCCCGTGAACGTCCACCTTCACAGTCGCCCCCTCCGCGAACGAGACGAGGCCGGGTTCATCGTATTCGCGCGGGTTGCCCGTTCCCGCCACGGCAGGCACGCCCTCCGAGTTCCACACGTCCGTCTTCTGGGAAAGGTCGAGAGTGGAACCGTTGCACATCGTGAGCGCGGGATACATCGCGTCAGGACGGAACATGCCGTTCACGAACAGCTTGCAGGCCGTGGAGTTGAGCTGCCACTTTGCGGCGTCGTACGTGAGACCTCCAATGTTGTAGTTGTTGAATTCCTTCAAAACCGCTCCGCCCGTCACCATCACGTCCAAGCCGGCCGGCCCATAGCTGCCGGCCGCCGTTGTCTCGAAGCGAGCCCCATCACCGGTGAAGACAAGCTTTCCGCCCGACCCGTCGTCGACCCACTGCCCGAGAGCCACGAAGCCGTTGGACGAGAACGTTAGCGTGTGCCCGTTCAGGGCGAGGATGCCCGGCGCCACGCCGCAATACGAGAAATAGACTTCTTTGGCGCTTCCAAGAATCGTCGCGTCGCCGGAAAGTGTGATGTTTCCGAATTTGAACGTGTTCATCACAACCCCGTTGGTTACCGAGAGCGTGCCGGCAAGGTCCAAGTTGTACGTCCCATGCGTCGTGTTGTAATAGGAATCGACGTCAAGACGCGCTCCCGCGCCAATTTTCACCTTGCTGCGTCCAAGCGGCGCGTCGCCCGTGCCGAAGCGCACGTTGCCCTCTGCGATCTCCGTGCCCATGTTGTACGTCTGGCGCGCCTTCTTCGCCAGCATCTCTCCCTCGCCCTCCTTTACGAGGCGCACATTGCCGTCGATGCGCGCGTTCAGCACGGCGACTTCGCCAGCAGGCACCTCGAAACGCACGGTTCCGAAACCAGACTCGGCGAGGCCGTACTCAAGCTGCACGAACTCGACGTATCCGTTCGACGGGAGCACGCTGTCGGTGATGGAGATGCGGTAGCGGCGATAGGCGGTCGAATTCTGGAATGTGAACGTGCGGCACTCCCAATGGGTCCAGCCCGTCTCGGACGTGCGCTCGTCAAGCACCGTCCAGTTCTCGCCGTCGTCCGACCCGGAGAACGTCCACGCCTTGGGAGCGCGCTGCAGCTCACTGTCAGCGACGGGACCGAAGTGGATCTTGTACGCCGTCACGAGCGTCGCCTCACCGAAGTCGTAGTCCACCACGATCGGCAGGTTCGCGTAAGTGCTGATCACGCGGTGAACGGCGTCCACCTGACGCTCGAAGTTGTTGCTGAAGAGGTTCGCGGCCACGCCGTTGTAGAACGTGGTGGTGGACGTGGCACGCTCGGCCTCGGGCTTCGTGAGATCGAACGACGAGGTGATCGCGCCGTCGCCGTCAAGGCCCGCAACGCGCAGAGTGTGGCTGTTTAGATCGAGCGTGCCCTCGATCTTCGCCGCGCCGAGTCCGCGCCAATCGCAGTCGGCGGAAAGGCGAGCGTCTTCGCACAGGATTCTTCCGTATTCGAGGCTTGCGCCCGGCGGCACGTTGAACGCAAAGTCGCCCGTGAGCACGACGTCCGTCATCTTCCCCGGAAGCGCGTTGGCAAGCGCCACGCCCGCCTGGTTGACGCACGCCCAGTTTGCGGGATTCGCGATGTCGCCATCGCCTGCGGCGCCGGTCCATGTGGCCGTATTGGGATACGCGGCCGTCTCGCCGCCGCCGTAGTATAGACCGTCGTCCGCCACGAAGGGAGCGATTCCGGCGGCCGCGGTTTCGTCGTCGAACGAGAACGTCACCGTGTCGGCCGGCTTCGCGGGCCAGCGCATCAAGCACATTCCCTCGGCGAGCTGGCGTCCGCGCAGGTCGATCTTGACGGCTGCGTCCGCGGCGAAGGTGATCGTCGTCATGGCAGCCGTGGCGCCTATGTTCTTGCCCATTGTGCTGAACACGGCGTCGCGCCCGCGCAGATCAAGCATGGAGCCGTTCTGCATCTCGCAGCCATGGAAGTAGTCTGTGTTCGGCCTGAGCGTTCCGTACACCTGGATTCCCTGCGTGTAGTTGGCGCTTGTGTCGGCCGCCGCGGTGTTGAACGTGCAGTCGCCGAGCTTCAGCACTCCGCAGTTGGAGTTGAGACGTAGCTGGCCGTTGACGATCACGTTCGCGGCGGTGAAGTCGGAGCTCTCGCCGTGGTAGAATTCGGTGATTCCGTTCAATATCAGCGTGCCCGCCGTGGCGGTGGTGTTCACGATGTAGAAGGTGCCAGTGGAGCGAATCGAGAGCGTGTGCCCGCCAAGGTCGAGAGGCGCGAGCGCGTAGCCGCCGTTGAGGATGCCGTACACGCTGCTTCCGGTGTCTATCACCGAATCGGCGCCCACGCGCACGTCGGCAATCATCGCCTTCGTCCATGCGCTCGCGGTAGAGACGGAGCTTGTGACGGTGCCGCCGTCGAGGAAGAACTTGTAGTCGGCGGCATGGTCGATGGTGCCGCGAATATCGAGCCACGCGCCAGTGCCCACATGTATCTCGCCGCCAGCCGCGCCCATGCGGCGGGAAGATCCATTGGACATTGACATCACCATGCCCTCGCGTATGTCGAGGCCGCCGGTGTAGAGCTGGTTGTCGAGAGCGGCCGCGTATGCGCCTACGCCGCTCTTCACCAGCTTCACGTTGCCCTGCACGTGCATGAGGCTGTTCGTAATGGATTCCGCGAGGTCCAGGCGCAGCTCGCCAACGGTCACCGCGGAGTTTGTGACCACCGCCGGCGCGTCTATCGCGCCAAGGCGCAGGTTGTGTCCGTTGAGGTCGATCGTCTTGCCGTAGCGCTCCGCGCCGAGCGAGCTCCAGTCCTCGTCACTCTCGAGCGTGATGGTGGAATCGGCCCGGCCCACGGACTTGAACGGCTGCGTGCCGATGTTGGGGAGGAACACGCCCGTCTGCGTCTCGAACACGCCGCACCTCGAAATCACGTCCACGGCCTCCGAGTCGAGCGCCGGCACATACTCGCGCACAAGCTTGCCCGCGGCGTTGTACACGCGGAAGTAGAAGAACCTGTAGTACGCCCAGTTGCCCATCGTGGTGCTTGGCGAGAGAGCCATTCCGCCCGTGTGCGAGGCGAAGAGCGTTATCAGGCTTCCTGGCGTGTAGACGGTTGTGTTGGACATCGTGAGCACGGTCTCGCCGTTCACCTTGCACTCGCGCGTGCCGTAGTCAACCGAGACGACGTAGTCGGCGTTCTTCTCGACAGTGTACGAAGCCGAAGTCTGGCTGGCATTGCGGTCGAAGCGGAAAGAAGAGCCGTTGATGATGAATCCGCAGCAGGCGTTGCTGCCGGTGCCTACGCCGCGCGAGCAGTAGAGGCATTGCGTGTTCCCGGATGATGTCGTCCGCAGCGATATCTCGAAGCGGTCTGTGCACTGCGGCACGTAGTCCGTCAGCACCCACTGCGCGCCAGATGCCTCCACCCAGTCGAGCGGCACATACCGCGCGGGCATTTCGCCCTGCGATGCGTGAATGCAGAGAAGCGCGGCCGCGCCCGCTAGCGCGCCCTTCCAAAACGAGCCAACCTTATCCATGGCGGAAACTCCTTGATTTCTGACGTGAAACGACTTCGACTTACAAATCGCTCTACAGAGCATGGCAACATTATGCCATACTCCATCCGCCAAATCAAGCGCAAAATTTTCCGCTCTGAGTCTCCGCGAGCGAGGCGCGGGATCACCAGCCGGGAAGGCGCTTCTGGCGAAGCTGGGCGTTTGCGGCCGTGCTGTTGGCGAACCGGCGCCTGGCCTTGTCCCACACGAGCGTGCGCCCGGCGTCGAAGAGCGCCGCGACGCCCGTGAGCGAGCACTGCGTCATGGCGCCCGCGTAAGCGAAGTCGCTGCCGACTTTCGCGCCGCCCTTCACCGCAGTTATGAACTCGGCGAACGGCTTGCCATCCGGATTGCTGCCGGGGAGGCGGCGGTACTTCTCCTTGGGGCAGCCGCCTTCCGCACGCAACTTCGCGAGAGTCATGTCGGGCAGCATGCGCAGGTAGTTGGCGCCATGGTGGCCGTACTCTATCACGCCGCGCGTGCCGTACACGAACGCGCCGTTCGTCATGCCGTCGCGCTTGCCGCGCGCCTCAGCGGAATTGTACGGCGGATAGAACTTCATGTCGTCCTTGTAGCCGGAAGGCACCGGCACCGACTTGCACGCCTCGCCGTCGAACCACACGAGCTTGAACGGCCTGCCGTCGCGCTTGACGTACTCGAACGTCGTCTTGACGCCCTTTGGGAACGTTAGACCATGCTGCTCGGGCGTCCAGCTGCCCACGATCTCCGCCTTCACCGTCTTGGGGAGTCCGAGCCCAAACGTCCAGAAGAGCGGATCCATCAGGTGGCAGCTCCAGTCGCCCAGCGTGTTAGTGCCGTACATCGTCCAGAAGCGCCACGATCCGGGAAGGAACTTGGGGAAGTAGGGGCGATGCGGCACGGGACCCTGCCACTGCTCCCAGTTGAGCTCCTTCGGCACCTCCCACGTCTTCTTCATCTCGTCGAGGGCGTCCATGAAGCTGTACTTCGCTGGACACCAGATGTGCGCCTCTGTGACTTCGCCGATGAGGCCCGCCTCCACCCACTCGCGGAAGTCGCGGATCGTGTCGTATGCGTGGCCCTGGTTCATCGCCTGCGTGACGAGCTTCGGATGCCGCTTCGCCTCGGCCAGCATCGCGTCCATCTCGTGGAAGCTCTGCGCCAGCGGCTTTTCGCACTGCACGTGCTTGCCGCGCTTCAGGCACTCGATGGCCATCGTCGCGTGCCAATGGTCCGGCACGCCAACGAGAACGGCGTCGATCTCCTTGTCGTGCCTGTCGAGCATCTCCTTGTAGAACGTGTAGTAGGGCGTTTTACTGCGCTTGGAGCGCTGGTTCGCACTGCGGCGCAGGTCCACGTCGCAGAGCGCGACGATCCGCGCGCCGGCGCGGGCAAGGCCCTCTATGTCGGACGCGGCGCGCCCGCCCGCGCCTATCGCCGCCACGCACACCGTCTCGCTAGGCGGCGTCATGCCACTTCCCGCGATCAGCCTACGCGGCAGCACGCTGAACGCCGCCGCGCCGCCAATCGCGCGTATGAATCCTCGTCTTTTCACTTTCGTTACCTCCGAACTTTAAACCTCAAAACTTCGAAACTCCGAAACCACGAAACTTCGAAACCTCTCTACCGCATGTAGATCACCGTTCCGAAGAATGGACGCGCGCTCACGAGAACGAGCTTGCCGTCCTTCACCGTGGCGGAGAACTCGAAGCCGTCCTCAGGATCGCCCTGCTTGCGCAGCTCTTCGGGGATCGGCGCCTTGACGGCGATCTCAGCCGCCGTCTCGGCAGTGAGGCCGAGCGCGTCGCCCACGACGAACTTGGTCACCGCGGGACGCGCGGAGAACGCAAGCTCGATCGTCTTGAGTCCGGCGAGCGTGAGGTCGTCGGCGTTCTTGAACGTCACGCCGTCCGTGATCGCGCGCTGGTTTGCGCCGAGACGCCACACGTTCTCCTCGCCCGTGAAGCGGAACGGTCCGCTCAGCGTGCCGCCGCCCTCAAGCGTTCCGTAGATCGGGCAGAAGCGTCCAGCAAGGTCCGCGCCGCTCCACGGGCTGCCGTTCAAGAGCGTTGCGCCCTCAGCGACAGTCGTCGTGCCGCCGAGACCGGGCTTTTCGGCCGTCTGCGCCACAAGCGCCTTCTTGGTGAACGTGAGCGTGCGCTCGTCGAACGGCTGCTTCGCGGCGTCGCCTGGACGCTGCACCGCAAAAGCGTAGCCATTGTTGATGCCGGCAGCGTCGGTTCCATATCCGCCACCGCCGTCGCCGATGCGGATTTCGAACGTATGCCAGCCGGGTTTGACGGTGGTGGTGCCTTCTGCAAGCTTGTTCCAGGCGCTGTTGGCCAGCACCTCCCTGTCATCGAACTTCACGACGATTCTGTCGTCCACCGAGCCGAAGAGCTTCCACTCGCCCGCATGCGCCTCGTCCACGAGGAAACCGCCCGTGTAGCGCATCGACGCGGCCTGCTGCTGGGCGATCTTCGTGTTCAGAACGTCCTTGAGCGAATTCGTCACCCAGAGAAGCCCCCACCCGGTGCGCGCGCGCAGCTGGTCAAGATCGCCGTAGTTGCCCGCCACGCGCTCAACGACGATGCTGCTGTCGCTTGTGATCGGCCTCTTCGTGCGCATACGAAGCGTGGAGGTGTCGAAGCGATTGTAGTCTGCGGCTGCAGTGGAGGTACTGGCCCCCTTCATCCAGCCGAGGCACATGCCGCTGCTCTTCCAGTCGCTCACATACGGCCCCTGCGAACCTGTTCCGTCGTATGTCACAAGGACAAAATCGTGCCAGCCGGCAGTCACCTCCGTCTGGGCGGTGGCCACGGAATTGTACGAACCGTTGTAGAACACCCTCACGCCGTCCATCCATAGGGCAACCTGGTCGTCGAAGTTGCCTGCGAACGTCCACGTGCCCGCATCGTCCTCATTGACGTAGAACTGGCCGCGAACGGCGAACGCGCTCGAATTCATCGGTGCCTGATTGCTGCCGAAGCTTCTGGTGAGCATCTTCAGATGAGACGCTACGGACGGCATCGCGCCGTTGTTCGTGACGTACGCATAGCCGGCATCCGAACTTCCTTGCCCGCGCAGCGCCGCATATTCCACAAGTCCCTCGCCGGAGATGCCGAGCAAGGCCGAAGTGCCCTCCTTCAGCTCTAGGCCGGCCGCAAATCCTGCGAATCCCGATAGGTTGACGGTTGCATTCGCCGCGGTGTCAACCGTCCACTTGCCGTTCACGATGCCCTGGAAGTCGCTCGACGTCACATACGAGCCCTCGCCGGTGATCGTGACCTCGGAAGATCCGAAGTGCGGCGTGTAGCTGTGCGTGACGGTATTGCCGTTCAGGTCGATCGTCAGCTCGCCGGGATTGTCCATGTCCTCGCCAGTCGCCACGAGCATGCCGTAGTACCCGACGCTGTGGTTCGCGGTCGCCTTGTAGAGGCCGCCCTGAAGGTTGGCGTGCGTATTGCCATATTTCATCCTGGCCGAGGTGAGTCCGCCGTCGCCGAGGTCGAGTTCGCCGCCCGTCATCGTGAAGCGCTCGTCGGTGTTGTCGTATATGTAGTTCGTGCGGGAACGTACGTTTATGCCCTTCACGTTCATCAGACCGTCCGTGAGCGTGAGATAGCAGAGCGGGCAGTCGTACGCCGCGAGGAAGGTCGCGGCCGTGCAGTTGAACGTGCCGCCGTTCACGATCACCTCATGGTTGTATGAGGAGGCGCCGCTCCACTGGCCGATCGTGCCTCCGGACGTGAGCGTGAACGTGGAGCCCGGCCCTACCTCGATCACTGAGTCCTTCGGCGAGGCGTTCTCGGCTGCCAGCTGCAGCGTCGCCGCAGTGAGGCTTGCGCCTTCGCCGAGCTTGAGGTGCGAAGGATAAGTGCCGCTGCCCACGTAGAGCGTGCCGCTCGTCTCCCAGTTGCCCGCCGGAAGCGTCGTCGTCTGCCCGTCGCCGTTGTTGTAGAAGTACATGTTCGCCGGGCGGGCGGCAGCAAGTGCCTGCGACACCACCGCGTTCGCCGCGCCGGAATGGAATCTGAGCGTGCCGCCCGTGACGCCGGAAACATCAGGCGTTGTCGCGTTCGGGAAGCCAGCCTCCTCGCCCATGCCCCACCAGAGCGTGCCGCCCGTCATCGCGAGCGTCATGGGAACGGCAGACCAGTCCGCCACCGCGCCCACATGCGCCGTGCCGCCGGATACCTCGAGGTTCAGATTCTCCGCAGCCGTGGGGTTCACCTGGAAATCGCCGCCCAAGACGGAGTAGTTGCCTTCACCCGCCATCGTTCCCGTCATCTTGTGCGTTGCGGCCGAGACCGTCACCGCGCCTTCGTTCGTGAACGCCGAGGAGAACGTGAGAACCTTGTCGCCGCGCAGATCTGCGGACGTTCCTTCGCGCACGGTCACCGGCGCGTCCTGCACGTTCGTATCGGCACCGGACGACTTGAAGCCCACGCCTTCGCCCGTCACCACCAGCGGCGCCTTGCGTCCTGTCGCGCCCCAGTAATGCAGGCGCGAGCCCGACTTCATCTCAACGCCCTTCGGCACGTTCATCGCAGTCGCGCCCTCCAAGCCCATCATGCCGCCTTCCGCGAGCACTATCTTGCCGATCGCCACGTCCGCGTTGTTGAGGTTGAGGCCGCAGTTGACGGATTCGTCGACGTGCGTCTTGACCGTGAGCGTCACCTCATCGGATCCGGTGAGCGAAGTGTTGCCGGCGTACGTCGCGTTCGAGGATTTCCTCAGGTCGATGCGGCTCGTGCCCGCGATGGTGGCATCGGCGGCCACCTCAATGCGTCCAAGCTGGAAGTGCCAGATGCTCTGGTGCAATTCGCTTTCATCCGTGATGGCGCCGCGTCCGTCAACGCCCTCGCCCTTGATGACGACGGTCTGGTTCTGGAGAACGGCGCCGCGGCCCGTGTCGCCGGATCCGGCCAGTTTCGTGTTGAGGTCTAGCGTGGCGCCATCCTCCACCACGACGCGCGTTTCATCAGATCCGAGCATGCCGAACGTCGCCGAATTGCCGAGGCGCGTCACGCCGGCCTTAAGCACGACGCTGGTGGGATTGACGAATCCGCCGCCGTCGAGAACGAGCGTGCCGTTGCCCTCCTTCACCGCTATGGGCGCGTCGATCTTGGCCGAGCCGCGCAGAGTGTAGTCTGCATCGGCGTTGATGGTCACGGGACCGCTCTTGACGGACTCCGCCACGGTGACGGTCTTGAGCGCGGCCGCGTCGGTGAACCAGAGAGGCAGATTCGGGAAGAACGGCAGCAGCGTCTCGTCGCCGCCGAGGCGCGTCCACGCCAGCACGGACGCGTCGCCCGTCACCGTCTCGTCCGTAGCGCCCGCCCACACGAGCGAGCCGCCCTGGTTTTCGCTCCCGGTGATCGTCACCTGCACCTCGCCGTCCTCGCCGAGGCCAATCGTGCCGGAGGTCGTCTCGCCTGCCGCGCCGGTGAACTCGACGGCGAGATGCCCCGCGGCGCCGGCGGGAAGGTTCGACGTGGAGATCGTGTAAACGGAGCCCTGCGGCACGGAGTTCGGCATGTCGAACTCGATGGTGGCGGTGCCAGAGCCAGGCGCCGCCGCGAGCGCGCCAAGGAACGCCGCCGTTCCGTCCGGCGTCTCCGTGACCGTGGCGATCACGCGCGCGCCCTCCTCAAGCGTGATCGGGAACGGCGCCACTTCGCCCGCTGGAAGGATCAGCACGCCGCCCGCGCGCACCGTCACCCCGCCGGTGAAGTTGGTGGCCACCAGGTTCTCGCTGGCGTCGAATATCGCGTTCTCGATCGCGACAGTGCCCTCGCCTGCGATCTCGCAGTTCATCGCGAAATACGGCTTCGCCGAGGCGTCGCCCGCGAACGTGAGCGTTGTCGATGCGGGCACAACGATGTCGCCCGCATACTCCACAGTGGAGCCAGGTGCGGCGCTGACCACGGGCGTGCCTTCGCCGGATGTGACCGTGGTCCAGCTCGGCACGGACGCAGGCGCCTGGAACACGCCGCCGCCGTTGACGTTCATCAGAACCGTCTTGTAGGTGATGGTGCCGGAGTTGCGCTGGCCGAAGTAGTCAGGCGCGAACACGCCCGTGCCGCCCACGTTGACGTCGAAGTGGCCCTGCCCCGTCTCGACGTTCGTGCTGTACCACACGCGCACGGGAACGGTGAACCTGCCGCCCGTGACGTTGATGAGAGTCACGCGGTCGGTGTATCCGGAGCGGTCGAGAGTGCCGGAGCCGTCGCTCTTCACGAGGCCTCCCTCGACGTTGAGGATTCCGCCCCAGTTCGTGCCGAAGCCCTGGTCGGCGTTGCGCTCGCCGATGCGCACGATGCCGCTGAACGTGGTGGTGCCGCCCGTGATGGTGACGGGCGCGTGCTCGTACTGGAGAATCGAGTATTCGCCGCGAACGGTGACGTCGCCAGAGAATACGAGCGGACGCGCGCACTCGGCGAAGACGAGCGCGTGGTCTCCCGCGTACTCCGTCACGCCCGAACGAGGCGCCTCCGTCACCGTGCCTGCGTCGGTGTACTTTATCCAGCCGAGGTTCCCGATCTCGCCGTTCCAGCCCGGCACCGTCGCCTTCTTGCCTTCCTCGATCACGAGAATGCCCTCGCCGGGATGCGTGAGCGTGGTGTCGACGCCCGCGTACACGGTGTAGGAGCCAGTGTCTTCGTTCACGGTGTTGGGCTGGGTGAGCGGACGGAAATCATACGGCGAGGCAACGGACGTCTCGACCGCGCCCGCCGTGGCAAAGCCGGCAGGGTCTTTCATAGTCGTGTACGCGGCCTTGATCCAGTCGTCGGAGCGGACGCTCTTCGAGAGGCGCATCTCGTCGATGCGCCCGAGGAACGTGTTGTCGCCCGTGGCCGTTCCGTAGGAGAAGAGCGTGAGCGGATCGCCGATCGTCTGCAGGCCGTAGTCTGCGTCCGAGACGGAGTGCACAAGCGCGCCGTTCACGTACATGCGAGAGACGGGCGTCTCGGGCGTTCCGTCGAAGATGACGGCGAAATGCACCCAGTTGTCGTAGTAGTTCGCTATGCCAGACTTGGAGTACTGCGTGCTGTTCGCGCCGCCCGCCAGAAGCTCTGTGGCCGAGGAGCCGCGCGTTGTCACCTCGAAGCCGCCCGCGCTCTTCCAGTTCGTCTTGCTGGAGACGATGCGCATGTTGGCGGTCTTGGCGCTGGCCTTGATCCAGCCGGACACCGTGAGCTGCTTCGTGTTGACGTATTCGAGCCACTTGCTGCTGTTGGGCGTGGTGAGGCGCGCGGCGTTGGAGACGTTGTCCATGCCCGTGCCAACTGGGGAGTCGACGAGCGTGAGGCTCGACGTGGTGCCGGCCGCCGTCATGGTGAGCGCGTTCGCGGTGGCGTCGGGCGTGCTTGTGCCGAACTCGGAGAAGTGCCACACGCCCATGTAGTCGCCGGCGAACGTCTTGTCGCTCAGCGCCGGCACGTTCTCGGCGCCGCCGCCCCAGTGCATGGTGACGTAGGTGGAGGCGCTTTCGAGCTGTGGCACGCGCACCCAGAGGTAGGAAGCGCCGGACGTGTTCCATGTGTCGATCTCATGCGCGATGCGATTGCCGGCGGCATCGGTGAAATAGACGTCGGCGCCGTTGGCGGCCGCATCGAAATAGGCGAAGCCAGGCACGCCGGCGGGCAGCTTCACGAGGGCGGGGAAGTCTGCGAGCGTGGTGGTGCCGATGTAGCCGCTGAAGGTGATGCGCGCCTTCTTCGGTCCGGCGAGTGGAGTGCGCGTGACGACGGCCTTGAGCGCGCCGCCATCAACGGCGAGCGTCACGCCGTAGAGAGGCGCGCTGGGACCAGTGAAGCTCACCGCGAGATGGTCGAGAGCGGATGAGTCCATTCCGCCGTCAACGAGGGTGAACGTGCCAGCCTCAAGGAGCGCGCTGGGCGTGATGCGGATCGTGGCCGTGCCTTCCGCGGGAAGCGCGGGAGCGACGTCGAAGAAGCTTGTGGCGCCGTCCCACTCGGGCAGCTTCAGCACGGCGCCATTCGCGAGGGCAACGGTGTTCGTGAAGTGCGCCGAGGCGCAGGACGAGAAGTCCGCAGTCGTTCCCTCGCCCACCACGATCGGCGCGATGCCGGAGAACGCGTCGGCGTGGGCATAGACGAATCTGCCGCCGCCCGTGATGGTCATGGGCACTTCGGCGTTCTGCGTGAGCGCGCCGGCCTGCGATATCACGGCAGGCTCGCCTGCGGGAGTCGAAGTGCGGAACACCACGCCCGTCGTAGCCGAACTGCCGAGCGTGATCGTGGTGGCGCCGTTGATGGCGAGATGCGCGCCAAGCGGCCCCACCGTGACGCCGTCAAGCTGCGTGGTGGCGACGATTCTGTCGGTGTTCACAACGCCGTTGCGGCGCAGGTACAGCGTGCCCGTGGAGACCATGCTCGCGCAGTCCACATCGCCGTCCGCGAGAATGAACGTTCCGGTGGTGGCGTTGAGCGAGTGCATCGCGAGCTTGGCGCCTTCATGCACGATGATGTTTGCGTTCACGCCAAGCGAGCCGGTTGGGGCGAACGGCGAAAGGAGCGTCGTGGTGCCGTTCTTGACGGCGAAGATGCTGTCGTTGCCGAGCGAGACGGCGTCGCGTATCGTGAAGTCGCCGTCGAGAACAGTGGCAAGGGCGCGCTGCCCGGCGAGGTTCGTCTGGAGCTGCCCGATGACGGTGTGCCCGCCGGCAAGCGTGCGCAGCGAATGTATCTGCTTCTTGCCTGCGCTGACGTAGCCCGCACTCTGGTTCGCCCAGCTGCCGGCGGGATAGCCCGCCGGTATGTCTTCGGTGCGCACGTTGTAGCGCAAGTCGGCCTTCTCTATCGTGGCGTCGCCCGAGAACACGATGTCGCCCGAGCCAATCGGCAGGAACGTGCCGCCGACAGCGAGATCGGAGAAGACGAGTGTGCCGAGCGTCTCGGGGCTGAAGTCGCCCTCGTACGAGAGCGGCAGGTTGAACGTCTGCGTGGCGGTGGAAGCGTTGACGACCTCCGCGAATGAGGCGGCGTTGCCGTTGATCGTCCAGCTGCCGCTCTCCACGCCGAACGCAAGACGGCCGAACGCCGTGCCCGCCGCGAGGTCATTGGACGCCGTGCCTGTGCCGGACGCGAACGAGATGTTGCGCCCGGCCTCCGCCGTGCGTCCCTCCTTCCAGGATGCCGCCGCAGAGAACATGCCGTCGCCAGCCATCCACACCGCCGCATTGTCGTCGTAGAGAGTGTCGGCCGTCAGCTGGTAGAGACCGTATCCAGCCATCTGGTTGCCGACGGCGATGGTCTGGTTGTTGACCCAATTGGCGCCGAAGTCGTTGGCCACCGTGCCGAGCACGCCGTAGTTGCCGTACGAGGACGGTTCGAGGTAGCCCGACTTGAGAACCTTGGCAACCACGTCGTCGCCGCTCTGCGTGAAATGCGCCCACATCACCTTGTTGTAGTGCGTGTCCTGAACATACTGCATCTGCACGTCTAGATCGGTGGCGCTGTGCGTCATGTAGAACGGCACCGCCCACTCTTTGCCGATCGAGGAGCCGCCTGTGCGCGCGCGGACGCGCACAATGTCCTTCAGCTGCGTGTTCTTCCACACTGTGACGTCGTAGTTAGGCAGGAATCCGCCGTAAACGGCAACGGGAGAGCGTCCGTCGAGGAGAGCAGTCAATTCGGCGGCCGTGAGAATGCGCTGATATACGCGGAAGTCGGAGATCGCGCATCCTTCGCCCACGACGAGGCCGGAATCTCCGAGACCGCCGTTCATCGAGAAGAACTGGAAGCTCGTCTGCGACTTGTTGTAGTACGGGTGGGCGAACGAACCGCACGCCACGCCGTCCACGCTCACGTACACGCGCCGGTCTTCCGCGTTGAGGGTGATGGCGTAGTCGTGGTATGCGGTGGCGGCGTTCGCGACCGTGATTTCAAGGGTGTCCTCGAAGTTGACGAAGTTCTCGATCACCGAGAACCTCACCTTGTCGCCGCCTGCCGTGTACATCACGATGCCGTGGTTGCCGGCCGTGATGGCGCTGATGCAGAGAACGATTCGGTTCGCGTCGGTGACGGTGCGCACTCGCGCAACTGTGGTCCACGAGCCATCACCGTGCGGGAAGCCGGTGCCGTACGGACACTGCCCCGAGACGGACGTTATCGCCCAGTCGACTTCCGTCACCTTCTCGAACGTCGCACCCGAGTTGGTGAACGTCATGTTGGCCGAACCGCCCGACACGGTCACGTTGTTCGTGTTGTCGAACGCATACCACACCCTGGGAAGTTCAAGGTGGATAGCCTCCGCACCTGCAAACGCGGCACCCGAGATCGCCGCCGCCAACATCGCCGTCTTCAGCATGGTCTGTCTCCTTGTCTGCTTAAAGGGAGTCTCAGCCGACCCCACTTGTCAAAATGAGTGTGCTGAATATTATACCGAACGCGTGCCTCGAGCGCAAGGGAAAAGCCTTTGCGACACTGAGGGCTTCTGAGGGCTTCGGGGATGCGGCAGCGTCAATGGGCATCGCCGGAGCGGTGGCTGTCGCGGCGCCTATGGGCGGCTAAACGGTGCACCTGCGAACGGCCGGTGAGCTTCGGAAGCGCCCACTTGTACCTCTGCGCGAGAATGCGCATGGCAACAACCACCAACCCGCCGCCAATGGCGCAGATGCGAAGGTCCACGCCAAGCGCATGCGCCCCGCAGTATGCCAGCGCGCCCAGCATGCTGGCCGTCGCGTACAGCTCGGAGCGGAAGATGAGCGGCACGTCGTTCACCAGCACGTCGCGCATCACGCCGCCCGCAGCGCCGGTGATCATGCCCATCACGACCGCGATCCACCACGCGTGTCCGTTCGCGAAGCTCTTCTGCACGCCGAGCACGGTGAAGAGCGCAAGCCCGATCGTGTCGAACACGAACCATGTTATGTTCTCGTTCACGATCCTTCTGCCGAACGCCCACACGACGACGACGGCGAAGAACGTGCACACCAGGTAGCCTGGCTGCTGCATCCAGAACATCGGCACGCCGAGCATCACGTCGCGCAGCGAGCCTCCGCCGATCGCGGTGACAAGCCCCACCACGTACGCGCCGAACATGTCGAAGTGCTTGGCGGTGGATATGCGCAGGCCGGAGATGGCGCACGCGAGCACGCCAACGTATTCCAGCACGGCCAGGAACGAATGCACTGAAAACACAGCGCCAGCGGCATCGGCAAAGAGCATCGCCTGCGCCCTCCCTCGCGCGCGAGCGCTACTTGCGGCCTGCGCGCGCCTGCTTCTGGAGCTCCTCGAGCTCCTGCCTGTCGTGCTGCGAGAGCTCCTTGCGCCTGCTGTTGAGCTTGCGCACCGTCTCGTTGAAGTGCACGGTGTCGCCCTTCGCGAGCTGGGCGCGGGCGAGCGTGATGAACATGCGCAGATCGCCGTCCTTCGAAATCTCCTTCACGAGCTCGATGGCCTTCTTCACGCAGTCCTCAGCCTCGGCCACGTTCTTGTTCTGGTCGAGGAGAATCGAGGCGAGCGTCTCCCACGCCACGTAGAGCTTGGGGTCGTTCTTCACGGCGGCGCGCGCCATCTCCTCGGCATCGCCGTACTTCTTGAGGCGGCGAAGCGTCTCGGCGAGGTCGTTCTGCGCGGAGGCGAGCGGCTTCTCGTCGGCCACGGAGATGCGCAGGAACGTCTCTGCGGTGGCAAGGTCGCCGCGCTGCAGGCGGATGGAGCCCATCACGTAGTTGGCGAGCTTGTTCTTGCGGTTCTTGCGCAGCACCTGGCGGGCGTGCTTCTCGGCGTTCTCGGCGTCGACCATCTGGATGTCGAGGTTGAGGATCATGTCGCTGACGGCGGAGATGTCGGGACGCGCGGCCGAAGCCACCACGAGCGCGTCGCGCGCGTCCTTGCGGAACTTCTCGCCCTTGCGCATGAAGACGAGCGCGCGCGTCATCTGCAGGAAGTAGTCGCGCGGCGTTCCGGCAAGCGACTGCATCTTCGGCAGGATGACGGTCTCGATCTCGTCCATCGCCTTCTTCTTCTCGTCAGGCGTCTTTGCCTGGTCGTACTGCTGCAGCAGCACGCCCGCGAGAAGCGCCCACGCCTGCAGCGACTTTGGCTGGAGGTCCGTCACCTTCTGGAGCGAGAGGCGGGCCTTGCCGAGGTCGTTGTTCATCATGTGCAGGAGCGCCCAGTCGAATCCCGCCGTCTCGGAGCTCTTCGCGGTGTTCACGGCCTTCTCGAGGTGCTTCATCGCCTCGGCGTAGTCGCCCTTCTGGAGCGCGAGGCGCATGAGGCCCATGTAGGCGGAGTGGTTGTCGGCATCGCCCTCGAGCACCTTCATGTACAGCTCGCGCGACTTCTGCGTGTCGTTGTCGGACGCGTACGACTGCGCGAGCACGTTAAGAAGTTCGCCCTGGCGGTCGGGCGGAATCAGGTCCTGTGCGCGCTTCACGTTCGCGATCGCGTTGCCCGGCAGGGCCGAGTGGGCCCAGGCGTAGCCCATTCGGGCGAATATCTCGGCGGAGCGGATGTAGCCGTAGTAGCGCGCGAGCGACCAGAGCGCGTAGCGGCGGCGCGTATCCTCCACGATCGCCTGCAGCTGTTTGGTGATCTCCTTCCTGCGTCCGACGGCGCAGGGGATCTCCGCGCGCGCCATCTCGAACTCGTTGAAGAGGGAGCTGATGTTGTCTGGGTCGATGGACTTGAGCACGAGCTCGTAGATCTCGTACGCCTCGTTGTCCATCTTCATGTCCTGCAGCGTCACGCCGAGGTTGTTGCCTATGAAGCCGACGTGGCGGCGCAGCTGGATACGCAGGATGTCCACGGGATCGCGCTTTCTCCATACGGAGCGCGAGCCCCTGCCCTTGTCAATCGGCAGCTCGGGCTCGATCTTCTTCCAGAACTCCTTGAAGTCGGCAGCCGCCTTGTTGCCGTCGACCTCCTTGTAGTCCTTCACGCCGCCGAAGAAGAAGCACTCGGAGAGCGGACGCGCAGAGGCCATGTACCAGAGGTCGGGCACGCCGAACACCGCCACCTTCTTGGTGATGTCGGGATCGCCGGCGAACCAGTCCTGGATGAACGGCAGCACGCCGAACTCGACGGAGAGCGAAAGGTCGGTCTTGCCGCCCGTGAGCTTCTTCTCCTTGATGAGGGCGGAGAGCTGGCGAAGGTACACGCTGTCCATGTCGCGGTGGAGGCTGATGATGTTGAGCTCCTTGCCGCGCGATGCGGCGACGATGCGCAGATGAGTGTCGAGCATGCCGTCGGTAACCAGCCACTTGCGCTCGCCGAGACGGTCCACGATCTCGCCTGCGCAGATGTCGGCGTACGCGCCGCGGTCGCGCTTCATTCCAAGCGACGTCACGAGAGAGGCGAGCGCCACGAGCGCGAGGAAGCTGCCCAGCACTATCGGCGCCATGCGCCCGCCGGCCCTGGCCTCGGACGTGAGCTCGTCGCCCTCGCGCAGCGCCGGCTCCGTGCGCGCGAGAAGATACCAGTACGCCGCGAGGTATCCCGCCACCACCGCGGCGAGCGTGCTCGTGGCCACTGGCTCAAGGTTGAACTTGCGCATCAGCGTGGCGGGCGAGAGAGGCGTGGCGACCGCGAGAAGAGTGCAGAGCGTCATCGCCGTGTGGAAGAGGTACTGGCTCCATGTGCGCTCGTTGTTGAGCCCGCGCTGCGCCGCGAACATGCACGCCGTGAACGGCAGCACCGTGAAGAGCACCACGTATATCCAGCCCGGGCGACTAAGCCACAGGCGCATTTCGTGCAGATGCGCGAGCAGGCACTTCTGCATCACGTCGCCAGCCGTCTTTGCGTCGCCCGCGGCGGACTCCGGCAGCTCGAGATACGACGCCGCAGCCCAGTGCGCGAACACGAAGTAGAACACGATGAACATCGCGACGAACAGAACAGCCGGAACGTACGGACGCTTCCCCGCCTTCACCGCGGTCACGAAGATGCAGAGCAGGAATACCGGCATCAGCGGCCCGAATATCGGGCTCTCCACAAAGCCGGCCGCCACGCCCACGCCAAGAAGCGCCGCCAGCCACGGGATGCTCTTCGGCCTGCGCGCCATCGGCACGAAAAACGCGAAGAGCGCCAGCGCCATCAGCACGTCGAAGATGTGGTAGTCGAGGTGCGTGGAGGTGTTCCACACCGCCGGAGAGAGCATGAACACGAAGCCCGCCACGAGCCCCGCGAAGAGCGACGCGCCGGAGACCTTCTTGACCGTCTCCTCCTCGTCCACCGTGCGCTGCACGAAGAATCCCACAAGCAGACACACGAGACCCGCCGATGCGATGCCGCACAGAAGAGAGAAGAGATTCATCCTGAGCGCCATCGACGACGGGAACGAACACCCGCCCAACGCCCTCATCAGCGCACCCCACAGCGGATGCAGAGGACGCGAAAGCGCGCTCATTCCCGCCCACTGCGTGAACAGATTGGCCGACTCGCCGGGAAACACGTATCCCGCCATCGTGAACGCATACACGATTGCCGCCACAAGCGCCGTGCCAAGCGCGCCCATCCACAGGCGCATGCCAAGCGCGCCGCTAGACTTCCTATCTGACATTTCTTCTGTCCTTCTGGTCTGTTTTCGCGCGCCGCCGCACGGGCTACTCCGCCTTGCGCGGCGCGTTGATGAATAGTTTACCCTATTTTGATGGTGATAGTCAATGCCTCTCTGCGCTTTGTTGAAGTTTAATGACGCGAAAGTTTGTGGTATAATATCGGCTTATGCATGCCAAAAACGACATTCGCGGCGCTTCATCCGCCCCTGCCCCCGTGCCGCTCGCCATCATCGGCGGCGGTGCTGCGGGAATGTTCGCCGCCTCGGTCGCCGCAGCCGCGGGACTCGGCTGCCTTCTCTTCGAGCGCAAGGCGCGCCCCGGCGCGAAGATGCTCATGACCGCCAACGGACGCTGCAACTTCACGAAGGACATTTCCCCTGAGCAGATGCTCGCCGACATCGGCGATCCCGTCGCGCCCTTCCTGCGCCCCGCCATCACCGCCTGCCCTCCCGCCCGCATCGCAGGCGGCTTCCGCTCGCTCGGCGTGCGCACGAAGCGCATGGCCGACGGACGCCTCTTCCCAGCAAGCGAAAAGGCCGCCGACATTGTCCACGCCTTCGGCGACTCCCTACGCGACCGCGAGGTCCCCATCATGGTGAACGCCCCCGTCACTGGCATTCAGCCCTCGCGAGGCGGCTTCCTGGTGTGCACCAGGCATTTCTCTATTCCCGCGTGCAACGTGCTTGTGGCGACAGGCGGAATGTCGTTTCCAAAGACGGGCAGCGTGGGCGACGGGCAGAACTTCGCCCGCTCTCTCGGCCATCGGCTTGAGCCATGCCGCGCCGGCCTCACAGGCTTCGACGCCCGCGTGCCTCCCCCCGCCCGCCACGAGAACGCCACCGCTCGCATCGTCGCCTCGGGACGCACCATGTGCGAATACAAGGGCGAGGTCGAGTTCGAACGCTGGGGCATTAGCGGCGCCGCTGTGTACAACTGCCAGCGCTGGACCGCGCGCCACCTTCCGCAAGGGAAGCCATTCACGCTGGAACTGTCGTTTCCAGGCGGACGCCTCAGTCTGGAGAACCCGCACCCACGTCCGCTCAAAGAGGCAATCGTCACAATCGGCGGCGTCTCGCGCGACGACGTTGATCCCGCCACCATGATGTCGCGCATCGTCCCGGGGCTCTACTTCGCAGGCGAGGTGCTCGACGTCGACGGCCCCACAGGCGGCTACAACCTCACCATCGCCTTCGCCACCGCACGCCTCGCCGTGGCGTCGATCCTTGCGCGCAGTCAGTCCGTGCGCAGGTCCACCGACCGTCCCGCCGCGGCGTCTATCGCCACCGGGCGCACGCGGGAGTAGATGCGCGCAAGAGCGTCCTGGCAGCGCGCCGCTCCGCGCCAGTACGGAACCGCCCCAAGGCGCCTCACAAGCGGCGCCGCGTCGCCCGCGCCAGCAGCTGCAGCGGCGTCGAACGTCACGATCGCCTCGCCAGACGCCGCGGCATCGTCTTCCGGCACGAGATCCTCGACTTCTATTCCCCGAAGCGCCAGAAGCGCCGCCGGATGACGCGCTATCTCCTCGCCAAGAAGAAGCATCACCGCCACAAGATGCTTGCACGGACGCGCCCAGTCGGGGCAAGTGCAGTGCATCTTGACGTCATACACGGGCTTCCCCTCGGCGTTCGTTCCAACTGGCGCCGCCTTGGGGAACAACGGCACTCCGTCCTCACGCAGAAGCTCCTCGACGTCGGTGGGAAAATCGTCCGCCAATAGCCGCGCAAGAAGCATCGGCTCGGCGCGCAGCGCAGCCTCGGCACGGCTCCCATCGGGAACGGCGGTGAAGTCGAGAGTGACATGGTATGGATCGGGACGCGATCCCGTTACGCGCGCTTCGATGTGCGGCCCCTCGATTACGAGATCGGTCACTTGCCCCGCAATCGCGTACTGCCGTCCCCTTCCCATGCGCGCACCAAGGCGCATCGCCTCGAGCGAGGCCACCCATCTGCGCGCCCACCATGCGGATTGCGTGAGAGTGCGCAGACCCTGCGCGCGGATGCCGTGCGCCGTGCGCGCGATGCGCAGCGGATAGCGCTTGCGGCTTCCCATTGCGCAGCTCCGTGGGACGCGCCGTCAGAGCGACAGCACGTACTCGGCGAGGTCCTTGATCTCCTCCTTGGAGAGCTTGGAGGTCTCGCCGTGCTTGTCGCCGGGATTGGCGATGGTCAACACCTCCTCCATCGTGAGGGCGCGTCCGTCGTAGAGATACGGAGCAGTGCGCCAGCACTCGACGAGGGTGGGCGTGTCGAATTTGCGCCCCGCCTCGGTGCCGAGTCCAAGGCCAAGGTCGTAGAGCTTGAGGTCGGTCCAGAGCACCTCGCCCGCGGGGCTCTTCGGCGAAGGTGTGTGGCAGTCGGCGCACTTGGCCTTCTTGAAGAGAACGGCGCCGCGCTTCGCGCGTTCGGAGAGCTCGCCGTTGACGAGATAGGGGCTGGGCACGGGCTTCATCGAGATGCAGTAGGCGTCGAAGCAGTGGACGTCCTCTTCGGGACGCGAAACGAACTGGATGTGCACGAGCCCCGCGCGGTTGCAGGTGTGCATGTCCTTGCGGATGCCGGTGACCATAGTGGGAGGGGTGCAGTGCGAGAATATCTCGCTCTTGGTCTGCTTGGGGTTGCCCATGCCGTCGTTGAGAAGATCCCAGTTGAGGCCGTCCACGCGGCCATCGGGGTGGCAGCTCGCGCAGCTCTGCCACTGCTGGAAGCACATGGAGCCGTCGTTGTAGATCATCTCGCCGCGGCGAACGCGGTCCTTGGCGAGATCGGTCTTGGGGGCCACCTGGAAGACGCGCGCGACGGCAAGAGCGTCGTCGAGGGCGAAGGTGGAGACGGCGTCGGCGAAGTAGAGAGCCGTCATCACCGTGCGGCCGAGCGCTACGATTCCGCGCGGACCGTCACCGCCGGCAAGCACGCGGCGGCGGATGGAGACGAGGAACGCGAGGTCGTTCGGCACGTCCTCGGCGCTCTTCACGATGCCGCTCGCGCTCTCGCCCTTCGCGGCCTTGACGAGACGGTCGTGCAGAGCCGCGCGGTCGATGATGGAGAGCTCGCACGTGCCGGCGTGCGCGACGACAAGAGTCTTGCCGTCGGCAGTCACTGCGACACCCCAGGGATTGGCGCCACCGCGGTCCACATCATCGAGAAGAACGGTGTTCACGTACGCGCCTGTGGCGCCGTCGAATACGGATAGCGCCGCGGTGTTCATCCAGCCGCGCTCGAGCTGCGTGGTGGGCAGCTGGTAGCGTCCCATCGTGTGCGTCACGTACACGCTCTTGCCGTCCGGCGACACGCCGAGGCCGCGAACGCCGGTGGAGCCGTTCGGCAGCATCACGTGGCGCACCTTGCCGGTTGCAGACTCTATAACGCTCACGCTCGCCGCCACCACGTCGTTCGTTGCGGCGCAGTAGGGAAGCATGTTCGCCACGAAGAGGAGACGTCCGCCCTCGCCGAAGCCTGCGGCGAACGGCTCGCGCAGCACGTCGATCACGCGCGTCACCTTCATGGTGGCGGCGTCGACCGCGCTCACCTTTGCCGCGAAGCGGTTCATCACGTACACGGTCTTGCCGTCGGGCGAGACCACGGGCGCGCACGGGGAGTGCCCCACCTGCGCCGCAGCAACGAACGTGCCGTCCTCCTTGAACTTCTGCAGCTCGCCTGCCTGCACGCCGCACGTGACGTACACGAAGCCGTCCTTGGCCGCAATGCCCGTGGGGTTCACGCGAACGCCCTTCACCGCGCGGCTCTCGAGGCTCCATCCGCCGAGCATGCGCCCGTCAAGGCCCACCCTCGCCACCTTCGCTCCGGTGGCGCACGTGGCGAACACACTCTGGCCGTCCGCAGCCGCCGCGAGGAACTCGGGCGACGCGTACACGCTCGCGGGCGCCTGCTGCTCGACCGGACCTCCCCAGGCCGCAACGCAGCACGCCCCCGCCAAAATGGACATGAAAAGCCATCCACACGACTTGTACATCATTAACTCCTTCTCTTCTGCAAGAAACTGGTTGAAAAACACGGTTTTATATTATAGCCTATTTCACAGCGCAAGGCAACAGATACAATTGACTCAATTCGGGCCGCATTCCACCTTGTCGAATGTCTCAACAACTATGGCTGGCGGAGTGCCCTTGTAGGCCGCAAGATCTTCGAGCGTGGTCTCGCCGGAGAGCACGCACACGAAGTCGACGCCCGCATTGTCGGCGATGGCCTTGTCGGTGTAGAGCCTGTCGCCAACGACGGCTATCTCCTCCGGCGCGAACTCGGCGAGCACGGGCGCGAGTAGAGTTGGGCTGGGCTTCCCGAAGACGTGGCTGGGCTTCATGCCGTTGGTGATCTCGAGAAACTTCATCATCCCGCCGATGTCCGGTATCGGGCCGCGCTCGCTTGGGCAGCAGTTGTCGGGATGCGTGGCCACGAAGTCCACGGGCGTCTGGTTCCTCGTGCGTACGGGGCACATCGGGCTAGGCGGGCAGTTGCGCATGTTCCAGAGCGACGTCGCGTCCGCGAGCTTCGCGTACGTGAGCTCCTTGTCGTACGTGAGGGCGATGAGCTCGTTGCGCTCGGGATCGTAGTCGAGCGACACTCCGGCGTCCTCCAGCCGCGCCGCCATGTGAGCCTTCACCTTCCCGCTTGCGATGAGATACACCGACTTGTACCCCTTCTCGCGTATGTACGCCTCGAGCGTGATGAGCGGCGTGAGTATCTGCTCGGGCGTCACGGGAATCGCCGCGCCCGCGATCTTCTTCATGTACTCCTCAGGACACTTCGAGGTGTTGTTCGTGAGGTAGAAGTACCTGAACCTTCCGCTCTTCGTGTTGTCGATGACGAACTTCACCGCGCTCTCGATGGGGTTCGGGCCCATGAAGAGCGTGCCGTCGAGGTCGCACACAAACGCCTTCTTCTTCGTTAGATCAAACTTGCTCATCAGCTTCTTGTCCTTTTCGATGCAGGGGAACTCGCACATTATACCAAAAAACTCGCGCTTCGGCACCGCGCCGTTTGACACGGCGCGGCAATGCTAGTATAATAAACGCATCTTTCAAGCAAGGAGGAAACATGAACTGCACATCATGCGCACGGCGCGACTTCATCTACGGAATCCTGGCGGCCGCCGCCACTGGCGGAGCCGCGGCACGCGGAGAGCTGGCCGACTTCTTCGCGGCCCTTCCCGCCCCCACGCCCGCCGGCAGCATACCCGACAAGTCCGGCGCCGTCAAGGTGCGCCTCGTGTTCTCGATCTGGGACGACGTGCAGGTCAGGAAAACATGGCCCAACGCGGGCTTCGACTTCCGTCCCGTGATGAAGAACATCGCCGACGCGCTAAACGCCGGCGTTCCAGGCGTCAAGTTCGTCCCCGGCATGGCGTTCGACGCCAAGGGCTCCGCCAAGATCCTCGAGGAGGACGCCAAGGCCGGCGACGTCATGGGCTATCTCGTCATCCAGATGAACTCCTGGCCAAACGCCCTCGCCGGCATCGTCAAGGCCAGCAAGCCCACCCTCTTCTGCAGCTTCCCCTATTCCGGCATCGGCGGCTGGGACGTGCAGAACGCCGCGATGCTGCGCAGAAAGCAGAAGAACTACGCCTTCATGTCATCGCTCGACTTCAACGACACCATCGGCGCAGCCCGCGCGTTCGAGACGCTCAAGAACGGCACCGGAGAGGACTTCGTCAAGGCCGCCACAGAATACCGCCTCGCCCATACGCCGGCGGAAACAGGCATAAAGCCGTGCGAGGGACCGCTTGAATGCCTCTCTCCCGAAGAGACGCTCGCCGCCGTGAAAGGCAAGAAGATACTCTCAGTCGAAAACTACGACAAGAAGTCAAAGGACAAGATCCTCAAGGATTTCGGCATCGTCGTGGAGGACGTGAAGTTCGACGAGCTCAACGCCGCCTGGGAGAAGGTTCCGGAGGCGCTTGCGAAGGCCAAGGTCGAAGAATGGAAGCGCACGGCGCGCAAGATCGCCGGCGTCTCCGACGAGACTCTCCTCGGCTGCGCCAGGCAGTTCTACGGCATGAAGGAGGTTCTGAAGGCGCACGGCGCAGTGGCCATCTCCGTCAACTGCCTCGGCGGCTGCTACACCGGCAAGCTCCACGCCTACCCTTGCCTCGGCTTCATGGAGCTTCAGGACCTCGGCCTCTTCGGCACCTGCGAGAACGACATCCGCTCCACCGTGGCCATGGTCGTGTTCAACGCGATGACGAAGGGGCGCATGGGCTACATCTCCGACCCGGCGATCGACTCGTCGCGGCGCGCCATGATATTCGCGCACTGCGTTGCAACGCGCAAGTTCCTCGGCGTGGACGGCGCGACCGCGCCATACGAGATCGAGACGCATTCGGAGGACCGCATGGGCGCGTCAGTGCGCTCGATCGCGCCGCTGAACTATCCCGTCACCACCGTGCAGTTCCACTTCTTCGGCGACGGCGGCAAGGGCTGCCTGCTCGTGCAGACCGGCCGCACCTTCTCGAACGACCCCGACGACCGCGCCTGCCGCACGAAGATGGTCGTGGAGGTGACGGGCGACTTCGAGAAGTCATACCGCCTCTGGGACCTCTGGGGCTGGCACCGCGTCACCTTCCTCGGCGACTTCAAGAAGGACGTCGAGGCCCTCGCGAAGAAGATCGGCTACCGCGTCATCTACGAGTCGTGATTCGTGGCTCGCGCTTCGTGACTCGTGCTTCGTGGCTCGTGGTATGAGTGCGTGATAGATAGTTATAGGCCTATAATCCTACCCTATCGCAGGAACATGATCGTGCCGGCGGGAGCGATGTTCTTGAGCACAAGGCGGCCATGCTCGACCGAGAGCATGAACTTCGCCGAATAGTCCTTCTCCCCGTCCGTCACCTCAACGGCCGCGCCCTCGACGTCGGCGGCCGTTAGCCCCATGACGGGTCCGGTGAGATAGTACGACGAGCACTTCGGCTTAGCGTTGAACCTCGCTTTCACCATCTTGAGACCGCGGAACGTCTCTGCCGACGCGTCGGCGATGTTCACGCGCTCTAGCTCGCGGTCGGCGCTGTCGCCCGTCACCGCCCAGGCGTTGGACTCGCCTGCGAACGCGTACGGCCCCACAAGCGAGCCCGTGCCCGCGAGCGTGCCCCAGACGGGACACGCCTTCGCCGCGTTGTTCACGAGCGTCGAGCCCGCGTCGAGCCTTATCTCGCCGTCAAGGCCCGCGTACTCCACCGGCTTCAGATGCGAGAAACGGAAGTTCTTCTCGTTGAAGTTGTACGTCGCTCCGTTCACGGTGATCTTGATCGCCGGATTCTTCGCCTGGCCCGCTGTGCCATTCCAGGGCCCCCAGTTCCCGCCCGTGTCGCACACGCGCATCTCGAAGCGGTGCCAGCCGGGCGTCACGCCCGGAATGGAGCCGTTGTGCCCCGCGTCGTTGTTGTCGCCATTGGCGCCGGAATCGACGCCGTCGATTTTGAGCGATGCGCGGTCGTCGAAGTCGGCGTACACGGCCCAGTCGCCGGACTTCACAACGGGCACGAACACCCAGCCGTCGAACATGTGCACGGAGTTGCCGATCGTCTCGGGCAGCACGACGTTGTATATGTCGAGCATGCTGAGCTTGTTCGTCACGGCCTCGAACGTCCAGTCCGTGCGCGTGTTCCAGTCGTCCTTCTCATGCACCACATGCCAGTTCACGGTACCGCCGCCGCCAATCACGGGACCATTGCGGAGAGGCAGGTTCTCGGCGTCGAACTTCAGGTAGTTTGCGGCGTCCGTGTTGTCCACCGCGCTCTTCGCGAAGCCTACGTTCATCACGCCTTTCCATCCGGCCGGCTCGGCGCCCCAGCCGCCGCCTGCCTGGTACTGCACGATGCGGAAGTCGTGCCAGCCCACCGTAAGATCGACCGTACCCTTGGCCACCGTGTTCCACGTGGTATGCTCCATCACCTTCTGCCCGTCAACGTCGATGCGAACGGAGTCGTCGTAGCCGCCCGCGAAGGTCCACGTGCCCGCCGTGTCGGCATAGAACTGCCCCTGCCAGATGACGTTGCCGTTGCTGAAGTTCGCCGCACTTTCTTTCGCGTTCAGCATCGTGAGGTCGTTGCAGGCGAAGGGACATGCGCCCTGCAGCGCGCAGGCCTCGGCAAACTTGTCCGCGCCTGTCTGCAGGAACACCACGTCCACGAGGTTCGAGCCTCCGATGCGGATGTTGGCCAGGATGTCCTCCTTCAGGTGCAATCCGCCGTGGAAGCCGGACGAGCCGTAGAGATCGTTCACGCCGGTGTTCTCGATCGTCCAGTTGCCGGTGGTGATGCCCTGGAAGCGAATCGTTTCGGCCCCCTGGTCGTTTTTCACTCCAATGCCGGACTTGAATGTGCCATTGCCCTTGAGGGTGACATCGGCGGCGCCGATAAGACCCGTGCGCCAGTCGATCGTCTTGTCGCCGATGTCGAAGTCGACGTGTCCGCCCGACCTGTCGCCGAACGAGACGGCGCGCATCTGCTCCACCACCCAGTCGGTGGAACAGTTGACAACGCCGTTGTTGAGCTGCACGAACGGCTCGAAGTGGGTCCATGCGCAGATGCCGCCCGCGCCGATGATCAGCGTGCCGCCGTCCATCGTGAACTTCTCCACGTAGTTCGCGGGCGAAACCCACCTGTCCTGACACTGGATGCCGTAGAGGTCCATCACGCCGCTTTTGAAGTCCACGTATGCCGCATTCGACCTGTAGCCGAGCTTCAGCCGCTTCGTGCCTGTCTGCCTGAGCGTGCCGCCGTCCACAACGAGTCGGTAGTCGTATTGCGTGCCGTTGCCCTCTCGGTCGCCGATGTCGCATGTGGTGACCACTTCGAGCAGGGAGCCTTCCGCGAGAGTGAGGATGGAGTACGGACTGTCCACGCTGTTTCCTATCCACATGTTGACGGCCGTGATGTGCGTGCCCGCGCCCAGCACGTAGTTCGCCGGCAGGCCGTCCGTGCCAACGCGGAATCCGTCGTTGACGACCGACAGCTCAAGGCCCTCGATTCGGCCCACCACGGAAGGATCGTTGCGGTTTCTCAGACGCAGCGTCTTCACATCGCCGTTCACTTCAATGTCGTTGGCGGTGATTGTTGCGGATGCACCGAGGTCGAAGCCGACCGCTCCTGTGGCCGTGCTGTTCTCCACAGTCACCTTCTGGTTCAGCTTCCCGTATGCCGATCCGCTCCAGCCGTACATGAACAATCCGTCGCCGCCCGAGATATCAACAGTCTTCGGTCCGTCCATGGTGCAGCCGCCGCCGAAATGCAGATAGCCGCTTGTCTGCGTCCACGTGCCATTGCCGGCAAGATCGCCGCCCGAGACTACGTGCCTGCCGGCCTTCACAACCACCGCGCCGTTGTTCGTCACGCCGCCCGCGTAGCAGTCGGTGGACTCGCCGCCGAGGTCGAGCTCGCTGTTGGCGGCCACGTCCAGCACCCCCTTGATCGTCGAGGTGGCGCTTTCGGCGTTGATCGTGCCAACCGATCCTTCGACTGTGCGCACATCGACCATGGCGGGATACGTCATGTTGTAGACGTGGAGCGTGCCGTTGTCGAGCGTGATGCCGCCGGGAATGGAGACGCTCTCCTCGGGTACTTCTTCAGGACGGAATATGCCGCCGTCAGTCACCAGCACTGAATTCACGTCCATCGGTACCTTGACGACGCCAAAGATCCCCGTGTGCTTCACCGTGAGATTCTTGTCTGGCCCGTAGATTCCAGGCGTGGACGTTGCCGCCGTGCCTGTACGCGTGCGTATGTCAAGCCGGTCCACGCCGCCTACCGTTGCGTCGCCAGAGAGCTCCACCCGGCGCATCGCCGAGTTCCACACCGTGTGCGTCTCGCGGCCGTCTAGCGAATCGCTCACGAGCGCGCCGCGTCCGTCCGGACCCGCGCCCGCGATGACGAAAGTCTTGAGCTGCGTTATCTCCGCACGCGCGACGTTGTTCCCGCCCTCCGTGGTGCCTTCGCCCATGTAGTTGACGTTGAACTGCGCGCCGTCGAGAATGGACACCTTGCCGCCGGCGGATCCGCTGTCCGTGCCGAGCGAACGCGCGCCCGCGCTCGGGCCAAGCACCACCTTGCCCGCGGAGAACACGAAGTTCTGCGCGTCGAAGTTCGCGCCGTTCAGAGTGAGGGTGCCTGCGCCTGTCTTGGAGACCGTGCCTACGCCCACGACGGTGCCCGACCCCATGAGCGTGAGGTCCGACGGCGTCTCGATCACCACGTCGTTCGCCACGACCTCGCCCGGCACCGTGACGGACGCCGTCGCCGCGGGAATATCGCCTGTGAATACCGCGTTTCCGCCCGATCCGAACACTTCCTTGACCAGAGAGTCTTTCTTGATCCATGACGCGACATCGTACGACCACACCGCCTCGGTGGCATCGGCAGCGGCGTAGGCAAATGTGTCCACAACGGCAGCGGAATCCAGCACCGTCAGCTCGATGTCGCCTGCATCCGAAAGGCTCATTTCAAGGTCATTGCGCCCCTGAAGCGAGAAGCGCGCGAAGTCCTCCTGCGAAATCGCGGCACCGGAGGTGAGAGGATACTTCGTGCCGATGACGCCCAGATCGCCCGTCACGGCGATAGCCACCGTGCCGGAGGCTGGCGGCGTGATCACCGAAGGCCGTCCCTGCAGGAGGCCCCCCGTGATGTTGAAGGCGAGCGTTGATCCGTCTTCAAGCGTCACGGAGTTCGATATCACGGTCTTGTCGGGATTGTCGAACTCAAGAGTCGCACCGGAGGCCACGGTGATCGGCGAGCTTCCTACTCCGCCCTGGCCGCCGATCTTCAGAGTGCCGCCGGAAACAGTGACCGTCCCGGTGAAGTTGCATCCGTGCGGCTTCATCACAAGAGTGCCCGCGCCCGTCTTTGTGAGCGCGCCCGAGCCACGCACGCCGCCTGTCCATGTGACGGTGAATCCCTGCGTGTCGAGAGTCATCGCCTTGTCGAGCGTGAGGCCCCAGTCGGACGGACTGCCGCTGTTGAACGGGCCCATGATCTCGAAGTCGGCTGTGGCGTAGACGGTCTTGTCGCATCCGTCCATGTGGAGGGTGTAGTCCTGTATCTTCGCTCCAAGGCCCTGGGCGCCGACGTAGAGCGTGGGCACTTTCACGTAGCAGTTGCCCTGGCTGTACTTGTGAATGCCGCCCGCTTCGATCACGCCGCCGGACTGCTCGTCGCCGTCGAAGCCGACGTGGGAGTTCACGTTCACCCTCCCGTCGTTTACGCCCACCTGGTAGACGTCGTTGAGCTTCAGCCGTCCGCGCACCGACACGCGCAGAAAGTTGTTCATGGAAATGACTTTGTCGAACTCGGCGTAGCCGCCATCCTCGATCACGAGCGCCAGACCGCTGGGATTTGTGTCGGTGGTTCCATCGGTGGTGGTGCCGCTTAGCTGCCTGCCGTAGAGCTTGGAGCCTGAGGGGACGACGTATGGATAGGAGAGCTTCACGTCATTCACCCAGTCGGCGGTGAAGTGGAACTCGCCGAGGAGCGTGTGCGTGATGGCGGTGTCGGGAAGAGACGCCGACGGGCCGGACGCAGTGACGCCGCCCGCGAAGTTCACGCCCTCCGTCGCGAAGTCAACGAGATACCCGGCGGAGAACACGACCGGGCAGTTGAACATCGGCTGCTGGCTGTACACGTTCGTCATCCTCGTCACCGTGAGCGTGGCCTCGCCGCCCACCGTGAGCGCACCAAATCCGGAGAACGTTATCGTGCCCACCGTCACCGGCTCGTCCACCGTCACGTCAAGCGCAGCCGTGTTCACAAATACGCATGTGTCTTCGGCGGTGAACGCCGTAGGCTCGCCGCCCCAGTTCGCGGGACTCGAGAACTTGCCGTCTCCCGCGCCGCCTGTCCACATGTACGTGGCCGCCGAACACACCCCGGCCGCAAGCGCGACCGCGATTCCAATCGCCGTTCTAGACTGCATTTGCCAACTCCTTTTCCGGATTGTCCAACCACTGCCTTAAGAAACGCCTTCCTAAAGCCTAACAATATTTTACCATTTCAAAGGAAGTTGTGTCAATCACATCCCGCCTAATGTGCAAGCGGCGGAATGAAACACGCGGGTAACGCACTCCGTCGAGCATGAACGTTCCCTCAGTCGAAAACATTCAGCCCGTCAGCGCGGGTGAAAGTCCGTGTTTGATAATTCTGCCTAACGGCTGCCGGCTGCGAATGCGCTGAAGTCGCTCTCGCAGGAGGCGCCGACTGCCTTCACCGAATAGTAGTATGTTCTATTGGCGGCGCCGCCTTCGTCAGCATAGGTCGTTCCCATGGTGGTGTCGATCTCGACTGCATAGTCACCGCCGGTCCGCGTGCCGCGATAGATGCGGTAGAAGAGCGCGCCTTCCACCGGCATCCACGTGATCGTCACCGCGGCTGCGCCCGAAGTGGTCGTTGCAGTGATGCCCGTGGGCGCGGCCATCGAGCGGAAACCGGTTTCACCCACACTCTTCTCGCTCGTGGAGACCGCATTCGTCGCCACTATCCAGTAGAAGTATAGCGTTCCCGGCTCGGCGGTCGTATCGTCGAACGAGACGGACGAGACGGACGACACGACCTCAGCCGCATCTGGATTGTTCGAGGTACCGCGATAGACCTTGTAGCCCTCCGCGCCGGGCGTCGCGTTCCAAGACACCGTCACGCCCGTCGCCGACGTGCCGTCCGTCGCGTACACGCCCGTCGGCGCGCCGATCTTGAGGCTGCCCTCAGCGCCCGCGCTGTAGCCGCTCATACTCAACCCCTGGTCGTCCAGCGCCGCTGCAACGAAGTAGTAGTACGTCACGCCCGGCTCGGCGGTCGCGTCGGAATAGGAGAGCTCCGTCTGCCACTCGCTGATCGGCATCTTCGAACCACTTGCCGACGTGCTTCGGAAGACGCGATAGTAGTTGGCCGCCGTCACGGCCTCCCACGCCACATCCACTCGGTCGACAAAACCGCCGTTAGTGGCCGTCACGTTCTCCGGAGCCGGTAGGCGCAGATACCCCTCGTCGGAGCGCGACGCCTCGCCCGAGACGCCCGCGCCCACCGCGACAACCCAGTAGCGGTAAACGACGCCACTCGTCGCTCCCATGTCCATCCAGCTCGTGCCGGACGAAGTTCCTACCTCGACGGCATCCTCCAGCGAATCCGTCGTCGCGCGGAGGACGCGATACGAAACCGCCCCCTCGACCGCGTTCCACGTCACCGTGACCCAGTCCACAAACGTGCCGTCGGACGCCGCCACGCCCCTCGGCACGCCGATCTTGCGGTACCCCGTCGCGCCTTCGCTCGCCATCCACTCGCCGCCGTTCGCCACCGAGACGATCCAGTAGTAGTACAGCGTGCCGGGAACTGCCGTGTCATCAACGAATCCGGTGCCGTCAACTGTCGCAAGCAGTGTCGCCCTGCTGAAGTCGTCAACTGTCGCACGATAGACGTTGTACTCGATCGCCCAGTCCGCGGCACGCCAGGAGAGCGTCACTTCATCGGCGGAAGTTCCAGACGTCGCCGCGACGTCCTTGGCGCGCCCTGGCTCGCCAATCGTGACCTTCACCTTGAAGAAGCGATGCGCTTCGTTCACTGGAATCACCCACGCCGTATCGGTCAGGTTCGTCTTGCCCATCACCGTGTAGTGGCGCTTCGGTTCGGCGTTCGAGAGGTCCGGCATCCATGAGACTTTGACATCTTCGCCTACGACCCGGATGTCGGCCAGCAGCTGCGAATCGGGATTCAGGGGATCGAATCCTGCGACCCACGATTCCCAGAGCGGAATCCCGTTGTCTCCGACCTCCACCATTACAGGCTGCAGCGATTCGTGCGTCGAATCTTCGTCCACATACCCGTACGCGCCGAGCCATTCGACCGGCACCGCCGCTTCCGTACCATCCACCGGCACGTTGCCCAGCTCCGTCGGAAGCGTGAACTCGTACGCGCCGATATCGACGATGTCATTCTGGATACGCGCGTTGCCGCGGATATCCGTCTCGCCCGAGACGTACCTGTTGTTGCCCATGTCGATGCACGGCGACGAGCCCTTGAGACGGAAGTCACCGTTCGCCGCGTCAACGAAGGACGGATCGCCCGTGAAGCAGCTGCGCTTCGTGACCATGCTCGAGATGTTAGGCTCCTGCGTCGCGGTATTTCCGGAGACAATGCAGTTGACGTTCTCGACGTCCGCAACATCAGCAAAGGTTCCGCCACCGTTTCCTGTCGCGGAGTTGCCGACTACCGTGCAGTTGACGGCAGAGCTGTTGTAGAGTCCGCCGCCGTTTCCGCCAAGCGCGCTGTTGCCCTCAACGACGCAGTTCACCAGCATTGACGACGACGCGCCGCCTCCATTGCGCTCCGCAACATTCGAGACGATCCTGCAGTTGTAGAGCGTGCCGCCCACAACGCCGCCACCGTCCTGTGCCGAATGTCCGTTCCGCAGCGTGAAGCCGCGCAGGACGGTGTTCGCCATAGAACCGGTTGCGTCATCGGTGCCCAGATTCGCGCAGATCGCCGTTCCTCCGCCGTCGATGACCGTCGCCGCCGCGCCGTTCACCGAGCGTATGGAGATTGACTTGTCATTGGAGACGATTGGCGCATACACGCCGTCTGCAACAACAATCAACTGTCCGTCTTCCGCCAGATCTATCGCACGCTGGATCGTCTTGAGCGGCTGCTCCGCCTTGAAACCTTCATTCGCGTCATCGCCCGTCGCCGCGTTCACATACCACGCATCAGCCCACTTCGCGACGAGCGTCACCACTGCGCCGTCGTTCGCTGTGAGGTTGAGAACCTCCTGCCTGTTCGTGAAGCTCACTGCGCCCACTTCATCAAGACACCAGCCGACGAACCAGTAGCCCTCCTTCGCGAAGGCGTTCGCCGTGAGGTTTGTCGCCGTGTCGTATGTCGCCGTTTGGTCCGTCATCTCCCCTTCCGCGCCGTTCGGCATGAAGCGGATCGTGTAGGCGTTCGGACGCCACACGGCATAGAGCGCGAGCGTGCCGCCCGTCGCGAGGTTCGAGACGGATGCGCCGTCCGTGTAAACCGCGCTCGTCGCCTGCGGGTTCGTGGACCAGCCGAGGAACGTGTAGCCCGTCCGCGTGTAGCTTCCGCTCGGCAGATTCTGCTCCGTCCCGTAGGTGAAGCCCTGCGAGGCCATCGCATCGCCCGTTCCGCCGTTCGCGTCGAACGTCACCGTGTACGGATTCGCCGTCCACACCGCGTAGAGGTCGAACGTCGCGTTTGTCGTCGCCGTCAGGTTGCTCACCGTCTCGCCGTTTGCGTATTCCGCATCGCCATCAGCCGTCGTCGCCCAGCCCTGATACGTATAGCCCGTGCGGCTGAACGCATTCGCCGTCAGCGCCTTCGCGGCATCGTAGGTGAACGACTCGTTCGCCATCGTCCCCGTGCCCCCGTTCGCATTGAACTTGACCGCATAGGTGTTCGCCTTCCAGACCGCGTACAGATTGACCGTTCCGTTCGCCGCCGCCGTCAGGTTGCTCACCGTCTCGCCGTCGGAATAGACCTTGCCTCCCGCAGCCGTCGTCGCCCAGCCCTGGTACGTGTAGCCCGTGCGCGTGAAGGCGTTTGCCGACAACGCCTTTGCGGCATCGTATGTGAACGACTCGCTCTCCATCGTACCCGCGCCCTTGTTGGCGTTGAACTTCACCGTATAGGCGTTCGGCTGATAGGTTGCGGTCAGCGTCACCGCGCGTCCCGGCATCTTGAACGTGGTCGAAGCGGACGTCTTGCTCGTCACGAGCGCGACATCGGCCGCAGCGCCCGTCCACTCCTTGAACGAATATCCCGTCGGCGCGGCGTTTGCGACGATCGGCACCGTGGTGTTCGCGAAGCAGTTCGTGCTGCCCGTGCCGCTTGCGACCGTCAGCTGATACTGCACCCGATAACCGGAATCGCTTGCACTAACTTTTCCGCGCTTGCCGTCAATCTGCGCCTGAACCCAGAACCAAAAGACGTTTGTTGAATACGCGACGCTAAGATACATGTTCGTCGTCGTCCAATTTACCGTCACCGCATCATCGAAGTTTGGTGTCTCGCTCTTCCATATTAAATACTTCTCCGCACCCGGCACGGCAGTCCACGTGAGGCGAATGCCATCTGGTTCCGTCCCGTCAGTCGCCTGCAGGTTTACCGCTTGGTTCTGGCTGAAGTTCGCGAAGTTGACGACGGGGCGGAATCCGCGGTACTGAGTTGCTTGAGATGGCACCATGGACGCCGTCCGCATACCCGAACGGCAATGGTCGGAATAGTTTCCCCAAACACCACCACGCACGCTTCTCTGGGTGCCTGTTTCTGGACCTACGGGATCTGTCGCAGCATTAACATTCATCTCTTGATACCAGTCTAGGCACCACTCGCCTGCATTACCGTGCATGTCGTAAAGCCCCCAGTTATTGGGCAGATACGAGCCCACCTTCGCAGTGCCCGTCTCATCGGTGGTCCCATTGTAGTCATAGGAACTATTGTACGCGCCACTGTTGTAGTAGTAGCGGCCAACTTCAGCCATATTGGCGTCAACGCCGGAAGCTACAGAGAGATTCTTGCCGGAGTTCAATGCCGTTGTGGTCCCGGCACGGCACGCATACTCCCACTGCGCCTCGGTCGGGAGGTCGAAGAGCCGCCCTGTCTTTGCACGCAACTTGCCCATGAAGCTCGCCTCGTCCACCGCATTCATCTGCGGCCAGTACTTGCCAAGATCTGCGCCGCGTATCAGGTTGTAGGTAATATTCTCCACCGGACGCGTCGCGTAGCAGACTGTGTTAGAGAACGCGCTCGGGCGGTTCCCCATCACGAGTTCCCACTGGCGCTGCGTCAGCTCGAAGACGCCGATGTAATAGGGATGCGTCAAGGTCACCTGGTGCGGCACCTCGTTTGTTCTTCGCCCAGTCTCTCCCGTTGGCGAACCCATCGTGAACGTGCCCGGATCGATGCGGCGGAGGACGAGCTTCGTCGTCTTGTACTCGTCCGTCCAGCCGCCGGACGGGATGTCCGTGAGGTTGCTGACGGGATACGACGCCGCGTTCGGTCCGCCGCTCAGGTCGATGACGAGATACGACTGCAGGTCGTCGTACTCCGCCGTGAACGAGAGGTTGCGCTTCGGCATCGTGAACGTGTTCGTCATGCTGTTGGCGTTCGCGAGCACCGAGACGTCGCCCGTCCAGCGCGTGAAGGCGTAGCGCGGCGAACGGTCCTCCGCCGCCACGGTCACCGTGTCGCCTTCGTAGTAGATCGCGCCGCCCGTGCCGTTCTCCACCTGGACGGTGAAGTTCGTGTCGATGGACGAAGAATACTCATACGCGCCGATGTCGACCGTTCCGTTGACCTTGCGCGGATTCCCCGCGAAGTCCACCGTGTTCGTCACATACGCGTTGTTGCCCGCGTTGATGCACGGCGAATTGTACCGCAAACGAAAATCCCCCGCCTCCGCGCGCATGAAATGCGGATCGTTCGTGTAGCAGTTGAAGGACATAACGCGAGTGTCGATTTCATTGTCCGTCCCAGCCGTATTGCCATAAACGATGCAATTGAAGTTGGTTGCGCTCGGCACACCGTCCCAAAGCTCGCTGCTCACACCGCCACCGCGGACACCACAAGAATTGTCGTATATTGTGCTGTTTATCGCAATGGCGCTGGCTATGCCGCCACCATTTTCATTTGGTGCCTTGTTTCCATATACAATGCAGTTCTGCAATTCTCCGCGGAACACACCGCCGCCCCAGCGTCCACATTCATTGTCGGCGATAATGCAATTATAGCACTTGCCGCTACTAGTGCCGCCGCCATGAATTGTTGATTTATTGCTCGTGATTTCCGAATCGTAAATAGTCGCACCATACGCACCGCCGCCCCAGCCATACGACTCATTGCCGACGATGACGCTTTTTATAACGGTGCCGGCGCGCACACCGCCGCCATTCTGCCATGAGACATTATTGGTGACAATACAACCATAAAGGCTGCTTCCATTAACACCGCCACCGTGTTCCATCGCCTCATTACACTGAAAAACACAATTCGTAGCGAAACCGCCATACACACCGCCGCCGGTTTTTTCCGCACGGTTTGAGATCACCGAGCAGTTGATCAGCACACTGCCATTGGCACCCGCGCCACTTGCCTCGCACCTATTGTTGGAGAGCAGACCGTTTTCAAGCTGGCTACGATATGCGCCGCCACCATCGGCCTGCGCGTCGTTATCGCAAATCGTACAGTCATACATCACGGAGTGTGCCACGCCGCCACCACATCCGCCAGCATGGTTAGATTTTACAACGCAATCGTACAGCGTACCGCCTGCAACACCAGCGCCGTTTATTCCGCCTGAAAGTCCGACAGAGCATCCATTCCGCATGGTGAATCCGCGAACAACCGTATTGGTCTTATCGTTATTCCCACCCGCATACACGCACCGATTCGTCGCGGCGGGGTATCCGCCGTCGATGATCGTATTCGCCGCGCCGTTCACCGACTGGATGGAGATCGCCTTGTTGTTCGAGTTGATCGGCGCGTATGTGCCGTCCGCCACGATGATCGTCATTCCCTCCACCGACTTGTCGATCGCGTGCTGGATCGTCTTGAACGCCTGCGACCAGCTCGTTCCCTCGTTCGAGTCGTCGCCCGAATCGTCCACGTACCACTTGTCCGTCCACTTGGCGTAGAGGTTCAGCGTCCCGTTGTGCTGATTCAGCAGATTCCTGACGGACTGCTTGTCCTTATACGCGACCGTCGTCCCGTTCGCGGAAGTCATCCAGCCAAGGAAGACATATCCTGGACGCGTGAACGCGTTCGCCGTAAGCGTTGCGTTCTGGTCCTGAGTACAGGAAAGGTTGGACATCGTGCCGCTGCCGCCGTTCGCGTTGAACTTGATGGAATACTTGAGCGGCGTCCAGAACGTGGCCGAGTAGTTGGCCGTCCCTGCAGCGTAAGTCAGGCGCCAGCGGTTCGTCGTGGCCGTTGTCGTGTTGACGGACCACGAATATGTTCCCTTGCTTGACAGTCCTGACACCGCCGTCCCATTGACCTTAAGCGTACCCGACGACGCCCCGCCCCAGGCCGTGTCGTAGGCGATGGACTCCGCCCCCGCGACAAGCCGCTCCCCCGTGCGCGTATCGAGCGCAACCGCAGAAGCAGCCTTCGCCGCCGACATGGATTTCACCGGGCGGATGGAGAGGCCAAATCTACGCGATATCACCGAGGTGCTCAAGGTGCCCCTAGACGTTGCGCTGAAAGTGACACGGGGAGTAGTAGTAGCCGATTCATCTGCCGTAGCGCCCCAATAATTTCCTGCTTTCGCAATGTAGTTAGTTGTCGTAACCTCACCATACCCCGCAGCAGGCAAGAATATGCTGTTGCCGGAATAAAGCCCCTTACCTGTCACAGTATACCCTGTGACACCGCTATTTGTCGTCCAGCTCCAGGAACACAATTCAATTAGGTTCTTGTATTCCGACGCCTTCGGCACGCGCCAGTCATCGCCCCATTGTTGTACCGCCGCGTCGTAGGCGGGAAGCAGATTGCCGTCCGTGCCTACTGCGCCCATCGACTGCAGCTGCGCGAGCGACTTCCCGTATGTCGGACAGTTCGCCGTGCTGAAGCTGAAGTTGTTCACCGAGCCGTCGCTTGCGACCCATTGTTCGTTCTGCCACTTGTAGCCGAGCGTATCGCCCCACCAGAAGTAGTAGCCCGCTTCCGTAGGCGAGTTCGCGCCGATGTTGGTCTTGGCCCACAGCGGACCGTTCTCCCACAGCTGCACGCCCTCGTGCGTCGCGGCCAACGCGGCACCCGCCCAGGCCAACCCAGCCACAAGCATCATCATTCTTTTATTCATCGTTTTCATCCTTTCCAAATCCTTTCTTTTCAAGCGGCACTCTTGACACTCGGTACAGAATACGGTACAATATCGGCATCTTTCCTAGGAGAACCCAACATGCGAACAAAGACAAGCCCGATCCAGCGTCCCCGCCTCGACGAGGACGTAGTGCCCTTCACAGAATACCGCCGCACGCTCAACGCCTGCCTTGAACGGACGGCACGCACGCACCGTCCCATCGTAATCACGCAGAACGGGCGCAGCACGAGCGTGATGATGAGCGTAGCCGATTTCGAACGCACGTGGGACGAGATTGAGATGTGGCGCGAGAAGATCGAGCTTACGAGAGCCGTTGAAATTTCCCGCCGCGAGTTCGCCGAGGGCAAGGGCATTCCCAATAACGAGGTTTTTGATCGCCTCCACAAGAAGCTGCTGGCGATGAAGGCCGCGCAAGGGTGAGCACCATGGATGTTTTTTGGTCGCCGCACGCGAATTCGCTGCTTGATGAAATCGTTGTAGGAATTGCGGAAGCGCTCTCTGTCGATGATGCCCTCCGCTGGGAGGCCGATTTCAGAGATACCGCCGAAAGGACGGGCGACTTCCCGTTCTCGGGCGCGATAGTCCCCGTTGAGTGTTTCGCCACAATTCCTGAAGATGCCGATCGGCTGAGACAAGTGTTCTGCGGCCCCTACCGCATCGTCTATGAGCCAATTGGCGATGAAATCCACATACTGGCGATTCGCCACTCGCGCATGCTCGTCACAACGACCGACAGTTTCTGGAATTAACCACTTGAACACATGTTCAGAAAGGGCCATTATAGCTGATACGCCCAATGCACTTACCATCGCCCTTTCGCCATCACGCCGTGAATTCTTCACCCAGCGCTGTGCAAATCCGGCCCAAACTCTCGCCCAAATCAAGGCTCGCCACGACGATCTTCTCGCCAAGGAGAATGCAAAATTCGCCGTAACTGCCATTTTGAACTGACCCGCACCGGCACTCATTCCGATCTTTTCCAATGACCACAGCCGCCCCATTCCACTCCGATAGTAACATGCGCGAACTTGAACGCCGCGCCCACGACATGGACGCCCGCCGAAACGTCTCCGAACATGAACTGCTCGATGAGCCTGCGCATCAAATACCAAGTCCAAATCAAGGCGAGCGTTAGCGAAGCCTGTCCGTGAAAGTCCGTGGTTAAACAAACTCACACCCAACAAAGGAAACGCCAAATGCTTACAGATGCTGAAACCACGCACAGGATTCTCGGAGTCTGCATGGAAGTGTTCCACGAACTCGGCTCCGGTTTTCTCGAGCCGGTCTATCAGGAGGCCCTTGCCATCGCTCTTCGCGACGCCGGCATACCGTTCAAGCGCGAGCATCCGCTGACGATATACTTTCGCGGCAGGCCGCTTCAGAAACAGTACATCGCCGACTTCATCTGCTGCGACAAGGTCATCCTTGAGCTCAAGGCCGTCAAGGCTATTCTGCCGGAACACAAGGCCCAGCTCATGAACTATCTCAAGGCAACGGGACTGCCGATTGGATATGTCGTAAACTTCCACGGCGAAAAGCTTACCTGGGATCGAGTCATCGCAAAGGACGAATGGATCAGAACCACGGACCAACACGGACATGCCTCGCTTACGCTCGGCAAAACCTGTATCAGCGCGAACGTT
>Ga0310695_10000911_pt1 | contig 72323 bp, 54 predicted proteins | sample RumenRJG_04DNA_FD_203882 | JGI IMG/M metagenome (GOLD analysis project Ga0310695, IMG submission 203882) | Bovine rumen microbial communities from Lethbridge, Alberta, Canada - RJG_04 (v2) (version 2) | ecosystem: Host-associated > Mammals > Digestive system > Stomach > Rumen | place: Canada... | reverse complement strand
ACGACCGTAAGGTAGGTATCGGCCACGGTGAGCTCGCTGCTCGTCTTCTCGAGCCAGAGACAAAGTGTTTCGCATTCCTCGCTGGTCACGAGTCATTCGCTGCTGCTGAGGGTGCTATCAAGATCGCACAGATGGCTAACAAGTCAAGACCAGCTGACAAGCCACTCCGTTGTATCCTCAACGGTCTCGGTAAGGACGCTGCAATGATCATCTCTCGTATCAACGGCTTCACATACGTACAGACACAGTTCGACTACTTCACAGGTGAGCTCAAGGAGGTTAAGCGTATCGCTTACTCTAACGGTCCACGTGCAGCAGTTAACTGCTACGGTGCTGACGACGTTCGTGAGGGTGTAGCAATCATGTGGAAGGAAGATGTTGACGTATCAATCACAGGTAACTCAACAAACCCAACACGTTTCCAGCACCCAACAGCTGGTACATACAAGAAGGAGCGTATCCGCGCTGGTAAGCCATACTTCTCAGTAGCTTCAGGTGGTGGTACAGGTCGTACACTTCACCCAGATAACATGGCTGCTGGTCCTGCTTCTTACGGTATGACAGATACACTCGGCCGTATGCACTCTGACGCTCAGTTCGCTGGTTCATCATCAGTTCCTGCACACGTAGAGATGATGGGCTTCCTCGGTATTGGTAACAACCCAATGGTAGGTTGCTCAGTAGCTTGCGCAGTAAACGTTGACCTCGCTCTGAACAAGAAGTAAATTCATGTACCATTTAGCCAAATACGGCTAAATGATATAGACAAATATAAATCTCCCGTAGAGTAAATCTATGGGAGATTTTATTTTGGGGAAGACTTGAGGCTTAATAGGGAAGGGCTTTATTGCTTGTCTGCTGAGAGTTTACAGATCATTTGTGTCATGTTTCCCATAGGGCAGAAGACGCACCATGTGCGAGGGCGATAGATGATGGTGAGTATTACTCCGACGATAAGGGAGGTTAGCATGATGCCATAGAGACCAAAGGCAAATTGTGCCTTCCAGGGTTCTATCTCTATTGGATATGCCCAATGCCAAGGTACATTGAATGTCCATAATAGGTGAATTGTCTGGTGAAGTGATTCTATACCATTTGCCACCTGAACGGTCAGCCATATCATCTGAATGAAGAAGAACATGAAGAACAGGAGAAAGCCGTTTCTGAACCACTTGCTTGACAGCCATCGTGGGGCTACCTTTTTACGTGACCATCCAAGTGTGTTGCCTATCTGAAGGAATAGTTGTCCTCGTCCGCAGTAGTTGTTGCAATAGCCTTTGCCTCCTCCGAAGATTGCCATCAACAGAGGGATCATGAAACATATGACTCCAAGCCATGCGAATATGATGTTGAAGAATCCAAGAGTGAAGTATGTTGCGGAGACTATCCATAGGTAGTCGCTCCATTTCTTTTGTTTCTGTCTTGCCATAATATCTACCTTGAAACTTTGTGCATTACTCCTGCGGGACAGTTCTTTTCGCAGATTCCACAGCCTATGCAGGTGTTTTCATCTACTACGGCATAGCATCCCTTATAGATGCTGATAGCATCCTTGGGACAAACTTTCATGCAAACACCGCATGCCACACATCGGTCTTGTTCGTTGTATGCTTTATATTTTGCCATTGTTGTCTAGGATTTCTTCAAGAAATTGTGAGGCATCAGCTACACAGAGAGGACATTCGCGTAATGGCTTACCTGTGCCAATACCTTTTAACTGTTTACATTGTGTAGAACCATTACGCTCCTGGAATTTCTCCATTATATAACGTGTTCCTTTTAGGGATAGGGCTTTGTCTTTTGTAGCGAGACCAAGCACGATACCAGCTCCTATGATAGCACCACAGGTACCTTCCATGTTGCCCATACCGGCAGCAAAGCCGTTGCCGATGTGCTTGATGGTATCTTCATCAAGACCTGTATAATCGCAGTATGTACATAGTACAGCCTGTGTACAGTTATGTGTTCCGCAGCGTTTTAGCTCAGCTGCCTTTTCTTTTCTACTTTCCATATTTAAGTTTGTTTTGATTTCTGGATGCAAAGTTAAGAATTTTATTATAGACTAACAAATGATTATATATATTAAGTAATAGATGTTGTCTATTGTTTGAGATGCTTCGTAAATTAAAGAATTGTTATTTCTTTTGGGATAATTTGGTGGTTTGTGTGGAAATATGTATCTTTGTGGCAGAATATCAATAATACTTAATTTAATAATTAAAACAAATGGAAGAAATTGACATTGCCAAAACAGCTTCGGAGCTTATGAGTGATAAGGCTCTGGAAACAATGATGCAGTATTGTGTCACTTTCGGTAAGAATCTCCTTGCCGCTATCGTTATCTATTTTGTTGGTAGGTTCATTATCTCTAAACTCACACGACTGGTGCGTGCCGTGATGCAGAAGAAGCAGATTGAGCCTTCCTTGTATTCGTTTGTTGATAGTTTCCTTACTATCTGTCTGCACTTCGTGCTGATAATCGCTATCGTTGGTGTGCTTGGTATTGAGACAAGCTCATTCGTGGCTCTGTTTGCTTCAGCTGGTGTTGCTATCGGTATGGCATTGAGCGGTACGTTGCAGAACTTTGCAGGTGGCGTTATGATACTGCTGTTCCGTCCCTTCCGTGTGGGTGATTTTATTGAGGCACAGGGATATAGTGGAACGGTGAATCAGATACAGATATTCAGTACTATTCTCACTACGGTGGATAACCAGACTATCATTATTCCAAATGGCGGTTTGGCAACTGGCAGTTTGAAGAACTATTCAAAGCAACCTTATCGTCGTGTGGATATTGATGTTGAGGTGGCTTATGGTTCTAAGCCAGATGTTGTTCGTAAGGTGCTTCTTGATATTTGTTTGAAGGATAGCAGGATCATGACACAGGATGCTATGAAGCCATTTATTCCTATGACATCCATGGGTGCAAGTGCTATTGCGTTTCAGGTGCGTGTATGGACTGAGTCTGCCAATTACTGGGGCGTGAAGTTTGATACTACCGAAAAGATATACAACAGACTTGCAGAGGAGGGTATCGAGATTCCATTCCAGCAAATTGATGTTCACATGAGATCATAAATCTAAGTGAAAAGTGAAGAGTGAATAGTGAAGAATTTAAGTTACATTTTATTGCGAAAGGCAATTGGCTACCTTTAAACTGCAATACAAACTTAAATTTTTCACTATTCACTCTTCACTTTTCACTATTTATTTAGGAATTACTTAATCGGAAGCTTGTATCCGAATGTGAGTTGGAATACGTAGTTTGTTGAACGCTTTGTGTTGAATGCGAGAGCTTCTGTGAGACCTATGTTATAGCGAAGGTCGAAGACACAGTTGTTTTTCTCGTATGAAATGCCTACTGGGAGTGCCACAACAACTGACTTTACATTGATGCGGTTTTCCTGAGTGTCCATAGGTGCATGGTTGAGATTAACTTCATTACTGTTGTTGGCAATCTTCACCGTACCTTTAGCGCTAAGGTTAATGCCTGGTTCGAGACCAACCTTGAGTGTGATTCCGTGATCCCAGTAATAGTTTGCCATCATAGGCAGGTTGAGGTAGTCGAGCTTTATAGTTCCGTCAGACCATTCTGTATGAGCCTTAGTTCCCTGCTGTGAATACAATGCTGCGATAGATACAGAAAAGTCGGGGAGAACCTGATAGCCAAGTTCTGCGCCTGCGGCTAAACCTACTCGATAGTCACTTTTCTCGAATGTTGACATATTGGCTGCGCTCAGACCAATCTTTGGTGTTACGAACAGACTGCCCACTTCGTTCTGGGCGAATCCTGAAAAACTTGCAAGCGCAAGGCTTGCAACTGCAAAAAACTTTTTCATCTTTTTGGGTTTTGTCTAAATTTTGGTGCAAAAGTACACATTCTTTCTCATTCTGCCAAATGTTTTCTCGTTTTTGTGCTAAATAGTTTGTGAAGTTGAGATTTTTTTGCTAACTTTGCACACGAAAAATGTAAAACGTGCGCCAGCCTTTGGGCTGACACGCATGTGATAAGCGGTATATTGGAAACAAGTTATAAGACAAATCAATGAAGAAATTTATTATGTTGGCAGGCATGATGCTTGCTTGTATCTCTGGATTTGCCCAGATGCAGCCGGGAGTGTTCTCTATCACTCCAAAGATTGGTGCAAATATTGCAACTATGTCTAATTCTGGAAAGGCAAACAGTCGTATAGCCTTTGCTGCAGGTCTTGATTTTGATTATCAGATCAATCGTCAGTTCTCTTTCGCTCTCGGTACTATCTACTCACAGCAGGGTATTTCAGATGATCCTTGGACTCTGAAGACTGATTATCTGAATCTGCCTTTGACAATTAATTATTTCCCAGTGAAAGGACTTGGCGTATATGTGGGTATTGAACCTGGTATATTGCTGCGCGACAAGGCTGAGATATTCTATGGTCAGCATTCAGGTGTAGTGACATTGCCTAATGTTGGTGAAAAGACTACAGAATACAAGGAGAACTATGATTTGAAGTATGAGGGAATCTTTGAGCATAAACTTGGTGCTAAGCGTGGTGTACTCGCATTGCCAATAGGTGTAAACTACGAGTTTGACCAATGTGTGTTCGGCATAAAGTATAGCATAGGTCTTGGCAATGCCATTGCAGGTCCTGGTGTTAGCTGTACTCATAATGTGTTCCAGATCTCATTGGGATATAAGATCAATGTATTTGGTGACGTGAAGAAAGTTGAGTATAAGAAAGAAAAGAAAGAAGAGAACAAAGAACAATAGGTTCGACAATATTAAAACGGATTTGTCAGATATGTCTGATAAATCCGTTTTTCCTTTATTGATGTTTGGGCAAGTGCTTTGGCGGCTATTCGTCATTAAGCCATTTTATTGCTTCACCTTTTACGAGCCATGATGCTCCGAACAGGTGGAGCAATATTATTTCTATTATCATTGTCCACCAACCAGGTGTTGGTATTATTACCAAAAGGACAAAGCATAGCTCAACGGCTATCATTCCCCAACCGCAGAATTTATAGATCTTGTTGCGTAGTTTCTTGCGATCTGTCATGTCTCCTCCTGTCTTGGTGAAGAGGAAGGCACTGTTGTATGCCAATAGTAAGAAGAATATGGCGGCACATGCCGTGTGGAGTATGTTGGAAACCTGAATAGGTAACTGGAAGAATCCAACGTGTGTGCCAGCCTCTATCCAACTAACCTTGCAAGGGAAAAGGACGATGCCAAGTCCGAAGATACCGCTGAGCGTAGTGATGATGTTGTCGAGCTTGTCATATCCGACGTATGTGATTAGAACCAGAGAGGCTGGTATCAACACACCAACGAGGGCTGGGGACTGATAATAGGTTGCAGAGATACTCCACCACCATTCGGTGCTTGGGTGGTCGGCTATGCCTGCGGAGAGGAGGGCAAGCCAAGGAAGTACAACACCGAGGATTCCGCATAGGTTTCTGATGCGGAGATACATTTTCTTTTCTTTTGTAGTTTCCATTTTTGTTTGAGGTTTTAGGTATTCAACCGATTGTTTTGCGATGTTGCAAAGGTAATAATTTTTTTGCAAAAACAAGTCTATTATATGGGAAAAATGATACGAATGCTTTTTTATTCTTGTTTTTTAGTAGTAAGTCCGCTTTAGGTCCGTTCTAAATCCGTTGTAAATCCCATACCAATAAGAGTAATATAAGAGTAGTATAAGAGTAAGATGGGAATAAAAAACATTCACTCTCTCACGCTTTGAGGGAGTGGATGGAAAGATGTAGTGTGTAACCTTCCCAGGCTTGAAACCACTTAAATATTATAATCATGAAAAACATTGTTGCAAAGATAGTAATTTTTTGTAGCATGTACAATGCTATTTCTTTTCCACGAAGAAATTCTTGTAGATGTCATAGTAATTGTTTACCCATGCTTTCTCTACAATATATTTCATTTTGTTATATACATCTGAATGCTCCTTGATGAGATTCACAAGATCTGCATTGTAGCGTGTACCAGCACCTTTCTCAAATTCCTTGATGAGGGAGTCGAACAGCTTTGCCTTGCTGTAGTTGCGTCCGAGACGGTCGGTAGCTGCTTCAAGACAGTCACTCAGCGTTACTATGTCAATGAGGAAATATACCGGACTCTTTGTGTTGTCGAAACTCCTTGGATAGCCTCTTGTGCCATCATGCCATTTGTGATGACCGAGGGTAATGTCGCGGTATCTTCCCAATGAAGGGTCTATTTCCAGATATTTGAGACCAAGTTCCGGATGCTGGCGTATGATACGGTAGCCATGCTCTGTGAGTCGGGCAAAGTCGTTGTTGATAAGTCCGATCATAGAGTTCTTGCCAAGGTCATGATAGTTGGCTGCATGGACGATGTAGTTGTCAAGGTCAGCAGCTCTTGCGATGGCATCCTTCTCTGACTTTATGTCGAGTGTGCCGATAAGCAGTTCCGGATGATGTGTGATGACACCTTTCAGTATGACTCGCGAAAGTTCACCTACGAGACGTGAGTGGGCGAATGTGGTGACGGAGGTAGTTACCGATAGCTGATACAGGTTACGTATTCGCTCGCCTGTGGTGAGATATTTCATCACACGGTTGTAGGTGGTGAACTTCTCAAGAGGTCTTACTGCCGAGTATGACATCTGCGAGTTGTTCATTATTATTATGGTTATAACCTTCTTCGCACATTCCAGATACTTGCACATAAGGTCGTGCTTGGTCTGGAAGGGGAGGGTAGAGGTGTCCACCATATATATAAGGTCATACAGATATTGCACGAGGTCGCCAGGATAGAGTACACGCTGTGCTATCATCTGTTCAATTCTTGACTGATAAGCCTTGTTGAACAGGGAGTCTGCGAGCAACGTGTAATGATTCGCATTCTGAGGCTCCATACCCATTTTTATGATAAGGTATGTGAAGATCTGTCTTGAAAGCGACTTGACAGGTCTGCCTTCGTATTTCGCTATGTAGTCGCGGTATATCGAATCAGCCTTCTCGTTTGTGCCTACTGGATGATAGTAAAGGTAATAGTTGTGTACTATGTTGTCCTTTCGTATGTTAGCCCATGCCATGTTTGTCCTTATGATAGGATCATGACGGAATTCAAGAGGTATTGAATCGTTGAACTTGATGGCGCGGTCATAGTTCTTGTAAAACTCATCTATTGAGATGATGCCTTCCTGCACAAGCTGGTTGCGAAGCAGGGCTATGTAGGATATTGCCTTGAGCTTATAGTAGTCAATGGTCGGGTTGTCACATTTCCACGCAGTTATCTTCTTGTGATACTTGGTGTGGATTCTCAGGCCAGCCGTGTCGGAAGATACCGCATAGTGGAAATTGAGCTCTGCAATGGCATTGTAGATGTAATACAAGTCTGTGCCGCCACGTCTTTCGTAGTCGGGAAGCATCTTGTTTATGAAAGGCTCAAGTATGAATGGATCCAGTATCTGCTTGCTGACGATGTCGTGAAGCGTACGGCTGATAGGGTAATATATAGCGGTGTCAATAAGTGAAGTGTCCTGACTGACATAGTCTTCCATGTGTCTGATCAGGCGGTTGTTCTCCTTGAACATGACACGAAGTCGGTCTGAACGACGAAGGAAGAGCTTCACCCATGATTTTCTGTCGGTTGGCAGGAAAATACTGTCATTGACAAGGTTATACTGAAAGGCATTATCGTATAGTGTACGGAAATACGCATCAAAATCAGGCTTCGGTACAGGCTGTGCGTTAGTCTGTATCGTGAAGCTGAACATCAGCAGCAGGGAGAGTAGGTATGATTTCAAAATGTTTCTCAAATCCCAAATAATTGTTAATTATGGTGCAAAGGTACACATTTTTTCTGTGAAAGCAAAAAAAAACGCAAAATAAAGCAAAAAAAATTTGGGAATATAAAAAAAAATGTGTACTTTTGTCGCAGAAACCCAAACAATGAACCATAAAAACTCGTGAGATATGGACGTAGGAGATAGAATACCCGACATACTTGGCACAGACCAAAACGGGAATACGATAAAATCAAGCGATTTCGCAGGAAAGAAGCTTATATTATATAGCTATCCGAAAGCGAATACGAGTGGATGCACGGCAGAGGCTTGTTCGTTGCAAAGTCACAAGCAGGAACTGGAAGCCGCGGGATATAACATAGTCGGTGTGAGCAAGGACAAAGTTGAGTTACAAAAGAAATTTGCGGATACACAAGGACTTGAATTTCCACTGATAGCGGATACGGATACCACTCTTCTTCAACAGCTTGGATGCTGGGGCGAGAAGGTTGCTTGCGGCAGAAAGACAATAGGAATCCTGAGAACCACCTACCTTGTAAGCGAACAGGGAATAATAGAAAAGGTGTTCCAGCCAAAAGAGATTAAGACAAAGATCCATGCCGAGCAGATACTGAAGTGGATAGAGGAACAATAGTTCCTGAAGGCTAAGGCCTGAAGCTAAAAGGTAAAATACATAAGAGAAAAGCCTGAAGGCAAAAACTGAGGGCTGCAACTCTCGACTTACACTATACAATTACACATTTATTTCCAAATACCTTATTATCTATGAAAAGATTTATTACATTTATTTTCGCATTCATATACATATTTAATGCGTGGGCTGCAAAATCTGCTGGTACCCGGATGTTGGTATTCCAACCTGATGGCTTAGCAGTTACAATACAACTTCTTGGTGATGAGAACTTCTCATGGTACCAGACAGTTGATGGCGCTCTTCTTGTGCGCGAAGAGGCAACATACTATATTGCCAAGATAGAGAATAATGAGCTTGTCAGCACAGGAATCCTGGCACATGATGAGTGTGACCGTACGGCAGAAGAGAATGCTGCCATTGCTGCTCAGGACAAGGATAAATTCTTCGCTCAGGCAAACAATTCTGTAAGATCAAGAAGAAATGCAATCGCACGTCTTGACAGGACGGAATTCAGCCCTCACATGGGTGAGATTCATATCCCTATCATTCTCTTTAACTATAACGACATGCAGTTCACCCTCGGTGATGGTGACAAGGCGAAGTTGTATGAGGTCTTCGAGGAATACTTTAATGGAGAAACAAAAACTCCTTATACAGTAGAGACTAGATTCCAGGGTTATAGCTCTGTACGTCAGTATTTCGTTGATGCAAGCAATGGTAAGTTCACCCCTGTATTTGACCTCTATGGACCTTACGAGGCATCACATGAGCACGACTATTATGGCAAGGCAAGTGGCAGGACAAGCTATATGCTCAAGGAAGCTATCAGGCTAGCTGATCCTGACATTGATTTCTCAAAGTATGACAGCAATAATGATGGCAACGTGGATCTTGTGTATATCCTTTATGCAGGAACTGGTGCAAATCTCAGTGGTAACAGAGATGACGTATGGCCTGCTTGCTGGTACGGCAAGAGCTTTGCCACTCAGGAAAACAAGACTATCAATGTTATCGGTGTAGCCAATGAGCTTGCTACCAATAATTATTTTGGTGAGGCTATTCGCGCTGGTATCGGTGTTTTCTGTCATGAGATGAGTCATGGTCTCGGACTTCCTGATCTTTACTGGACTCTGAACTATAAGCCAGTAGATGTTGATGGTAATACAGATTTTGATAACTGTGGTCCGGAGGAATGGGATATCATGGATGGTGGAGAGAATCTTTATAATGGAATGTGGCCATGCCAGTACACCGCTTGGGAGCGTGAGTATATGGGTTGGGTTGATAATGAAGAACTTACTGAGGCACAGAATATTACTGTTGCACCATTCAACAAGGGCGGTAAGTCTTATAGAATCACTAATCCTGCTGATCCATACGAGTTCTACACCATTGAGCACTCTGGCTATGACGGTTGGAATTACTACCTTAACAAACTGTACGGTAGTGGCATGCTCATTATGCATATCACATCTTCTGCCGATGGTTTGGGTATGAGACCTAACAATGTGTATGGTCATCCAAACGTAACTGTTGTTCCTGCTGACGGTAGAGTCATTGCATGGTACACTTACGAGGACAATCCTTCCATTACATTGAGTGACTTCAGAGAAAGCATCAGAGGAGACATCTATCCAGGTAAGGATGAGGTTACTTCTGTTGCAGCATTCAAGAACTATACAGGTGAGGATATGGCAGGAATGTTTTCTATCACAAATATCGTGCAGAATGCGGATACTACCGTTTCCTTCCGATTCAAGGGTGGTGTTTATGACCTTCAGGACGGCGTAGAGCTTGCTGATTATCCAGAAGATACCTTTGGCAAGATTAATTACGCTCGTAACATGACAGCAAGCTGGGGTACTGTTGTTGTTCCTTTCGATGTAGATTATGATTCTGACAATAAGGACTACACTCTCTACTATCTTTCTGGTGCTGGTTTTGATGAGCTTTCATTCATGGAATACGAGTCTGGTGTTATCCCAGCAGGAACACCTATGGTAGTGATGAAGAATCGTGGTGACAAGGTGGTATTGAGCGGTACGAATACTGCAATCAATCCAGTCCTCAACGATGTTGAGACTCTTTCAAATTGGAAGATGAAGGGTTCTTACACCGTACAGGAAGGTCTAAAGGAAATTTATTTCATTTCTCAGAATAAGTTCTGGTGGGCAGAGAATGCTGTAAAGGTTACTCCTTACAGAGCTTGGTTTGATACTACGGATTCAAGCTATGCAAGAGGCAAGTCAATGAAGATTACTCTTGATGATGGCGTTACCACAGCAGTTTATGAGCTTACTGCCAATGCACCAGTCGAGGACAACAATATGTACAACCTCCTTGGTCAGAAGGTAAATCCTCGTAGCGGTGATATCTATATTGCAAATGGAAAGAAATTCGTTCGTTAGTTTTGATTATAAGAATGAGAGAGAGCCATTTTTGGGTTTTGTAAGTTTAGGTTAATTTTCTGAAGAGTGGAGAAAAGCGTTTCTTCACTCTTTTTCTTTTTAAGGCAATAATGTGAAGCTTGGTAGGGCTTGCCTTATTTGCCAAGACGGAATGTTACAGGAAGGGTATATTTACATCGAACCTTAGTATTATTTTCTCTTCCTGGTTTCCATTTAGGCATTGATTTGATAACACGTATTGCCTCTTCATCAAGAGATTTTTCAACGGATTTCACTACTTCTATATCGGTAATACTACCGTCACGTTCAACAATGAAAGTAACAATCACACGTCCTTTTATGCCCTTTGCCTTGGCTTCCTCTGGATATTTGGTATGCTTTGCAAGGAAATCCATTAATGCTGTCATTCCACCATGATACGATGGCATCTGACTTACGACATCATACACTTTATTTGGATCTGATGGATCATAATTAGGATTGAAAGATACGCCTGCTTCCTCTTCTTCTCGTAAGATTCTGATATCCCTTCCTTGGTGGAGATATGTTTCATACACTCCTGGTTGTATTCCCCATGTGCTGTAGGCTTTCTTTTCATAGCTGATGGTGTCATTGGTCGAAACGTACTTATATCGATTTCCAGATTCCTGGAACTCGTATCTCGTCACATTCGCAGACTTGTGCTTTGTTGCCTGATTAGCCATAGCACGGAGCTTTGAAATTGGTATTGATTTTATTGGTGTGTTTTTGATAATGAAGAGGTTTTTGTCATGTTTGAGATAAATTTCTGTTTCTTTATCTCCATCGTTGAATGTCAGGGTGCGAATTTCAAGGATGCTATCATTGTAGAAATAACGGTCGTAGCGTGTCGGACCTTGACTGAACTCGCATTTGCACCATAATGCTTCTCCGAAATTCATACAACTATACCATAGGTCTTTAGCTTTTCGTATGTAGATACGTGTCTTATCAAGTCTGTATGAACTCTTGACTGCTATTGTGTCACCATGAACCATAACATAGACATAAGGCTTTTTTACTGCTTTTCCGCATCCTTTCATGGTAAGCTCGTCAAAGGTCTGGTATTTGGTCATATCCTTTGTGTCAAGATTGTCCCAGTACACGATTCCGTTATTTGTTTCTGAACAAGAATCTATTTTGTTTTCACACTTTGCAGAATCTATTGACACAGAATTCTTTTCCTCAGATTTCCCAGCTATATGTTTATTACCACAAGAGCAGAGAATGCAGAGGAAAAGAATTGATATGTAGAGCTTTGTTCTCATAATTATTAAGTGAAGAGTGAAGAACTAAAAGTGAAGAATTTGAGTTTGTATTGTAGATTTAGACCATTAATCGCCATTTCGTAGTAAAACGTAACTTAAATTCTTAACTTTTCACTCTTAACTCTTCACTTGAAGTTGAGCTTGCGAAACTACATCGTGCGCAATGCTGCAAGAAGCTCGGTGTTCTCTGCCTTTGTGCCGATTGTGATACGGAGGCAGTTATTACAGAGCGTGATGCGTGTGCGGTTGCGGACTATGATACCCTTATCTACGAGATAGTCGTATGCCTTCTGTGCGTCTTCCATTTCCGCAAGGAAGAAGTTAGCATCAGTAGGGTAGATGCGCTTGCAGATAGGGAGTTCTGCAAAGGATGCAAGCATACGGCCACGCTCCTGAAGAAGGAGGTTTACCCATTGCTCTACCTCGAAGGTGTTGTTCAGACGCTCAAGGGCAGCCTCCTGTGTAAGGCGGTTGATGTTGTATGGATATTTAACCTTATTGTAGATGTCGATAATCTCCTTTGAAGCGAATGCCATACCGCAACGTATTGCAGCAGAGCCCCATGCCTTACTGAGTGTCTGGAGTACGATGAGGTTAGGGAAACGGCCAAGCATCTTCGTGATGCTATCTTCCTGTGAGAAGTCAATGTATGCCTCATCCACGATGACTAAGCCCTGGAACTTCTGAAGAACGTCAAAGATTGCCTTGCGGTTTATTGCGTTGCCAGTAGGATTGTTTGGAGAACAGAACCATACCACCTTCGTATTGTCATCGCAAGCAGCAAGCATAGACTCTGCATCTATCTGGAAGTGCTCGTCAAGGAGTACAGGACGGTATTCCACATCATTGATGTCCGCACAAACCTTATACATACCGTAGGTTGGTTCGATAGCAACCACGTTATCCACCTTTGGCTCACAGAAACAACGATATACGAGGTCGATAGCCTCGTCAGAGCCGTTGCCGAGGAAAATACATTCCGTAGGAACGTTCTTGATCTGTGAGATGCGCTCCTTTACTTCCTGCTGGAGAGGGTCAGGATAGCGGTTGTTAGGATTGTTGTATGGGTTCTCGTTTGCGTCGAGGAATACGTGTGCAGCTTTTCCGCTGTATTCGTTTCGTGCACTACTATATGGAGCGAGTGACCAGATATTTGGTCGAGTTAATTCTTGAAGAGATTTCATATTGTTAAAAGAATTATGGCCTCTCCCCCCGCCCTCCCCCATAGGGAGGGAGCCGGAAGGCAAAAGGACTATTGTTTATAAATTATTCATTATTAATTATCAATTAGAAGGTGGTTCTCCGGCTCCCTCCCTACGGGGGAGGGCGGGGGGAGAGGCCTTATTTATCCAATTTTTCTGAACGCTTCTTCCAATTTCGCTTTCTGCGTGGCGAGATTGATGCGGATGAAGTTCTTTCCTGCCTTGCCATAATGAGAACCTGAGTTCACATAGATGTGATGATCACGCAGGAGTTTCTCGGCAAAGGCATCGCCGTCCATTCCGCTTGCAGAGACATCCACCCACATGAGGTAGGTGCTTTCGAGTGTGACGGCTTTCCACTCTGGATGATGCTCCGAGAGCCAATGTCGAACATAGTCGTAATTGGCGTAGATGTAATCGTTTAGTGCGTTAAGCCATTCCTCGCCGCTCTGGGTATAAGCAGCCTGAAGGGCAATGACACCGAATGGATTTACATCACACACCTCGTTAATATTAATGGCACGATCCACACGACGGCGTATGGAATCGTCCTTTACTATGATATTGGCAATCTGAAGTCCGGCGATATTGAAAGCCTTGGATGGAGATAAACAGACGGCACATTGAGCATCGCTTACCGCCATGAAAGGATGATATTTCGGCTTCTCTTCGCCTGTTATTGCTGAAAGCTCTGCCGTGCGTGAGAGGGTAGGGTTCACAAATTCGCAATGTATCTCGTCGGCAATGATGAACACACCGTTACGCTTGCATATCTCACCCATCTTTTGAAGTTCCATAGCGCTCCATACGCGCCCTGCCGGGTTATGAGGGTTGCAAAGGATGAATACTTTGACCTTTTCATCGGCACAATGGCGCTCGAAATCCTCGAAATCTATGATGTAGTCGTTGCCAGAGAGAGTGAGCGGAGCCTCTTCTATTATACATCCATTATTGCGGATGGAAGAGAAGAAACAGTTATATACTGGAGTCTGCACCAAAACCTTATCTCCCGGCTCTGTCATAGCCTTGATTATGGCTGATATGGCAGGAACGACACCTGATGTGTAGATGAACCAGTTACGCTCTGGTTTCCAGCCATGACGCTTGCCAAACCAGTTTATCGTTGCCTCATAGAAGGATTCGGGCACGGCGGTATATCCGAAACAACCATGCTCAAGTCGCTTGCGGAGGGCATCCATAACGACTGGGGCTGTCTCGAAATCCATATCTGCCACCCACAATGGGATGGTATCTGAGTATGGCATCGTGTCGTACTTGTAGCAGTTCGTGCCACGACGATCTATGGGAGTGTCAAAGTTCATCATATTAAAGTAAGAAGTAAAAATTAAAAATTAAAAAGTATGGTTAGTATTTTCCCCGAAAGCCTTTCGCTATACATGGAAATCATACTTTTTATTTTTTACTTAATTATTTTTTCATTCGTATGGTAATCATACTTTTTACTTTTTATTTTTTACTTTTTAATTATTATATTAGCGTCCTTCGGCTCTTTCTGGTTCTCATCAAAGATTACCTCACCGCATTTGCCGTTTATGGTGATAGTGCCTGAAGTTGGGTTCTTGATGCTCGTCACATCGCTATTGATGGTGGCATTGACGGTGGAGTATTCAAACATGAGGTTGGCATCCTCACCGAAGGTGCAGTCTTCGAGAATGAGACCGTCAACATAGCAGAGAAGCTGTTCGCCTGTGAGGTGACAACGCACGAGACGCATATTCTTTGCATACCAGCCAAGGTATTCGCCATTAACCTCGCAATCCACGAGCGTCACGTTCTCTGATTCCCAGAAGGCATCCTTCGAGTTGATGACGGCATTATGGATTTCCACGTTCTTGGCATATTGGAAAGAGTAGTTGCCGTCCTGACGATAGTTGTCGATACGGATGTCGTGAGAGTGCATGAAGAGGTAGTCGGCATTTGCTATTTTTACGTTCTTCAACGTAATGTCTGAGCAATCCCAGAATGTCTCCGCCGCATTAGGGAAGTCTGTGTTCTCAACGTAGATACCTTTCATTCTACGGAACATCTTCGGTGCTTCTACCTTGCAGTCTGTCATTCGGCAGTCGGAAGAGTACCAGAGTGATGAGCGTGCGCTTTCGGTGAAGAGACATTTATGAACGCGGAAACCTCGCGTTTCCCAAAACACGTATTTTCCTTCAAAGCGGCAATCCTCTGCCTCTATGTTACTTGCCTCCTTGATACTGGATTCACCTATATGAATGGTGACGTTCTCCAGACGGAGGTCGTGTGAGGCGTATAATGGTCGCTCGCCTCCATATTCCTTGTTCCTTATCGTTTGCATTCTACTTTTAAATTAAAAATGAACAATGAAAAATTATAAAATACAAGTTACATTTTATAGGTAATGGCTATACGCGAAAATACAAACCTGTATTTTTCATTTTTAATTTTTCATTTTATTATTTAACTTACTTCTATCCTTTATAAACGACCACTTCCTTGTGCATAGTCTTGCGGTGAAGATAATGCCACGGAAGCATAGTTCTATTGCCATTGCTATCCATACGCCTCTGAGTCCCATAGTAGGGGCGAGAAGGAGCGTTAGCGATACTCTGACTATCCAGATGCTACCAAGGTTCATTAGCGATGGGATGAGCGTCTTACCTGCTCCCACGAATACCGACATTGCCACTATGGCTGCTGCGAATCCTGGTTCTGCCCATGCCTCAATCCTTAGAATCTCTGTTCCTAAGTCAATCACGGACTTGTCAGGAGTGATGAGTGACATCATCTCTGGGGCGAATAGCCACATGATCAATCCCATTATCGCCATTATTCCGACACCGAGAGCCATACATATCCATGCGAAGGAATGCATTAGGTCGCGCTTGCTTGCGCCCTTACTCTGTCCTACGAGCGTTGTAGATGCTTCCGCCACGCCATAGCCCGGCATGTAGCATAGGCTCTCAACGTTTATGGCAAAGGAATTGGCAGCGATTGCTATGCTTCCGAGAGGTGCGATTATGCTTGAAATCGTGATCTGAGCCGTGCACATCACTCCTCGCTCCAATCCGATAGGGAGGCCGATTCTGCAAGTCTTCTTCAGTATCTTCAGCTTTGGAATGAAATCAAGTCTGTCATCCTGACGGAAGTTCAGAAGCTTGTCCTTGAGTGTCATGTATCCCACCATGAAGACGACGATGATGGCGTATGCCACGAGAGTTCCAAGTGCTGCTCCGTCAGTTCCCATATCCATACGGTATATGAAAATGTAGTTAAAGAAGATGTCGAGGCAACACATGATAACCATCAGTAAGCTAGGAACTTTGATATTGCCAGAACATCTCAGACATCCTGCTGCGACATTGTTGATTGTCACGAATGGCAGTCCGTATGAGAAGAGGGTGAAATATCGGGTGGCATCGTGGCAAATAACCTCTTGTGCGCCAAGCCAATGGGGTAGGTGAGGAGCAATAATGATACCTGTCAGACCGAGCAATGAGGCAAATATCAGTCCAGAGAACAGACCTTGCCTTATCACGCTTCGTGCACCTTTGTTATCGCCCGCACCTATTCGGTGTGCCACCTGTACCGAGAATCCTGCGGCAAATGCACCGGAGAGTCCACCATAAAGCCAGATGGTTGTAGAGACGAGTCCTACGGCAGAAGCCTTAGTCGTACTCAGGTGTCCGAGCATTGCGGCATCAATCATCTGCATGGCTATGATGGAGAAATGCGCGATGATGGCGGGTATGGCTAAAAGCACAGTGAGACGAAGCTTCTGCCGAAGCGTCATCTCACTGCCTGCCTCTCTTACGAGAGCTAAAAGTTCGTCTTTGGTGTATGCCATCTATTGTTGTTGATAACTTACAAGTGAAGAGTGAAAAGTGAATTTAAATTACTTTTTTCTTGCGAAAAGAAGATTTATAGATTGTTTAAACTGCAATACAAACTTAAATTCTTCACTTTTCACTCTTAACTCTTCACTATATCTTTCACACGCAGGCGCATCGCATTTGCATGGGCTTCAAGCTGTTCATTCTCTGCCATGCACACCACGGCAGGACCGATAGATTTTATTCCTTCCTCTGTCAGATGCTGGAATGTTACCTTGCGGTTGTAGGAGTCGAGGTTGACACCGTTGTATGCAAGGGCATATCCGTGAGTAGGAAGTGTATGGTTCGTTCCGCTGGCATAGTCGCCCGCAGATTCACACGCAAAGTTGCCGAGGAACACGCTACCAGCATTGATAACCTTCTCAGCGAGAGCCTCAAAGTCAGATGTAGCGATGATAAGATGCTCTGGAGCGTATGCGTTGCTGAGAGCCATTGCCTCCTCCTTGTCGTGTACGAGTACGAAGTTAGAGTTTACGAGTGTCTTCTCCGCAATCTCATGACGTGGGAGTGCTGCAAGCTGTGTTTCAAGCTCTTTCTCTACCTGATGAATCATATCCTCAGAAGTAGAGATAAGGATTACCTGAGAGTCGATACCGTGCTCTGCCTGAGAGAGAAGATCGGCTGCAACGAATGCTGCGTTACTTGTCTCGTCGGCAATGACGCAAACCTCAGAAGGACCGGCAGGCATATCAATAGCGGCATCATGGAGTGATACCTGCTGCTTTGCTGCCATTACGAACTGGTTGCCTGGACCGAAGATCTTATATACCTTTGGAACAGACTCCGTGCCGTATGCCATTGCACCGATAGCCTGAACGCCACCTGCCTTGAAAATCTTGCTCACGCCTGCCACGCGGGCAGCCATGAGGATGGCTGGGTTCACCTTACCCTCACGGTTAGGAGGTGTGCAGAGCACTATCTCCTTGCATCCTGCAATCTTCGCTGGTGTAGCGAGCATGAGGACGGTAGAGAAAAGAGGTGCCGTGCCGCCTGGAATGTAGAGACCTACCTTCTCGATGGCAACGCTCTTCTGCCAGCAAACCACACCGGGAGCCGTCTCTACCTTCGAGCTCTCAAACTTCTGTGACTCATGGAACTTCGCAATGTTCTTATGCGCAAGGATGAGAGCATCCTTGAGATCCTGAGACACGAGCTTCTCGGCCTCGTCAATCTCTTCCTCTGTTACTGCGAGGGATGCGAGCTGTACGTGGTCGAACTTCTCTTCGTATGCAATGACTGCCTTGTCACCGTTCTCCTTCACGTCAGCGAGTACTGAGGCAACGGTGGCATTGAGCTGAGAGACATCGAGGTGTGGACGCTCGATAATCTGCTTTATCTGTTCCTGTGAGGGATATTTAATGAAATTCATAAGACCCACCCCCTTACCCCTCCCATAAAGGGAGAGGAGTAGTTACATTTGTTAGCGGAGGGTACGCTTTTTGTTTAGTTCTTATAATTGTGACCAAAGACCTTGCCCCATTAAGCAGATTTACTATCTACTCCCCTCCCTTTATGGGAGGGGTAAGGGGGTGGGTCTTTACAATATCATCTTCTCAATCGGAGTAACGAGGATGCCCTGTGCACCAAGTTCCTTGAGCTTACCGATGATCTCCCAGAACACTTTTTGACCGATAACGGCATGAACTGAGCACCAGTCATCGTCAGCGAGAGGGATGATTGTTGGGCTCTTGAGACCAGGGAGAACAGCGATGATGTCCTTGAGCTTTGACTTAGGAGCATTCATGCGGACATACTTCTGACCCTCTGCGCTCTTCACAGCCTCGAAACGGAAGAGCATCTCATTGAGCACCTCACGTTTCTCTGCTGAGAGATTCTTGTTTGCAATGAGAAGTGCCTCGCTCTCAGTAACAACCTCAACCTCAGCGAGATTGTTGCTTACGAGTGTAGAACCACTTGAAACGATGTCGAAGATAGCATCTGCAAGTCCGATACCAGGAGCAATCTCCACGCTACCTGTGATTACGTGGATCTCTGCATTGATACCCTTCTCGTCAAGGAAGCGACGGAGGATGCCAGGGTATGAAGTGGCAATCTTCTTGCCATTGAACCAATCGAGACCAGTATATTCTATTGCCTTTGGAATAGCGAGTGAGAGACGGCACTTAGAGAAGCCGAGACGGCTAACCACCTCTGCATCCTCGTTGCGCTCAAGGAACTCGTTCTCGCCTACGATGCCGATGTCGGCAACGCCCATAGCAACGCTCTGTGGAATATCATCATCACGGAGATAGAGAACTTCGAGAGGGAAGTTACCAGATTTTGCAAGCAGAACGCGCTTGCTTGAGCTAACCTTTATGTCTGCCTCAGTGAGGAGATCAATACAATCTTCAAAAAGACGTCCTTTGGACTGTAATGCTATACGTAACATGTTATATTTTTGTTTAATTTCAAATTCTGTTTGCCTTAGTCCTTAGACCTTTGTCTTTAGACTTTTCAAGTTGCAAAGTTACGAAAAAAATCCCGAAAAAAGTAAAGAAAGCAAGAAAAAAGCGAAAAAAAGGAGGGAAACGGTCGAATAGTAGGGTGTGGGTGTGTTTCTTGAATGTAAAACTTTGATATTTGTATAGTAAAAAGCTTATGTCCAAAATGGGCATAAGCTTTTTCTTTGAGCCGATGGGGAGGGGATTCGCCACCTCATTGCTCTTTAACTACAAACCAACGCACTGAATCGGTGCACCACTTGATTGCATCATGTTTTGATACAGAATATAAATGCGAAAATAAGAAAACCATAGATAAATTCAATAGGTGTCGTTCTTTCAGGACTTGTCCGCATGAATTCGTCGAACTCACGTTAACTATTTGAAACCAGATTCGTAAATCACGAATGTGGTTTTATCTTCTCGTGTTAGATTTACTCAAGGATTTTCTTTATCGCAGTTCTGAAACCGACGGTGAACGAATCGTTCAGCGTCGGTATTAGTGTTACCCTCTCTCTATATATATATCCTAACAGTTATATAAATATAAAAATTCTTCTAAAAGAGTAACGGGTATAGTTTTAACTGATACACTGATACAATGATACAAAAAATAAGTTTCGAGTGTACAATGAGGACTCGGACTCCGCATAGTATTGCCTTCCGGGCAAGTCCCGATTTGCGAAAAATGAATAGTTTTTGTGTGAGTACTTTGGATGAAGGAAACTTTTTTATAGTAAATCCTGACTACCAAATCTACATAATGCTAAAAAATCAGCAACGAGAAATACATGTATTCAATTCATTAAGATATGAGAGCGAAACCTATGTATGTTATTGATTCGTAATGTGTTATATTGTAAACTCTTCGAACGGACAGATGATGATATGTAATACTTTTGTATCAGTGTATCAGTGTATCAGTTAATTTTGAAGCCTTTCTCCCAAAATGTTAAAATAATTAATATTTATATTTATATATATATAAATATAAATATTCTTCTAAAAAGCAACGGGTCTCGTTTTAACTGATACACTGATACACTGATACAAAATTTAAAAACATTCAGGTGTTTATTTGTGTGTTAAAATATTTAACGGATTGTAAACCTTTCATTCATAGGCTTTTATAATGCTTGCTTGTTTTATTTTCACAATTGAGGCATTATTTCGCTTGATTCATTTCCTCAATCAAGCAGAATTGTGTAACTTTGCACCTGTTAAGTGAAGAACGAAGAGTGAAGAATTTAAGTCACGTTTTCCAATCAAAGGCCACGAGCGGAAAATTAGTGAAGAATGCCATTCGGTGCACGGCCCATCGCCAAAGGTACTAACCCAAATTTTTCACTCTTATCTCTTCACTCTTAACTCCCTTGCAACTCCGTTTCAAGTTCGCTTCAAGTCCGTTGCAAGTCCGTTCCTTGCATCGGAGCTTCAAGGGGCGATGCAGCAGGAAAGTCTCGTAGCGACGAGCACTTGGAAAAAGTAAAAAGTAAGAAGTAAAAAGTGTGGGTAGTATTTTGACTTATCACTTTGAAATTATCCTCTTGTAGCCATCATAGCCTCGATGTTCTCGTATTTGCGTTCGTTCAGACGCTTGTAGATGTTGCTGAGCCACAGACGGTGGGTGCCGATGAAGGCGAGTCCGATGACAAGGATGATGATGTATGCGGTGTCCTCAGATGCAAAGACCGTGAAAATCTTGACGAGAAGGAGAGGCATGGTGAATGCGAGAATCTCGATGAGAATCACGATCCAACTGTTCTCTACCATTGTCTTTCCGATGAATTTCTGATTGAGTGGGGCGGTCTGCTTGTTATATACTGCGAGCTGCATGAACAGGAAATTGCCTACTCCTGCCGTGAATGTCATATAGGCAAAGAGCATCAGCAGACTTGCCTTGCCAGTGATGAGCATTGGTATCATCAGAAGGAATGGGAATATGAGAATGGCGCTATAGAAATAGAACTTGGCGGTGAGCAGTTTCTCTATTGCGTGGTGACCCATCATAAGGCGCTCGATGTAGTTGCCCTCGAATGTCATGATTCGGAGAAGCATCATGGCTCCGTAGATAGAGAAGTTGTAGATGAGCCAGAAACGCACCATTCCAAGATCATCGTAAACGGAGCTGAAGGAGCATACCAGACTGAACACCAGTACTATTACGTTGGATGAGATAAAGGTTTTGCGCACGTTCTTGTTACGGCGTATGGAGAATGTCTCAAGACGGAGGAACTCGCCTATCATTCCCCATTCATTCAGGAACTTAAAGCTCTGTTTTGTGCTTACCTTTATAGCCTTTTCCTCGCGTGACAGTTCAGCAAAAACCAGCTTATGCTGCAAGCGTCGGTTGGTGGCGGTAACGATGCCGAGGATGACGAGCATTGAGCACCAAGCGATGATATTGCCCTTGCAAATCCAGCCGCCAAGATGGGCATAGCCACGGAAGAGATGCTCGAAGTTGATGGTAAGTGACCAGTCGGAATTGAAGAACAGCGGAGAAACCACGAGTGCCAGGACAGGTACTATTCCTATCCAACAAAGCATGTTATGGCTTACGAGGGTTCGGAATATGGAATATGCCTGGGAGATGATAAGTTCGATGACATAGAAGCCTAAGAGGAACAATATGGTGAGACCTATGCCTTCTGCAAAGACCACAGCCATGAGTGCGAAGGGCACATAGAGGCACATCATCACCAGATTGCCGTATGAGAGTAGGGAGCGGATGATGAAGAAGTCGATGCAGGTATAGCGAGGGATAGGCAGCAGCGCGTATGGCTTGACTTGCTGCGACGGAGTTTGCTGGAGCATGAATCGTGCGAAGAAGTCGAGCGTCATGGCGATAGGCAGGAATGAGTACATGAACTCGTATGCCGTTGCGTTTTTCGCCTCGGTGGCTATGAGAGCCAATGATATGGAGATACCGATGAGGTACATCACCAGAAGGGCTACCATGAGGTATGCCATGAACTTTGCCACCTTGCCTTGCGTAAGCATTGGAGAACGCTTCTCAGACAGTTTCTGGTGGTTTCGGAGGATAGGGTAGAGTTGATACAATTTCATAATAAGACCCACCCCCTTACCCCTCCCATAAAGGGAGGGGAGTAGTTACTACTTTTGTTGGCGGGGGATACGCTTTGTTTTTAGTTTGATTTTTTTTCTAAAGACCTTCCCTTTTAGCAGAATATACTATCTACTCCCCTCCCTTTATGGGAGGGGTAAGGGGGTGGGTCTTCTACTCTTCAATATCAGTAATTCTCGTCTTGAAATTAAGCAGGTGATAGCTTGAGGTCTCGATGAAGGCGAGGTTGAGCCTTGAAGCCCTACGGAACTTATGCTGTGGGTTGAAGGCATTGTCGAGAAGACGCTCGTAGTGCGTGAGAGGCTTCTTGTATGTCCTTGTCATGAACTCCAGTTCCTCGGTCTCGAAATCGAATAGCTCGATGAGCATGTGCCCGATGAAAGAGGCTACCTGTGCTATGCCAAGACGACTGATCCATTGGTTGAGCTTAACGAAATCCACGCGATGTCCTTTCGTCCTGAGATATTCACCTACGGCTATTATGCCAGTTATCGACATGTCCTTTGTGATGATAAGGTCGATGTTCGCAACGAGCAGGTGCAGGAAATGCAGCGTCTCGGTGCTGCAATCAATGTTGTGCTTCTCCTGTTCGCTTATCTTACGATAGCGGCGTGAGGAGAGGAAACCGTAGAGTGCAGTTTCGGGATATTCGAACCTCTCCTTCGGTGTCGGGATATTGACATCGGGATGAAGGCAGGGATCGTCCTTCAGCAACTGTGCTCCTGCCACAATATAGCCGTAGATGCCAAGTTTCTTTGCCGTGGAAATGAGTTTGTTCCACTTGAAACTGGACATTGGTTTCAGAGGTTCGTCAATTATGCCGAACGCACCTGCACGAAGCAGTATGGTGAAGTTTTCCTGGATTGTTGGGAACATGTAAATTATTTTAAATTAAAAATGAACAATGAAAAATTATAAAATACAAATTACACTTGTAAGTGAATAGTTAATAGTGAAAAGTGAATAATATTTAATACTGGTAGCCACCAGAACGAAATCTGCATAAGGGCGTTAGCCAGTATTAAGTATTATTATCTATTCGTTATTCACTATTCACTAAAATACTAACCTGTATTTTTCATTTTTCACTTTTCATTTTATTATTTAACACGATATACACCAAAGCCCCGACACCCAGAAGAATAGGGTAGTAGAGGTACTCAATGATGTTTATCGGATTCACGGCTGCAAGACCGCTTGCTATCAGAATCTGAGCACCGTAAGGGAGTAGTCCCTGTGTGGCGCATGAGAATGTGTCGAGGATTGAGGCTGCACGCTTTGGCTTTACGCCGAAACGCTCTGCTATGTCCTTGGCGATACCGCCTACGGTAATAATAGCCACGGTGTTGTTTGCGGTACAGACATTCACCAATGACACGAGTATTCCGATTGATAGTTCTGCTCCGCGACGTCCGTTGACTAAGCGTGTTATCTTATTGATGATAAATACGATACCGCCATTCTCCTTAATCAGTTCAAGAAGTCCGCCTGCCATCATCGTCACGATTATCAGCTCACCCATTGATACTATTCCGTCACCCATACTCGAGAACCAGGCAATGAAGTCGTAGTTGCCAGATATCATTCCGATGATGCCCGTTAGGAGTATGCCGATAGAGAGAACCATGAGCACGTTTACTCCATAGAGGGCAATGACGAGGACGAAGAGGTAAGGTACGATCTTGATTAGCTCCAGTTCAGGAATTTCCGTCTGTATGCTTATGTTCCTTCCCATCACCATATAGATGATGAAAGTGATAAGGGCTATTGGAGCTACGATGCGTATGTTAGCCTTGAACTTATCGCTCATTCTGCATCCCTGTGTCTGCGTGGCTACTACGGTAGTATCGCTTATGAACGACATGTTGTCTCCGAAAAAAGAGCCTCCTACGACTATAGCAGTGAGCAATGCCACGTTAGAGCCTGTGGAAGCGGCTATTCCTGCGGCAATAGGCGTGAGGGCGGCAATGGTGCCAACGCTCGTCCCGACGCTCAGGGATATGAAGCAGGCTGCGAGGAATAATCCTGCAAGCAGCATATTGGCTGGGAGAATGTAGAGGGTGAGGTTCACGGTTGCATCAATACATCCCATGTCCTTTGCCGACTTTGCAAATGCTCCGGCAAGCACGAATATCCAGATCATGAGCATGATATTCTTCTGTCCTGCACCACGACTGAATGCTTCTATGCGCTTTTCCAGCGACATTCCTCTTGATATGGCTATGGCATAGATGCTTGAAAGCATGAATGCCACAGTTATTGGTAGCTTGTAGAAATCGCCCGCAACGATTGATGTCACGAGGTAGAGGACTACAAAGACGATTAGTGGAGAGAGATTGAGCATAAAAGACCCACCCCCTTACCCCTCCCATAAAGGGAGGGGAGTAGTTACACTTTTTAGTTAGCGGAGGGTACGCTTTTTGTTTAGTTCTTATAATTGTTACCAAAGACTTTCCCCATTAAGCAGATTTTACTATCTACTCCCCTCCCTTTATGGGAGGGGTATGGGGGTGGGTCTTACAGTGTCACTCCATTCTTAAAAATAGAGATCTCGCTATAACCATTTACCTCATTGCGTGCAGGTTCACCACTTGCAACGGCGAGGATCTTGTCGATAAACTCAGGAACGAGTTCCTTCATCGTCTTGCCGTCAACGAGCTGACCTGCGTTGAAGTCAATCCAGTTCTTCTTACGGTTGTAGAGATCAGAGTTCGTGGAAATCTTCATCGTTGGTACGAAAGTGCCGAAAGGAGTTCCGCGACCAGTAGAGAAGAGTACCAGGTGGCATCCTGCTGATGCAAGAGCCGTAGCTGCTACGAGGTCGTTGCCAGGAGCAGAGAGAAGGTTGAGACCTGATGTCTGCAAACGATCACCATATTCGAGAACACCACTTACAGGAGCACGACCGCATTTCTGAGTGCAGCCGAGAGCCTTATCCTCAAGAGTTGAGATACCACCAGCCTTGTTGCCTGGGGATGGATTCTCGCCAACTGGCTCACCATGAGAGAGGAAGTAGTTCTTGAAATTATTGATGAGCGAAACGGTCTGGTCGAAGAGCTGACGGTTCTCGCAACGGTTCATTAGGATTGTCTCTGCACCGAACATCTCAGGGACTTCGGTAAGGATGCTTGTGCCACCCTGTGCTACGAGCCAGTCAGAGAACTCGCCTTCGAGAGGGTTTGCGGTAATGCCTGAGAAACCATCAGAGCCACCGCATTTAAGTCCTACGCGGAGCTTGCTTACAGGCACATCAACACGCTTGTCCTCCTTGCAAATCTTATACATCTTGCGGAGGATATCCATGCAATATTCAGACTCGTCACCTTCAACCTTCTGTGTAACGACGAGTTGGATGCGCTCCTTGTCGTAGTCGCCAAGCATAGCCATGAAATCGTCAGGCTGATTGTTCTCGCAACCGAGAGAGAGAACGAGAACGGCACCTGCATTAGGGTGGAGCACGATGTCACGAAGAATCTTACGTGTTGCCTCATGATCCTCAGAGAGCTGAGAGCATCCGTAGTTATGATGCCAGGCATGAACAGCATCAATGCCGTCAAGACGAGTCTCTGTTTCGAGTTCCTTTGCCAACTGCTCTGCTATGCCGTTTACGCAGCCAACGGTAGGTACAATCCAGATTTCGTTGCGAACACCTACATCACCATTCTTGCGGACATAGCCCTTGAATGTGCGATTCTCAACAGGGATGTTGAGTTTCTCATCTACTGGATTGTATGTATATTCAAGAGTTCCTGCGAGGTTAGTCTTGAGATTATTCTCATTAACCCATTCGCCAGCCTTTAAGTCCTTGATGGCATGACCGATAGGGTAGCCGTATTTAATAATATCTTCACCTTCCTTCTTGTCAATAAGAAGAACCTTGTGACCGGCAGGAGTGTCTTGTAATAGCTTTACTTCCTTGTCACCGTCAGTCACGATTTCCCCAGCCTTCATGGCTCTGAGGCATACAACCACAGAGTCAGCGGGATTGATTTTCAGATATGCTTGTTCCATTCGTGTTAGATTTAATAGTTCTTAATGTTTTTTGTATTGTATGTTCCTATCACCAAGGATGGTGATAGGGGCTTTTAGATCTGTGTTCTTCTGTAGAAATCCACGTTCTCCTTGAACAGCACCTCGATAGGCATATAGTTCACGGGATTTACGTTCTTCTTCAGAATGATAGCTCTTGCAAGGGCATCAATGCTGTAATATCCCTGCATGTATCCGTGCTGGGCAATGAGGAATGAGATACTGCCTTGACGCAGACAGTTGGCATTCTTCTCCACCATATCGTAACCCATGATCTGAACGTTGCGCAGATTGTTCTTCAACAGATAGTCACCTACGAGGTGAGCCTTGGAATTGAGTGTGACGCAATGGTGAATCTCTTTGTGATTGTCAAAGAAGTTCTGCAGAATCTGTGTATATTCCTTGCGTGAAGATTCGTATGGAAGGTCAACCTCCACAATATCGATTTCTGGGAAATGGTCTTTCATGTAGTGACGGAAACCCACCTCGCGGTTGTCCTGCTGCTTACTTGCTACGTGAACGCCGTCGATAGTCTGCTTCATCAGCATGATGCTCTTCTCCTTTGACGCAATCATCATAAGGAGCTTTGCTGCGAAGTAACCGCTGGCAAAAGAGTCCTGTCCGTAGAATGCGAGAGGACGAAGATCTGGCATATATGAATCGAGCATGATGAAAGGAATACTGCGCTCATGCAACTGATCCGTGAACTTACGAGTAACCTCCAACTTTGCAGGAACCACTACAACACCGTCGGGATTAGCTTCGAGGATAGCCTCATAGCACTCCTTGAAACTCTGCTCGTCCTTGCGTTTATAGTAGTACATGTGCGCGTGCACATTGAAGTCACGGCGCATCTCACAGGCATGTAGCTGACCTTCCTCAACTTCCTCCCAGTAAGCTTCACTTTCGTGCTTAGGCATAAGGCAGTAAAAATTATACTCCTTATTGTGGGCAAGTGCACTGGCATACATGTTAGGCTCGTAGTTCATCTCCTCGATGGCCTTCTGAACCTTAACCAATGCCTTTGGTGAGACGTTTGGTCTGTTATGTAGTACGCGGTCAACGGTACCGACACTCACACCAGCCTTCTCTGCAATATCACGGATCGTGATACGCAGTGAACCTGTGTTGTCGCGCTTACGTTGACGCTTGTTCTCCTGATTTGCTGACGCCTTCTTTGCAGACTTCGTCTTCTTTGTGCTTTTTTTCTTCTTTCCACTACCATTTGTGGAACCCTTGGGACGTCCTACCTTTCTCTTTGCGGCAGCAGCCTCTATAGGCTGTTCGTCGTTGAGGTCATTGATATCCATATTCTGTGACATTCCTTAAGTTGAAGGTGATTTAAGATTTAAAAAAATTATGGGTGCAAAAATAATGAAAAAAAACGAATTGTGTGCACTAACAATTAATTTTTTTTATAAAAAACGGGAAAAAAGTGTATTTTTTCTCGAAATATTTCTTTCTTTCGTAAAAAATGCGTATTTTTGCATCCGCAATCCGCATTGTGTTCGCACAAAACTTGCGGAAATTCTTGCTTTGGGAATTTTAAATCTTAATACAAATAAACTAGCTTAATTAACTATGGCAAAAGTAGTAACTTTGGGCGAAATCATGCTTCGTCTTTCTCCAAATGGTCAGGATCGTTTCATTCAGACTGACATCTTCCGTATCATCCCAGGTGGTGGTGAGGCTAACGTAGCTATCAGCTGTGCCAACTATGGTCACGATGCTTATTTCGTTTCCAAGCTCCCTACACATGAAATCGGTCAGATTGCAGTCAATGCACTTCGTCGTTATGGCGTAAACACACAGTATATCGCTCGTGGTGGTGATCGTGTTGGTCTTTACTATTGTGAGACTGGTGCTTCTATGCGCCCATCAAAGGTTATCTACGACCGCGCTAACTCTGCTATCGCTGAGGCTAATCCAGAGGATTTCGATTTCGATGCAATCATGGAAGGTGCTGACTGGTTCCACTGGTCTGGTATCACTCCTGCTATTTCTGATAAGGCTGCTGAACTTACAAAGCTCGCTTGTGAGGCTGCAAAGCGTCACGGTGTAACAGTTTCTGTTGACCTTAACTTCCGTAAGAAACTCTGGACTTCAGAGAAGGCAATCTCTATCATGCGTCCTCTCATGCAGTATGTTGATGTATGTATCGGTAACGAGGAAGATGCTGAGCTTTGTCTTGGCTTCAAGCCTGATGCTGATGTCGAGGGTGGTGAGACTAATGCTGCTGGTTACGAGGGAATCTTCAAGCAGATGAAGGAGACATTCGGCTTCAAGTACGTTGTTTCTACTCTCCGTGAGTCTTTCTCTGCAACACATAATGGCTGGAAGGCTCTTATCTATGATGGTAAGGAGTTCTATCAGTCAAAGCGTTATGATGTTAATCCAATCATCGACCGTGTAGGTGGTGGTGACTCTTTCTCTGGTGGTCTTATCCACGGTCTTCTTACAAAGCCAAATCAGGGTGAGGCTCTTGAGTTCGCTGTAGCTGCTTCTGCTCTCAAGCACACTATCAACGGTGACTTTAACCTCGTTTCAGTTGCAGAGGTTGAGGCACTTGCTGGTGGTTCAGCTAATGGAAGAGTACAGCGATAAGCGAATTTACCATTTACCATGTACAATGTACAATTTTCATTTTAGCATTTAGCTATGACTCGCGAGGAAATGAAATCAAGGCTAAGGTCTTTTGCCATTCGTATCGTAAAAATGGTTGACAAGATGCCTAATACCATTTCCGCGAATGCTATTGCCAAACAGATTATACGTTCTGGTACGTCTCCGTCAGCAAATTATCGTGCTGCTTGTGTAGGTAAGTCCGATAAGGATTTCCTGAATAAGTTGAAAATGTGCGAAGAAGAACTTGACGAGACGGCTCATTGGCTTGACTTGATCATTGCTTGTGACATAATGCCAAAAGAACGGATGCAGGACTTGTACAATGAAAACTTGGAACTGGTAAAGATAATAGTTGCATCGATAAAGACGATGCGTACAAAAATAGAAAGTGATTAGAATATAAACCGCATGGAAATGTACAGATTGCAAAATGGTAATTGTACATTGTACATGGTAAATTGTAAATATTTTGGCTAAATTTGATAAATTCCAGGTGATGGCGAAGATCGCTGAGGCACCTATGGTTCCTGTTTTCTACAACAAGGACGTTGAAGTTGCAAAGAATGTTGTTAAGGCTTGCTACGAGGGTGGCGTTCGTGCATTCGAGTTCACTAACCGTGGTGACTTTGCTCAGGAGGTTTTTGCTGAGCTTTCTAAGTTCGTTGCAAAGGAGTGCCCAGAAATGGCTCTCGGTATCGGTTCTGTAGTTGATGCTCCAACAGCAGCTATGTATATTCAGTTGGGTGCAAACTTCGTCGTAGGTCCACTCTTTAACCCAGATGTTGCTATTGTCTGCAACCGCCGTTGCGTGACATACTGCCCAGGTTGTCTCACACCATCTGAGATCGGTAAGGCACAGGAGGTTGGTTGCGACTTCACAAAGGTATTCCCTGGTGATGTTGTAGGTCCAAATCTCATCAAGGGTCTTATGGCTCCAATGCCTTGGTCTAAGATTATGGTTACTGGCGGTGTTGCTCCAGAGAAGGAGAACCTTGAGAAGTGGTTTGCAGCAGGTGTATTCTGCGTAGGCATGGGTTCAAAGCTCTTCCCAAAGGATAAGGTAGCTGCAGGTGACTGGCAGTATGTTACCGATAAGTGTAAGGAAGCTCTCGGCTACTGTCTTGGCGCTCGTAAGTAAATTAAGGATAGTCTTTGACTAAACAACCATAAAACTGGAATTCGGGGAGTCTCTATGCTTGCCGGAGTTCCAGTTTTTTTCTTTTTTAGCTGGAAATATCGGATTTACCGGACAATCCGGAAAGAAACAAATAACTATGCGTAAATATTTATTCTTCTCAGTTTTTTTCCTCTCTCTTGTATGGAGCTGCTCTACCGACAACCCTGACAGGGAGCGTGTTGATGCCCTCAACGACCGTTCTTATGACCAACGCTATAAGAACGTGGATTCTGCACGCATATATGCCAACAAAGCGTATGCTGAGGCGGAGAAGATTAAGTATGGTGCAGGAATGGCTGAGGCTCTGCTCAATCAGGCTTTCTACACCATTACACGCATGGATTATTTGAAGACAGATACGCTCCTTTCGCGAGCTGATTCCCTTGCTGAGGATGACATAACCCGACTAAACGTGGAGGTGCAGCGTATGCGCCTATGTCAGCGTCGTTCACAGAACAAGGATTTCTATGTTCATAAGAATGAGGCAGACAGATACATGGCCAGCATACACTCTGATATTGAGGATGAATCCCAAAGGAAACGCAGACAATACACCTATGCAAGAAGTGAGTATGGTATAGTGCTTTCTACATATCTGTACTATGTGAATCTTCCTATAGAGTCATCAGAAGCATTGCTGAGTATAGCCAAGGACAAGGATATCCAACTCAATAACGATACTGCACAATATCTTGCCTATCTGTATAATATAGGAGCAGGTGGAATATTGCGCGATGGAACTCCTGCGGAGATTGCGCACAAGGAGTTCGATTGTCTCATGCAATGTTATATGCTTGCCCGACATAATGGCTATCTTTTCTGGGAAGCCAATTCGTTGCAGTCACTTGCCGAGCATCTTGCCAATCCTGAGGAACTGGCAGCCTATCATCGTGACGACGATCCTTGTATCCGCTATCTCAATGATGATGCTGTACCAGATTCTATGCTTTCAGGCAACCTTGCCGAACGCTCACTGCAATGCTTCGTGAGATATGGCGATATCTATCAGATTGCTGGAGGATGGCGCACCCTTTCATCGTGCTATCACCGTATTGGCGACCATGAGGCTGAGCTTTCGTGTCTTCTGAATGCCGTGCAGGATTCACTCATTCTTCAGGCTCCTGACCTTGTGGCTTCCATAAGTGAAAAGATGTCGATGGCTTATTCTGCTCTTGGCGAGAAACAGGCAAGCGACTATTACCGCAACCAGTATCTTGATATGCAGGACTCCACTCGTCAGGATCGTCAGCTTGAGGCTCGTGCAGAAGCTCTCTCCGTCCTCGTTTCTCGCACCCAGTGGCTCATTACTGCTATTGTAATAGTCCTTGCCGTACTCGTCATTGTGGTTGCAATGCTCATCCATTATCATCGTAAGAATAAGGATAAGTACAAGCACAACGAGCGACTTGAGGAACTTGACGAGAACCTACAGGCTCTTCAGTTACAGACCGAGGATGCCTTGCGCATCAATGTTGAGCAACATGCAAAGGTGACGTACGCTGAGAACATTATGCCGCTCATCGACCGTATGCTTCATAGTGTGGAAACGGCAAGCAAAGCAGGTAATGGAAATCTTGAGTATGTATCGGATGTCTGCAAGTCTATTCTTGAGAACAATGCCCGACTCACATCATGGGTGCAGTTGCGTAAGGGACAGGTGTCGCTCCATATCGAGACATTCCCTCTTCAAGCACTTTTCTCAATTATCAAGATGAATGTCAAGTCGTTCAGCAATAAGGGAATACAACTTTCGGTTAAAGATACAGATCTGAGCGTAAAGGCTGATAAGGTGCTCACCCTCTTCCTTATAAACACCATTGTCGATAACGCCCGCAAGTACACTCCCGAGGGTGGTGAGGTCGTTGTTTCTGCAACCCCGTGTGATAGCTATGAAGGCTATGCAGAAGTGTCGATAACTGATTCAGGAGAAGGAATGACCCAAGAGAAAGCTGACCATCTTTTTGACTATGGAACGATCGTTGATCAGAAGGAAGACCTCACCGAGCAGAAGAGTCATGGGTTCGGTTTGATGAATTGTCGAGGTATAATGGATCGTTATCGTAAGACCAGCGAACTCTTCTCTCGTTGCGAGATAAAGGCAGAGAGTGAGAAGGGTAAGGGTACTCGTATCTTCTTCCGTCTGCCTATGGCTGTTCGTGCTATGTTTGTTGTTTTGCTTTCTATGCTTCCAACATTTGGCTTTGCCGAGAAATCCGACATCCATCACCCAACATCAAACAATCTGCAATCCGTATGGGCTGATTCTGTGTATAGTGCTAACGTGGGTGGTCGTTATGCTGATGCTATCAGTTTTGCTGATTCTTGTTTCAGAAGTATCAATACCGCTTATCGTTCTCTTGATGGCGTGAATAAGGATGATACGCTGACTATTGACTATAATGGTGCTGAACTACGTTGGTGGAGCAAAAAGATACCTGCCGACTATGACATCATCATCTATGTGCGCAATGAGGTTGCTGTCTCTGCACTTGCCCTTAACGACTGGGAACTATATGTAGCCAACAATAATGCATACACCAAACTCTACAAGGAGTGTTCGCAAGACTCAACCTTGAGTACTTACTGCGCAACGATGGAGCGTTCGGAGAATACCAATAACATTGCTGTGGGTGTACTCATTGTGCTTTTCTTAGTGCTTGTTGCCGTGTTCTGGTGGTTCTATGTCCGTGAGGTGCTTCATAATCGCCGTAGTCTTGAGCAGACTTGCCGTGAGAAGGAGGAGGAGATTGCAAGAATGAAGCGTGAGCGCGACCGTCTGTATGTCTCAAATAATGTTATCGACAATACCCTTAGTGCCCTGAAGCATGAGACCATGTATTTCCCTTCACGCATTGCGCAGGACAATAGTAAGGTTATGGCGAGTGAGGAGTTTGATGAGAAGGGCGTCAGCGAATTGTCAGAGACCGTAGGCTACTACCGCAACCTCTATTCTATGCTCTGCACCCAGTGCACTCGCAATGCGTCCGAGATATCATATCCAATGCTTCCGTTTGCCGTTACCGATCTCAAACTCGACTTTGCCGATGATGCGCCGAAGGTGGATATCATAGCCAACAAGCAACTGATGGATTACCTTGTGCTCTTGCTCAAGCGCAAGAACAATCGTGAGACACCTTCTGCGGAGATTATTCCTACTGGTGGAAGCAATTCGGGAAGAAAGTACATCACGCTTGCTATTGACTGCTATAACGTGCGTATGCAGAAGTCAGATGCTGAGGCTTTGTTCTCGCTATCCACCTCTGATGTCGATTATCTCATCATGCGACAGATACTCCGTGAGAACGGAACTGCCACCAACGCCTTTGCTATCGGTATCAGGGCAGAGGTAACGGATAAGGGCTATACTCGATTCCTGCTCACTTTGCTTGCAAAGTAGGAGAGATTGATTTTATTTTTTGCTTGAATGTGTCATAATGCGTGCGTATTAACTCTTGTTGAGTGGAGTCATAGTGGAAGCACACTGGAAAGTTAAATGAAAAATAAAGAGTGAAAAATACTGGCTTTTCGTTCGTGGCCTTTGATTGAAAAGCATAATCTGTATTTTCATTGTTCATTTATTTTCTGCTGCAAATATACAAAATGCGTAAGTGGGTTGTCAAGTTTTTGACCAAGTAACAATTCAACGAATAGCTTTTGTTATTCTTTTGTAGGGCTGATTCATGGCAAAAATCGACGCAAATTGAATGAATTTGATAAAGAATGGGCAACTTTAAGTTTATTTTTACAAAAAAATGCTCAAAAAACATACTTTTGCCGATTCGTTGAATAGTTACATTAATACCTTTAAATGTAAAAAAACAAAATGAACTTTTGTAAAACGTAGTATTCAAAATTGTACGTTTAAATTCAATCTTCATTTTGTTCGAATACATATCCAAAGCCTTGACGGCTGACGATGTTATGGGCATAGTGCCCAAGTTTCTTGCGGAGGCGAGTGATATTGACATTTACTGTGCGATCGGTGACAATGACACCTGCCCAAACTGTGTCCATGAGTTGATGACGAGAGAGTACTTGTCCGCGATTGGACAGTAATAGGCTCAACAAATCAAATTCCGTGCGAGTAAGACTGATAGGCATAGAGTCGATAGTAACCGTTTTACGGTCAAGGTTCATTTGTAGTCCACGATAACTTATCAATCTTTTTCCAAGTCGAGCTTCTACTATGTTCATCACATAGTCGCCCAGTTTCTCGCAGTTGGCGATGATGTCACCAAAGAAAGTTCCGATGGAATAAGAATACAGATGGGCATTAACATCACGTATAATTTCTGCACGTATTTCATCACGTAAGGTATTGATGTCATGTTCAATTTCAAGTGAGAAATCAAGGGTGATATCATTTCTACGACCGCTTACCACAATCATCATTTGCGTTAAAGCCTCGTTGACAAGACGGAACATTTCATGTAGTCGTGTATATTGCTGAGGTGTGAAATCCTCGCGGCTTTCGCGTAAGCGTTGTATTGTAAGTGAAGTTTTGAAACAGGCATCGCCAACAGACTCTAATTCACCAATCTGTCGTCGCATTATGCGAATTTTATTCTTTGTGTCATCAGATAAATGCTCTTTACTAACGTGCTCCAAATACTCGGCAATCTCAATCTCCATATTGTCGGCAATGTTCTCGTATTTTTCAATTCGTTCATATTGCTGCTTAAAATCCTTGCGATTCTTTTCATCAACGAGAACACGAATTAGTCCGAACATACGTTGCATTCGCTCTGCGAAATGTATAACCTCTTCTTGTGCCTGGAGAATCGCGATTTCTGGTGTTTGTATCACGCCATTATTAATGAAATGCAGATTAACAGGTTTTCTGTTTCTTTCACCTTGCTCTGGTAGTAATTTGCAAACTATTCGTTCTATCTGTGGGATTAAGCCGACAAGTAAAGCCGTGTTGAGCACGTTGAAGCATGTGTGGAACATTGCAAGCACCACTGGTAGTTTGATTGTTTGACCGTTTGCCGTAGGATTGTAGTTTACAATGGAGCATACTATATCCACAAAGGGATAGAATACCAATAGTACCCATATTACACCAAAGACATTAAATAAGAGATGAGCCAGAGCGGCACGACGGGCTTCTATTCCTGCTCCTAATGCTGCGAGATTTGCGGTAGCCGTAGTTCCGATATTTTCGCCCATAACGAGAGCTATACCCATGTAGATGGGAAGAACACCTGTAGAGCAGAGCAAGATTGTGATAGCCATAACGGCTGCTGATGACTGTACCACGCAGGTAATTATGGTTCCGGCACCAAGAAATGCGAGAATAGTGAGATAACTGCCTGTGTCGAATGAGGCGAAAAACGACACCACGTTGGCATTATGTGCCAGATCCATATCCTTTCCGACACTACTCAGCATTACTAATGACCAGAAGAGAAATGCCAATCCAAAGATGAATTCGCCTGCCACGCGGTGATGCTTCTTGTATATAAGTATCATGCCTATGAGGAATGACGAAAACACTACTATGCTCAAATCAACATTGTAACCCAATGACATAATCCACGCCGTAAGTGTGGTGCCGATATTTGCACCCATAATGACGGATATGGCTTGTGCAAGTGATAGAAGACCAGCACTCACAAATGAAACTGTCATAACTGTTGTTGCTGATGATGACTGTACGGCGCAGGTTACCATTGTTCCTGTAAGTATGCCACTCAGACGGTTGCTTGTCATCCGTCCTAATATATGTCGCAGGCTTGGTCCAGCCATCTTTTGAAGTGAATCGCTCATTGTCTTCATACCATAGATGAGCAGAGCTAGCGAACCTAAAAGTCTTAATGTCAATTCAATCATAATTGTTTCTTGTTCATTTGTGATTTCTTCTGCAAAATTACATAAACATCTACAAATTTACAAAAGATAGTGGCTACAATTTGGCTACAATTTTATTGTAGCATTTGTTACTGGTGGTTATGCTAAAATAAAAACGCAAAGACACAGAGTTTCCTTTTTTCTCCGTGTCTTTGCGTCTTCGCGTTTGAAAAATTGTCGTATAAAATGGAAAACACAAGTCACACTTTTCTTGCGCAATAATTGCAGCCGAAAATGCTAATCTGTATTTTATAATTTTTCATTTTTCACTTTTCTTTTAAACTTATACTTTCTTCAAGAAGCAGAGTCGGTGCGTGCCTTTTTTCTTCTTCTTGTGGAGGAAGCGTACCACATACATGCCCTTTGGCAATCGTGATATGTTGATGGTGCGGACAATAGGGTAGGAATACAGAACCTCGCCCTGCATGTTCTCTATCACGATGATGCCTTCCTTTCTGAATATTTCGAAAGTGTTGCAGAGATCTTTTAGCTCCAATGTATTACTGCGCTCAAGCAACGGACAGTTGGCTATCTGCTTAAAAAGGGTGGTAGGTGATGGGTGATGGGTAGTGGCTTTTCTTTCCACAGAAGCATCGTAGAACTCGTGTACACCGTCAATCTGACAAGGTTTCGACTCGTTGCCGTAGCGGTCAACGGCGGTAACGGCATAATACAGGCCCTTTGGCACGAGTGCTGAGAGGTTGCGTGTGCCTACGATAGTGATGTTACGCGCATCGCGAGTGTTTACTGGGAAGTGCACAGAGGAATACACGTTGTATGTAAGATAGGGACCGTCGGAATTATCGCGTCCTGCCTCCCATGATAGAACGGCAGTTGGACGGTAGTCCTTTGACTCATTTACGCTTATGGAACGTGGAGCTTCTGGAATCCTGAAGCCGTACCAAGTCTGTGCAGGGATAAGGGAAGGGTAGGGACATAGGATGTGTGAGGCGAAGTCGTAGATACCCTTCGTGTTGTCGGTAAGGAACTTTGAACGGAAATATGTGTGTCCAAGTCCATACTGACGAAGAACGTGCAGTTCGCGTGAAATATCGCTTAGAGGCCAGTTCTTCTCCTTTGGCGAGAGGAAGTAGATTCCGAGTCCTGGAGCTACGATACGGCCGTTGCTACGCTCCTTCCAGTCGATGGCGAATGGATAGAAGTCGTTGTTGCGGAAATACATCATAGGGAAGATGCCGTCCATGAGTCCTGTCTGCATCCATTGTGCTGCATCCTGGCAAACTATGTCGCGGGCATTCCATCCATGAGACCATTGTCTTGGTAGGTCTGCGTATTTGCCAATAGGAGAGCAACTTAACATTACCCACTTCTTCTCTCTCTTTATCGCAGAATGAATAGCGCGAACGATGTTTGTGATATACTGACGACCTTGATTCTTGTTGGCTATCTTGCCCCAAGTCTCAGGGTAGCGGATGTAGTCGAGATGAATGCCGTCGATGTCATAGCGGCGTGTTAGGTCGCCACAGAAACGAGCGAGATAGTCGGCTGTGCCTGGCAATTCTGGATTCATGTAGCCGTCCTCGCCAATCTTTTTGATGAGGTGTGGAACAGTCTGGCGGAGATGCTTACAACCTGCACCATTCCATTTGCCCACAGGGATGGTTACTACCCATGCGTGGAGCTGCATACCACGTTTGTGACACTCTTCGATAGCGAATGCAAGAGCATCATAGCCTGGAGAAGTGCCGGGCTTGCCTGAAAGGCAACCATCCCAAGGTTCCATTGTAGATGGGAAGATAGTGGTGGCACGAACACGAGTCTGTATGAACACGAGGTTGATGCCAGCTTTCTGAAGACGGTCGAGAGTGGTGCGGAGTTCGTTCTGCTGGCGTGTGATAGCCGAACCAGACTGAGCGTAGGAGTGAGGCCAGTCGAGACCTCCTATGGTAGTGAGCCATACGGCACGAACCTCATGCAGAGGAACGTCAACAGGCGATTGAATCGTTACGGGTGACACGTTGTAATAGCGTGCCTGAGCCTTGGCATAGCCAAGAGAAAAGGCTAAAAATGCCAAAAAAACAGTTATTTTTTTCATTTCGGGTGCAAAGTTAGTATTATTTGTTTGTTTTTCCAAATGTTTTTCTTATCTTTGCACGAAATTTGTCAAGAATTTCAGAAATTATATTATAATATTTGGAAAAATGATAACATTTTGCATTAGCCTTGTTCTTCTGGTACTCGGCTATCTGTTTTACGGTAAATTTGTTGAGAAGGTCTTCGGACCTGATGATCGTATTACTCCAGCGTTGCGCATCAACGATGGTGTGGATTACATTCTTCTTCCTTCTTGGAAGATTTTCATGATTCAGTTTCTGAACATTGCCGGCACAGGTCCTATCTTCGGTGCCATTATGGGTGCTAAGTTCGGTCCTGCCGCTTACCTTTGGATCGTGTTCGGCTGCATCTTTGCAGGTGCTACTCACGACTATCTCAGCGGTATGCTCAGTATCCGCAACAACGGTGCGGGACTGCCAGAGCTCGTCGGCAAGTATCTTGGCAACGGCGTGAAGAACGTTATGCTCGTCTTCACCGTCCTGCTTCTCGTTCTTGTAGGTGCTGTGTTCGTGAAGAGCCCTGCCGATATCCTCACAAGCATGTTTGACAATGGAATGCTGTGGATTGTGCTTATCTTCGCATATTACATCATAGCAACCATGATGCCTGTGGATAAGATTATCGGTAAGATTTACCCAATCTTCGCATTCTCACTTCTCTTCATGGCAGCTGCCTTGATGGTTGTGCTCTTCGTCAGATGGTACGACCTTCCTGAGCTTTGGGAGACTGGTGTTGTTAGCCTTGGTAAGCTTACACACCCTGAGACATTTACCGATGATCTCTTCCCTGCACTCTTCATCACTATTGCCTGTGGTGCTATCAGCGGTTTCCACGCTACACAGAGCCCTCTTATGGCACGTTGTATGAAGAATGAGCATCTTGGTCGTCCTATCTTCTACGGTTCTATGATTACAGAGGGCATCGTTGCTCTTGTCTGGGCAACGGTTGCTTCATATTTCTTCTATGGAAGTCCTGCTCCTGGCTATGAGATCATGCAGGGTGTCAAGGATGGCTACGCAACTGGTGCTCCTGTTGTCGTGAATCTTATCTGTAACGATTGGCTCGGAGTATTTGGCGGTATTCTCGCTATGCTTGGTGTCGTTGCAGCACCTATCACAAGTGGTGATACAGCTCTTCGTAGTGCTCGTCTTATCGTTGCTGATTGGCTTCACATGGAGCAGAAGAGCATTGCAAAGCGTCTGAGCATCAGTATTCCTATCTTCCTCGTTACAATGGGCTTGCTCATTTGGCAGATGGAGAACGTGAGCGGATTCAACGTGCTCTGGGGCTATTTCGGATGGGCTAATCAGGCTCTCTCTGTCTTCACTCTCTGGACATTGACGGTATATCTTGCAAAGAACCGTCCTGCATATTTCTGGGTAACTCTCATCCCTGCATTGTTTATGACTGCTGTCTGCACATCATTCATAATGATTAGCAAGACTGCATTCGGACTTGCACCAGAGGTTGGCTTTAGCATTGCGGCAGTTGTCTGTGTCGTATTGCTCGGAGTGTTCCTAAAGTGGAAGGTGAGCCAGAAGGATGCAGAAAATGTAGAGGAATAATGTGTGATACTTAACATAAACCTATATTTTAAAAAAGAATTGACAATGAAAAAGATTCTTATCATGCTTACTATGCTCACTATGACTATGGTGGCAAAGGCACAGTTTGAGGCTGGTACGACTTATGTGAACGCTTCACTCTCAGGTCTCGACCTCAGTTATAACGGAACAGAAGAGGGTAAGTTTAGCTTTGGCGCTATGGGTGGTTTCTTCGTAGAAGATAACTGGCTCGTTGACGTACAGGCAGGTGTTACTCATTTAGGCAAGGGACATCGTGCTGTTATCACTGGTGGAGTAGGTGGCCGTTATTATGTAGAGGACAACGGTCTTTTCCTCGGTGTAAATGCCAAGTTGCTTCTTTCAAAGGGACATAATGACATTATGCCTGGTATTGAGGCTGGCTACTGCTTCTTTCTCAACGACAAACTGACTATTGAGCCTTCCGTATATTATGATCAGAGCTTCAGAAAGCATTCTGATTACTCAACAGTAGGCTTGAAGGTTTCTTTGGGAGTATATTTCTAAGAGGAATTACGAATTACCAAGTTTGTATGTTCAGGGTAAACTGGTAATTCGTAATTCGTAATTCGTAATTAGAAACAGGTAATTCGTAATTGTAAAAAAGGTAATTAGTAAATCGTAATTTGTAATTATAAAAATGTTAAGTGTAGAAGAATTGACCGACCGACTCATTGACTTGAGTTTTGCGGAGGATATTGGTGATGGTGATCACACCACCTTGTGTTGTATTCCGGCTGATGCTATGGGCGAGAGTAAGCTCCTTGTTAAGCAGCCTGGTATCATTGCAGGTGTTGAGGTGGCAAAGGTGGTTTTCCATCGTTTTGATCCAACGCTTGAGGTTGAGGTGTATATCAATGATGGTGCTGAGGTTAAGCCTGGCGATATTGTGATGAGCGTGAAGGGTAAGACGCAGAGTCTTCTCCAGACAGAGCGCCTCATGCTGAATATCATGCAGCGTATGAGCGGTATTGCAACAATGACTCATAAGTATCAGCAGGCTCTTATCGACGCTGGTACTAAGACTCACGTGCTCGACACTCGCAAGACAACTCCTGGTATGCGTATGCTTGAGAAGGAGGCCGTGAAGATTGGTGGTGGTATGAACCATCGTATCGGTCTTTTTGATATGATTCTACTCAAGGATAACCATATCGATTTCTGCGGTGGTGTTCATAATGCCATCTCTCGTGCAAAGCAGTATTGCAAGGATCACGGCAAGGACTTGAAGATTGAGTGTGAGGTGCGTAACTGGAAGGAACTCGAAGAGGCTCTTGCAGAGGGATGCGACCGTATCATGTTCGATAACTTCACTCCAGAGGATACAAAGAAGGCTGTAGAGCTTGTGGCTGGTCGTTGCGAGACTGAATCATCTGGTGGCATCACTTTTGACACAATGATTCCATACGCAAAAGCTGGTGTTGACTTTATCTCATTTGGTGCTCTCACACATAGCGTGAAGGGACTCGACATGAGTTTCAAGGCTGCTGGTTCGGACAAATTAGTAATAAAGTAAATCCCACTTGCGTGGGAGCTTGGAAAGTAAATTGTAAGAAAATTAAACCAGTAAATTATTATCAGTAAATTTTATTCTTTAAATTATTATTGGGAATTTCCCGGCTGCGTATGCAGCCCAATAATTTACTGAATATAATTTACTGATAATTTACTTTCCAAAAATATATCCGCGTAAGCGGAGTTTTCATAAACATTTCCCTTTAGATATCTTTTTGAGACTTTCATGAAAAGAACGTGTTTTTTATTATCATTTTTAGCTGTAAGTTTTGTGCAGGCGATGGCTTGTACTAATTTCATTGTTGGCAAGAAGGCGAGTGCTGACGGTAGTGTGATGTGTACCTATAATGCAGACTCATACGGTGCTTTCTTCTCTTTGTATCATTCTCCAGCCGGAAAGCATCCAAAGGGTGAGATGCTTCAGATATACGACTGGGACACGAACAAGTATCACGGTGAGATTCCACAGGCAGAAGAGACCTATAACGTGATAGGTAATATCAACGAGTATCAGGTGACAATCGGCGAGACTACATACGGAGGCCGTGAGGAAATGGTTGATACTACTGGCATAATCGACTACGGTTCACTCATCTATATTGCACTTCAGCGTTCAAAGACGGCTCGTGAGGCTATCAAGATAATGACAAATCTTGTAGAAACCTACGGCTACAACTCTGAGGGTGAGACCTTCACTATCTGCGACCCTAACGAGGCTTGGATCATGGAGATGCAGGGCGCAGGTGCTCATGGAGTAGTTTGGGTTGCCCAGCGTATTCCTGACGATGCAATCTGTGCACATGCCAATCAGAGCCGTATCACTACTTTTGACCAGAAGGACAAGCAGAACGTGATGTTCTCAAAGAACTGTATCAAGTACGCACGCTCAAAGGGTTGGTTTACAGGCAAGGATGCCGACTTCTCTTGGAATGCAGCCTACGCTACTCCTGACTTCTCAGGTCGTCGTTACTGCGATGCTCGTGTGTGGGCATTCTATCGTTTCTTCGTTGACGGAATGGATAAGTATCTCCCTTGGGCAGAAGGTCGTGAGAAGAATGCTGAGCCACTTCCACTCTGGGTTGTTCCAAACAAGAAGCTCACCGTGCAGGACTTGCAGATGGCTATGCGCGACCATTATGAGGGTACTCCTTTGGAGGTGAAAGGCACTCTTGGCGGTGGTATCTGGGAAATGCCTTATCAGCCTACACCTCTCGCATTCGAGGTTGATGGAAAGAAGTATTTCACGGAGCGTCCTGTAAGTACTCAGCAGACAGGCTTCACCTATGTTTCGCAGATGCGTTCTTGGTTGCCTCGCGAGATTGGCGGTTGTCTGTGGTGGGGTAATGATGATGGCAATATGATAGCCTATACCCCGATCTATTGTGGCAATACCGTTTTGCCTGAGTGCTACAATACCCCTGGTGCGGATGATGTTACCTTCTCAGATAAGAATGCCTACTGGGTATGCAACTGGGTCAGCAATATGGTCTATCCTCGCTATTCAATGCTCTTCCCAGAGCTGAAGACCTATCGCGATAGTCTTGAGAGCAAGTATTTTGCGCAGCAGGGCGAAATAGAGGCAAAGGCGAAGGAAATGTATGCTCAGTCATCTGCCGATGCCGTGAAGTTCCTCAACGACTATTCCAATACTCAGGCTCAGCAGATGCTTGCTACTTGGAAGGATCTCGCAGTTCGTCTCATTGTCCGTTATAATGATATGGCGGTGAAGAAGATGAAGGACGGTAAGTATCTCAAGACCAAGTACGGACTTATCGAGCCTGTTGAGCGTCCTGGCTATCCTATGAACTATGCTCGCAAGATGATTCAACTGTCGAAGAAGAATATGCAGCAGCCAGAGGATGAGAAATAATAACTGCCGAATACCATCTTAATATTTGTTTTATATCTATGCAAAGAGCTTGTCCTGATCGCTATTGGGATGGGCTCTTTCTCTTTTGCTGATTCCTCGTCGCTACGAGGGTAGGAGAGTGGGAGGTCTTTATGTCTCCCATGCAGGAATGGGATTTGCAACGGATTTGGTGCGGACTTGCAACGGAGTTGCGTTAAATGAAAAGTGAACAATGAACAATGAAAAATACAGATTAGTTTTTCCGCTCGTGGCCTTTGATTGGAAGGCGTAACTTGTATTTTTAATTTTTCACTTTTCATTTTTCATTTATTTTCTGCTGCAAAGTTACAACATTCTCATTGCGGTTCACGAATGTTTAGTCAACTTTTTTCAAAATTTTTTTTCGAAGTGCTACATTTGTTGCAGTGTTGCAGTGTTGCAGTTCTCGCGAACCATTTCCCATACTCAAAAAATACTTCTATATTTATATATAAATATAGAGTTTAATTTTTACTTTTATATAATCTATTTTGGAACTGCAACACTGCAACACTGCAACGGCTTGTTTGTAACTTGTTGTTATTGAGCATCTTGGTGTTTTGAGTGGAATACCAGTCATAGTGATAGTATCTCAAAAAATGGTAAAATATCTCTGAAAATGACCGTTTCCCCCCTTATTTTTATGTCGAAAATTATGGTTGTTTTTCTATAAAAACATGAGGGATTTGGGCCTGAAACACGAAAAATATGGGGGATTTTGCTTAAGAATAACGTGATTCGACGAAAAGCGCCGAAGGTGCGATACCTAACAGGGCAGTCCGCAAGGGCTGTTACTATGATGATTTTTTTGTGAGCGCCGTAGGTGCGACACCTAATAAATACAATAGGTGTCGGTCCTTGGCTTTCCCTTCAGTCGCCGACCTCTTAGACGTTCAGACCTCAGATTACTATAATGTCTATAATACAACGGCTCTTACGAACCGCCCTTTTAGGTGTCGCTCTTTCTGAGCTCTGAGGCTTCTGTGTTCAAATGATATTTTTTATCGTACTTACGTTAAAATCGCCTTGTTGCGGATATGCCTTGATGTAAATCAATAACGATAATGGCTGATAAAAAATCTTTGTTTTTCGTTCTTCTTTCTAAAAAAATAGTTGTACCTTTGCATCGCATTTGAAAAAGATGCCCGTTCTGATTAAGTTTTGGTGCGTTGGATGAACGGTTTAGTCTCTGGTCTGCAAAACCAGCTAAGGCGGTTCGACTCCGCCACGCACCTCGCAAAAAATAGCGTTGAATCTCTTGATTCGACGCTTATTTTTTTGTTTATATGTGATTTTTCTTTGCATTTGACAAAAAAGATATGTAATGCTTTGCATATTTGAAAATAAACTATTATCTTTGCATCAGATTTAAGTATTTAACAAACCTAATCTATTAAAATGCGAATATTATTATCATCGGTTTTGCTGCTTATGGCAAGCAGCGGAATGAAGGCGCAGACGGCTCAGTCAGACTCCATTCTTCAGACTCTAAAGGAGGAACTGAACTATTCTATGGTGCAGTTGAAGCAGAAGCCTGTGCCAGCCTATTTCATGAGTCTTCGTATGCAAGACAGTCAGAGTCTCTCTATCACAAGTGTCTTTGGAGCAGCATATGTGAATGACAATCACGAGCGTTTTATAGTGCCTAACATACGTATAGGTACTAAGGAACTCGATAACTATAAGTTTGAGAATCAGGGTATTGCTGATTCTGGTAACAGATATGCCGGTGGCGATGCCGTATGTCTCTCAGGAGGACCGTTGCGCCAGTATCGCGATGAGATATGGAACTCTACAATGGACCGCTATAACGTCGCTGTAAGACGCTATGAGGAGGCTACGGCTAAGTCGAGGACGGATGCAGAGTTCGAAGATAAGGCTCCGTGCTTCTCTGATGCTCCTGTTGAGTCGTACTATGAGGAGGCGCTTTCTCCTTGGGTTGTTGACACCTTGGCTTGGAAGAACAAGCTCAACAAGGTTTGTAGCGTGTTCAAGGAATGTCGTATGCTTGAAGATGGTGTTGCGAATGTTGAGTTTGGTACGCTCCGAACCTATATCGTGAACTCAGACGGCACGTCTGTGGTGCAGAATCGTCGTTGTGCTCGTATCATGCTGCAGGGTATGATTCTTGCTACCGATGGTATGCAATGCCCTCTGTATGAGGATTTCTTCGGCTTCAGCGAGAGTGAGCTTCCTTCAGAGGAGGAGCTTATTGCAAAGGCGCATGACATCGTAGATCGTCTGCTTGCCCTTCGTGAGGCACCTCTTGCCGATCCTTATGCCGGTCCTGCCATTCTTTCGGGTTCAGCAAGTGGTGTCTTCTTCCATGAGATCTTCGGTCATCGTCTTGAGACTCATCGTATGAAGAAAGGTGGTGAGACATTCAAGCGTATGGTAGGCCAGAAGGTACTGCCAGCTACTTTTAGCGTATATTGTGACCCTACGCAGAGATACTACGGCAAACAGCCTCTCAATGGCTCGTATTTGTATGATGACGAGGGTGTAAAGGCACGTCGTGTGCAGAATGTGGAGAATGGTGTGTTGAAGGATTTCCTTACCTGCCGTATTCCTATTGACGGATTCCCAAGCAGTAATGGTCACGGAAGGGCTTCTGGCGGCAATGATCCTGTGGCACGACAGTCCAACCTTGTTATAGAGACCAACCAACCCTACACGGATGCTCAGCTTCGCGAGATGCTTATCAAGGAGGCAAAGAAGCAAGGTAAGGAGTATGGTTATTTCTTCCGTACCGTGACGAGCGGTTTCACTCTTACCGATTATCTCAATGCCTTCAACGTGACTCCTGTGGAGGTGTATAGAATATATGTGGACGGACGTAAGGATGAGCTCGTACGTGGCGTTAATCTTATTGGTACGCCTCTGGCAATGTTCTCTAACATTACGGCAGCTGGTGATACTCCATCTACGTTTACTGGTAAATGTGGCGCAGAGTCAGGTTGGGTTCCTGTATCTGCCACCTCACCTTGTATCTATGTTTCAAAGGTAGAGACACAGCGTAGCATAGATCAGAAGATGGTGCCAGCAGCTCTCAGTCTTCCAGAATATACCCAGAGCTACGGCAAGGATGCAGGTAAGGATGCAGGTGAGATTATATTCAAGGCTATGGAGGATGAGATGAAGCGCACGAAGGATAGTCTTCACTTCGCTAATCTGCCTCTGCCTTATTTCGTTGACTACAAATACATCAACGGAAACATTACCTATGTGTCAGCTTCTCTCGGTGGCGTGCATAGCGTAAGGCACTTGAAGAATCAGAGTCAGGGCTTTATCAATCTGTCGCTTGGCGACAAGATGACGACAAGCAGTATGGCGTTGGATAATATTGATATGAACTTCACTTTCCCTAACGAGATAGACTACGACATGATACGTCGTGGTTTCTGGATTCTTAGCGATCGTAGCTATAAGATGGCTCTAAACAACATGGGTGCAAAGGTGAACATGAGGAAGAGCAATCCGCTGCCAGAGGAAGATGTCAATATCCCAGAGATGCTTGAGCTTCCTGCATGTGAATATATCGAGGAGAGTGCTGTGGCTCCTGTTGATACAGCTCTGATGATTAAGTACGCTTCTGAACTCTCAGCTATCTTTGCCGATTATCCTCGTATTTTCAACTCAGATGTCAATTTTAACGCAGAGACAAAGGATATCTATCGTCTTACTTCTGAAGGTCAGAAACTGCGTTTTGCGCTTCCTGAGCTGAAACTCAACATAAACGGAAATATCAAGACCTGCGACGGCTCAAGTCTGTATGATCAGTTTGAGGTGTATGCAAAGCATACCAGCGAATTGCCTTCGCTTGAAGAATTGAAGCAGCGCACGAGGGATTTCTGCGAACTTCTCGTAAAGAAGGCAGATGCTCCTGTGGTTAAGGAGTTCTATGTAGGTCCGATAATGATTGAGGATGAGTCAGTTGTCGAGGCTATTTCGCATCAGGTTGTCCAGACAAGCTGCATTGCCTCACGTGATTTGCAAAAGGGTAGTTCTACGAGCAGTATGATGCTTGGAAAACGTATCATTGATACCAAACTGAGCATATCACAGTTGGCGGATACTCCTGAATATAAGGGACAGAAGCTTTTGGCAAACTACAAGGTGGATGTTGACGGTGTGGCTCCTAAGAAGTCACTCCCAATCATCGAGAATGGTATTCTGAAGACTCTTCTCACAGGTCGTCATCCAGCTATTGGCGCTATGGAATCTACGGGCAACAATCGTTTCCAGTTCAGTTCGCCAGCGTCAAAATGTACTCCTGGTATCATTCATGTGTCAATAGACAAGTGTATTCCACAGGCTTCAATGAAGAGCACATTCCTCAAGGAGGCAAAGAAGGCTGGTCTTGATCATGCTTATATCGTTAAGGCTCCTAAGGACTGCTGGAAGTATCTTGTTCGTGTGGATGTGAATACAGGCGAGGAAGAGATTGTAAGGGTTAGCGAGATTCCAAATCCTTCTCGTAGTGCTCTCATGCATATTACGGCAGCTTCTAAGGATGAGTTTGTCAGCAATCATTCTCATTACGACTATAACACGGTGATTAGTTATATCGTACCTCGCTCAATAATCGTGGAAAGTATTGAATACTCATTCCTGAAGCCTGACCGTCAGGAGGACTTCCAGTTGCAGAATCCTATGGAGAGGAAGTAAGTGATGTAAATGGAAAAGCGGAACCATTATGGCTCCGCTTTTTTTTCTATCTGCATTATTCTTTATTCTTGCTTTCCTCCTGAAAGTATTTGTCGAATTTCTGTCTAAGTAGAGTGGGTGATTCTATGATCTTGCGTATCTCCGTGAGGTTCTTTTCGTTCTCAGAACCTGGAATCCACAGGTGAATATAGCCGCGACTGGAGTATTTCTCATCCATGTGAGCCTTGAAACGACGCCAATGCTCTTCCGTGCTCATTTCCGGGTAGTGCTCAAGACCGAACTGTACGGTACGGCGGAATACGCTATCCTCGGAAATTTCCCTGTCGGCTTCTGCTACGATTCTTCCGTAGATGCTTCGTGGGGCATGAGAGGCAGAGGCACGATGATCCTCAACGGCCTCTTTCATCAGCTTGAGCTTTGCTGGAGAGAACCATTTCTTTAGTCTTGCGTCAGCCAAGAGTATCTTTCCGCTCGTGATATGGTGAATGGCGCGAGGACCTTCAAGACCTAAATCGTGATAGGCGGCAATAGCGTATGCCATATCCACATCGGCACCCAGTTGGTTGGCAAGCTTTACGGATGCCCGCACTACATGAGTGACGTGCTGCATCTGGTGCGCCTTGTCGAAGGCTGCATAGCGAGGCAGGATATTGCGCTCGATAAATTCCATAAGGTCAAGACTCGGGTTCTGCATTGTCTGAAAGTCAAAGGTCTAAAGTCAAAGGTCAAAAGTCTAAGGTCAAAGGTCTAAGGTCAAAGGGCAAAAGCCTGAATGGAATAAGGTTGGAAAGAATAAGGGATATGGTTTGATACTAATAAACCCTCATCCTTCATCTATCAACCCTCATCCAATAAAGACCTTAGTCTTTTGACCTTAGTCCTTAGTCATTTTTTTAGAAAAATATTTGCAAATGTAGCAAATTATGTTTAATTTTGCAAGAAAATTGATAAAAAACTAATGGAAAAGGATGAAATAAAGACCAATTCGTTGAAGGCGTGGGTGCTGGCAGCGCGTCCAAAGACCCTTACGGCAGCAGCTGTGCCTGTGATGATAGGTAGTGCGATGGCGTGGAATCATACTGATGGTGATGACTTCAGATACGTAGCAATGGTGCTGTGCTTCCTCTTTGCCTTCGTTATGCAGATAGATGCCAACTTTGTAAACGATTATTTCGACTTCAAGCGAGGCAATGACGATGAGACACGTCTCGGTCCGGAGCGTGCCTGTTCCCAAGGATGGGTGACGGATTCGGCTATGAAGAAGGCTTTGGTCGTAACTACGGCTCTTGCGTGCCTTGTTGGCCTACCTCTTATTATATATGGAGGGGTGGAGATGATAGGCGTGGGAATAGCTTGCGTGGTGTTCTGTTTCCTCTATACCACCACACTTTCATACATAGCGATGGGCGATGTGCTTGTGTTGCTGTTCTTCGGCATAGTGCCGGTTTGCTGCACTTATTATGTAGAAGTGCCAAGCGTGACGTGGGAAGAGCTTTATCCTGTATTCCTGATGTCAATAGGGTGTGGATTTGTTGTAGATACTCTGCTGATAGTGAATAACTATCGCGATATTGACAACGACCGTAGGGCTGGTAAGAAGACTCTTGCCGTGTTACTCGGCAGAAAGCCTATGCTCGCACTTTACGTCATGCTTCCTTTGACTGCCGCGACAATAACGCTTGTCGTGTGTGAAAGAAATGATGTCTGGACATATTGCTATATTGGCCTGTTTTCAGCGATGTTTGGAGCATCTTTAAGGATTATGAAGATAGGCGAGGGTAGAGTTTTGAATAAGGCGTTGGGAGAGACCGCGCGTAATATATTCATTTATGGTCTATTGACAAGTCTATATATCATTTTATAAGCAAAATAAGCGAAAAAACTATAAAAATGGCACAAAAACGGCATTTTGTGCAATAATTTCTTGTTTATTACGAGATTTTTTATTAATTTCGCACCGCAAATCTAAATAGTATATTTAAGATAACCATTATATTATAAAAATAAAACAATGAAGAAGTACAACTTTAATGCAGGTCCTTCAATCCTCCCACGCGAGGTTATTGAGCAGACCGCAGCAGCTTGTCTTGATTTCGAGAATTCAGGACTTTCACTTATGGAAATCAGCCACCGTGCTAAGAATTTCCAGCCAGTCGTTGACGAGGCCGAGGCTCTCTTCAAGGAACTCCTTGACATTCCAGAGGGTTACAAGGTATTGTTCCTTGGTGGTGGTGCTTCGCTTGAGTTCTGTATGGTACCTTACAACTTCCTTGAGAAGAAGGCTGCATACCTGAACACTGGTGTATGGGCTACAAAGGCTATGAAGGAAGCTAAGCTCTTCGGTGAGGTTGTCGAGATTGCAAGCTCAAAGGATAAGAACTTCACATATATTCCTAAGGACTACGTTATTCCAACAGACGCAGACTATCTGCATATCACTTCAAACAACACAATCTATGGTACAGAGCTTCGTGAGGATATCGATTCTCCAATTCCATTGATTGCTGATATGTCTTCTGATATTCTCTCTCGCCCAGTTGACGTTAGCAAGTACGCTATGATCTACGGTGGTGCTCAGAAGAATCTCTCTATGGCAGGTGTAACATTCGTTATCGTTAAGGAAGACGCTCTCGGCAAGGTTAGCCGTCAGATTCCTACAATGCTCGACTATCGTACACACGTTAAGAAGGGTTCTATGTTCAACACTCCTCCAGTAGTTCCTATTTACTCTGCTCTTATGAACCTTCGTTACATCAAGGCTCACGGCGGCGTAAAGGCTATGGAGAAGCTTGCTAAGCAGCGTGCAGAGATCGTTTACGGTGAGATTGACCGTAACAAACTCTTCGTTGGTACAGCAGAGGAGTCAAGCCGTTCACTCATGAACCTCACATTCGTACTCAAGCCAGAGTATCAGGATCTTCAGGACGACTTCCTCGCATTCGCTACTTCTAAGGGTATGGTTGGTGTTAAGGGCCATCGTGACGTTGGTGGTTTCCGTGCTTCTTGCTACAATGCAATGTCAATCGAAGGCTGTGAGGCTCTCGTTGCTTGCATGAAGGAGTTTGAGGCTCAGCACTAAGTTTAGTGTAAAGTGTAAAGCGTAAAGTATAAAGTATATAAGTAGAAAGGCTAGATAGTCTAGATTCACTAGAATGTCTAGTTTTTCTAATTTAACTAGATAAAAACATTTTATTTTATGGCAAAAGTACTTGTTGCAACTGAGAAGCCATTTGCTGCTACTGCGGTTGCTGGTATTAAGGAAGTTATCGAGGGTGCAGGCAATCAGCTTGTTCTTCTCGAGAAATATACAGACAAGGCTCAGCTCCTTGAGGCTGTTGCTGATGTAGATGCAATCATCATCCGTTCAGATAAGATTACTGCTGAGGTTCTCGATGCTGCTAAGAATCTGAAGATCGTTGTTCGTGCAGGTGCTGGTTACGATAACGTTGACCTCGCTGCTGCTACAGCTCACAACGTGGTTGTAGAGAACACTCCTGGTCAGAACGCTAACGCTGTAGCAGAGCTCGTTCTCGGTCTCCTCGTTTTCGCTGTTCGTAACTTCTACAACGGTAAGGCTGGTTCTGAGCTCCTTGGTAAGAAGCTTGGTATCCTCGCATTCGGTAACGTAGGCCGTAACGTAGCTCGTATTGCTAAGGGCTTCGGTATGGACGTTGTTGCTTATGATGCATTCTGCCCAGCAGAGGCTATCGAGGCTGCAGGCGTTAAGGCTGCTAAGAATCAGGAAGAGCTCTTCGAGACCTGTGACATCGTTTCTCTTCACATCCCTGCTACTCCAGAGACAAAGCAGAGCATCAACTACAACCTCGTAGGTAAGATGAAGAAGGGTGGTATCCTTATCAACACAGCTCGTAAGGAAGTTATCGACGAGGCTGGTCTTCTCAAGCTCCTTGCTGAGCGTGAGGATCTGAAGTATATCACAGACATCATGCCAGACGCTAACGACGATTTCGCTAAGTTCGAGGGTCGTTACTTCTCTACACCTAAGAAGATGGGTGCTCAGACAGCAGAGGCTAACACTAACGCAGGTATCGCTGCTGCAAAGCAGATCAACGCATACTTCGCTGAGGGTTGCACAAAGTTCCAGGTGAACAAGTAAGAGCAAGTTTTTTATAAACAGCATAGAAACAAGGAATAAAGAATGGAGTAAAAATTTCATTTTTTATTCCTTATTTCGTTTTTTCTTCCCAAACATTTTGAAATATGGGAGGATTTTCGTAAATTTGCATACCATTTTTTCAGATCTCGAAAAATTAACTAAATAACACAATATGAAAGCAATAGCAACACAAAATGCACCTGCTGCCATTGGTCCTTATAGTCAGGCTATCGAGGCTAATGGTACAGTCTATGTAAGTGGTCAGTTGGGTATCGACCCTGCAACTGGCAATTTTGCTGAGGGCGGAGCTGTGGCTCAGGCTCGTCAGTCGCTTACCAATATCAGTAACATCCTCAAGGAGGCTGGTCTGTCAATGAAGAATGTAGTCAAGGTAACTGTTCTCCTTGCTGACATCAATGACTTCGCAGCCGTAAACGAAATCTACAAGGATTTCTTCGAGGCTCCATTCCCTGCTCGCTCTGCTTTCGCTGTGGCTGCACTTCCAAAGGGTGGCAAGATCGAGATTGAGGCAATAGCAGTTAAATAACAAAGTTTTAAATGAAAAATTAAAAGTGAAAAATGAAAAATACAGATTACTAATAAAACCGCTTGGGCGTTCTATAATGTATTTTTCATTTTATTATTTTTCATTTTTCATTTAAAATATATTTGTCAATTCAAAAAAATATATTTTCATGGCAATAGTAAAACCATTTCGTGGCATTCGTCCACCAAAGGAGTTAGTAGAAAAGGTAGAGTCACGCCCATACGACGTTCTTGATTCAGAAGAGGCTCGTGCAGAGGCTGGTGATAACGAGATGTCACTCTACCATATCATCAAACCAGAGATTAACTTTGAGCCAGGTACTTCCGAGTATGACCCAAAGGTTTATACTGAGGCTGCACGTCAGTTCAAGAAGTTCCAGGATAACGGCTGGCTCGTACAGGATGACAAGGAGCAGTACTATATCTATGCTCAGACTTCTCATCTTCCAGCTAATGGCGGTAAGGAGAAGACTCAGTATGGTCTTGTTATCGGCGCTTACTCTGGCGACTATGAGAAGGGCGTAATCAAGAAGCATGAGCTTACACGTCGTGATAAGGAAGAGGATCGTATGAAGCATGTTCGTGTGAACAATGCTAACATCGAGCCTGTGTTCTTCGCTTATCCTGATAATGAGGTTCTCAACGCTCTTATCATGAAGTATGCTGCAACCGAGCCTGAGTATGATTTCATCGCTCCTATCGATGGATTCGGTCATAAGCTCTGGGTTGTAAGCGATGATAACGATATCAAGACAATCACAGAGGAGTTCGCAAAGATGCCTGCTCTCTATATCGCTGACGGTCACCACCGTTCTGCTGCTGCTGCTCTCGTTGGTACTGAGAAGGCAAAGCAGAACCCTAACCACAAGGGTGATGAGGAGTACAACTATTTCATGGCTGTTGCTTTCCAGGCAAGTCAGCTCACAGTACTCGACTATAACCGCGTAGTAAAGGATCTCAACGGCAATACATCAGAGCAGTTCCTTGAGAAGCTTGCAAAGAACTTCGTTGTAGAAAATAAGGGCAAGGAGGAGTATCGTCCACAGCACGCTCATCAGTTCTCTCTCTATCTTGATGGCGAGTGGTATTCACTCGATGCAAAGCCTGGTACATTCGATGATTCTGACCCAATCGGCGTTCTCGACGTAGATATCTCAAGCCGTCTTATCCTTCAGGATATCCTTGAGCTTGGCGACCTCCGTTCAAGCCAGCGTATTGACTTCGTAGGTGGTCTTCGTGGTCTTGGCGAGCTGAAGCGTCGTGTGGATAGTGGTGAGATGCGTGCAGCTCTTGCTCTCTATCCTGTAAGTATGAAGCAGATTATGGATATCGCAGATTCTGGCAATATCATGCCTCCAAAGGCAACATGGTTCGAGCCAAAGCTCCGTTCAGGTCTGATTATTCACTCTTTGGACTAAAAGACCCTCTAAATCTCCCTTAAAGGGAGACTTTAGCGGCAATAGTAATTTGAATATGAATGAAGAAAAGTCCCCCTTTAAGGGGGATTTAGAGGGTCCTGATGTTTTCAGGACTATAACAGATAACATAGGCGAGGGATACTACACCGAGAAGCGTAGCAAATTCTTCGCCTATGCTCATCATGTGCGTACCGCAGATGAGGTGAAGGCGTTGCATCAGATGTATAAGAAGAAATACTATGATGCGCGACACGTTTGCTATGCCTACCGTCTTGGTGCTGATGGTGCTGAGTTCAGGGCTAATGATGACGGAGAGCCTTCGAGCACGGCAGGAAAGCCAATTCTCGGCGTTATGCTGAGTAATGATGTTAGTGATATTGCCATCTTCGTAATACGCTATTATGGAGGCGTAAATCTCGGTACTGGCGGTTTGATTGTTGCTTATCGTGAGGCTGCTCAGGATGCTATTGCACATTCCGAGATTGTAGAGCAACTTGTTGAGGAACAGCTAACTTACACATTCTCTTATCCTATGATGAATAGCGTTATGCGCGTGGTAAAAGACCTCCAGCCTCGTGTTGTCTCACAGAATTTTGACAATACCTGCTCAATAACCCTTGCTATTCGCAAGAGTGAGATAGAGCGTTTAAGGTCTGCTCTTGAAAAACTGAACTTTGAATAATAATACAAATCTATTCAAAAGACCTATGGATTCTACATCAAAAGTGATGGTGGCAGATGAACTGGTACCGTTATTTCCCCAAACGAATGAAAAGCTAAAGTCTATCATACAGAAAATTCCACTTACGAGTAAAGTCCTATTTTATTATAAGAAAGGGGACGGTATGTCAAAAGACTGGAAGTGGTGGGCGTTAGAAATGATGGAGAAAGGAATGGAAACGCCTGGTATAGTTCAACTTGCAGGCGAGGATTTGAATCTGAATTTCTTGGAATTTTCTTCACTTGTCCTTAATATATTCAAGGAGTTGGAGATTGACCTTGCAGATGATGATGTATATTATCAGTATGCTTTATACATAGCCCATCAGGTAGTCAATGGTGAATTAACTTCAGAAAAAGGATTTGAGATACTTACTGAGACTGCAATTAATACTGATTATCATGATGCCTTTATGAGTTTCTACCATTTGGAAGATGATGCAGAGCTTTTGCGTGATGGCTTTTGTATAGGCAAAGGTGATGGGTATATGCAAAAAAGTAACAATGAGGAGTGGATGTATCAATATTTTGAAAAACTTATTAAGTTTAATGAATAAAAATGAATTATAGCATACGAGAACTTTTGATATCAGAAAAGACTATTCTTGATACTTTTCTCTATCATGCAATATATATTCCAAAAGGTGTTGCCCTGCCTTCGTTTGATATAATCTATCAGCCTGACCTTCAGGTGTATGTCAAGGATTTCGGAGAGAGGGAAGGAGATGTATGCTATGTTGCGGAATGTGAGGGAAAGATTATCGGAGCTGTATGGGTTCGTATAATGAATGATTACGGTCATGTTTCTGATGATATGCCTTCTTTGGCAATATCATTGCTCCCTGAATATAGAAACAACGGTATTGGTACAGCCTTAATGAAGAAAATGCTGTGTTCTCTTCGTGAATTAGGATATAAAGGAGTTTCGTTGTCCGTTCAAAAGCAGAACTATGCCTATTCTATGTATAGGAAACTTGGATTTGAGACGATTGAAGAGAAAGACGAAGAGTATATCATGGTATATTCTATGTAGAAAAGTAGTTTCTTCGTTTATTCTCCACTCATCCTTTGCTCTTCCTCCGTACCAAACTCGATGAAACTCCTATTCCGAATGGTATTATCACCGACTTTGCACCGACTTTGGTACGGAGGATCAACGGAGAAACAATGGAGGAATAGCAAAGTTTGGGTAGGCTTTATACTAATGTGTATCTGCCTCTCTTCGCTAATTGTCGGAGATTTTTTACTTTCTCTTAAACTGCATAGTCCCAGGGAGTTTCACCCACTTCCTGTTGCGTGCAATCTTGATAGTAGAACCGACATTCTGCTTGAGGGTGTAGGTGCTATCCTTAGGATTGTAGGATAGGGTAGCGGTGAGATCCTCAGAACCATAGTCGTTGATGATCTCAAGATTGGCGGTATGCTTCTTCTCGTTCACTTCGGCAGAAGTGATGATCCAGCAACGGGAATCGTCGTCGCTACGTAGGAAACCGCCGATTTCACCGAACACCTCCTGTCCTGGAATCTTTATGTCGTTGTCATAGAGATTGATACGTAATGATACTTTGTATTCCTTATTATATATGTAGCCCTTGAACGGACCGTCGCTCTGACAATATGCCGTGAAACATATAAAAGAGAGTAATATTGAGAGAATTGTACTTTTCATTGCTTTTTTTGTATTGTTTTGTATGATTTGTTTGCAAAGGTACACAATATAAATCAATTTTTCTGACTTTTTTGATTAAAAAATCACCGAGAATGATTTTTTTTCGATTTTTTTACATTATCTTTGCAAATAGAAAGGAAAGATATATCTAACTATTAGAGAGTTATATAGTATAGAGTATACTCTACTTATGTTAATTAAATTATGGATACAATGATTACACCAGATTATATATTTGAAAGCAGCTGGGAAGTCTGCAATAAAGTAGGAGGAATCTACGCAGTACTTTCTACCAGGGCAAAGACTCTGCAGGATGCAATGCCTGACAGAATAATTTTTATCGGTCCTGACTGCTGGAATGAGAAGAGTAGTCCATATTTTGTAGAGGATAACGATTTGCTTGCCGATTGGCGCAAGTATGCTGAAGAGGGAGGGCTTAACGTGAAAATAGGTCGCTGGAATATTCCTGGCAATCCAATTTCAATACTCGTTGACTTCAAGCCTTTTTATGCAGACAAGGATCGTATCTATGGTAAGTGCTGGGAGGATTTCCAGGTAGATTCGCTTCATGGATATGGTGACTACGACGAGGCAAGTATGTTCTCGTATGCAGCAGCAAAGGTTGTGGAGAGCTGTTACAAGTTCTTCAAGCTCGAAACAAAGAATGTTATCTATCACGGAAATGAGTGGATGACAGGTCTTGGAGTCCTCTATATCAAGAAATATTGTCCTAAGATTGGCACTATATTTACTACTCATGCCACTTCAATAGGTCGTTCAATAGCAGGTAATAACAAGCCTCTCTATGATTATCTCTGGGCATATAACGGAGATCAGATGGCAGAGGAACTCAATATGCAGTCGAAGCATTCTATCGAGAAACAGACAGCCCTGAATGTGGATTGTTTCACTACCGTAAGCGAGATTACTGCACAGGAGTGTAAGGAGCTTATCGGCAAGCCTGTGGATGTAGTTCTCCCTAATGGTTTTGAGAATGACTTCGTGCCAAAGGGTGCTGCTTTTAATAAGAAGCGTAAGGTTGCAAGAGAAACTTTGCTTCGTGTGGCTAACTGTTTGACAGGTTGTGAGTTCAGTGACGATACTTTAATCATTGGTACAAGTGGCAGATACGAGTTCCGAAACAAGGGTATCGATGTTTTTGTAGAGGCTATGAACCGTCTTAATCGTGATGAGCGTCTTAGCAAGAATGTAGTAGCATTCGTTGAAGTCCCTGCTTGGGTAGGTGATGCTCGTCCTGATCTGAAGGAGCGTTATGAGAGTGGCAAGACATACGACACTCCGCTTGATCTCCCTGTAATTTCACATTGGCTTCACAACATGGATCACGATAGCGTGCTTGGTATGATGAAGTATAATGATATGTGGAACCGTAAGGAGGACAAGGTTAAGCTCATATTCCTGCCTTGCTATCTCACAGGTAATGACGGTCTCATAAATATGCCGTACTATGACCTTATCATCGGCATAGACCTCAGTATCTATCCATCATACTATGAGCCTTGGGGCTACACACCTCTTGAGTCTATCGCATTCAAGGTGCCTTGTATCACAACCGACCTCGCAGGCTTCGGACTCTGGGCTAACTCCGAGAAGGGCGCATATAGCGAGATTGAGGATGGTGTGAAGACAATCCACCGTACCGACTATAACTACTCTGAGGTGGCTGATGTCATAAAGGATACCGTTTCGAAGTTCAGCAATATGACTGAGGCACAGGTAAAGAAGGCTCGCTCAAATGCCGACAAGCTTTCGAAGAAGGCACTTTGGAGTGAGTTCATCAAGTACTATTGGCAGGCGTATGATTTTGCGCTTAGGTCGAAGGCTGTTGCCAATTGAAAATTGACAATTGAGAATTGAAAATTAAATAACGTAATTATTACATAATCTAATAAATATATAGTTATGAAAATCAAAGCAGATTATGCAAACTCTCCTGTATGGAAAGAGTTTAATGTGAAATCAACCCTCCCAGAGGAGTTGCAGTGTCTCGATGAGCTTGCTCACAACATGTGGTGGGTATGGAACTATGACGCACGTGAGATGTGGCGTAGTCTCGATGAAGATCTCTACGAGCAGGTTGCACATAACCCTGTAATGCTCCTTGATCGTCTCTCTTACGAGCGTAAGGAGGAAATCGTGAAGGATAAGGCTATCATGAAGAACGTGAAGGAAGTATATAATCACTTCCGCTCTTACATGGACGTTAAGCCAAACTCAGAACGTCCTTCTGTGGCATACTTCTCAATGGAGTTCGGTATCCACAATTCCCTGAAGATCTATTCTGGTGGTCTCGGTATGCTTGCCGGTGACTATATCAAGGAGGCTTCAGACTCTAACGTAGATATGTGCGGTATTGGTTTCCTCTACCGTTTCGGATACTTTAAGCAGACCCTCTCTATGGATGGTCAGCAGATTGCAAACTATGACGCTCAGAACTTCACTTCTCTGCCTATTACACGTACTCTCGACGAGAACGGCAATCAGGTAGTTGTTGATGTTCCTTATATGAACTATATGGTTCATGCCCTCGTATGGCAGGCTAACGTAGGTCGTGTGAAGCTCTATCTGCTTGATACAGATAATGATATGAACTCTGAGTACGATCGTCCTATCACTCATGCCCTCTATGGTGGTGACTGGGAGAACCGTCTCAAGCAGGAGATTCTTCTCGGTATTGGTGGTATCCTTACCCTGAAGAAGCTTGGCATCACAAAGCAGGTATATCACTGTAACGAGGGTCACGCAGCTCTCTGCAACCTCCAGCGTCTTGTTGACTATATCAAGGAAGGTCTCACATTCCAGCAGGCTCTTGAGGTTGTTCGTGCATCTTCTCTCTATACCGTACATACTCCAGTACCAGCAGGTCACGACTATTTCGATAAGGATCTCTTTGGAAAGTACATGGGTGGCTATCCTCAGATGCTCGGCATTTCTTGGAATGAGTTCATCGGTATGGGACGCACAAACCCAGACGATGACAACGAGCGTTTCTGTATGTCAACATTCGCTTGTAACACCTGTCAGGAGGTCAATGGTGTATCTATGCTTCATGGTTGGGTATCTCAGAAGATGTTCGCTCCTATCTGGAACGGCTATTTCCCAGAGGAGAACCACGTGGGCTATGTAACCAATGGTGTTCACTTCCCATCATGGTGCGCTACAGAGTGGCGTAAGATTTATGACAAGTACCTCAAGAAGGGCTTCTATAACGATCAGTCTAACGAATCTCTCTGGCACGGTATATACGATTGTCCTGATGCTGAGATCTGGGAGACACGTATGGCTCTGAAGAACAAGCTCGTTAAGTATATCCGTGAGAAGTTCGCAGAGAACTGGCTCAAGAATCAGGGTGATCCAACACGTGTACTGTCACTTCTTGACCGTATCACTCCTAATGCCCTCATGATTGGTTTCTGCCGTCGTTTCGCTACTTACAAGCGTGCTCACCTTCTCTTCACAGACCTTGAGCGTCTTGCTAAGATCGTGAACAACCCAGATCGTCCTGTGCTCTTCTTCTTCTCTGGTAAGGCACACCCAGCTGACGGTGCAGGTCAGGGCTTGATCAAGCGTATCTATGAAATCAGCCAGCGTCCAGAGTTCCTCGGTAAGATCATCTTCCTTGAGGACTATGACTTCCAGCTTGCTCGTCGTCTTGTTTCTGGTGTTGATATCTGGATGAACACTCCTACACGTCCACTTGAGGCTTCTGGTACATCAGGCGAGAAGGCTGAGATGAACGGTGTTGTAAACCTCTCTGTCCTTGATGGATGGTGGGTTGAGGGCTATCGTCCAGGTGCAGGTTGGGCACTCAAGCAGGAGCGCACATACGAGAATATGGGCTATCAGGATCAGCTCGATGCCGCTACTATCTACGGTATGCTCGAGAACGAGATTACTCCTATGTACTACAACAAGAATGAGCAGGGCTTCTCAGAGGAATGGATCAAGGTAATCAAGAACTCTATCGCTACTATTGCTCCTCACTACACAATGAAGCGTCAGCTCGACGACTACTATTCTAAGTTCTACATCAAGCTCGCTGAGCGTTCTGCTATGATCAATGCAAATGGTTATCAGGAGGCTAAGGATATTGCACAGTGGAAGGAAACTGTAGCAGAGCGTTGGGATAGTATCAAGGTTGTTGCTTCTGATACATCAGTCATCGCTAATGGTGCTGAGACAGGTAAGTCTTATAAGGTGCAGTATGTAATTGACGAGCAGGGTCTTACAGATGCAGTAGGTCTTGAGCTCGTGATGCTGAAGAATGATCAGGATGCTTCTGACCGTCGTGTGATGCGTGTCGTTCCATTCGAACTCTTGAAGGTTGAGGGTAATCTCTATACATTCGAGTGTAATTTTGAGGTAAGTCATGCAGGTAACTTCAAGACTGCAGTCCGTATGTTCCCAAAGAACAACAAACTGCCACATCGTCAGGACTTCTGCTACGTAAAGTGGCTTGACTAATTCGATAGATTTTAGTTTTAAAGTCTCATATAATAAGGCTCGTTGCTCCTTTCGGGGAGTGACGAGCTTTTTTGTTGCTGATATGTAGGAAATATTGAAAAGTGCTGATGAAATTTGTAGGAGTCAGAATAATTGTGTATCTTTGCAAATGTTAGTTCAATCTTGATAATCGTATGGCAATGGAGAAAGAGAATAATTCTTCTGGGCAGGCACAGCATCTAAGAGCACGATGGCACGACTATCGTGCCAAAGGCTTCTATCTCATCACGTTGGTAACGGAGGGGCGTGTAAAAGCTTTCGGGCATCTTATGGGCGATAGTGAGGCTACAGCTCATATCGAGCTTAATGCGCTTGGCATAGAGGTGCAGAGATGTATTGATGCCATTCCCGGTTACAATCCAGAGACGGAGATTGTGGATAGGGTAGTGATGGAGGATCATTGCCACATCTGCCTTCATGTCAAAGCAGAGATGAAAAAGCACCTCGGTATGGTCGTAAGAGGCTTAAAATCAGCAACCACAAGATTCTACCTTCAGCAGCTTGATGCAAAAGAAGGAGGCTACCACCTTCTCAACAGGGATCTCAGCAAAGGTAAATCATCCCGCCTCAGACATACTGATGCAAACCCCGTTTCCGGCCCTGTTAACGGCAGTATGTCTGCCGTCCCTGTTGATGCCCCTGTTGGCGGCAGTATGTCTGCCGCCACTTCCTCTGCCGCCCCTCCCATCCTCGTCCCCCCTCTTTGGGCAGAGGGCTACCACGACCGCATCGTCACCCGCTATGGCCAGATAGCCCGCCAGAAAGCATACATCCAGCGTAACCCCGCCCGCCTATGGCTTAAACGTCATGCTGACCGTGCTCTTGCTCAGGTTAGGGATCTCCTCATCCCTCTTACCTTCGAGAAAGCTATGCGCTTGAAAAAATCGGCAGAGCAATGGGATCTGCGTCGCGATGTACTCCATTCACAATATTCCCAGCGCCACGATGGCACTCATTATGCAGAAACCTATGTGCAGATGGTGCAGAAATTCCTTCGTAAGAACGCAGATGCCCCTTTCCTCAAATGCCGTACTTGTGGTAATGCCGACCTACTCTTCTCTGGTCGCCCATTGGTTCGTGTAAGGATGTCGCGTAGCATAACCGAGACGCAGTTTCGTGAAGAGGCAGAGCGCCTTCTTAGTGCGTGCGAGCGAGAAGGTGCCGTTCTCGTCAGTCCCTGGCGTTCATGGAGTGAGAAAGAACTCTTGAAGCTTGTCCGAATGAACGGTTACGAACATATTGTTATCTATGGTGAGGCAATGAGCTATGTATGGAAGCCACAGGACGGAAGTATCTGCAACCATCACCAGACAATACCCTCATGGTGGCAACCGCTACCATTTCCCGATTCTGACATAGACCTTGTCTATGAAGGGCGTGTGCTCTATCTCGCCCTATGGCCAGATCGCCCTCGTGGTGAACGAGCAGGTAAGCCCGATTGCGAGATAATGAACGAAGTGGGAGCTATGCTTGAGGAATGAATTTTTGCGAAAACAAACAGGAAAATGGAGAAAATATGGGGAAAGTGAAAAAATAGTGTATCAAAACTTGCAATATATTGAAAAATGTAATATCTTTGCATTTCATAAAACCGTCTTTCCACATCTGTTGTGGATTGACAAGACATAAGTATAACGGAAAGCGTTCCGCTCAATGATATATGGACTTAGGTCCTTGTTCTTTACTCTTCAAAAACGCCAAATCTTGTAAGACAAAAAGAACAAGCCGACATAGGTTCACGTCCTTATATTAGGGCGTGAACCGCTCTGCTTGTTTTTGTCGTGGGTGATTGGCGTTACCTGAAGAGTGGACAAGCATAGAGCGGTTCCGCCCTAATATTTTTAGTAACCTGAACACTATGGCAAAAAAAAGTATCGACAGAGCGGCACTTATTGCTGCGATTCGTGAGTTGAAGGAGTTGAGCAATGAGCAGAAATCAGATATTCTGCAACTTATATCCGAGCAAAAGAAATACGGTATTGTTTGGGAGGATAGCCCTGAGGAAGTAGAGGAGAATCTTCGGAATAATGTTCCTGTTCTTGTTGAGGACAAGGACAAAGCCATCATTTCTAATGCTGATGCCCCAAACCATATTCTCATAGAGGGTGATAACCTTGAAGCCCTTACTGCGCTTTCATATACCCATGAAGGTAAGATTGATGTGATTTATATTGATCCACCATATAACACTGGTAATAAGGATTTTGTCTATAACGACTCATTCGTTGATTCAGAGGATGGCTATCGTCATTCCAAGTGGCTGTCGTTTATGAATCGACGTTTAAGAATTGCCAGAAAGTTGCTAAGTGAAAATGGAATTTTGTTAGTCTCTATTGACTATTATAGTTTTGCACAATTGAAACTTCTTTGTGATGATATATTTGAACATAGTTCGAATCCTGATCAATGGAATTTTATGGAATGTTTAATTTTTAATAAACAGCATTCTCAGCAGCAAGGTATGTTTAAGCGTTATCATGAATATGTTTATGTGTATGCAAATAATAGAAAAAATGTATCAAACGTTCTTTCTGAAGAGAGTGGTATTATTGAAGCTGGTGCAATAAAGAAAATATCGAAAAAAAATCCGTCTTCCGATTTCCATTTTCCTGCTGGTATGAAATTCGAGGCTCCTGATGGAACGACAATAACTGGTACGTATGGCGATAGTGAAAAAATGATTATAAAAGAAGGTGTTTTATGTGCAGAAAATGGTAAAACGAAATATCCTGTTGTCATAGAAGCTGGTTGGACTCAAAAGAAGCAAATGGAATCATGGATTTTAGGGGAAGATACTATAGATACGAAAGGCCAGAAAATTCTTGAATTCTTTTTTAATTCAAAAGGAAAACTTAAATGTAGAAAAGAACGTGGTATAGTAACACCTCCTTCATTCTTGCCTGAGTTTGGAATGGGAAGCGAACAAACAGCTCATTTAGAATCTATTATGGGTAAAAGTGGTTGTTTTACAAATCCAAAACCTGTAGATATGATAAAATTATTCTCAGGTTGGTTTTGTCCCAAAAATGGAATAATTTTAGATTTCTTTGCAGGTTCGGGAACAACTATGGAAGCTACTATGCAGTTAAATGCGGAGGATGGAGGACATCGCCAATGTATCTTGTGTACTAACAACGAGAATAACATATGTGAGGAAGTGACATACGAGCGAAACAAGCGTGTAATCAATGGTTATACCACTCCGAAAGGTGTGGAGGTGGAAGGACTTCATGCCAATAGTCTTCGCTACTATAAAATAAAAGATGTGCCTCGCGATTCTTCTACTACAGGATTGAAGAAACTGATGTCGGCAAGTACAGACCTTCTTTGCATAAAGAATGATCTGTATGAGGAACTATCAGTATTTGGCAATATAAAACTGCGCAAAAACATAGCACGATATTTTGATGATGGCAAGCAGAAAATGCTTATCATATATAAGGTAGATGCTATTGAGAGTATTGTGGAGGAAATCAAGAAGATGCCTGCTGATACATTCATCAAGGTATATGTGTTCTCTACCAACAACTATGCTATGGATGCAGACTTTGAGGAGGTAAGCGACAAGGTTTTCTTGTGTGCCCTTCCGGCAGCCATATATAATGCTTACAGGAAAGTGTTGCCAAGAAAGAATAACGTAATCACAGAGGAGGAAGAAGAATGAATCTGAAGAATTACCAAGAAAGAAATATTCAGAAGCTCGTTAGCAGCGTTATTGAACAGCTTGACATAGACGGAATGCGCCGTACCATTGTCTTTCAGGCTCCTACGGGTGCGGGTAAAACGGTAATGATGACAGAGGCCTTATGCCGACTCAACGAGGAGATTGCAGATAGCAACTGCCAGTATTCTCAGGTTGCCTATATTTGGGTTGCACCTAACGGACTTCATATACAGAGCTATATGAGCATGAAGAACTCGTTTACCGAAACGCATCGTCTTTCGCCAGTTGTATATGATGAACTTGACACTTCGCACGATGGATATATAAAGCCTGGTGAGGTGTTCTTCATAAATTGGCAGAGTATATATTCAGATAAGAATGTCATAGTAAGGGGAGGTGAACAGGCGCCGTCAATCTATGAGATTATTGATAGGACAACTCGCGATTACAACATTCCTGTGGTCTGCATTATTGACGAGGAACACATGTTTACCGGCAAGAATGCGAAGCAGTCGGAAAAGGTTTTGGCTCGCATAAATGCAAAGGTAGAGGTGCGAATATCAGCAACCCCAAAGACCTTGCAACCAGATGCCTTTATAAAAATAGAGCGTTCACAGGTGATTAACGAGGGAATGATAAAGATGGGTATTTCGCTGAATCCAGCCATTCGTGGTGTACTTTCCGACGAGGCACTTAATATCATCCTTCTTAAGCAGGCTATGCAAAAGCGACAGAAACTTGCTGATGCCTATAAGGCTTTGGGAGTAAATATCAATCCCTTGCTGCTGATTCAGTTGCCAAACGACCAGTCGGCCACTATGTCGCAAGATGAGGAATCGCTGAAGGAATCTTTGCTTGCTAATCTCGGCATGATGAATGCAACGCCCGATAATGGAAAAGTGGCAGTTTGGCTTTCTGGCGAGAAAGTGAATCTTGACGGCATAGAAAAGAATAACTCCGTGGTGGATGTCCTATTGTTCAAGCAAGCTATTGCTATGGGATGGGATTGCCCAAGGGCAGCCGTGCTCCTTATTTACCGAAAGCTGAGTAGCGAGACATTCACTATACAGACGGTCGGCAGGATAATGCGTATGCCACAGCAACGCTTCTATACCGATCCCGACTTGAATACGGGGTATGTCTATACAGATTTGAGCGCAGATGTGATAAAGATAGAGCCTGACGATATGGATTATATCAAGAAACTGCATTCCTACAAACGGGAAGGCTTGAATAATGTTGCCTTGAGGTCAGTAAAAAGAGAGCGAAGCAACAAGGAGAACAATGTGCTGAGAAGCGATTTCAAACAGGTGCTTCAGGAATACTTTGCAAGAGAATGGACCTTGACCTATCAGCCTTCATTATTCTCGTGGGATGATGAAGATGATGATGATGCTCCATATAGCAGTAAGGTGCAGGAAAACAGGCGAATAGCATCACAGCATGTCAATCTGAATGTTCAGAGCATAAAGGTTGAGATTCCTTCGGACATGAATATACTTGATGAGGAAAAGACCATAAGGGTTGAGAACAAGACAGGTTTTGCGCGTACACCATACGAGTTGAAGCAGGTGTTTGAGCGTTTCTGCTCAACGATGCTTAACGGTTGGTCTAAGTCCAAGTGTATGTCAATATTGGAGGGTGCAATACTTGACTCGTTGGAAACATTGTTCGAAATCTTTGAGACAGAGGCTTATAAGGTGGTATGCAGTAGGCAGAACAACCCACAGTTTGCCGACATTATCGGTAGGGCTTTGAGATACTATCGTGATAATGTTATGCCTAAGGAACTCAGGTCACAGGCAAGTTTCGTTGGCTATATGTGGCAAGTGCCAGAAGTAAGGGACTTCAAGGACAATACTTGCATAGAGCGACCTGATGTGCATAATCATGCTATGCTACCATATTTTGAACAGATTGGCGCATCATCACCAGAGAAGAAGTTCACGAAGTTCTTGGAGGACAATACTGATAGTATTGACTGGTGGTATAAGAATGGTGATTCTGGTTCAGAACATTTTGCCGTTGGATATACCAATAGTCAGGGTAGTGAAGCTTTGTTCTATGTTGACTATATCATCAGGATGAAGAATGGCAAGATATTCCTTTTCGACACTAAATCAGAGAATAGTGATCCAGAGGCTCCTAACAAGCATAATGCGCTGGTGGAGTATCTGGAGAATGACTGGAATGAAGGCAAGAATGTGATGGGTGGTGTTATTATTGAGGAAAACCAGAACTGGAAATATTCACCAATGAAGATTGAGAATACATCGGATTTGGGTGGATGGGATAGCTTTTACCCTTCAAACGTATAAATATCAGAGACTATGAAGAAAGGACTTGACCGTTGTTTCCTGCATTATGGCATAAAGCAGGAGGACATGAACATTATCGAACAGGCTTGCGTAGATAATGATATTGATGCTGAATGGGTTAAGGAGAATATCCTGAAGCCATATCAGGATGAGAAGAACAACCAGAATTTCGTGGAGGAGAAGAAACTCACGAAGATAATGAAACAGGCTCTGAAGCATATTTAGGCAAAAGCCGATGAATTAGCTCTGAAGGAGCGACATCTAATAGGGTAGTACGTAAGTGCTACCTATGATGATGTTTTTTTGTGAGCGCTGTAAGTGCGACACCTAATAAATATGATAGGTATCGGTCCTACAGACCTCATTCTCTAAAATGTCTATATATCCAGGGTTTGCGCCCTTCGCTATTAGGTGTCGCACCTTCGGTGCTAATTCTTCGAACTCATATTGTTTAAGTTTTAGAGCAATAAAATTGCTAATATTATGAAAGTAAAGCGTATATACATAGAAAACTATAAGACCTACCGACAGCTTGACCTGAACTTGGAGGTGACCGACGACAGACCTATCATATTGATTGGTGGTGCTAACGGCTGTGGCAAGACAACGCTCTTCGATGCTATCTATCATGCCCTCTATGGATTGGAGATAAAGAACCAACGAGAGTTTGAGGAACTGTTTAATGCAGGACTGAAGAATGAGGTGGGGCTTGAGCATAAGTGCATTGTGCTTGAGGTTACTTTCACAGGCGTGGTGCTTGGCAGAGAGACACCATATAAACTGAAACGTGCTTATCAGTTGATGGATGGCAGGGTGCTTGAGAGCAATGAGCTAAATATGGATGGAAACCGCTTCGTGTATGGTAGCGGAAGTACGGCCGCACAGCGTTCTACCAATGAGGAGATTGTGAATAAGATTATCTCTGCCAACCTCCCGGCTGAACTGAGCAACTATTTCCTTTTTGATGCTATGAAGACATCAGAACTGGTTAAGGAGGAGCAGATAAACAAGCTCATCATTAAGAACATCAATTCGGTGATGGGCTTCAACAAGTATGCCCAGATGCGAAAGGTGGCTGAGGCTATGCTTGCAGAGAAGAAGGCTGAGCGACTGGAGAATGAGAACCTGAAAAAGGAATATACCAACCTTACTGCAAATAAGACAGAGGAAGAGCGAAAGCTTTCTGATATGAAGGATGAGTATGAAAAGGCTCTGACGTATGCCAGCGAGCATAAGGAACAGTATGAACAACTGAAAGAGGGTAGGAATGCCGATGAGGTTACCCGTGAACATATTCGTAAGCTTGAAGAGTCAATAAATGGCATAAAGAAGAAAGAGAAAGACTATCGTCAGGATGCCGATGCACTTTCAAAGGATCTGGAGGTGAAGGTTGTTATGCCAAAACTTGCAAGCGTTATCAGGGAAGAGGTGGAACTGATTCTTTCAGAGAAGGAGTCGGTGGCTTCTGCAAAAGGTAACATCCTTAATGATGAGCAGATAGAGAAGATAACCCGTGATATTGTCAAGATTATTGAGGAAAGGTATGTTACCCTTAATAAGATTGACGTAAAGGCTGTGGCTGACCAGATAAGGGAGGCTCAGGAGAAAGGGGATGATGTGCAGGATAGATACTCATTCCTTAATGCTGTGGATGTAGATACGTTGAAACAGGTGGTACGTCAGTCGTATGTCAATTCTTTCCTCGCTCTTAGCGAACAGCGTGAGAGGCTTGTCGTGGAACTTGCTGATATGCCTCATCGTCATGAGCAGTTGGAGGAATACCAGCGTATGCTTTCAGGAAGTGACTATACAATCATTGGACTCTATGAGAGGAACAATAAGAGGGTAGAGGAATTGCGCAGTCAGATGGAAATGCAGAAACAGGAGATAAAGAAGCTTACAGACAAGATTTCACAATACGACTATGATATGCCTCAGATTCCAGATCCACAGTATGATATGCTATGTAAACTGCCTGATTTCTTCAAGGTTCTTTCTTCTAAGCTGTTGGCTGCAAAGAAGGCAAGCATAGAGCGGATGATGAAGGATCAGTTGAACCTGAATCTTGTTGTCTATGCTGGTTGCATAGGTCGTGTAGAGCTTTCTGCCGACACAAGCGATGATATCAACTTCAAGATTTTCCATAAGGAGGGTAATGAGATTTTCCTTTCACAACTCAACGCAGGTGCAAAGCAGACGGTTATGCAGGTACTTCTGAAAGTGCTATACGAACTTGGCGACTATGACCCACCAGTGATGATTGACACGGTGATGGGTGTGCTCGATAAGGCGAGTCGTGAGGTTATTCTGCAAGAGTATTTCCCTGACCTTGCACAACAGACAATCCTTCTTAGTACTGATACGGAGATTACCACCGAGAATGACTTTAAGAAGATTCAGGCAAAGGTGGCAAAGACCTATACCCTGCATAGGGATAAGGAAAAGCAATGTACTACGGTGAGTGATGACTATTTCGGACTTAAAACGTATGAGGAGTATTAAGATATGAACGTAGAGAATCTGAAGATTGACGGCGTTCGACAGATAGAGCGCATGAACGATATGATCCTTGATGTGAAGCAAGCCATTGAGGAACGTATTAATGTGGGTAATTTTGATGAGAGTATTCGTCCTGTTACCGTAAATCTTAGTACTGTAATGCGTATATGTATGCTTGTGGGACTTAGTGATAAGGGCAAGCGTAATGTGGATGAAGTGAATAAGATACATATCAGCTCTTCTGCTGTTCCTTATACCGCTACATTCTTTACCAAAGCAAATGTGAGAAGTGTGTTCGAGGCATTGATAAAACTTAGATATTGCGATGTGGATGCGGAATGGAGTTCAAATGCCTTTGTCAGTAAGGTGCTTGGTGCTGAGATGCTGCGTGGTCGTGACATACTGCTAAAGGAGGGTGGTATTGATGAATGGCTTCACTATTCGCCTATGCGTGGTGGCAAGATGGTATCTGAGATTCCTGAGCTGAATCTTGCAATCGGAAAATATGAGGATGGTATGGATGCGGCTCTTGACATCAACAGTCGTGCAATCTCCAATACGCAGATTCTCGTGGCAGGAACAACAGGTTCGGGTAAGAGTAACCTCCTGGCTGTGCTTATCAATCAGATTCGTATGGCTTCGTCAGATACGCATTATCCAGTCAATTTCCTGCTCTTCGACTACAAAGGCGAGTTCTCCGACCCTGCCAATGCCTCTTGGTTGAGTAAGTTTGATACAGATTCGTCAGCCATTCTTGATCCTATAAAGAAACCGTTGCCGTTTACTCCTTTCAAGGATTTCACAGGTAAGACAATCAATGAGATTAATCTGTATTCCACATCTCTTGCGTCAGCCCTATGTGCCATTGCTTCGGCTAAGATAAGTGCGAATATGGATAACCGACTGAGCGAGGCTATCATTAATGCTTACAAAAAGAAGAACCAGAAGCCTATCACGTTCAAGGAGATTCTGGATAATTACACAGCATTGATGCCCGAAAATAAGCGTGATGATATGGATAGCGTAAAATCGGTGCTAAGTCAGTTGGTGCGCAATAACATCTTTGATGATAGCGACAGGATTGACTTGATGCAAGGGTGCTATGTCATCAATCTTGGGCAGTATGAAAAGGATGGTATCATGGCTAAGGCTATCGTGTACTTCGTCATCTCAAAGCTTAATTCCATCTATGAGAAACTGCCAAAGCAAGCAACTAATGACGAGCGTGTGGAGATAAGGCATTTCACTGTGATTGATGAGGCTCACTATATGCTGAGTTTCGAGAACAAGCCTTTGCAGAACCTTATTGCTGTGGGTAGAAACAAGGGCATGAGTATCATTCTCGCCACTCAGAATATGGAGAGTTTCAAGAGCAAGCATTTTGATTTTTATGCCAACGCCCAGTATCCGCTTATTATGAAGCAACAGCAGCAGAATGATAGTGTGCTAAAAGATTTGTTTGGCGTAAGTGGTAGTTCTCTTCAGGAACTGAAGCAGACAATAGCAGGTTTGCAGAAGGGTGAGCTTATAACCAAGGATGCACAGGCAATGGCACTTGGTATTGGCAAGCATTGGAAGAAGATAATGGTAACGCATCTGATTTAGCGCCAGTTCGATGAATTAGCTCTGAAAGAGCGACATTTAAAAGGGTAGTACGCAAGTGCTACCTATGATGATGTTTTTTTGTGAGCACTGTAAGTGCGACACCTAACATATATAAAATAAGTGTCGGTCCTACAGACCTCATTCCCTGAAATGTCTATATATCCAGGGCTTGCGCCCTTCGCTATTAGGTGTCGCACCTTTGGTGCTAATTCGTCGAGATTTGTCGCAGACCCACAGACCGCAGGGAAGTAACTCTCATTATTTAATACCTTCCATAAATTCAAGTTAAGGTGTTAAGGTATTAAGGTTTTCAAAAATAGTTCTTTTCTGTGAAACTTGAATATATTTTGCAACTACCAAGCAATTCCCAAGCAACTCCCTACCAAAGTCGGTGCAAGTCCCATTTCTCGCCTATTCTATGGAACGGACTTATAACGGACTTAGAACGGTTTAGAAGCGAAGGACAAGCGAACCTGAAGTAAATGAAAAATGAAAAGTTAAAAATGGGGAATCTGGGTTCAGAAAAAACTTTTTCGCGAAAACACTACACCCCTACACCAGCACCCTATGTAACGTGCACTATGTTAGTTCGTTATACGGATTTCAAATATACGCGAACCCTACACCAACCCTACATCAACCCTACACCCTTTTCTGCATTCGTAATGAAGAAAAATGAATAATGAATAGTGACTTGCTTTAGCTTGATGAGCTTATGCGAATAATAATGAATAATGTGATTAGTATTTGAAGCGTTCATTAACTATCTAAATTATCCATTATAAATTCTCAATTAACCTGAATTTCTGTAAAATTCAGGTTCGGGTGTAGGGGTGATGTAGGGTTGGTGTAGGGGTGGCGTATATTTGAAATCGCTGCAAATTGTTGAGGCTTAATAGAATATAAGGTGTGTTGGTGTAGGGGTGTAGGGTTTGTGCGAAAAAGTTTTTTCTGAGATTAAATTAACGTGAATTTCTTCCCTACAATCTGTGTGGCTTTTAATTATTGATGAACACTAGTGTCCACTAAAATCTTTTAACATTATCAGCCTTGACATTTTGTCATTTTCTCCCAAAAGTCAAAGGTAAGTTGAGCATCAACCTCATTCGGCATTTTTGCCCAATTAGATTTG